>OCTW013420537.1_pt1 | contig 69015 bp, 70 predicted proteins | sample 1539671 | NCBI WGS metagenome assembly OCTW01 (sample SAMN02144230, study PRJEB22623) | gut metagenome | biome: sheep rumen | host: Ovis aries | place: New Zealand | reverse complement strand
GTGATTGTTTTTGCAAAACCATTTTAACATAGGAAGTCGCTATGGACTTTTGTTTTTGATTAACTGTTCAACTTCATTTTACAACGAACCCTCCAAGACAACCATTTGTTTCCACTGTAAATCCCTAATAATATTAACCAAATCATCTTCTAATTCCGATGCTTCAACTTCAAAGTGAGCAAGCATATAATTTCTTATATCTGCAATAGAATTTTTCCCATTACAAAGACTTAAAACCAACCCAGATGTCTTATTTAGATAACATATTTCCAATGTTTTTCCATATACAATAGAAAAATCACCTTCTTTCCTACATTTTATGACTAGTTGAATTGGCTTTTTAGATGACATCCATTCATAAACTATATTCATTATATCCCATCCAATCATAAATTTACCGGCAAACTTCTCATTCTATAATTTGGGCATATGTGATCACCTTTTAGCATATGCCCAGCCGCCACACCAGCTGCCATCCCCCCCAATAGCGCAGCGGTTAATGGGCCAACCGCGATTGCTGCTGGGATAACACCTGTTAAAGCTGATTCTTGAATTGCATTTGGTTTTACATAAGCTTCCTTCATTTTATTCACCTCTCGTTTACAAAATAATATCATGATCAACATGGTTACGTAGCATTGCCCCTGTTCCATCTTCATGAATAGATGCAATATATTCTTGAACCCTTGGAGATTGCCATGCATTTATCCCTTTCTTCTGCCATAGTTCTTTTAATGGAGTGTGGAGTACATTTCCAATTACAAAAGGGGCCATGCAATCTAAGCGAAAATCTCCATTGGGTCTAATAATTCCCCCAGTATTAGATTGCGTTACATAACGATTCATTTGACTCTTTAAATCCATAGCTCGCTCGATACGAATTTTTCCTTGGTATTTTTGGCTTAATTCATTAATCATTTTATATAAATAATTTTTTTGGTCACGAGTTAAAATTAAATTCATATTGCTAATGGCTCTACCACTTGGTAAAATATCACCTAAAATAATACTATTTGCCCCCAATTGATATGCTAAGTTAACCATCTCATCTAAATAAGGTAAATTGGTCGGAGTAACTGAATGGGCAATAACTAAAGGTAGTCCAGCATTACTAATTTCCATTGCGCCATCGACAGCATGTTGCCAACTACCTTTTACACCACGAAATGGGTCATGGATTTCAGGAATATGTCCATCAATCGAAACTTGAAACCAAAAGAACCTATATTTCTGCAATTTTTTTACTTTCTCTTTAGTTAACAATAAACCATTGGTAATCATTACAAAGGATGTTCCATCATCATGAAGGATGTCCATTATATTAAACAAATCATCTCCTAAAAGAAGTGGTTCTCCACCAGAAATAATACATTGAAAAATTCCACCATCATTAACAATTTCATGAGCAAGTTCACACCATTTATTAGGTGTCATGTAGGTTGTATCTTTTCTATCTTTATCTCCTGAACGATTATAGCAATGTTTACACGCTAAATTACATTTTCCTGTCAGTTCAAATTGTAATGTAATAGGATAAGAAAATTCTTTAGGGTACAATCCATGTTCCTGCAGTATTTTGATTCTTTTTTGTTCCTTTTCATTAGCTTTCATATCAATTACATGATTAATTTTTATATAATCTTTCAATCTAAATTCACTCCTGTATTTTTTTACAAAATTTTTTCACCATACGATGAAAATCCGCTACCGTCATATCCGAATAATAATGCTCATAAACCCATTGACCATTACATAAAGGTGGACGATGATTATATATATTACACTTATTATTCTTATTTAAATGCAAACAAACACCATCACCTCTATCATATTTTTTCATTTCTTCAATCACATCTACATGTCGGCAACATGAACCACATTGTTGACATGGATATGGGCGATATTTTTCCATAGTATCCTTTCTTCACTTTTATGAGACATTAATTCATACATAGTTTTATTATAGCAAAAGTTATAGACACATAATGTCTTTATAAAACAATAAAAAAAGACAGAACGATAGTATCGTCCTGTCAAAACAGTAAATGCTTTTAGGTTATAATTAAAGGGTACCCCCCCCCCCGCAATATTTTAGGCATAGATAATGAATTGTTCATATCAATATGGTTATAATTTAATCTTAAAGTCTTCATTACCTTCACCGCCTTATTATATCTATAACATATCAGTTATTATGTCTATTTTATTATAGCAATTTTTCAATCTTTTGTCAGTAATGTACTAGTAATCTTTTTACGCTTTTATGAAAATGAATTAATCATTGAACAAAAAAGATATCTGACAGCGTATTTTAAAATAATCTTAATAAGAGAGTTAGCACTTCACAGTATCCACCACCCGATTGAATTGATAAACAGGCAAACTTATTTTTCTCTCAATATTCAAATGAAATTGAATTACTTTTACCAACTGTTTTGTTTTCAAATAATTTTTTCAGCCATTTTTCGACTAATGGCATTTCCTACCATGCTTCCCAAAATGCTTCCTACCAAAGAACCGATAACAGGAATGGCAAAAAAGCAATACTTCCCAATAGTACTCCTTGTGAAGCAAAGCCTAGCCGATAAGTCAAGGCACTACATGTTTCTTTTATTAGAACTAATAATATTTTCTCCTATCCCTCTTTTTAGTTGGTTTTAAGTACATTGAATTAAATACCCCCATAATCAACATCTCCATATTGCCATTGTTTTATATAAAATCTACGTATTATCCATGAGTATCACATTTAATCTTTAAATTATTTCATCTTTTATCATACCAATCCACAAAGACAAATTTTGTCACTTTTCAAAAAAAGACACAAAAAAAGACAGCACGATAGTATCGTACTGTCTAAAATCATGATATTGCCTTGTCGATTGCAGTTTGGAGATAGAGTCCCCCCTCCAATAATTTTTAGGCATGAATAAGGTTAAGTTTCTAGCCACAAATATCTTTTATAGATTCAAGTCCCTATAGCCAAAAGGAGCCGTAACAAAATGATGTTTTCCCCATTACGGGATCCATGATGGATTTCTCGTAGGGGCGCCAGCTACAGCTGTCCGTTTCAGCAACCTTTCAGTCATGATCTGATGGGCTGAAATGACACGTGCGATTCCTTATCTGGGAGTACGCAGACCGCAAAAACTATGCCACATTGACAAGAACCTGTGGTTCAACATCATCTGGACGGGCTCGCCACGTGCGAGCCCCTACAACAACACCGGGGGCGTGACAAAATGGTAGGCATATTCCACCTGTACGATAGGGGATGCAACAAAGGCGCTGTAATTCATGATTTTTTGATCATGAGTTACAGCGCCTTTTCATGACTGCTCTTAAATCAAGTTTACTGTCTTTACTAGTTCATCCACTTCTAATGCAAGGTAGTTGTTTTCAACTTTGATAACCTTGCCATTTACGACTACCTTTGACCCAGTGTGTATCTTACTCATCTGTTTAGCCATCTTACTATTACTGGAGACAACAGCTATTACATAGGTAGCAATGGTGGAATCGTTAAGATCTTTATACGTCAAATTGTTTAAATCCTTAGATTGAATGATATATTGATTTTCCCCATCAACAACCTGAATCTTGTTGACAACACCACTAACACAGACTTCCTTATTTAGATAGAGATTCTTAACATTTACCGGGTTTTCTGCCAGCATCTGTTGCACTTCAACAATACTGAGCAATTCATGTTTCTTATGCGTTATAGTATTAGCCTTGGTTGTTGCTGTATTAAAATTTTTTGTTATACTACCACCAGTCCCCACATTAATGATAATCAAAGCAATAACTACAACAATGATACCTAATATAATATTCTTTGCTAAACTATTTTTATTCATGATAAATTCCTCCACTGGAAAAGCTATGTCATCTTTTAAAAATTGATTATACAGCCCAATCTATTTCCATAGCAAGGTATCTATCTCCTATTTTGATAACCTTCCCCTGGAAGGTAACATACTGACCAATTTGATATTTAGATAACTGCTTATCCATCTTAGTGCCAGTTCTAACAGCGCCTACTACACAAGCCGTAATAGTAGGGTCATTCAAGTCCTCATAAGTTAAATCGTTCGTATTTTTAGCTTGAATGAAATACTGGTGTTCGCCATCATAAACATCTATTTTGTTTATAATCCCAGTTACCTTAATCTTCTTATTAAGGTACTTATTCTTAGCCGCTACGGGATTATGAACTAAATCATTCTGAATATCTTGAATAGCAATAGATTGATAGCTGCCCTTCTTACTGGTAGAACCATTACTATTTGTCGTTCCACAGCCCGTAAGTACCATCATGGCGAATAATACGACAAAAATACCTGTAAATACTGATACTATTTTTTGCTTCCAACATGCGTTCTTCATAATACTGCCTCCTTTTTCATACGGCGTATAATTACTTTACTTGCTTTAATCATACCAATCTAAAAAGACAGATTATGTCACTTTTCAAAAAAAACAAAAAAACAGCATGATGCCCCGTCATTTCTCTCCTTTCCCAAGAAGGGGACATCTTTCTGGCAAAACCATGATAAAAATACTATTCGCTTCTTCAGCATTTCTATATCATCAGTCTGTTACAAGTTCATCCTCCATCGTTCTCGGGCGGGCGCCCCACGTGGGCGCCTCTACAGTGCGGACATGGAAACGCATTTTTCACGAGCTGCGGCGCAGCGGCATCTGGGGCTGATTATCCTGTGCTTACTTTTTCCCCATCTTCTCACGAATTTCCTGGGGTTTGAAATCGGGTGCATAGCCGTTGAGAGCGGCCATGCGGATCAGTTCTTCGCCTTTGTCTGTATCTTTAGGGACACCGACGCCTTCTTTGTACATCTGGCCCAACCAATATTGGGCCACGGCGGCTTCGACGTTGAGTTCGCCGCCCTGCAAGGCTTGTTCAAAGTAATGGCGGGCTTTGGCGTAATTCCGTGTGACGCCGCATCCCAGGAGATAGAGCATCCCCAGCATGGCCTGGGCTTCTGGCAGGCCCTGTTCGGCGGCTTTGGTGTACCAAAAGGCAGCTTTTTCATCTTTTTTATAACTGTAAAAATAGGCATCGCCTAAATAGTTCTGAGCGTCTCGGTCGCCCTGGGTGGCTGCATTTTCTATCAGCATCCAGCCCACTTTATCGGCATCTCGGACGTGGCCGCCGTCAGAAAGGAGTTCTAAGCCCCACGTATACAAATTGATGGCCTGATTTTTCTTGGTCTGTTCGCTTCTGTCCATGACTATCCCTCCTGTGAAATACAAGTTCTATCTTCACTATAGCATCTGAGGAGGACAGGTTTTGTCATGGTGAGGCAAAAAGGGTTTGTCGCACAACGACAATCCCTTTTAAGTTGTTAGTGGCTAGCAGTTAGTGGTTAGCGGATGGTTTTAAATTTAAAAGCAACCTCTCAGTCAGCTTCGCTGACAGCTCTCCTATCAGGAGAGCCTTGCACTGGCCTGCGTTCTCTATTAGTCCGCTTCTAAATGCAGGGTTTTGACTAGTCCGCTGCGGTTATGCTTGACCGGTTCATCGGTCAGGGCATCCAGGATGGGGCCGTAGTCTTTCTTTTCGATGTCTTCGCAGAAGGCGATTTTCAGGTACATCGTAGCCCGCGAGGAGCCGACGTAGATGAGGCGCTGCATGAGGTCGTCCGGGAGTTCCGACAGATTGACGTCGATGAGGAAGACGGCCGTGGCTTCAAGGCCCTTGAATTTCCGTACGGATGTGAAAAGGATTTTGCCGTCTTCCGGTTCGGTCACGACGGAAATCCCGTTGAGGGTCTGACAGCCTTTGAGTCCACTATGGCCGACGGAGTGGGCCGTGAGGATGACCATGTCTTTCAGGGCGACTCCTTGCTGGCACATGTCTTTGACGAAGCGGTCGGCCTGTTTTTGCAGTTCTTTGTCGTTCCCATAAAAGCCGGCTTTCGGCGTCATGCCCTGGATGGTATTGACGTAACTGTCTTTCATATGCATCAGTTTGCCAATGGACGTGGCGATTTCAGCCGTATTGCGGCAATTCTTGTAAAGGACCAGGCGACATTCGGCGTTCTTATCGATCCAGCCCGTCGTCTTGCGGCTCATGATGTACTGATTGCGGTCGTAAAAGATGTAGAAACATCCGTCCTGTAATTCGGCCAGGAAGCTCAGGTGTTCCAGGATAGAATCGCTCAGGTCCTGGCCTTCGTCGACGACGATGTTGGGATACGCCCAGTCATCATCATTGAATTCGCTTTCAAAATACTGTTCAAAGACGGCGACGACTTTATTGAGGGGCAAGGTATCGTCCTGGAGGATTTCTTCGGCCAAAGTGCGTACATTATGGAAGGTAATCTGCGGGTCGTGATAATGGCGGCGCAGGTATTGCAGGAGAAATTCGTTGAAACACAGGTAGAGGACCTTTTTCCCCTGAGCTGCCAGCATCCGCGCCTTTTCTACGGCCAGCATAGTCTTGCCCGTGCCGGCCGGGCCGTAAATGGCAGCCGTCCGCTGTTCCTGCAGGAAGCGCAGGATAGAGAACTGCTGGTTCGTCAGCTGGACATAAGACGTCTTCGTTTCCCGGCTGGTACTGGAAATGGTTTCGGCCAGGCGGAAAGACGGCATGAGGGTCTGGATAAGGGCTTTAAATTCCGGCGGCTTCAGTGGCGTAAAGGACCGGCCTAGGTGTTCCTGCCAATAGGCATAAACCTTATCCAGGGCTTCTTCCGGATGCGCTAAACTCAGTTGATCCAGGATGATTTCCGGAACGGCTTCAGCTGGCAGACGCAGTTTCGGGTCCATGGCAACCGATGTGAACCAGGCCGCCCGGCCGATCATGGGACAGTCATAGGGAAAATGCTGGCGCAGGATCCGTTGGATGCGGTACTGCGTCTCAGCAGCCTGTCCTAAGGGATTGATTCGTTTTTCACTCTGATTCCTGCGGTTGATCTGGATCCAGCTGCCCTCCTTGTAGCCGATGCCGCCAGATTTGACTTCGATGGATAAGATGCCCTTGGTCGGGTGGAAAATGATAAAATCGCCTTCCCCTTCGCTCCGGTACTGGCCCGGTTCGCCGAGCCAGCGGAAGGAATGGAAGACGACATATCCGTCACTTAATTGTTGTAAGGCCTGATAAACCTGGATTTCGCCATCGCTGCCATGAAAATCGTCATCGATGGTCGGATAAAAACGTGCCATGCAGTATCTTTCCTTTCTCTGTATCTTCTGTCTTCGTGTTCTTCTTATTATACCAAGGATACTTCAGGGACGGAAGGGTGCCGAATTCTTTCAGCCGGGCTTTGAGCTGTTTTTGAAGTCCATGTTGCCAGAGATAACGGTCGAGCATTTCTTTTTGGGCATACAATACGCTGTCTTCGACTTGATGGCGCGTGAAGGTATTCAGGCCATCGATTTCTAAGAGGCAGGTATTCAGACGTCCCACTAGTTCCCAGCAGGCCATTTTATCTTCCATGACGGCCTGGTACTGTTCTTTCAATTCTTCACGCATGTGGTAATAGTCCGTCAGCGAATGGACATGGGAAAGTCTGTCTTTTTCCAGGACGGCTTCGGCTTCTTCGGCGATGCCAGCTCGTTCGAAGTCGTAGAAGTGGCAGTCGTCCAAGAGGTAGCCATGGATGTATTTTCCCAGTTGTTCATTGAAATTCAGAGCAAAGACGGCATGGCAGCGCTCACATTCAACGGTATGTACCATATTCGGCAGATTATGGATCAGCAGGTTCCCCTGTTCATCGCGGTGATTACAGACGGGTTCCCAGGCATAACGGCGCCGGCTTTCCTGCAAGGTCGTGCCGGCCTTTTTGAAGCAGTCTTCGATAAGCATGAGCGCTTCGTCCATATTGAGCCCCGGGATGTCGTCAAGGAGATTGACCGTACGATCATAATAATCGAGAGCATCAAAGATGGGTACGGAAAAGCTCATGACCCAAAATGTCCTGAATGTCATCTGCTTGTACAGGGGAAAGAGGATGCTGCGGATGTGTTTGGCTGAAAACTCATCATAATAGGGCAGGTCCAGCGTAATGTGATCCAATTTCTCTAAGATAGCCGTTTGTCGACGGATTTCACGCTGGAGCAGTTCGGCCTGGATTTTAAGGTTGTTGTGGAAAAAGGTGACATCTTTTGGCGTGAACTGCCGCATCCTGTCCAAAATATGATAGGATTTTTCGATATGTGCTATGAAATCCGGCTTGAGAAGGTCATCCAGGCTGTTATATCTCAAAACTTCATTGTAGCTGTATTCGTGCGTATCCGGGTCGATTTTCAGCGAAAAAACAGTATGGCATTTTTTGCAGATATACGTATCATGGCAATTCTTGGCACTGTCTATCATTGTCAGGGATCTGGCATTATCAAAGAGCAGATGACCGTCACTGTCGCGATGTTCGCAGCAGTCGCGGTCTTTAAGGACGGCCCGGCATTCGTCCACGTCAAGACCGAAATGCTTATAACAGTTATAGATGAACTGGATATCTTGCTGTGCTTGTACTATGTCAATCTTTTTCATTCCTATCGCCTCCTTGGGTTCTCTATTATACATAGTCCAGTAGACAGTATCTGTCTTGGCATGAAAAAAAGGCTGTCGCATTAAGACAGCCTTTTTTTGAGTATTAAGTTTGCAGTTTGTAGTTTTTAGTGAAGGTTTTTTAATTTAAAGGCAACCTCTCAGTCAGCTTCGCTGACAGCTCTCCTATAAGGAGAGCCGGGCCGCCCTTCGGGACGGCCCCTACGATGCGGTCCCATGGACCGCGGCGACCTGCCGCCTGCGCCGGCATTCATTTTCATCGCCTGTATGCGATTTCGTAGGGGACGTCCTGTTAAGGCGTCCCGCTACGCGCTGAGGGTATCCTGAAGCGTCGTTGTCAGTGTGAGTCTGTCGCGGCGGAACGCCGCATCTGAGTCCGAGTCGGTTAGGCGATTTTATATTTCTTTTCCAGGCGGTCCAGGAGGTCCATGTAGCCTTTGGCGAAGTCCGGTCCTTCTTCCGCTTCCATGTCTTTGACGGTCTGGTCGATTTTGGCTTTAATGTCGTCCAACAGGCCGCGGTCGGCTAAGGGATAGACGACGTTATTTTCTTTTTCTACGTGCTGCTGCAAGCGGTTGGCATAGGCCATGGCTTCGGTCAGGATCTGGAGTTTGTATTCGGTCTTCGGTTCCTGGGCGTAGAGTTTCAATGCTTCGTCGAGGGCCCGGACGTGGGCACGGATGAGGTCGTGTTCGACGAGCATGCCGTGCTTGATGATGATCGACGCCACTTCTTCCAGGTGGTCGACCATTTCCGGAAAGAGGACGAGTTCTTCCCGGCGATGATGATGGCCATCGGCATAACGGCGGATGAAATCGAGGATTTCCGCGAATTCTTTCTGATCGATTTCAGCTCCTTCGAGGATGCCGCAGCAAATTTCTTTGATGACTTTCAGCATGCGGGAAATATTGGCATGCTGTTTGACCATGACTTCCGTGCAATACATAAGGGTCCCTCTCTTTCGTTTAGGCAGATTTCTTGACGATTTCATACTGGCCTTCAGCCGGGCTGGTGAAGGCGTAATCCGTAGCCGACAACAGGCCGTCGACTAAGGCTTGGCGCAGGGCATAGTAGCAGTCGCCGTGGCCCTGCCAGAATTCGCTGTGCAGGTCCATGGTGCGGTCCCAGGCGATACGGTTGTCATCGCTTTCGCGGACGCGGTTGACCTGGTCACAGGGCATGCCGTCCAGGAGCAGGTCGTCCAGGCGGTGGAAGGCTTCCGGTGCCGTAGCGGCGCTCAGGTGCTGGCTGGCACCGAAGTTGTAAGCGGCTTTTTTTAGTGCTTCCAGGCGGTCGGCATCATTGCCGGCAACGGCGAGAACGAAAGCGGCATAGCGGCCTTCGGCGTCGTGGATGCGCGACTGGAGCCAGCCGTGGATGTTCGATTCGTCGATGACTTCATCCAGTTTGCGGCGGTCTTTGCTGCCGTATTTATCGGCCAGATTGCCATCGGACCAGCCCTGGCTGGATGCATAGCGGATGAGTTCGTCGATCAAGCTTTCCTGGAACTGGATTTTATTGTAAAGCCAAAAATGGATAGGTCCTAAAAATGCGCTCATTGTCGTTTCCTCCTCTTATCGTCTCTTACTGTTTGTTTGCTTCAATGGCAACGTTGACGGCTTTGGTGACAATTTCCGGGTCGAGGCCATGGACGAAGCAGGCGTTTGCCAGGCTTTCCTGCTGGGAAGACGGGCAGCCCAGGCAGTGCATGCCCTGACCGATGAGGGTATCGACGACTTCCGGATGCATACGCAGGATATCGCCCATAATCATGTCAGACGTAACTTTTTCATTAGCAGCAAATTTATTCAGAACGGATTTCAACATAGTAACTACCTCCTAAAGTATGTGGACAACTTTTATCTTATCTCTGAGTGAGCTTTCTCTCAACTTCTGAACGTAGTATACCATGGAGATGAAGGGGAATCTGTTGTTATTACAACATTTGAAAAAAATCGTTCGTCGTAGGTCGTTCATCTTTTGTCGAAAATCCACGCAAATACAGAATGAGGCTATCCACAGGATTCACGCGGGCCTCCGGCTATGGAGGCCCCTACAAAGTTTAAACCATCACGTCAAACGGCAAACGCCAAACGAACCACGAAAAAAGGGCTGCCGTGCAGGCGGCAGCCCTTTTTTCTTTATTCTTCCTCTTCCGGAAGTTCTGCGTTGTGGTATACGTCCTGGACGTCGTCGAGTTCGTCGAGGGCGTCTACGAAGCGTTCCATTTTTTCAGCGTCTTCACCGGTGAGTTTGATCGTGTTTTCCGGAACCATGGTGATCGATGCGTGTTCCGTTTCGATGTTGTTGTCAGCCAGGGCTTTTTCGACAGCATCGAAAGCTTCCGGCGTCGTGATGATTTCGTAGTCTTCATCGGAGACTTTTACGTCATCTGCACCGGCATCGAGAGCGACTTCCATGATCTGGTCTTCATCAGCCTGGTCGCGGTTGACGACGAAAATGCCCGTGTTGTGGAACATCCAGCTGACACAGCCCGTAGCACCGAGGTTGCCGCCGGATTTGGAAAATTCGTGACGAACAGCAGCGGCTGCGCGGTTGCGGTTATCCGTGAGGACGTTGACCGTAACGGCAACGCCTGCCGGGCCATAGCCTTCGTATACGATTTCTTCATAGTTCTGGCCTTCCGTAGCGCCAGCACCTTTCTGGATAGCCCGTTTGATGTTATCTTTCGGGATATTGTTTTCCTTAGCTTTCTGAAGGGCCAGTTTCAGACGCATGTTGCCGACCGGGTCCGGGCCGCCCATGCGGACAGCAATCGTGATTTCACGGCCGATTTTGGTCGTGATCTTACCACGGATTGCGTCGTTTTTCCCTTTTTTACGTTTAATATTCGCCCATTTAGAATGTCCAGACATTCAAATGCCTCCCTTTATTTCCACCAATCTTCGCCGGCCAGGCGATCTAAGATGATAGCTGCTGCCGAACGGACAGATAAGTGATTATATTCCCCGGCGCCGTAAATCGGTTCCAGGATGAAATCAAATTTTTCCATCGTTTCTTTGGTCATGCCATAGCCCGTGCCAAAGAGCAGGAGGATCGGCGTATCGTCTTCTTCCCGCTTGTGCCGCAAATCCTTATAGGAAATGGTATTGGCATAGGTCCGCGCATCCGTCGTGACGACGTAAGGTTTCTTCCCTTCTGCGGTGGTGACTGCTTCGACAGCCGCTTCGATGGACGGGCGGATGTCGACGATATCGAAAGCCTGTGTGCGGTAGCCGTTATAATTACGGCCAACCGGGCTTTCCCAAAAATCCATGATTTTATGCACCATATCGAGCTGCCCCGGAATATGGTGGATGATGAAATATTTCTTGACGCCATACGTCTTGGCTGACCGCGAAATGTCGTGCAAATCGTAGTTCGTAATAGCCGTGGCAATGACGTTAAAGTTCTTATCATATATGGGATAATGAACCAATCCTACATACAAAGGGGAAGTCATCCTTTTTTCGCCCCTTTCAGTTTTGCCAGTATCTTTTGGTCAGCTGGCGACAAATCGCAGTGCTGCAAAAGATCTGGCCGTAATTCCAAGGTCCGCGCTAGCGACGCCTCCCGGCGCCAGGCATCGATTTTGGCGTGATCGCCGTTTCGCAGGACTTCCGGTACGGCCATGCCGCGAAAGACGGCAGGCTTAGTGTACTGCGGATATTCCAGGAGCGACGAATAGAAAGAATCGTCAGCGGCCCCGGCAGCTGCGCCGAGGACTCCGGGAATCATGCGGGCCACGGCATCGGTAACGGTCATGGCCGGCAGTTCACCGCCAGTAAGGACGTAATCGCCGACGGAAATAGTTTCATCGGCCAAATCCTGCTCAACGCGGTAATCGACGCCTTCGTAATGGCCGCATAATAAAATAAGCTGGTCGTATGTCGCCAGCTCGCGTGCTTTGGCCTGCGTAAAGGTCTGCCCTGCGGGCCCCATGAAGATGATACGCCGCCGCGGCACCTGGCGCCGCACAGCTTCGACAGCGGCATAGAGGGGCGCTGTTTTCATGAGCATCCCACAGCCGCCGCCATAGATGGTATCATCGACCATGTGATGGCGGTCATACGTGAAATTACGTGGATTGGTCACATCCAGATCCAACAGACCGGCTGCCCGGGCCCGCCCGATGATGCTGTGCTGGAAAAAAGCTTCGATGAACTCCGGAAAGAGTGAGATAATGTCGATTCTCATTCGTCCACCCACTCCGGCGGATCGACGACGATTTTCTTTTCGCCTTCATCAATGGACTTGATGACATCGGGAATGGCGGCCAGGAGTGTTTCCTTGCCGTCATCGGCAGTGACGACGTAGACGTCGTTGCTGCCCGTGCGCAGTACGTCTGTAAGTTTTCCCAGTTCATGGCCCTGAAGGTCATATACGGCCGAGCCGAGGATGTCGTAGATATAGTGCTGGCCTTTTTTCAGGGGTACTAAATCTTCGCGCGGGACCTGCAGGTCTTTCTTGACCAAGAGTTCCGCTGCGTTGCGATCATCGACGCCGACAAATTTCATGAGGACGACCCGCTTATGAAGACGTGCAGATTCTACTTCATATTTTTTGCCGTTGATGTAGCCGTATTTCATTTTCAGGAATCGTTTCGGAAAATCCGTATCGGGATAAATACGAACATCACCCCGCACGCCGTGCGGGGCAACGATTTGACCGATTGTGAAAAGATCTAATTCAGCCATCGTATTCTATTGGCGGATAGAAACAATCTTGCCGTCTTCAAGCAAGATTTCTGTTCCCATCAATTTTTCTAAATCATCGCCGACCTTGACAACGACAGTCTGTTCGAGCGTGCCTTGTCTGATTTCGGAACCGATTGTCAACTGTTCAGCTTCTTCTCTGTCGTGCTGTGCCTTTGCTTTTGCTGCAGCGAGACGCTGTTTCTGTTCTTCTACTTTAGCACGCAAGGAAATCAACCCCTGGGCATCGATTTTAGCCTGTTCGGTCATCATGCGTTTAGCCTGGAATTCCAGGTTCTGCATTTCCCGATCGATGTCACTCAGGGCCTGGTCAGCACCTTTGAGGATACGATCCTTGAGGGCCTGCGTCACCTTTGCTTTGACAGCGACAGGAACGCGCAATGTAATCTGATCCATGGTTCCTCCTATACGATATCCACTGATACTTTCTTGTTAGCCTTCACTGCCGCAGCCTTGACAACAAGGCGCAATGCTTTCGCAATTTTACCCTGTTTGCCAATGACTTTACCCATATCTTCGGGTGCGACATGAAGCTGATAGACTTCGAGGCCTTTTTTTTGAATCTTGGTAACTGTAACCGCATCCGGGTTCTTGACGAGGGACCGGGCGATACATGCAATCAATTCTTCCATAGTATCCAGCCTCACTTACTTTTTGGATGCTTCAAACTGAGCCATGATGCCAGCTTTTTTGAAGATAGAACGGATCGTATCTGTAGGCTGTGCGCCTTTGCCGAGCCATGCTACAGCTGCTTCAGCATCGACAGTCAGACGAGAGTCCATGTCTTTGGACGGATCGTACATGCCCAACGTAGCGACCGGACGACCGTTGTTACGAGCATCGCGGGAATCAGCGACGACGACACGGTAGATCGGTTTCTTTTTAGCACCTAAACGAGCCAAACGAATTTTAATCATTGAAAATCACCTCCTTGATATAGTATCTTATTTCCACAAAAAAGGGAAATCCATTTAAAAAGGCAGACGCGGCATGAAACCCCGTCGTTTATTCTTCTGTGCTTTCTTGGCCTGCTTCATCATCTTCTGCATTTCTGCGAACTGCTTGATGAGGCGGTTGACATCCTGTACGCGGGTGCCGCTGCCTTTGGCGATGCGGCGCTTGCGGCTGTCCTTGATGAGCATCTTCGGATTGGCACTCGACCGTTCCTGGGCCGTCATGGATGTGATGATGGCTTCGATCCGTTTAAATTCTTTGCCGTCCATGTCGACTTTGTCGAGTTCTTTCTTGTATTTCCCAATGCCCGGAATGAGGCTCAGGAGACTGCCCATATTGCCCATCTTCTTGATCATATGGAGCTGGGACAGGAAGTCATCGAAGGTGAAGGTACCACTTTTCATGGTCTTCTTCATGTTTTCCATCGACTCTTCATCGAAGGCTGCCTGGGCCTTTTCGATGATCGTTTCGACGTCGCCTAAATCGAGGATACGCGATGCATAGCGGTTCGGATGGAATTCTTCCAGACCGTCGAGCTTTTCGCTGACGCCGATGAACTTGATCGGTTTGCCCGTAACGGCCTTGATGGACAAGGCAGCACCGCCGCGGGCATCGCCATCGAGCTTGGTCATGATGATACCGTCGATGCCGAGAGCTTTATCGAAGGCCGATGCAGCCGTAACGGCATCCTGACCGGTCATGGCGTCGACGACGAGCAGGATTTCATGGGGATGGACTTCATTCTTGATATTGATGAGTTCATCCATGAGTGTTTCATTAATATGTAAACGGCCGGCCGTATCGATGATGACGACATCGCGTAAATGGCTGGTCGCATAGGGTATCGCATGTTGGGCGATGGCTACAGGGTCCTTGCTGCCCTCTTCAGTGTAGACGGGCATGTCCAGTTCCTGGCCGAGGACCTGCAGCTGCGTGATAGCGGCCGGACGGTAGACGTCGGCTGCAACCATGAGCGGGCTCTTGCCCTGGGACTTCAGCTTCTTAGCCAGTTTGGCAGCTGTCGTCGTCTTGCCGGCGCCCTGGAGGCCGACGAGCATGATGATGGTCGGTGGCTTGGGGGCGATGGTAATCCGGCTCTGTGTCCCGCCGAGGAGTTCCGTCAGTTCATCGCGGACAATCTTGATGACCGTCTGCGACGCGTTGAGGCTGCCGAAAACTTCTTCGCCGACGGCCTTTTCTTTTACTTTCTTGATGAAATCTTTGGTGACGGCAAAGTTGACGTCCGCTTCCAGAAGGGCGCGGCGCATCTCTTTCAGCGCTTCGCTGACATCCTCTTCAGAAAGCTTCCCTTTGCCGCGGAGTTTTTTAAATGCCGCCTGGAATCGTTCGGACAGACTTTCAAATGGCATAAGGGGCCTCCTTCTATAACTCTATTTCATGCAAAAGCTGTTTCGCTCTTTCAAGGGTCTGCGGTTCTTCCCGGTCGAGAAGCCGCTCTACTTCATCGATCTTATCCCGGACCGCATCGTAGCGGGCCAGCAGATGAAGGCGCTGTTCGTAATTTTCCAGCGAGTGGGACGCGCGCTTGAGCATGTCATAGGCACCTTGACGGGAAATGTGCAGTTCTTCACCGATTTCGCTAAGGGACAAGTCCATATCGAAATACATTTCCATGCAGCGCCGTTGTTTTTCCGTAAGCAAAGGCCCGTACAAATCGAGGAGCCGTCCCTTGCGGACTACATCTTCAAGCATGGCTTCACCGCCTTTCAAACAGCGTACTTTGGTATTATAACGGAAAGCGCCCCATCTGTCAAGTATTTTTACTTGTCAGTCTTGTCCGATAACAGATGGCTCACAGCTGCTGGCGGGCGCCCCACGTGGGCGCCCCTACATTTTTGCAGTCTTTCCCGGACACAGGGGCATGTAGGGGCTTGCACGTGGCAAGCCCGCCTCTACGGATGTGGCAACAGTGCTCTCTACTTGATGATGGAGACCCGGACGTCGTAGAAGGTGCTGCCGGCACCTTCATCGGTCAGGCGCTGGGACGTGAGGACGTTGATCGAAGCCCCCTGCCCTTTGACCCGTTCGCGCCACCAGACGCCTTCGCTGACGACCTGGCCTGGTACGGTCCGGTCGGAAATGACGACGGTGAAATCGGCCTGGCCCCGTTCATTGGCCAAGGTCACGGTCTGCCCTTCTGTCAGTCCATAGCGGGCTGCATCATCGGGATGGACGAAGAGGTTCATGATGTGGCCGGCCGTCAGCTCGTCCCGTTCATTGAAGGACGAATCGAGGATGCGCATATCCGGGCCGTTGACGAAAGCCAGGGTGCCGTCATCTTCAGCCAAAGGCATATAGTCGGGCAAAGGCTGGGCCAGGGCTTCGTTGCGGATTTCGATTTTCCCTGATGGCGTTCCAAAGCGGGTCTGATAATCGTCCGGCAGGGGCAGCGGCGTCGGCAGGCCCTGGAGCAGCCGCTGCCGGTCTACCGGAAGGGGCCATTTCGTCGTCGATGCAGCCAGGGCTTCGACGAGGTCCCTTTCCGAGCGATTATAGAACTCATCGTCGATTCCCAGGGCATGGGCCAGGTCACAGGCGATGCGCCAGTTGGAGCGGCTCTGGCCGACTGGCGGAATGGCCGCATAGCCGCACTGAATCGTATAGTTGCCATAAGAATAATAAGCATCGTCGTGCTCCAGGGACGTCGTCGCCGGCAGGACGAGGTCGGCATAGCGGGCCGTATCAGTCATGAAGCGTTCATGGACGACGGTGAATAAATCGTCCCGGCAAAGGCCTTTCAGGACCTGGTTCTGGTCCGGCGCCGTGCAGGCCGGGTTCGACGAATAGACGAAGAGACTGCGGATGCTATCATCTTCCGTCAAGGCCTGACCGAGGCAGCACATGTTGACGATGCGCTTGCCTGGCTGTTTCCAATCGGAATGGGTGACGATTTCTTTATCATAGGCTTTCGACGCCGATGCCGACGTCAAAAGACCGGCCCCTTTCTTGCCCCAGGCGCCGACGACGGCAGGCAGACAGGTGATGAGGCGTGTCGTCATGGCGCCGTTGCGATAGCGCGACTGGCCGCTGCCGAGGCGGATGAAAGGCGCCCGGGCCTGTCCGTAGGCCTGGGCCAAGGCGACGACAGTCGCAGCCGGTACGCCGGTGATAGCCTGCACGGCTTCCGGCGTATACTTGGGGAGGACCTGAACTTTCAGTTCGTCCCAGCCGAGGACGTTTGCCGCCAGAAAGGCTTCATCGGCCAGTCCATCACGGTCGAGGACATGCATCATGCCCAGGACCAGGGCTCCATCGGTTCCCGGGCGGACGGCGACGAAATGGTCGGCTAAATCAGCCGTCTTATGGCGGTACGTATCAATACACCAGACGACGGCCCCTTTGCGCCGGGCCGCTTCGACATCGTGGCGGAAATGGATATTCGTCGCCACCATGTGGAGACTCCAGAGGAAGATGCAGTCGCTGTCCTGAGCTTCCTGCGGTGCCGTCGGCATGGTGCTGCCCATGACATCCTTGAATCCCTGCCCTTTGGCCGGAGCGCAGATGGTCCGATCCAGTTCCGAAGCGCCTAGACGGTAAAACAGTCCGTGCAGAGCATCATGCTGGACAATGCCCATGGTGCCGGCATAGGAATAAGGCAGGATGGCTTCGGCACCACAATCGGCAATAATCGCCTTCCACCTTTCAGCAATCTCCGCCAGGGCCTGGTCCCAGGAAATGGGTGCAAACTGGCCTCTTCCCTTGGGCCCGGTCCGCTTCAAAGGCGTCGTCAGGCGGCGCGGCGAATGAACGGTCCGTTCATAATGGGCCATCTTCGGGCACAACGTCCCGCGCGTAAAAGGATGGGCCCCATCGCCGGCGACGGACACGACGCGGCCGTCATCGACAGAAACGACAAGCCCGCAGGCATCGGGGCAGTCATATGGACAGACAGATGTATAGGTTTTCATGATATCACCTCTTGTTTCGTGGTTCGTAGTTCGTGGCTCGTGGTTCGTAGGGGCCGTCCCAAAGGGCGGCCCGCCTGGAATTGGTGAAAAAAGGAGCCGTCGCATCGCGACAGCTCCTTTTAAGCAGTTAGCAGTTAGGGGTTAGCAGTTAGCAAATGATTTTAAATTTAAAAGCCATTACATCAAACTTCAAACATCAAACCCCAAACATTGAATATAAAAGAAAACGACCTTTCCCGACAGAAAGGGGGATATGCTTAGTGATGGAACAGGCGCAGACCGGTCATGGCCATGGCGATATGGTATTTATCGCACGTTTCGATGACATTGTCATCGCGGATGGAGCCGCCGGCCTGGGCGATGTAGTCGACACCGCTGCGATGAGCCCGTTCGATGTTGTCACCGAAGGGGAAGAAAGCATCACTGCCCAAGGCGACGCCGTGGAGCTGGGCAATCCAGGCTTTCTTTTCTTCCCGTGTGAGCGGTTCCGGTTTTTCCGTGAACAGATCCTGCCAGATGCCGTCGGCCAGGACGTCTTCGTAATCATCGGAGATGTAGACGTCGATAGCGTTGTCACGGTTCGGGCGGCGGACATCGTCGCGGAAAGGCAGATTCAGGACTTTCGGATTCTGGCGGAGCCACCAGATATCGGCTTTGTTACCAGCCAGGCGCGTGCAGTGGACGCGGGACTGCTGACCGGCGCCGACGCCGATGGTCATGCCGTCTTTGACGTAGCAGACCGAGTTGGACTGAGTGTATTTCAGGGTGATGAGGGCGATCATCAAATCGCGCTGGGCATCGGCGGGGATATCCTTGTTTTTCGTCGGGATATTCTTAAAGAGGTCCGTCGTGATCTTGGCTTCGTTGCGTTCCTGTTCAAAAGTGACGCCGTAGACTTCCTTCGATTCGATTAAGCGCGGCTTGTAGTCCGGGTTAATCTGGAGGACGCAGTAGTTCCCCTTCTTCTTGGTCTTCAAAATGGCCAGGGCTTCGTCGCTGTAGCCCGGAGCGATGACGCCGTCCGAAACTTCCCGTTTGAGGAGCGTTGCCGTTTCAGCGTCGCAGACATCGGACAAGGCGACGAAATCACCATAAGAGCTCATGCGGTCGGCACCGCGGGCACAGGCATAAGCCGAAGCCAGGGGTGACAATTTCAAATCGTCGACCCAGTATATTTTTTTCAGGGTATCACTCATTTCCGTAGCGACAGCAGCCCCAGCCGGGCTGACGTGCTTGAAGGAAGCCGCAGCCGGAAGGCCCGTTGCTTCTTTCAATTCTTTGACCAGCTGATAGCTGTTGAAGGCGTCGAGCAAATTAATATAACCGGGGCGGCCGTTGAGGACCGTAAAGGGCAGGTCGCTGCCGTCTTTCATATAAACCCGGGCCGACGACTGATTGGGGTTGCAGCCGTATTTTAATTGCAGTTCTTTCATGGTGATTCCTCCTGAATAGTTAAGCAAAAATAAAAAAATACCGACACTTCTGGAACGTTTCGCCCAGACGGTCGGCTCGTATGAATCATGCTCCCCGTGGTAACTCCACTTCCGTCAGTCACATGTTTCAGGTTTATTATACCGTCCGCAGCCGGGAGATGTCAAGAAAAAGCCCCTCCCTGGATAGGCATAACTTCCACGGGAAGGGCTTTGTTTTATAAGTGATACGGTTCGTGCCGGTCGATCTTGATGGCGCGGTAGATTTGTTCCAATAAGAGAAGGCGTATCATCTGATGGGTCAAGGTAATACGGCCAAAGGAAATGCAGTTGTCGGCTTTGCGGCGGACGAGGTCGCTCAGGCCGAAGGGGCCGCCGATGATGAAGGAGATTTCACTGCAGCCGTACAGGGCCAGTTTGGCAAAGGACGCTGCCAGATCTTCAGAGGATACGAGTTTCCCCTGTACATCCAGGGCGAAGAGGTGCGAGCCCTGGCGGACGTGGCGCAGCATCTTCTCCCCTTCTTTGTCGAGGACCTGGGCCTTCTGGGCCGGCGACGGATTCTCAGGCATCTTCTCTTCAGGAAGGACGGTCACTTCGACCTGGCCATACGGGCGCAGGCGCTTCAAAAACTCGTCGATGCCGGCGGTGAGGTATTTCTCTTTGATCTTGCCGATGGTAATGACGTGATACTTCATCAGTTGGTCCCATCCCCCTGGTCTGACGAATCATTCTGCGGACTTTCCTGGAGGACGACGGTGACTTCGTGGTCCGAACCGTTGCGCGTATAATCCAGGCTGACAGAATCGCCGACATTGTGCTTGTCCATGACGCTCTGGAGGGCGCTGAAGTCTTTGACATCGGTGCCATCGAGTTTCAAGATGACGTCGCCGTGTCTGAGTCCAGCCTGATCCAGAGGTCCGCCGGCAGCGACTTTATAGACGTAAATGCCAGGTACATTCAATCTCATGCCGAAGCGGGCAGCCATCTGCTGGTCCAGGCCGTATAAGCCGAGGTACGGGCGGACGACCTTGCCGTTCTGGATGAGGTCCTGCAGGATCGGGCGGGCTGCGTTGATAGGAATGGCGAAGCCCAGGCCTTCGACGCCTTCTTTAGAAATCTTGGCGCTGTTGATGCCGATGACCTTGCCGTCAGCATCGACGAGAGCGCCGCCGGAATTGCCCGGGTTGATGGCAGCGTCAGTCTGGATGAGCTTCATGCTCTGCCCTTCGGCACCGATAGTCCGGTTCAAAGAGCTGATGACGCCGACCGTGACGGTCCCCTGAAATTCCAGGCCCAGCGGGTTGCCGATGGCAATGGCCGGTTCGCCGACCTGCAGGGAATCGCTGTCGCCAAATTCAGCGACGGGCAGGTTGTCCATCTTGATCTTGACGACGGCTAAGTCCGTCTTTTCATCGCGGCCGACGACGGTCCCTTCCGTACTCTGTCCATCGGCCAGGGAGACGATGACCGTCTTGGCCGTGCCGACGACGTGGTTATTGGTTACGATATAGCCGGCCTTGTCGAAGATGACGCCGGAACCGACGCCTTCACCGACCAGGACTTTCCGGTTGAACATATCGCGGTTATAGACTTTAGTCGTAATGCCGACGACGGCCGGGCTGACCTTCTTGGCAGCCTGGACGACAGCCGTATTTCGGGCATCCGAGATGGAATCCGATTTCGACGGTTCCTGGAGCTGGTTCACGGTTCCGTTATAAGTGCCGCTCGGCGTAAAAAAGGCATCGTGGATCTTGAAGCCGCCGAAGACGCCGACAGCGATGAGGACGACGGCAGCAGCTGCCGTGATGATATGTTTGCGTTGCATCATAGTTCATGACTCCCTTCCTGGAAGCGGACGCTGCCCTTCTGGCAGGCCAGCCGTAATAAGATATCCTGGCCGATGACCCGGCCGGCCTGGGATAAGACTGTACGCATCGTGTGCAGCGCCAGGGACGGCGTATTGTTCTTTTCGCTGCGGTGAGCCAGGAGGACCCGCATGACGCCTTTCGTCGGCAACCCGGCCAGAAAAGCGGCTGCCGTCTTGTTGGACAGATGCCCCCAGCGGCCGAGGATGCGCTGCTGGAGCGGATACGGATACGGACCGTTGCGGACCATCTGCTCATCGTGATTGGCTTCTAAGATGAGGATATCCGCATAAGCCGCAGCGGCTGCGACGTCGGGGCTGACACAGCCTAAGTCCGTCGCCAAGGTAATCTTCGAATCGCCGTGGCAGATAGTATAACCGACGGGCCGGGCCGCATCGTGGGAGATGGCAAAGGGGATGACCTGGATGTCCTTTAGGCCTACGCGCCGCGTCAGCCGGACGAAACGGTCCTGGAAGCCTTCTACTTTCCGGCCCATGGCCTGCCAGGTCTCGGCCGTCGTATAGACGGGCATGGCCGTCCGCTTGAGAAGCGTCGCCAAGCCGTTGACGTGGTCTGAGTGCTCATGGGTGATGAAGACCGCGTCGAGGTCGCTCAAGGTGCAGTCATAGCGCTTCAACCCCTGTTCGATACGGCGGCAGCTGATGCCGGCATCGATGAGGATATTTGTCTTTCCACAACGGATATAGGCTGCATTGCCCTTGCTGCCGCTAGCCAGCATACTGACCAGACAGTCGCCTAACCGGGCTTCGCCGCCGAGATTGGGAATCGCATCAGCCGCTGCTGGCGGTGCCGCAACAGGTACCTTGCATCCGGCCTGCTGACGGGCTGCCTGAATCGACAGGGCCATCGCCTGGAGCTGCCTTTCACTTTCCGTCATGGTCTCCCCTCCTTCTGTTGAAAAAAAAACCATCGTTCCGGAATAATCCAAACGATGGTCTGTGTGGTGGGCCTAGGTGGACTCGAACCACCGACCTCACGCTTATCAGGCGTGCGCTCTAACCAGCTGAGCTATAGGCCCATGTCATGGGACTTGCTTAGTATAACATATCGCAGAAAATTGTCAAGTGAAAAATTGGTGGGCCTAGGTGGACTTGAACCACCGACCTCACGCTTATCAGGCGTGCGCTCTAACCAGCTGAGCTATAGGCCCATTTCCTAACGACTCGTTTAGTATACCACAGATACAGGACGTGTCAAGGAAATTCTTCCAATTTCTTACACTTTTTTATTGATACTGTTCCATCAATTTCTTAAAGGCGGCAAAAGACCGTTTGATCATATCCGGATCGACGCAATACGATACGCGGACGTAGCCAGGGCAGCCAAAGCTGTCGGCCGGGACGATGAGCAGGTTCAGTTTCTTGGCCTTATCGGAGAAAGCCTTGGCATCGGCTTCGGGCGATTTGACGAAGAGGTAGAAAGCACCGCTCGGATAGACGCAGTCGTAGCCCATTTCTTTTAATCCATTATATAAGAGCTTGCGGTTTTCGTCGTAAATATTCATATCGCTGGTCTGGCCCAGGCATTTGAGGACGACGTCCTGGAAGAGATGAGGTGCGCAGACGAAGCCCATGGAACGGCCGGCCCCGCAGACAGCCGTATAGACTTCCTTGGCATCGGCAGCGCAGTCCGGGACCAGGACGTAGCCGATACGTTCGCCAGGCAGGCTCAGGGATTTACTGTAGGAATAGCAGATAATCGTATCTTTATAGAATTTCGGGACATAGAGGATGGGAAGGCCATCGTAAATGATTTCCCGGTACGGTTCATCTGAGATGATATAGATGGCATGACCGATTTCCTGGGATTTCCGCGTCAGCAAAGCGGCCAGTTTTTCATAAGTATCGGCGGAATAGACGACGCCAGACGGGTTGTTCGGCGAATTGATGATGACTGCCCGCGTATGAGGCGTAATGGCCTTTTCCAAGGCATCCAGGGAAATCTGGAAGTGTTCCGTATCCGGCGGCAGGACGACGGATTTGGCATTGGCATTCTGGACGAAGACCGTATATTCCGGGAAGAACGGTGCAATGAGGATGATTTCGTCATCCGGGCTTTCGACGAGGGCTTTGAGGCTGATCGTCAAAGAGGCCGCAGCCCCGCAGGTCATATAGAAATTATCGGCCCGTACCTGGGCGTCATAAGTCTGGTTCATGAAGTCAGCCAGGCCCTGGCGGACAGCCGTATCGCCAGCAGCGGCCGTATAACCGTGGATGGCTGCCGATTCCCGCGTTTCCATGATATCTTCAATGGCTTCTTTGACGCAGGCTGGAGCCGGGACGGTCGGATTGCCGATACTGAAATCAAAGACATTTTCCTTGCCGACGACAGCCGCCTGCTGCTGGCCATAAGCGAAAAGGTCGCGGATGACCGAAGCCTGTGACCCCAGGGCGTACATTTCTTTTGATGCCATAATAACCACTCCTTCTAATATATATTGATTAGTTTGTTATTATTATAACACCAACAGGAAAAGGAAAATAGTCTATGTTATAATAGAAACGATTCATATTTCTTGAAAGGAGGATTTGTATGAAGAAACTAAGTCCTTATGTATACCTATTCGCTACGGGCCATTTTTCCGTAGACTGGGCGCAAGGCGCCATCCCGGCCCTCCTGCCCTATTTCATCTCGTCGTGTAACCTGAGTTATCAAGACGCGGCGACGCTCATCTTTGCCAATATGCTCTTATCGTCCGTATCCCAGCCGATTTTCGGCTATTACTCCGATAAGGTGTCTAAGCCCTGGTTCGCACCGCTCGGCCCCGTCCTCTGCGGCCTCTGCCTGACCCTGCTGGCCTTTACTCAGAATTATTGGTTCATCTTCCTCTGTTCCATGTTCAGCGGCTTCGGTTCTTCCATCTATCACCCCGAAGCGGCCCGTATGGTCAATAACATCGCCGGCGACCGCAAGGGACAGGCCCTGGGGACTTTCTCCGTCGGCGGCAATGCCGGCTTCGCCATCGGCCCCATGGTAGCCGGCGCCTGTGCCTATGCCTTCGACATCCACGGTCTGGTCATCTTCGGCATCGTCAATGCAATCATCTCCTTCATCCTCTATCACCAGATGCCGCACATCTTAGCCCTGGTCAACGATGCCAACCTGGCCGAAAAACAGGCTCATCCCGGCGAAGTCCTGACCAACGACTGGAGCGCGTTTGGACGCTTATCCGTCGTCATCTTCGTCCGTTCCGTCGGCTTTACGGTCTGTAACACCTTCATTCCCCTCTACTGGATCCACGTCCTGCATACCTCGCCGTCCACAGGCAGTCTGGCATTGTCCATCCTCTTTTCCATGGGCGTCGTCATCACCTTCCTCGGCGGAGTCCTGGCCGACCGCTTCGGCTTTCTCCGCGTCCTTCGCGGCTCCATGCTGATCATGATTCCTTCCATGTTCTTCCTGGTAAACAGTACGAACCTCATCGCAGCGACGCTGCTGCTCATCCCCGTCGCCTTTTCGCTGTTCGCCGCTTACAGTCCCATCGTCGTCCTGGGACAGACATACCTCGGCAAAAACGTCGGCTTCGCTTCTGGCGTCACCCTGGGTCTGACGACGACTATTGGCGGCCTCATTTCGCCAATCGTCGGCTGGGGCGCTGACCAGTGGGGCATCCCCACGGCCCTGCAGTGCCTCTGGATCTGCGCCATCATAGGCGCCATCTTTGCCTTCCTCATCCCCGTGCCCAAGGCCTGGCGGCATTGAAAAAAAGGCGCTGTCGCATGAAGACAGCGCCTTTTTTCGTGGTTCGTGGTTCGTGATTCGTGGTTCGTGATTCGTGGCTGATAGTTGCCAGCCCCTGCAGAAAAAAATCCCCTGCATGACGGTGGAAACCTTCATGCAGGGGATTTTTATTTACATAAATTACTGTGCTTTTGCAACTTCTACGAGTTTTGCGAAAGCAGCTGCGTCGTTGACAGCGAGGTCAGCGAGCATTTTGCGGTTTACGATGACACCAGCTTTGGTGAGGCCGCAGATGAAGCGGCTGTAGCTGAGGCCGTTAGCGCGGGTTGCAGCGTTGATACGGGCAATCCACAATTTACGGAATTCGCGTTTCTTGGCGCGGCGGTCACGACGAGCGTAGTAGAGCGCTTTCATGACGCTTTCGTTAGCTTTTTTGAAGAGACGGCTGCGGGTACCGCGGTAGCCTTTAGCCATTTTTAAGATTTTTTTATGACGAGCGTGTGCTGTAACGCCAACTTTGATTCTTGCCATTAGTCTATTCCTCCGAATCTATATCAAAAAAAGTATTTTCCCTATTAGATGAACGGGCACATCTTGCGGACGGCTTCGGTCATGGTCTTGGAAACGAGCGTAGCTTTTCTCAGGTTACGTTTACGTTTCGGGCTCTTGCTTTCCAGGATGTGGCTCTTATACGGTTTCATGCGTTTGATTTTACCTGTACCAGTTGTGTTAAAGCGTTTTGCCGCAGCACGGCGAGTTTTCAATTTCGGCATAATAATTGTCCTCCTGTTACTTCTTGTTGACAGCGATGACCATGGTCATGTTTCTGCCTTCGATTTTAGGTTCTTTTTCTACATGGGCGGTGTCTTTCAATTCATCAGCGAATCGAACCAGCAAATCACGGCCCAGTTCCGGATGGCTCATTTCGCGGCCGCGGAACATGATCGTAACTTTGACTTTGCTGCCTTCACCCAGGAAACGCTGCGCAGCTTTCATCTTAACGTAGAAGTCATGGTCTTCGATATTGGGACGAAGCTTTACTTCTTTCAATGTCAAGACTTTCTGTTTTTTCTTGGCTTCCTTTTCACGCTTCTGCTGTTCATAACGGTATTTCCCGTAGTTCATGATGCGGCAGACAGGCGGTTTGCCATTCGGTGCGACTTCTACCAGGTCCAAATGCCGTTCTTCCGCAATCTGGCGGGCCGAACGGAGAGACATGACACCGAGCTGTTCGTTAGAATCACTGACCACGCGTACTTCACGGGCTCTGATTTGATCGTTGATACGTAATTCCTTACTAATCGTCTTTCACCTCCGAAATAAAAAAAGAACGGATAGCATGACTATCCGCTCTACGTTTCCGTCATAGACCCTAGTGACACGACCGTCTTGTAAGGTGAGAAGCGGATAGCTTCTGCTTTATTTTCAACAGTACATATTATATCAGCCATGGCAGGCCTTGTCAAGGTTATTTAATCTTGACGAAACGATAATCCTGTTCAGCACGGGGATATTTTTCCTTATCGACTTCGCTCATGAAATCCTTCAACGGGCGGGCATAGGTCTTCATCGTATCGTGCAAGGCCTTGTAAATGACAAATTTTTCACCGGTTTCCGTATGTTCGGCAATGGTGATGATTTCATAAGTATTTTTTTTGAAATGGCGCCAAATTTCATGGGCTTTTGGTAATTCTCTCATCGATAACCCTCCTAATAATCTACATTACTAACCTGGTGTAATTATACCATAGTTTCCCTTTATTTCAATGGCTTCATGACAGGAGCCACCGGCCTTTCCTTCCGCAGATGGGCTAACGCCTCCTGGACAGCCGGTACATCGATGCAATCGCTTTCTTTATCAGCGACGTCGATGCCCAGGCGCTGCTTGGCTTCTTTTTTGATGGCTTTGTAGAGTCCTTTGGGGAAATCGGGCAGGTTCGTCGTCACTCCGCGGGGAAAGACAGCTTCCTTTTCCAGCGTATAGCCTTCCGGATAGCGGCGGGAACAGCGGGGATGGTACATGTCGACATACAGGCGGTCGACGAACTTGCCGCTGACGTTGGTCAGTTCAAAGACATCGATGCCGTCGACGCTGCCGGCTTTGTGGAAAAAGACCATCGATCCGGTCCGGCGCAGGCGCAGGCGCGATAAGTAGACAAATTCTCCACTCGGTCCATTGACGGGAATTGGATTGGTCCTATCGTGGCCAAAACGACCATATGAACCTGGAATGATGTCACAATCTTCGCCATGCGTCACCTTGTCGGCCATTTTGCCTGACAGGGCCTGATTCTGTAATTCCGGCGAATTGAAAATCTGCAAGGCCTTGTCATAGATTTCCTCGCTCTTCGTTCTCTGGTGTTCTTTAAAAAAGGCATCAAAAAATCCCATGATACTCCTCCCACTATATAAAACATTTATATAATAATTTCACTTACTGATGACAGCCGTAACGACGTCACGGCATCAAAGGATATTGTATCCATTATAAGGCATTTCCCGCCCTGTCGCTAGTGCCTGTCAGTCACCATTTTTCTATTTTTAAGTTTATACTTTATTTTAACGTAAAATTTAATATTTTTCTGTTTTGAATAAATATCTATTTTATTCACTTTTACACTTCTTGTCCTTTGCTTTTGTTTATTCTATTTAAAAGGATTTTTCGGCCATTTTCCTGTTTTTATACTGTTCAAACGCCTATATTTGCATTGTGGTAATACAGGTGTCAAGTCGTTGCATTTTCTGGCTATTGATTTTATTTACGCATATGATATTATATTTATAGATAAAGAGTTCCGCTTTCCGGATTCAATATCTGATACATAATTAAAATTATTAAGTTTTGCAATATATTAAAGAAGAAAAGAGGTAAGAACTATGAATTTAAGTGCAGACGCAAAAATCATCATCTCCATGGGCGCTTTACTTTCGTACAGTTTCATCGCTCATCTTCTTTAAAAGAGATAGGAAAAGGGCTTGCCGCGTCGCGGCAAGCCCTTTTTTAGTGGTTAGGGGCTAGTGGCTAGGGGTTCGTAGGGGCCGTCCCAAAGGGCGGCCCTACGAGCGGCTAGCTGCTGACTGCTAGCCGCTAACCATACGTATACCAAATTATTCGTTCTCTTTATTCTTTTCTCATCTGACCCTTTCTTTATCATGATTATCTAGCATAGGGAAAATTCATTTTCCTCTTGCATTTCCTTGTGAAAAAATGTACTATATAGGCATGGAGATTGTGAAATTTAGAACTCAAGTTCTTCATTTCAGCGTAACCCCCAAGGAGCTGCGTAAGCGGCGGCTCCGTCAACGAAGTCTTATATACTATATTATTCTATACTTTGTTTTACATCACGAAAGGATGGTTTTTCTAATGAGAGATGCTGTTATCGTAAGTGCTTGTCGTACGGCCATCGGCAGTTTCAATGGCCAGTTCGCAGATGTCACCGCTGTAGACCTCGGTGTAGCTGCTGTTACTGAAGCAATCAAACGCGCAGGTATTCCTGTCGACCAGATCGACGAAGTCATCATGGGTCACGTACTCCAGGCTGGCTGTGGCGAAAACACGGCCCGTCAGGTAGCCCTTCATTCGGGTATTCCTCAGGAAGTTCCTGCTTTCACATTAAATAAACTCTGCGGTTCTGGTATGCGTGCCATTTCCCTGGCTTCCCAGCAGATTAAACTCGGCGATGCCGACATCATCGTAGCTGGTGGTATGGAATCCATGTCCAACGCCCCCTACTCCATCGCTAAAGGCCGCCGCGGCTACCGTATGGGCAACGGTGTCCTCGAAGACTTGCTCATGCGCGATGGCCTGTTCTGCACGGAAAACAACTACCACATGGGCGTAACGGCTGAAAACGTTGCCGCTCGCTTCGGTGTAACCCGTGAAGACCAGGATAAGCTGGCTTGCCGTTCTGAAAACTTGGCTTACAAAGCTCAGCAGGAAGGCAAATTCGACAGCCAGATCGTTCCGGTAACGATCCATAAGAGAAAAGGCGATGTCGTCGTCGACAAAGACGAATTCATCCGTCCGAACTGCACCATGGAAACACTGGCTAAACTCCGTCCGGCCTTCATCAAAGACGGCACAGTTACCGCTGGTAACGCTTCCGGCATCAACGACGGCGCAGCTGCTGTTGTCGTAATGTCCGCTGAAAAAGCTAAAGAACTCGGCATCAAACCGCTGGCTCGCATCATCGACTGGGCTTCGGCTGGTGTTGAACCGGCAATCATGGGTACTGGCCCTGTTCCGGCAGTCCGCAAAGTCATGAAGAAGACCGGCATGAACGTCGACCAGATGGACCTCATCGAATTGAATGAAGCTTTCGCAGCTCAGTCCGTATACTGCGTCCGCGAACTCGGCCTCAACATGGACAAAGTCAACATCCACGGCGGCGCTATCGCCCTCGGCCATCCGATTGGCTGCTCCGGCGCTCGTATCGTCGTCACCTTGCTCTACGCATTGGCTGAACCGGAAATCAACGGTAAATATGGTCTGGCTTCCCTCTGCATCGGCGGCGGCCAGGGCACGGCTATCATCGTAGAACGTCTGTAATTCAAAAATTCCCTATTCCCTAGCCATAAGTAAGGGAGATGTATGGAGTACGTAATTTTTTGAACGTGCTCTGTACATTTCCTTAAAAAAGGTGTATGATAGCAATATCAAAGTATCATTTTTATTATGATACTTTCGCCCGGTGTATCCTCTCATACTGATTCGCCGGCACCTATTTCATACGTAAAAAATTATTCAAGGAGTGATTCCAATGAAAGAAGTAGTTATCGTAAGCGCTTGCCGTACAGCAATTGGTAAATTCGGTGGCGGTTTCAAAAACACACCGGCTGTAGAACTCGGCGCTGTTGTCATTAAAGAAGCTCTCAAACGTGCTGGCATCGAAGGTAAAGACGTCGATGAAGTCGTAATGGGCAACGTCCTTCAGGCTGCTCAGGGCCAGAACCCGGCTCGTCAGGCTATGATTAAAGCTGGCATGCCTATCGAAGTACCGGCTCTTACGGTCAACAAAGTCTGCGGTTCCGGTCTCCGCTGCGTATCCTTGGCAGCTCAGATGATCAAAGCCGGCGACGCTGACATCATCGTAGCAGGCGGCATGGAAAACATGTCCATGGCTCCTTTCGCTGTTCCTAAAGCTCGTTACGGCTATCGCATGGGCAACGGTGTCCTCGTCGATACCATGATCAAAGATGGCCTCTGGGATGCATTCAATGACTATCATATGGGCATCACGGCTGAAAACGTTGCTGAACGCTTCGGCATCACTCGTGAAGACCAGGATGCACTCGGTGTCCGTTCTCAGGTCAAAGCTTGCGAAGCAATCAAGAGCGGCGCATTCAAATCCCAGATCGTTCCGGTAACGGTTCATCAGAAAAAACAGGACATCGTCATCGATACCGACGAATTCCCGCGTGAAGGCACGACCATGGAAGGCCTTGCTAAATTGAAACCGGCCTTCAAAAAAGGCGGCACAGTTACTGCTGGTAACGCTTCCGGCATCAACGACGGCGCAGCTGCATTCGTAGTTATGTCCGCTGATAAAGCGAAAGAACTCGGCCTCAAACCGATGGCTAAAGTCGTAAGCTATGCTTCCGCTGGCGTCGATCCGTCCATCATGGGTACCGGCCCTGTTCCTTCTTCCCGTAAAGCATTGGCTAAAGCTGGCCTCGAAGTCAAAGACCTCGACCTCGTCGAAGCTAACGAAGCTTTCGCAGCTCAGGCTGTATACTGCTGCCGTGAACTCGGCTTCGATATGGATAAAGTCAACATCCATGGCGGTGCTATCGCCCTCGGCCATCCGATTGGTGCATCGGGCGCTCGTATCCTCGTAACCTTGCTCTATGGCTTGAAAGAAGTCGGCGGCAAATACGGCTTGGCTACACTGTGCATCGGTGGCGGCCAGGGTACGGCTTGCGTCGTAGAAAACATCGACTAATTTCATCTCTCATGTAAAAAAGGTCTTGTCGCAGTGCGACAAGACCTTTTTTTAGTTGTTAGTAGCTAGTTGTTAGTAGCTAGCGGATGGTTTTAAATTTAGCCACGAAACACGAGCTACGAACCACTAAACTCTATTCCCATTTGGAATATAGAGCGCGAAAAGTGGCCCAAATACATATAACGTTTTTTCAAAAAGTATTTAATTTTCCCGGCAAAAATGATAGAATTAATTTGCTAAAAAACTCAAGTCATGCTTATACGCATCAACACGAAAGAAGGACTGATAATGAAAACTACATGTCGTAAAATGTCTGTGGTACAGTTGACCTTTGTCACTGCTGCCAACATGCTTGGCGCCGGTATCATCATGCTGCCGACCAAGCTCGCCGAAGTCGGTACAATCTCGATTATTTCCTGGATTATTACCTCACTAGGCTCTTTAGCCCTGGCCATGGCTTTTGCCCGATGTGGCATGTTCACGACAAAGCCAGGCGGTATGGGCGGTTACTCCGAATACGCTTTCGGGCGTGTAGGACATTTTATGGCTAATTACGCCTACTCTGTTTCCATCGTAATTGCAAACGTCGCCATTGCCATTACGGCTGTGGGTTACGGCGCCGGTTTCCTTGAGACAACCTTTACGCCGTTGCAGACGTGTTTATATACGATCGCTTTATTGTGGATCGCGGCAGCCCTCAATTTCAGCGGCTCCCGTTATTCCGGCAAGCTCAGCGCCATTACCATCTGGGGTGCCATCATCCCGGTCCTGGGCATTTCCATCATCGGCTGGCATTGGTTCAGCCCGGCTACGTGGCTGGCTTCGTGGAACCCCAATGATTTGGGACTCAGCGATGCCGTCGGCAATTCCATCGCCCTGACGTTGTGGTCCTTCTTGGGACTCGAATCGGCAGCGGTCAACATGGATGCCGTTGAAAACCCGAAGAAATCCGTTCCGATTGCCACCTTCGTCAGCACCCTCGGCGTCGCCATCATCTACGTCGCCTCGACGAATGTCATCGCCGGCATCGTCCCCAATGCGGAAATCCTGGCATCGAGCGCTCCCTTCGGCCTGGCCTTCTCGTACATGCTCGGCGATACGGCTGGCAAAGCCGTCATGGGCCTCATGGTATTCTCCTGTGCCGGTTCCCTCTTGTCCTGGCAGTTCACCTTGGCCCGCGTCTTCAAGACCAGCGCCCAGCGCGGCCTGTTCCCCAAGATTTTTGCCAAAGTCACCAGCGCTGACGTACCGGTCAAAGGCATGCTGTGCATCCTCTGCATGCAGAGCCTCCTGGCCCTCATGACCATCAGCCCGACCCTGGCTGCCCAGTTCGAACTCCTGGCCAACCTGGCCGTCGTTACCAACGTCATCCCCTACATGCTCTGTGCCGGGGCCCTGACGACGATCCTCACCAAGGAACATATCCCCAATGAAGTCTGTAACAGAAATACGTCGATATTCCTGGCAGGCGTATCCATTATCTACTGCGTATATGCATTGACTACTACCGATGCCACGACCTTCCTCAGCGGCTGCTTCGCCGCCTTCCTGGGATGGCTGGTATACGTCGTCCGCTTCACCATCATGAAGCAGACCATTGTAGAAATAAAATGAATAGAAAAAACCTGTCGCGAAAGCGGCAGGTTTTTTTGTGGTCCGTTGGGCGTGGTTTGTTTGACGAAAATTCACACAGCCACCAGATACCTCGATGAACGACGAACGGCCTACGATGAACGATCAAGCCTTAAACGCCGCGATGACGACGTTGCGCAGGGCTACGCAACCTATGATGGTCAATGCCGCTACGACGAAGGGTGTGATGAAGACCAGGAGATTGTTCTGGAGAATCGGCATGGCCTTGAAGATATACGTAAAGACGTGAATCTGGCTATCGAAGAGGATATGCTGGACCAGGGCCCACATGAGGACCATGACGACGATGGCCACGATATGGACCAGGCGCTCCTTGCGGCTATAACCATAGCGTTTGTACGGGAAGAAATAAAGCGCGAAGGTGGCGATGACGAAGATACTCATGCCGATGAAGCAGAAACCCATGATGGCCATGACGCCGACGACCAGGCTCTGCGTCACTGAAGAATCGCTGACAGCCGGAAAGAGGAACATACCCAGGATAGCACACGGCAGAGGCAGGCTGTAGATGATAGGGTCCAGGAATTGGGAATACCAGTATTTCCGGCGGCGCTGCAGCCAGAAATCGACGGCCCTGGCAGCCAGGTACTGGGCACCGATGGTCAAAAGCATCCACAAGGCGAATAAGCCGACGCGGACAGGATAATCATGCCAGCAGTCCCAGCCGGTCAAACCGTTGAGCAAGCCGACGGCAATGAGCAGGACGACAGCCCCGCCATAGAGGGTCGCCCCAGCCGAAGCATAATCATCGTCTCTGCCCGCACGACGGCGGCGATGCCCCAGCCACAAGGGAACAGCAAAGGACAAGATAAAAAAGGCCAGAATCGACGCTGAGGCGATATATGGCTTATCCGAAGCAAAGGCCCCGAAAGGCAATGGCAGGATACCGCAGGCCGCCCAGACGATGGCCAGCAGCCGGTCATGCCACTTCTGTTTTTGTAAATGATCCATTATTTTACTTCCTTTCGGCCTGGCAAGAGCTGGGAGACGACAAAGGCAAGGAGCATGGTCAGGCTGATTTCCCCATACATGCCGGCGATGAAGACGACGTCACGGCCAATGGTCGGCCATTCCCAGAAAGGAGCTGCCTTCCAATAGACGCCCATGAAAGCCGTAAAAGCCCCGATAGCCGCAAAGACGATGAACCACATGAGGGCCATGACCCAGCGGCGGATCCGCCCGCCCTGAGGGCCAAAAGACGCATCCTGGCAGCCCACGTAGGCGACGGGGATGACCAGGGACAAAAAGACATAACTGACCATGGCCACGACGGCACTGGAACCGCTGTGAATGGTATAGGCTCCAATCGGGATGGGAATGATAAAGAAACACATGAAGACACTTTGCCGCAAAATATCGCGCCACCAACTCATTTTCTGCAAGACCTCCTAAAACAACGCAAACGAAATCACTTTAGTATACCATATCCCAAAAGGAAAGAAAAGTTTGCGCAAGCCCTGGCTTTTGTGTAAAATAGAAATAATAAGAAGTAATTTTAGTTCGCATAGAAAGGGACATACATGACAAAGAATTTTGAATCACTCGGCATTACGCCGAAGATTTGTGAACTCCTGCACAAGCAGGGCATCAATGAACCCACGGCCGTCCAGGCACAGGCCATCCCCCCCTTGTTCAAAGGCCGGGACATCCTGGCCCAGGCCCAGACCGGTACGGGCAAGACCTTTGCCTTTCTCCTGCCGTCACTGCAGCAGGTCAAGACAGATATCCACGCCGAACAAGTCCTGGTCATGGCGCCGACGCGGGAACTGGCCCGCCAGATTGCCGACGTCGCCGATACCCTGGCACCGGAACTGGGCGTCGACGTCCTCAGCCTCATCGGCGGCAAGACCATTGAGAACCAGCTCCAGAAACTGCACCGCCATCCTCACGTCATCATCGGTACGCCGGGCCGCCTGCTCGACCACTGCCGCCGCAATTCCCTCGACCTGAGCGGCGTCCGCCGGGTCATCGTCGACGAAGCGGACCAGATGCTGCAGGCCGGTTTCTTAGAAGATGTCGATACCCTCATCGGCCTGACGCCGAAACGGCGGCAGCTCCTCTTCTTCTCGGCTACGGTCCCGGACAAGATCAAAGGCCTGGCCAAAAAGCACATGCAGAGCCCGCTGGTCCTCAATATCCTCGAAGGCCAGACGATTGCCCTGGAAAATATCGAACAGCGCATCTACATGATGACAGAAGAACAGAAACTGCCGAAACTCTGCCAGATGCTGACAGAAATGAATCCCTATCTGGCCATCGTCTTCTGCAACACTAAGGAACGGACCTCCCTCCTGGCAGGCAAACTCATCGCCAAGGGCTTCAACATCGGTGAACTCCACGGCGATATGTCTCAGGGCCGCCGCAATCAGGTCCTGCGCGACTTTGCCAAAGCCAAGACGCAGATCCTGGTCGCCACGGATATCGCAGCCCGCGGCATCGACATCGAAGGGATCACGCATGTCTTCAACTTCGATGTCCCCCATGACGTCGACTACTACATCCACCGCATCGGCCGCACCGGCCGTGCCGGCAATGAAGGCCTGTCCATCATGTTTGCCACGGCAGCCGATGAAAATTGGGTCCGCCGCATCGAACACAACATCCATGCGACGATCACGAAATATACCCTGACGGGACAAGTCAAAGTCAAGGCCAGCAGCAAACCGCCGAAGCGGAAAAAGACGTATCGGGACAAACTGCCGGCCAGCACTTACCAGACAACGAAAGAAAAACGCCATAAACAGCGCCATAAGGGCGGAGACAACCGCCGGCGCCGCTAAGGAGGTCTACTTATGAAACGTTATCTTACCCTTGTCCTTCTGCTCTTCACCCTGGTGGCTGCCGGATGTACGCCGGCATCGCCGACCAATTCGCAACCGCAGAAACAGCAGACCCAGACCCAGCAGCAACAGCCGGGAGAAACCAAGCAGGGCCAGGACACGAAGAGCCAGACCGATACCAAAGAAACACCGGTCGCCAACCTGCCCACCATCGGCGATACCCAGGCCGATTGGGAAAACGAATGGGGCCACCCCTATTCTCAGGGCGACACGATCCGCGTCTTCCACAATGGCCGCTACCAAGTCGTCTTCCAGAACGGCCGGGCCGTGACGGTAACCATCAAAGTCAAAGATGGTGAAAACGTCAACATCAGTGACCTTCTGCCGGAAGATGCTCAGAAACAGTCGGCTTCGTCGAAAGAGGTCGGCGGTTCCCAGATGGGCGTCGAAAAATGGCACAGCAAGACTTTGGAAAAAGCCCTGTCTTCGACAAAGGGAAATTTCACAGTCATGAAACAACCGGGCAGCATCATCATCGATTGCACGCCGAATTTGAAGAAATAGTATAAAAAGAGGCTGTCGCATGAAGACAGCCTCTTTTTGAGTTTGAAGTTGAAAGTTTGATGTTTGATGTGGATGGTTTTAAATTTAAAGCAATCACCTCAAACATCATACATCAAACCTCAAACATTAAAGAGAAAGGGACTTCGCATGATGGCAGAAACCTTCGTGCGACAGTCCCTTTTAAGTGGCTAGGGGCTAGGGGGCTGGTAAAAATCAACCTCTCAGACCGCCTTCGGCGGCCAGCTCCCCTATAAAGGGAGCCTTTCATCACACATCAAACACAACAAAAAAGCTCACGCAAAATGCGTGAGCTTTTTCTATGGTGACCCGGTAGGGATTCGAACCCTAGACCTACTGATTCGTAGTCAGTCACTCTATCCAGCTGAGCTACCGAGTCATGTCTTGTCGTTCCTGACGACTCATATATCATAACAAGAAATCGGAAATATGTCAAGGCTTTTTTTAATATAAAACCAAATTTATAGGAACCTCTCCGGCCCGTTGGGCCACCTCCCCTATAAAGGGAGGCTTGAGTACAGGTCGGAGCGGTTTCTATTTATCAGCGCTTATAGCCGACCGATATCTTTCAGGTATTGTTCACATTTGGCCTTGATTTCCGGCGTAGCGTCTACCAAGGGCAGGCGGAAGGGTCCAGCCGGGAAGCCGAGCATGTTGAGCATGGTCTTGACCGGGACCGGGCTGACCGTGCAGAAACAGCCTTTCATGAAGGGCAGGTATTTCTGATGGAGGGCAGCGGCTTTCTTGACATCACCGTCTTTGTGGGCCTGGATCATTTCGTTCATTTCCTTGCCGATGACATGAGCAGCTACGGAAATGACGCCTTCACCGCCGACAGCGACGATAGGCAGGGTCAAGTTGTCATCACCGCTGTAAAGGTGGAACCCTTCCGGTGCATTGGCTGCGACATAACCGGCATAATCGAGGTCGCCGCTGGCGTCTTTGAGGCCGATGATGTTCGGGAAGTCATGAGCCAGCTGGCAGACCGTCTGCGGTTCGATTTTGCCGCCTGTACGGCCCGGTACGTTATAAATGAAGATAGGCAGGTCCGTCGACTTGGCGATGGCAGCAAAGTGAGCGTAACAGCCTTCCTGGTTCGGTTTATTATAATACGGGACGATGCACAGCAGGACGTCGACGCCCGTATCTTTCGCTTTCTTAGCCATTTCAATAGTCTGGGCTGTATTGTTGGTCCCGACATTGCCCATGACCAGGGTCTTACCTTTCAAGGCATCTGCCGTAACTTGGAAGAGCTTGAGTTTTTCTTCTTCCGTCATGACAGCCCCTTCGCCAGTCGTAGCTCCGACGAGGATGGCTGAGCCTTCATCAGCATATTTCTTAGCCAGTTCAACAGTCGCTTCATAATTGACGGAACCGTCTTCATGGAACGGCGTGACCATGGCAACAATCACATTCGGAAAAGTTAACATAAAAGGTTCATCTCCCATCCTTCATACTTAGTGGATCATGTCATGAGCCAACATGTATTCAGCAATCTGCAGGGCATTGAGGGCAGCGCCTTTGCGGATCTGGTCGCCCGATACCCAAAGGTTGATAGCTTTCGGATTATACAAGTCCTTGCGGATACGGCCGACGTAGCAGTCGTATTTTTCCGACGTGAACAGGGGCATAGGATATTCCATTTCAGCCGGGTTGTCCTGGACCTGGGCACCAGGGAAAGCATCGATGGCTTTGCGGACGGCATCGACAGTCAGTTCATCGGCCGTTTCGACATAGACCGATTCAGCATGGCTGCGGAATACCGGTACGCGGACGGTCGTAGCCGTAATGGCGATAGAGTCGTCGTGGAGCATCTTGTGCGTTTCGTTGACCATCTTCATTTCTTCTTTAGTATAGTCTTTTTCTACGAATTTATCGATCTGCGGGATGAGGTTGAAAGCGATAGGATAATGTTTGGGAAGGCTCTTGCTGGGCAGGATTTTCGGCTGCATTTCTTCCCCTTTGAGGTATGCTTCTGTTTCATCGCGCAATTCATCGATGCCTTCTTTGCCGGCGCCGGAAACAGCCTGGTAGGTGCTGACGATGATGCGTTTGATCGGCGACAAGTCATGAATCGGCTTAAGAGCCATGAGCATGATGATTGTCGAGCAGTTCGGATTGGCAATGATGCCCTTGTGCCAGGCAATGTCTTCCGGATTGACTTCCGGTACGACAAGCGGTACATTGGGGTCCATGCGGAACGTGCTGGAGTTATCGATGACGATGCAGCCCCGTTTAGCAGCTTCAGGTCCCAATTCTTTACTAATCGAGCCGCCGGCGAACAAGCCGATGTCTACACCGTCGAAAGATTCCGATTTGGCTTCTTCAACGGTATATTCTTTCCCGTTGACAGTCATTTTCTTGCCAGCCGAACGGTACGATGCTAATAACTTCAACTTGCTGTACGGGAATTTGCGTTCTTCGATCAAGCGGATAAATTCCTGGCCTACGGCACCTGTGGCACCTAAAATCGCTACTACCGGTTCTTTTGTCATAACAAACTTCCTCCCCTAATGGTTCTTTTTATAAATAGTTTTCCAGTCCAAAGGTCAATCCCGGACGAGAGCTTACTTTTTTGACGGCTAAGACGACGCCAGGCATGAAGGACTTGCGGTCCATCGAGTCGTGGCGGATGGTCAGCAGTTCGCCGTATCCCCCGAATAAGACTTGCTGATGAGCGATGTAGCCCGGAAGGCGGACACTGTGGATGGGGATGCCATCTACGGAAGCACCGCGGGCGCCGTCGAGGCTTTCATGGGTCTTGTCCGGAGCCGGCTGTACACCCGCTTCTTTGCGGGCTGCATCGATTTTGTCGGCCGTCATGATGGCCGTGCCGGACGGAGCATCGAGTTTATTATTGTGATGGAGTTCGATGATTTCGACATCCGGCAGATACGGAGCGACTTCCGTCGAGAGCTTCATCATCAAGACAGCACCGATGGAAAAGTTCGGCGCAATGAAGATGCTCGTCTTCTTTTCCAAGGCCAGCGCATGGAGTTCATGACGCTGTTCAGCCGTCAGACCCGTCGTGCCGACGACCATGTTGACCCCGTGTTCGATGCAGGTCTTAGCGTTGTTGAAGATGACTTTCGGCGTCGTGAAATCGACGACGACATCCGGTTTGATGTCATCGAGGGCAGCGCCCAGGTCATCGCGGATGGCCAAGCCTAAGTGGCCGACACCGGCGATATCGCCGACATCTTCACCGACATGAGTAATGCTGATGCCACCGGCTACTTCCAGTTCCGGGTCTTCAAAGACGGCTTTGACGACCTGGCTGCCCATGCGGCCATCAGCACCATTGACTAATACACGAAGCATATCTATCCCTCCTGTGAGTCCTTTTTGATGGGACTTCTGATTTTTGAAATTATATTTAACTATATACCTATCGCGGACATTCGTCAACCCGCAAAGCAATGTCGATTACGACTGATCATTCAGTCGGGCGCCCACGTGGGCGCCCCTACAGCGCAATTCACGGGCATTACCTGCCCTTGACTTGCGTTACAATCTGGCGGGCCGCTTCAATACTGGCCTTGGTCGTATCGTTTCCGGCAAACATGCGGGCGATTTCCAGGATATGTTCCCCGTCAGAGAGGCCCCGTACCTGGGTGACCGTGCGGCCAGCCATTTCTTTCTTATAAATGAAATAATGGTGATCAGCAATGGCCGCCGTCTGCGGCAGGTGAGTAATGCAGAAGACCTGGCCCTGTCCGGAGAGCTGGCGGATATGGTCGGCGACTTGCAAGCCCGTCTGGCCGCTGATGCCGACGTCGATTTCGTCGAAAATCATGGTCTTCCCCGTCGTCCGTTCGGGACCAGCAGTCTTCAAGGCCAAGGCGATACGCGATACTTCGCCGCCTGAGGCGATTTTCGCTAAGGGCTGCATCGCTTCGCCTGTATTGGCCGAAAAATAAAGTTCGATGTCAGCAGAGCCATCCGGCGTGATCTCCTTCATCGGTTCGATGTGGAAAGCGATGCGGCTGTTGAGCATGCCCAACTTATTGAGCGTCGCCGTCATAGCCTTGCTGAACTGGCTGTCGGCCTCACGGCGGGCAGCGTCCAGGACCTGCGCCTGCTGCCGCACGGCTTCGGCTTCACGGGCCAGTTTTTCTTCCAACTTGGCTAGATGGCTTTCGGACTGGTCGAGTCGTTCGTAATCCGCTTTGGCCTTGGCCAGGAACTGTAAGATATCAGCGACAGTAAAACCGTACTTACGCTTGAGCTTTTCAATGGATGCCAGGCGGGATTGCATGGCATCCAGGGCCCGTTCATCGAAATCAAAAGAATCGGCATAGCGCAAAAGGCCATCGTGGACGTCTTCGATTTCATAAGACAAGGTCTCGACTTTCCCAGCCAAATCGCTAAAAGATTCATCGTAAGCCGATGCTTTCTCCAAACTGCGGTGGATGGTCTCGATCTGTTCGATGACGCCGGGCTGACGTTCGCCCCCTTCCAGGGCAAACATGGCTTCCTTCAAGTTGTCCTTGATATGTTCGGCATGGGACGCCTTGTTGATTTTCTGCTCCAGTTCGTCGTCTTCCCCTTCTTTCAGGGCAGCCCCTTCGATTTCTTTTATCTGGAAGGCCAAGATACTGAGCATCCTTGCCTTTTCGCTTTCATCATGGCGCAAGGCCTTGATTTCGCCTTCCGTCTGATGCCATTGGCGATATAGTTCGTCATAGTGCTGACGAGCCTGAGAAACGTCTGCCGTAAGGCCGTCGAGGATGGCCACATGGTAAGACGGGTTGAAAATCAGGCTGTTGTCGAACTGGCCATGGATATCCAGCAAGTATGCTCCCAGCCGCCGCAAGGTCGCCGTCGGTACTAGCGTACCGTTGACCAGGATCGTCCCGCGGCCGCTGCGCTGGAACTGACGGGAAATGATGAGCTGCCCTTCATCGACTTCGATGTGGTTATCGGTCAGCAGTTTTTCCAATCCTTCTGGCAAAGGAGAAAAAAAGAACGCGCCTTCGACGAGGAATGAGTCCGTCCCATGGCGGACGAACGATGCCGATGCGCGTTTACCTGCCAGCATACCGATGGCGTCGAGGAGAATCGATTTGCCAGCGCCTGTCTCGCCGGTAAAAATCGTCACCCCGTCGCCAAAAGTAAGGTGCAGGTCTTCAATCAGAGCAAAATTGTGGATGTGCAGGGACTGCAACATAAGGGCCTCATTCCTTCATCAGCGATACGATAAGCTTGACCAGTTTCGGAACGGTTTCTGTGTCCTTGACGATAAGGAGGACCGTATCATCGCCGGCCAGGGTGCCAATGACATTTTCCCAGCGGGCATGGTCGATAGCGGCGGCAATCGGATTGGCCGATCCGGGCAGGGTATGGACGACGATCTGGTTATAAGCCGAATCGACGCGGACGATGGAATCCTGGAACAGGCGGGCCATGCGGTTCTTGGACATGAGCATGTTCTGTTCCGGCGACAAGGCGTAGCGGTAATGGCCATCACTCGTCGGTACCTTGATGAGCATGAGCTCTTTAATATCACGGGAAACCGTAGCCTGTGTGACTTCGATGCCTTCTGCCTGCAAAGCCTTGGCTAATTCTTCCTGTGTTTCAATAGGACGGGACTGGACAATTTCTTTAATCTTAGTGTAACGGAATCTCTTCATAATGACGTTTCCCTCTTTTCTGTACAATATATAATACGGGTGGACAATGCACCTCATTGACGGGTTGCCAGGACGAAATATGGAAGTCCTGCTGGGGTATGGTCTGTAAGAACGACCGCAGCGCTTGCTCTTCACAAGCTCCGGCTTCGGTACCGGGATAGGCCGCTATCATAATTATCCCATTTATCGCAATTTTATTCAAGCCTATTTTTATAGCTTTTAGTGTTATTTCACAATTTGTATGAATTTTATGGTCACCAGACGGCAAATAGCCCAAATTAAATACAATAATGTCAACGTCTGACGGTACATCCACCAGCAGTTGATCATGAGACCCACAGCGGCAACGGACATCTTTGTCCCCCAGTCCTTCCTCTTGCAAGCGCTGGCGCGTGCGTTCAATGGCACAGGATTGGATATCAAAGGCGTAGAGGACAGCATCATCGGGCATGAGACGGGCCAGGAAGGCCGTATCATGGCCATTGCCGCAGGTCATGTCGACGAGGACATGGGCCTGGCGGGCATAGGGTTCCATCATCATATGAGACACGGTAACGGCATTGCGGAACGGATACATATTAATCATTTCCCATCATTTTCGTAAATAAATTGCTATAAAAATAGTTCTTGCTAAAGCGGATAATCTTGAGGACGTGGTCGGACTTGCGGACCTGGAGAGTCATATTGCGCATGAGTTCCTGATCCATCATGCCATCGACAGAGACGCGGACACTGTTACGACTGTTGGCTACCGTCACCGATACCTGGTCGTCATCGCGCAGGACCAGGGGTACTTTGAGCAGCAAGTGCGGGCAAATGGGCGTGACCATGATGCAGGGCACGCTGGGCGCGACGATAGGGCCGCCGCTGGAGAAGGTATAGCCCGTGCTCCCCGTCGCCGTCGCTACGATGAGGCCATCGCCGGGATACTGCTGGATGAAATGGCCGTTGATGCTGAGATCGATGCGGATGAGCTTACCTACATTGCCGTGGCCGATGACGATGTCGTTGAGGGCATCGGGCAGGGACTGGACCAGTCCGTCTTCATAGCACAATTCCGAATGGAGCATCATCCGTTCTTCCAGGAAATAGCGGCCGGCCAGGATATCTTCCATGCGCTTTTCCAGGTTCTTGGTCTCGACTTCGTAAAGGAAGCCCAGAGAGCCGAGATTGATGCCGCAGACCGGGATGTCGGCTTCGGCAAACTGTTTGGCCATCTTGAGGATGGTCCCATCGCCGCCGAGGACCATGGCTACGTCGATGGTGCTGTAAATCGTCATGCGTGGGCGCAGGTGTTCAGCGCCGATGCGTTGATAGGCCGGCTGGCGGCTCTCGCTGACATAAGCCGGCAGATAGTATTCAATGCCATGTTTTTCGCAAATTTTGATCATCTGCTGGACGATGGCAGCACTTTCGCGTTTGACGAGGTTCGGGAAAATACCGATACGCATGGGGATCACCTACATTTCATGAGATTTACCGACGATGTCATCGACAACGGCGTCAGTGATATCGTTATGGCAGGGATTGTCTTTACGGCTGTACAAGAGATATTCTATATTGCCATCAGCCCCTTTGATGGGCGAGAAGGTCAGGCCCAGCGGCGACAAACCGCAGGCGGCGATGCCGTCCGTGACGTGGCGGATGACGTCGCGGTGGACCTGGATATCGCGGACGATGCCGCCTTTACCGACGTGTTCCCGGCCCGCTTCGAACTGAGGCTTGATGAGAGTGACCATGGAACCGCCTTCTTTGAGCAGCGGTTCCACAGCCGGCATGATTTTCAGCAGGGAAATGAAGGATACGTCAATGGAAATGAAATCGACAGGTTCGCCGATATCTGCGACGGTGACGTTGCGGATATTGGTCCGTTCCATATTGACGACGCGGTCATCGGTCCGCAGCTTCCAGGCCAGCTGGCCATAGCCGACATCGACGGCAAAGACCTTGGCCGCCCCGCGCTGGAGGGCGCAGTCCGTAAAACCGCCTGTCGAGGCTCCGATATCCATCATAGTCTTGCCCGTCAAATCGATGGGAAACGTTTCCATGGCTTTTTCTAATTTCAGGCCGCCCCGGCCGACATAAGGGATCGGATTCCCTTTGACCGTGATTTCTACATCGACGGGCAGCTTCGTACCCGCCTTATCGACGCGCTGGTTGTCAACGAAGACCAAGCCGGCCATGATGGTCGCCTTGGCCTTTTCCCGGCTCTCAGACAAGCCGCGGCTGACGAGAAGCACGTCTAATCGTTCTTTATGCTGCATAAATGTAATACCCCTCTCACACTAATGAACGCGAACCAGCAGATGTTCGACCAATTCCTTGAGGAACCAGGCTTTCGGCCCTAACGGTTCCAGGGCCTGGACGGCTTTATCTGCCGCTTCACAGGCCATGCGCCGGGCTTCGTCCAGGAAAAAGATAGTCACATACGTGGCCTTGTCGTTGCGGGCATCGCTGCCGACGGGTTTGCCCAGCAGGGCTTCGTCGCCGACGACATCGAGGATATCGTCGGTAATCTGGAAGGTCAGGCCCATGTACGATGCATAGGCATCCAAAGCCTGCCTTTGCTGCGGCGAAGCCTCGGCGACGATAGCGGCCATATCGATAGCGGCCTTGAAGATGACGCCTGTCTTGGAATGATGCAGGAGTTCCATACCCTCCCGACCGATGGCCATGTCTCCGTCAGATGCCAAATCGAAAGCCTGGCCGCCGACCATGCCGGCCGGGCCGGCCGCTTTTGCGATGACGGCGATACAGCGGTTCAATTTATCCGGTGCAATGCCTTTCTGGCTGGCCATGAGCTCGAAGGCAAAGGTCAGCAGGCCGTCACCGGCCAGGGTCGCCAGACCCGCCCCGTAGACGACATGATTCGTCGGCTTGCCCCGGCGCAGATCGTCATCATCCATGCAGGGCAGGTCGTCGTGGATCAGCGAATACGTATGGATACATTCCAGGGCACAGGCCAGCCCCGTATAAGGTGCGGCATCCTGCCCCAGGGCTTCTACTGTCGCCAGCAGGAGGACCGGACGGATGCGCTTGCCGCCGGCCAGGAGGCTGTAGTTCATGGCTTCGTAGAGCTTGGAAAAACGCGGCTGTTCTGTCGTCAATACCTGGGCCAGGTAATCATCGACGCGTTTCCGCTGCGCTGCCAGATAATCTTGGAAAGTCATAAGTCCAGCACCCCTTCGATCGGTTCTTCGCCGCTATCATCCTTATCGTCCCGGACGTCGGCCAGGGCCTGCGCTTTCTGGCGGGCATATTCCAGGGCTCCTTCGCAGGACTGGGATAATTTGATGGCCTTTTCATATAAATCGAGGGACTGCTTCAGCGTCAGGTCTGGAGCATCCAGTTCCTGTACGAGCTGTTCCAATTTTTCATAATTGCTTTCAAAACTCTTCAATTTATCAGTCGTTCTTGCCATATATGTCCACCTCTTTAACAGCCGTCGTAATCGTCCCGTCGACGACTTGTATCGTCAGCGGCGAATCTTGCGACACGCTGTGGATATCTGTAAGGATCTTGCCCTGCTGCATAAGCTGGCCGTATCCGCGACGCACGAGGGCTGCCGGATTCAGGGCCTGCAAAGACGCCGCCAGGGTATTCAGCTTTCCCTGTTTCTGTTCTAACTGGAGCTGCAGCTGCCGGTCCGCCTGTTGCATCAAGCCCGACAGATGGGTTTCTTTCATCGCCAGGAAAGCATCATAGCGCTTCAAGTTGAGCCGGCCTGCAGCCTGTTCGACCAGGCGCTGGCGGTCTTCGATACAGGCCATGACCCGTTCATAAGCCCGGTCTGCCAGGGCAGCCAGGTCCAGTTCCGCTTCACGGACATCGAAGAAAGCCATTTCCGCCGCATGGGTCGGCGTCGCCGCCCGCACATCGGCTGCGTAGTCAGCCAGGGTCGTGTCCGTTTCATGACCGATAGCCGTAATGACCGGCACCTTAGCGCCATAAATGGCCTTGACCACGGCCGGGCTGTTGAAGCACCACAAATCCTCCATGGAACCGCCACCGCGGCCGACGATGAGGACGTCCAGGTCCTTGCGCCGGCCCATCGCTTCGATGGCAGCGGCAATGGTCGTATCGACGCCGTCGCCCTGGACGGGGATGGGATGGAGGACGATGTCGGCATAGGGATTGCGTTCGCCGGCAATCTTATAGATGTCGTGGAGTACGGCCCCCGTCTTCGACGTCAGGACGCCGACGCGCCAGGGGAACCGCGGCAGCTCCTTCTTGTGGCTGCTGTCGAAATAGCCCTGGGCGGCCAGTTCATTCTTGATGCGTTCGTACTGGGCCTGCAAGGCCCCGGTACCCTGAGAAAAGAGCTGTTCAATGATAAAGGAAAGGGCGCCGCCTTTTTCATAGACATTGACGGCGCCGATGACGACGACATGGTCCCCTTCGCGGACCGCCCGGACCGCTGCCGTCACGCGGCTGCGGAACACAATGGCCCGGATGGAACACTGATCATCGCGGATATTCATATAATAATGGCCGTTCGACGCCCGCTTGAGGCCGATGATATTCCCTTCCATGGCAAGGCTCTGCAGGCGGTAATCACCGTGGATATCCTCTTTGATGCGGCGGACGACGTCCGTAACCGATGCATATTTCATGATTTCTTCCCTTCCTGTACGGCAGCCCAGAAGGCTGCGCCCGAGGCATTATCGGCGCTGAAGCCATCGGCAGCCAGATCCAGGCGTATGCCATGGCAGCGGCAATAATCGCTCATCTGATGGCGCAAATAGGCGTTGGACATGACGCCGCCGGCAGCGACGAGATGTTTCATGCCATCGGCTGCCGCGTAATCGAGGAGGCTCTCCAGACCGCGCCAGACCGTCGACAGTGTCCAGCTGCAAAGGCGGGCCGGGTCTTCCCCGCCGGAAGTCACGAGCCGCTGTCCCTGCGATTCCGGCCCGGAAAAGCTGACCTGGCCATCGCGGCAGAAGACATGGGCTCCTTTGACAGGCGGATTTACCGTCTGAGCCAGCTTATCGACATGGATGCCCGCCGGAAACGGCAGGTCCAGGGCCACGCCCATGCGGTCGATGAACTGGCCGGCGCTGATATCGCTGGTACCGCCGATGCGGGTGATGTCGAGGCCCCGTGCATCCGGGACGGCCCGCAGCAGGTCCGTCGTCCCACCGGACAAGTGGATGCCGTAAAAAGGATCCGTACCGATATGGCCCAGGCTGCGCAGGACGGCGAGAAGATGATTTTCCTGATGGCTCAGGCGGTATAAAGGGACGCCTAAGACGGCTGCCAGGGCCCGGGCATAACCGAGACCGGCCAAAAAAGCCGGCATATAGGAATCATCACGGCGCCGTGGCTGGTCGGTCACGGCAATGGCCCGGATATGAGCACGAGACAGGATGCCTGCCAGCCGTTCAAAGAGAACCGGCAGATTCCGCGTATGCTGATAGACCATGTTGGACTGGGACAGGCCACGGCCGCCCTTTGCGACGCTCAGGATGATGCGTTCGTCGGCGACGACTTCATAAGCGTCATCGACGAGGCACAGGGACGTCGTGTAACAACTCGTATCGATGCCGAGAAAGACGTCCATCAGGCCTTCGACCTTACATAGGCACCCAAGATGCCATTGACGAACCGTGCCGATTTATCGCCGCTAAATTCCTTGGCCAGGATGACGGCTTCGTTGAGGACGATGGACGGTGCCAGCGTTTCTTTCGGGTACACGAGTTCGCACAAGGCCAGGCGCAGGATGTTGCGGTCCGTGCGGTTCATCCGTTCGATGTCCCAGCCCTTGGCAAAGGAGCGGATGATGTCATCCAGTTCATCGCGGTGTTCCGTCGTCGTTTCGACGAGATACGTGCAATAGGCATCGCGTTCCTGGTCACTCAGTTCCGGACCGTCTTCGGTCAAGGTATCGGTCGTGACGTAATCGTTTTCCAGGATTTCCTGTTCGCTGTACTGGATATCGTTTTCTCCGTGAAATTCACGGGAATATAAAAGTTCGAGCGCCTGCTGGCGCGCTTTATGTCTGCTCACGAGTTTCCTCCTGTGTTCATAACTTATTCAGCTGACGGAAAGGCCAGGTCTTCAATGGTGACGGAAATATCGAGTCCCTCCGGTTCAGCCATCTCTTCAATCACAGCGGCTGCCCGCTGCTGGACAGCTAAGGCCAGATGGTGCAAATCTCCGCCATAACGGGCACGGACAGCCAGATGGACACGGACGATACCGCCTGCGACCGATACGCTGCGGCTGCGGATGGCGACGACGCCCGGTACCTCGCGGCCGGCCGTCTCGGCGATATGGCGCAGGGCCTTTTCACTGACGGCATAGGCAAAATCCTGTTCTTCATCCATCGTGACGATCCTCCTCGAAAACCAACTGCTGTACAATGATGTGGACCGCCGTAACCGTGCAGGCCGTCGCCTTTTCGACGGCATCCTTGACGGACTTCTGCACTTCCAGGGCTACGTCGGGAATACGGCAGCCATAGCGGATGACCAGGCGGACCGTCAGCTCGATGCGCTGGCCCTCGATGGTGACATCGACGCCGCGCCCCGGCAGGGTACGTCCTAATTTCTCGGCCGCCGCTTCGGCAATATTCATTCCCAAGTCGGCGACATAAGCCGCTTTGGCCGCGGTCAGGGCCGCAATGGATGCAATGACGCGCTGGGAAATATGGATACTTCCCCATTCATTCACTTCAGTTGTTTCCATGGGAATCACCCCTTTAGTCCACAAAAGGGGCTGTCGCACGTGCGAAGCCCCTTGGATACCTTATGCTCTGCCGATATACTGGCCGGTTCTCGTGTCGATCTGGAGAACTTCGCCTTCATTGATAAAGAGCGGTACTTTGACGACATAGCCCGTTTCCAGTTTGGCCGGTTTGCTGCCGCCTGTCGCTGTATCACCGCGGACACCCGGATCGGTTTCAACGACTTTCAGTTCAACAGCAGCCGGGAGATCGATGCCGATGACTTTGCCTTTGAACATCATGACGGAAACGTTCATTTCTTCTTTCAGGAAATGGACAGCGTCGCCGAGGTTGTCTTTGTTCAATTCGATCTGTTCGTATGTTTCGTTATCCATGAAACAGTACATGCCTTCATTTTCATAGAGGTACTGCATCTGGCGGCGGTCAACGTGGCCGTCCTGTACTTTTTCGCCAGCATTCCAGGTACGTTCGACAACAGCGCCCGTTTCGAGGTTCTTGATCTTAGCGCGGACGAAAGCAGCGCCCTTGCCCGGTTTTACGTGCTGGAATTCAACGACCTGCCATACCTGGCCGTCGATTTCGATAGTTACGCCTGGTCTGAAATCATTACTTGTAATCATGTGTAAACTCCTCCTATAACAGCTCCATCAATTCTTTGGGTGTTTTGGTTAAAATTTCACAGCCGTTGGCTGTAACGGCAACGGAATCCTCAATGCGGACGCCGAACTTGCCTTCTATGTACAGTCCCGGTTCTACCGTGACTATCATATTCTCTTCGAGTACGCCTGTCGATTTCGGCGACAGGACCGGTTGTTCATGGATTTCCAGGCCCGTACCGTGGCCCAGGGAATGAGTGAAATACTGGCTGACGTGATAGCGGGCGAAGTAATTGCGCACGGCAAAATCGACTTCGCGGCGGGAAACGCCGGCCTTGACGAGGGATACGCCCAGCTTCTGCCCTTCCAGGATGAGATTATAGAAATCCTTCTGGGCCTGCGACGCCTTACCGACGACGACAGTCCGGGTGATGTCTGAATGGTAGCCTTCCCAGACAGCACCGAAATCGAAGGTAACAAAATCACCAGCTTCGATGACTTTCGGGCTGGCCGTACCGTGAGGCATGGCCGAACGCCTGCCTGAGGCGACGATAGTCGTAAAGGACTTTTCTTCCGACCCGAGAAGCAGCATATTGCTTTCCAGGCGGGCAGCCAGTTCCTTTTCCGTGACGCCAGGCTTGATGTACGACAATAAATCGGCAAAGGCCCGGTCGGCAATATTGCTGGCCTTGCGCGTCGCCTTCAGCTCATACGGTTCCTTCACAGCCCGCAGACTGGTCAAATCACAGGGCAGGAAGCCGCATAAAGCTCCATCGGAAATATTTTCGTACATGAAATGAGTCAGGAAATTTTCTTCATAACCTGCCACGCCGATTTCCATGTCGTTCAAGGACGAGCGGATGGATGACGATAAGGCATTGTGGTGGTTTTTGATATCGTACCAGGTTCCGGACTGGTTGGCAGCCTGTTCCGTATAACGGGAATCAGTCCACAATACAGCCTGATCCAGGCCAATGACCAGTGCGCCTTCACCGCCTGTAAAGGCACTGAAATAACGCAGATTTTCCGGCTGAACGATAATGACGCCGTCTGCATCGTGTTCTTGCAGGAAAGCGCGCAGGCGGGCAATTCGTTGTTCTATCATAGTATCACCCTATATTAATTCAATCATATTTTATAATACCATATTTTCCGCCTGCTGAAAAGGTGGAATTGCAAATCACCGGCCCCGTCCTTTCAAGGCTTCCCGCTCCTCATCGGTCAGCGGGCGGAACTGGCCCGGCTCCAAACCTTCATCGAGGACGACGCTGCCGACGGAGCGGCGGTGCAGCTGGACGACCTTCAGGCCGACGGCAGCACACATGCGCTTGACTTGATGGAACTTTCCTTCCTGGACAACGACCGTAAGGGACTGTGGGCCGGTCTGGACGGCCTTGGCCGGCAGGCAGTGCAGGCCATCGTCAAGGACGATGCCATCGGCAAAGCGCTGGCCCATATCAGGTGGGATATCGCCTTCGACGACGGCATCGTATATCTTGTCCATGTGCTTCTTGGGCGACGTAATGCCATGGGCCCAGGTCCCGTCGTTGGTGATGAGCAGGAGGCCTGTCGTATCCTTATCGAGGCGGCCGACCGGGAACAGGCCGGCGCCCTGATACTGGCGCGGCAAGAGGCCGATGACCGTCGGCGACACGTTGTCTTCCGTCGCCGATACGACGCCGGCCGGCTTATAGAGCATGAGATAGATATGTTCTTCGTAGCCCACGATTTGACCGTCGACGGCGATGACATCAGCTGCCGGGTCGACTTTCTGGCTGCTGTCGAGGCAGACGGTACCATTCATAGTCACATGGCCGCCTTTGCACAATTCCTTCAGTTCCCGCCGCGTCCCCCAGCCCGTATGGCCCAGGAGCTTATCGAGGCGCATAGTCTTTGCCATAATACCTCCTTAGAGCGACGGCATCTTGTCCCACTGGGGCTGATACCCCGTCAGGCCTTCCAGATGCTGCGTGCAGTTCATGAGGGTCATGACATTGCGGTCGCCATAATATTCGATGATGTTAAAAGCCGTGTTGAACTGCTGGAAACACCAGATACGCTTCATATCGAGGCCCAGCAGGCCAAAGAGCAGGCAGCGGATCGCCGCCCCGTGGGATACCATGAAGACGCTGTCGCCATCTTTGTGATGCGACAAGATTTCCCGTGTCTTCTTCAGTGTCCGGTCGCGGACCTGGCAGAACGATTCACCGCCCCGGGCCGGCAAGGTCCCGTCCGAAGCATAGACCGCTTCCAGTTCACCCGGCCACTGGGTCGTGATTTCCTGGTATGTATGGCCTTCCCAGACGCCGAAATCAGCTTCCTTCAGTTCGTCATAAGCGATGACGTCCAAATGGTGCGGCGCGGCTACACATTCGGCCGTCGTCTTGGCGCGCTGGAGCGTGCTGCTGTAGACGGCGTCGAGATGGACATGGCGGAAAAATTCTCCCAGGCATTTCGCCTGTTCCAGGCCATGTTCATTGAGGGGTACATCAGTCGACCCCTGGTACCACTGCTGGACATTACCTGCTGTTTCGCCATGACGTGCTAAATATAATTTTATCATCGTGTTCCTCCGTGTATTTTCCTATAAGTGATTCAACCTTCGTGCCCTTTCATTATAGCAAGAAATCGGCCAGCCTGCTACCGACAGCCGTCACCAGGAGCAGGGCCATTTCGCTGCCTTCGAGGACGGCACCATACGTATCGCCCGTCACGCCGCCCAGTTTGCGGCTGATATGGAAATTAGCCCACAAGGACAACAGCATGGCCGCCCCTAACAGGCCCAGGTAAAAAGGCCCGCAAAGGAAAGCCGGCACCAGGGCCAGTACGAAAGCTTTCGCTACGGTATGGGCTGGCGCATAGGTGACGAAAGCCTTCCCCAGCCCTTGCTGTCGGGCATAGGGAAACTGGAAGATGCTGATCAGCGTCCCGAAGCGGGCTGCTGCCGGGATCCCAATGAGGGCCGGCAGGGCTGCGTCTGGCGTCAGCTGGCTGAGGAAAGCCACTTTCAGGAGGACCAGGAAGACGAAGGCCGTTACGCCGCCGGCGCCGACGCGGCTGTCCTTGAGGATTTCCAGCATCCGTTCGCGGCTGCGGCCGGAAAAGAGGCCGTCCGCCGTATCCATATAGCCATCGGCGTGGAGTCCGCCGGTCAGGTAGAACCAGAAGGCGACGACCAGGGCCGACCGGCCAAAAGCGTCGAAAAGGAAAGACGACGCTCCGTAGAGCGCCGCCAGGAGTAAGCCGATAATCAAGCCGACGACGGGAAAGAATAAGACAGACCGGCCAAAGTCCTCATCGCGCCAGACGCTCTGCGAGGCCAGGTGGATACGCGATAAGAACTGCAAGGCAATGAGAAAAGCTTTCATCGTTTCACCTCCGGCAGACGGACAGCCCGCTGTTTCAACTCCGTCGTAATCCCGCAGACAGACAAATAGACTTCATCGGCTTCGGCTGCCGCAGCCTGATTGATCTTGCCGATGAGGTCGCGGTACAAACGGCTCACATGCTCCATGGGAACGATGCCGCAGCCCAGCTCGTTGGTGACGAAGATAGCCGTCACGCCAGCCTGGCGAAAGGCGGCCATGACAGTTTTCAGTTCAGCCAGGGCCCCGTCGATGAGGACTTCATCGGCTTCACCGTCGTGAGCAAAGAGATAATTAGAAAAATAAAGAGTCAGGCAGTCGACGAGGACCACATCTGACGACCGGCACAACCGTTCCATCGTCCCCGGCAGGTCTTCCGGAATTTCCCAGGTCTGCCACGATGACGGCCGGCGCCGGCGGTGGGCGGCGATGCGCTGGGCCATTTCTTCATCGAAGATGCGGGCTGTCGCCACATAAGCATGCCGCCCGGGAAGGGCGGCAGCATAGCGTTCGGCAAAGGCGCTTTTACCACTCCGCGCCCCGCCGGTAACAAGGATGATGTTAGATGTTTCCATTTACTTCTTGATTTCCGAATACAAATGAAAGACTTCCGGCAAAATAACTTTTTCCATACCGATCTTGATGAGGCTCGGCAATCCCGGCAGGCAGTAGACCTGGCACTGGTGGATGATGCCAGCCGTCGTCCGGTAGGCCATGGCCTGGACACCGCAGGCCCGGCGATAGGCAAAATACGTCATCATCGACTGGAAGGCCGGAATTTTCTTATCGAACAGGGGTTCCACCGTTTCGATGGTCACGTCGCGCTTGGCCAGGCCCGTACCGCCGCTGGTGATGACCAGATCGACGCTGCAGACCCATTCATGGAGATGGCGTTCGATTTCGGCCTTGTCGTCTTTGACAATCTGATAGTCGACGACCTGATGGCCGTAGTTGGCCAAAGCCGACTGAATGAGCAGGCCGTTCGTATCGTCAGAAAAGCTGCGGCTGTTGCTGATCGTGAGAATCGCCGCCCGCAAGGGATGTTCTTCCATTTTTTTACTATTCAAGATGAATAACCTCCTAACTTAAGACACATAAGATTCTATGATAGAAAAGGGATCGCGCCCTTCCAGCAATCCTTGTAAGAACGCAGGGATGAAACATTCACTGATGACCTGAGCCTCATAGGACCGTTCCCCGTCCTGACTGGCAACGGTGATGCCGTCCCCCAGGGCCAGGCGCACGGCACAGACCGGGCCGCCTGATGGCAGGACCTCGCTGCGGGACCAGAGGACCGTCGCCTTATCCCGCCAGGGGTATGGGTCATCTTCATCGAAATCGCAGTCCACGACTTCGGCTGCGACGACGAGGCCGCTCTCTTTAGCCTGTTCTGCCGTATGGCAGACGAACTGCGTGTACTCATCGTCGGAAGTAGCCGCCGCTGCCGAAATGTACAGCAGGCGGAAGTCGTCCCACAAGACGTGCTCTGAAATAAATTCTTCTGACGGGGCCATATCGGCCTCTTCATCGACAAAAGACGTATGCCAATTATAGGCGGAACAGATTTCCTCCGCATCGTCGCCGGCATTGAGGGGATACACGTGGAAATCCAGTTTCTGAAAACCTTCCGTCACGTGAACATCGAGGCCGTGCTCCGACTCGTCTTCCTGCCAAAAGAAAAATGGCAGACCAATATATATCACATCCAATATGATCACCTCTTATAATTATACTATTCGACCTGAAAGGGCAAAAGTCCTACTTGAAAAATATATGTTCTTGTAATGTCTGGCAATTCTTATATAATATAAATATAAACTACGGCTGCCCCTCTTGTAAACAAGGCAGCCAGAAAGGAAGTAATCTTATGTTAAAAAAAATCGCAACCCTGGCCGTTACCTTCGCCTGCCTGTTCAGCTTTATGGCATCGGCTACCTTTCTCGACGATAATCTCCGCTTCGTCCAAGTCGGTCACAATGACACGACCGAATCGTATATCGACATGAACACCATTCAGTCCGTCCGCTACGATCCGCCGTACTATATCATCCGGGCTACTGTCGTGACCTATGATTATGCCAACAATACGGTCCAAGGTTATGATAACAATTTCTTCTACAATTTTAAAGCCCAGACCGTAAAGACCCAGACCCTCGGCGACGTCAGTTATGACTTGCAGGGCAATGTCCTGTCCACTTCGGCCCTGCCCAATCCGGAAGTCAAGACGACAGACCGCCTGTCAGTCAACGGCCATGCCGCTAACCGCGCCTTCCGTACCTGTTACGACATGAACTTTTTCCAAGAATAGGCTCTCAAAATTATTGAAAAGGATTTGATATTTCATGGATTCCCTGATCCACATCATCACGACGATCGTCACCCTCGTCTTCATCGCCGCCGTCCTCTATTCCCTCACGTCGGCCCTGCGCAAACGGCGGCGCAAAGCCAAAGTTCAAAAAGAACTGGCCAAGAAGGAACATGTCAAGGTCGAAAACCTGCACCAGTACGACATCAAGCCCGACGATGGCTATTATAAATACCCTATCGAAGAAAAGGGGAAACTGCGCCGCTTCCCGCAGCACTTCACAGCCGTCGCTCTGGAACTGGCCAATGAGCAGCCTTATTCCATCTGTCTCCTGGCCCTGGCTGAATTTGACCACGGCGAACTGAAGGATACCCGCTATTTCTACGTCCGTCCGCCAGAAAATAACTTGTCCGCCGTGAAAGACCGCTACCACTGGGATGAACTCTCGAAGGCCGATGAGTTCGGCGAATATTGGCAGGCCGGCCTGAAAAACCTCATCGAAGGACAGACCCTGGTCGCCCACAACGCGCCGTTCGTCATGGGCTGCCTGACCCACGCCCTGCACATCTACGGCATCGATGCCCCGGCGTTCCGCTATGCCGATACGCTGGAAGTCGCCAAGAAGCTTTATCACTTCCCGTCGAACCAGCTCGACGTCATCTGCGATGAAATGGACATCGAAACGGAAGAAGGCAACCTCTTGAGCCAGGCCATCGCCATCGGCCGCTTCTTCCTCACAGCCCATAAAGAATACCCCATGTTTCTGCCAGATTTGGCCTATATAAAAGAAGCGCCGACGACAGACGACAAAGAAGCCGCCCTCATCGCAGCTGTCGAACGCGAAGAAGGGACACCAGAAGAAATGTTTGCCCCAGAAAAACCTGACCAAACCCTCATCGATGACTTAGTGCAAAAAGGCTACGTAGAAGCCGGTGAAAAACCAGGCACGTACTATGCCACCGACAAAGGCCTGGACTTCTCCGAAAGCCGGTAGTTTTGTGGCTCGTGACTCGTGGCATGAATGTTTGACGAAAGGCTCCCATTAATAGGGGAGCTGGCCGCCGAAGGCGGTCCGAGAGGTTGCCTTTAACATCAAAAAAGGACTATCGCATGAAGGTTTGTATCACCATGCGATAGTCCCTTTTACTTTATAGTTTGTAGAAGCTGGTTTTAATTTTTTTACCATTTGCTGCAAACTAAAACTACAAACTTGATACTCAAAAAGAGGCTGTCTTAATGCGACAGCCTCTTTTGTTATCATCAAACAGCTCTTATTTGGAGTACAATTCGACGATCAGTGTTTCGTTGATTTCTACCGGAATTTCGTCGCGTTCGGGCATACGGGTCAGTGTGCCTTCGAAGCCGTCGAAGTTCTTTTCAATGTACGGTACATCGAAAGTCTTCAATTCCTGGAAAGATTTTTTGTACATTTCGTTGGAGCGGGAAGCTTCTTTCAAAGCGATAACGGAACCAACTTTAACGTGTGCCGACGGGATGTCGCAGCGTTTGCCATTGACCAGGATATGGCCGTGGTTGACCATCTGACGTGCCTGGCGGATGGAGTTTGCAAAACCGATACGGTATACCAAGTTATCCAAACGGCATTCCAGCAATTTCAGCATGTTCTGGCCAGTAACGCCTTCCATCTTCTTGGCTTTATCATAATAACGGACAAACTGACGTTCGAGCAAATTGTAGTATGCGCGAAGTTTCTGTTTTTCCAATAACTGTGTGCCATATTCAGACATTTTTTTCTGACGCTGATCTTTACGTACGCGTTTTAATGCCTTAGGGTGTCCGTACACATTAACTCCGAACCGGCGACATTCCTTAAAACGCGGGTCTCTCCTCGTTGCCATTTTCTACATCACCTCATATTAGTAATTCAAGAAATTAAATTTTGCTTACGCAATGTATAAATGATATCATGAAAAAAGCATCATTGTCAAGGAAAATATGATTCTTGACTTATTTTCTTCACTATGCTATACTAAATAATAAATAATAATTAATATCAATTAATAATATGCAGATAAATTCAGGAGGTGCTCTCATGACCCATTTCATCACAGCCGTCACCAACCGGCGCACAAACTACACGCTCAATAAAAATGTCACGATTCCTCAAGAAACTATCATCCAGACCATCGAAGACGTCATCCGCGAAGTGCCATCGGCCTTCAACATGCAGTCCGGCAAAGCCGTCATCGCCTTTGGCGAAACGCACGATGCCATCTGGAAAATCACCATGGATACACTCCGCAAGATTGTCCCGCCAGCCAATTTCGCTACAACGGAAGCCAAAATCAACTCCTTCGCCGCAGCCTATGGCACGGTCCTCTACTTCGACGATACGCCCATCGTCGACAACATGGCCGCTCAGTTCCCGCTCTACGCCAAGAACTTCCCCATCTGGGCCCAGCAGGCCAACGGCATGATGCAGTTCGCCGTCTGGACCGCCCTGACCGATTTAGGACTCGGCGTCAACCTCCAGCACTACAACCCCCTCATCGACGACGAAGTCAAGAAACTCACAGGCGTCCCCAAAGAATGGCAACTCATCGCTCAGATGCCCTTCGGCCATCCCACAGAACCACCAAAACCCATCGTCAAAGTCCCCATCGAAGAACGGGTGAAAGTTCTTCAGTAAGAAAAAAAGCGCTGTCCCGAAAAGACAGCGCTTTTTTTGTAGCTCATGATCTCTTTATTTTACTTTACGCGTACTCGTTCAATCGTCGGATTTCCTTGTGCATCCTTGGCGATGACATCGACGCGGATACGGGACAGTTCCGGTTCAAATTCATCGACGAGTTTTTCATCGACATCGAGCCCTTTTTGCATAGCCTTATAGACGATTTCAGCAAACTCGTAACGAGTCATCATGCGGTCGCCTTCAAAGTTACCATTGGGGTAGCCTATGAGAATCCCCTGTTCAGCTAAAGCGTGGACTGCCACATAAGCCCAATGGTTGCGCGGGATATCCGGGAAGAGCTTGGTCGTATCGACGGGTGTCGACGTGACCTGCTGGCCAACCAGACGGTTGACGAGCTGCTTCAATTCTTGGATTTCGCCATCTTGTTTGTCTACGACTTTCCGTAAATCTAAGATTTCCTTGCCCATAGCGACGCGCGACGTCGAGACGTGGTTGCCCTGACCGAGCTTGAAGCTGATGCCGGCATTGACCATGTTTTCGCCACCGCCGAAGCTGCCGCCGACGCTGAACATCGTGTCTTCATTGGGACGATAGTAAGCCCCGATAGCTGCGGCATTGGCGTTTTTATAATTACCAAAGCCAGCAGCAAAGTCCCACTTGTCGTCCGGGTCGAAGTCCAGCGGATGGAGCGCTGCAAGGGCTGCTGCGCCAGCACCGACGCGGTTGACGCGGTTGTCCAGCTTGTTGATGGCACCGTCAACGTTGTCGGCAAACATACTGAGCTGGCTGACATTGACGGCATCTGTTGCCGCCGTGCCAGGAGCCACATCGTGAATCTGCTGGCCGCCCATGGAGACATTGCTATTGCTGACTTCCACGGCGTGCGTGCCTTCACCGCCAGAGGCGATCTTGATGCCGCTGCCGGTGACCGTGGTGCCCGCCTTGCCATCGCTGCCCGCAATGGTCAAGCCGTTATCATCCATCGTGGTCTTGCCCGTCGTGACGCTCTCAAGACCGTTGAGCTTCTTCGCCAGACGCAGGGACAGGCCATTCGCACCGTTCTTGATGACACCGATATTCTTGTCCTCAGCGACTTCCGTAGCGCCGCCCGTCAGGCTGAGCGCACTGCCAAAGTCGACATTGACCTTCTGGCCATCATCGCCCTGATACGTGCGCTTCGTCTGCTTGATCGTCGATACATCCTGCTTGATGTTCGAGACATCCTTCGTGATATTGTCGATCTTGCCGTTGACATCGCCAATCTTGCCGTCAACAATGTTCTTCACATCGCCGATATTGGCCGCGTTGGTATTGTCACTGTCATCTCCCTTGACAATACCGCTCTTGACGTTAGTGATGTTTTTGCCACCAGCGTCAATGCCCTTGCTGTCAATCGTGACACCGCCAGCCTTGATGGAGCCATCATTGCCAAGATTCACATCTTTGTTCAATCCCACCTTGATGGCGCCGTTATCAATGGAAGTCTTGACGTTGCCTTCTTTTTCTACAGACCCATCAGCTTTATAGGTGGTATCGCCCTTGATTTGGATGGCCTTGCCAAGGTCCTGTTTCACAATCTTATCATCGCCTTTTTCATCAGAGGACAGAGCGAAGCCGCCGCCATGAACCGACTGGGTGATACTGCTGGTGATACTGCTCTGCATCAACTTCAGCTGGTCTTCCGTAGCCGCCCGGCCAGAAACATAGTCTGTACCGTCCCAAGCTTTGTTGTCAAGACCGGTGACATAGTTTCCGGTGCTTTGTACCTTCCCCTCGCTGATGACCGTCTGATTGCCCATGACCACCGTGCCGGCCGTAACCGTATTGAGACCAGTGATATCCTTGGCCAGCTGCAGGGAAAGGGTGGTATTGCCATCCGTATCCTGGCTGGCAATGACGCCGATGTTGTTGTTCTTCGTGGGATCTGTGGAGTTATCCACCAGTTTATCCCTCGTGACACCGCCTTTGATGGTCACTTTCTTATTGAGCGTGGTATTGGCTGTTTCACCATTATCACCAGAGAGCTGCCAACCATCTTCCAGCGTAGCAACGGTATGGGTATGCTGGCTATCGCCGGAATACGTGATGCGGGACATGTTGGTCTTCAGAGCAGTCTTCGTATCATCCATGGTATTCTGATAGCCTGTGCTGATGGAAACAGGCTGGATTGAACCATTGTTTCTCTTTCCGTTGATAATCAGGGTACCTTCCTCTCCGGCTGTACCCGTACCGGTGCTGGCCTTCCCCAACGTCATGGTATGGGCATTGAGGTCACGGTCCAGCTGAACGGTCAGGGTACCCGTATCTTTATTAGCCAGGACCTGCACATTGGCGCCACCATCATAGTCGCGGCCATCTGCGCCGGTTCCCTGAATGGTCAAGGTTTCGCCCAGATTTCGATGGATCGTCGCAGTCCCATTGCCCTTGAAGTCCAGGCCTTTGTTCGTCAGAGCCGTGTTCACACCATTGCTGACAGTCTGCAAGTCGCCAATGGTTGCTGCATGGTTCAGCACATCCCCAGTAGCATTTTCAAGGGTCGTACCATCCAGGCCGCTCTGTACATTGGTAATCTGCTTGCCGCCGTTGGATAGGCCATCGGTGGTCAGTTTTACCTGACTGTCCATACTGCCATTCTGGGGCGTAATGGCAATGCCCTTGCCGTCGATAACAGTAGTAGCACCAGTCGTATCGTCTTTAAAAGTGATGCTGTCGATATCCGTCAGGTCCTTGGCCAACTTGATATCAAGCTGGCCATCCTTATCCTTATTGGCGACAACACCAATATTCTGTCCATTGGAAAGTTTGGTTTCATCCGTCTCACCACCGGACAGCTTCAGCGTGCTGTTCAGCAGGCGCGTCACCTGTCCGTTGTCGCCAGCGACGACGAGGCCATCGTCCATGGTAGCCACCTGATGTGCAGTTTTACTGTTCTTATCCGTATAAGTCAGGCGAGTACTGGATGCACTGTCCTGATCCGAGGCCAGATTTTGTGTGCCCTGATGGGTAAACAGGCTGGTGAATGCCCCCTGCGAACCAGTGAGGTCCAGATAGCCTGTACCATCCGTCTGGTGGAGTACAGCAGCCTGATTGCCGTTGTGGTTCAAGGTAACTCCGGTATCTCCCGTAACCATTACCTCATTGGCCGCAGCCTTTCCTTTGAACTGCATGCTGCCATCCGTGCCTTCAATAGCCTTGCCATCGGCATCCGTACCACCATGCACACCGACTTCCAGATGATCCTGGAGTTCGACGGAAACATAGCTATCGCCATGGTTGTCCTTCTTGACTTTGGTCAGGATATTGGCCTTGCTGCGGTCCCAACCGTCGCCGTCACCACTGCCGGATACCTTAGGCGCATCGCCGAAGATGCGGATGGATTCACCCACCTTCTTGGTGATGGTAGCATCCGTGGCTTCTCCCTGACCGCCAGCCGTGACGGCAAAGGTAGATGCACCGACTGTATCCTTGATGGATTTGCTGACTTCGTTCAACTGGTCTTCCGTAGCAGCACGGCCGGAAACGAAATCTTTGCCGTCCCAAGCTTTATTGTCAAGACCAGTAACAAAGTTTCCGCTTCCCGGGACCTTGTCTTCACTGACGACACTCTGATTACCCATGACCACCGTGCCAGCCGTCACCGTATTGAGACCGGTGATGTCCTTGGCCAGCTGCAGGGAAAGGGTGGTATTGCCATCCGTATCCTGTTCGGCAATGACGCCGATGTTGTTGTTCTTCGTGGAATCTGCCAGTTTATCCTTTGTGGCACCGCCTTTGATGGTCACTTTCTTATTGAGCGTGGTGTTGGCTGTTTCACCATTATCACCAGAGAGCCGCAAACCATCTTCCAGCGTAGCTACCGTATGAGAAAGACCATTACCGCCATCATAGGTAATACGGGACATAGCCGTCTTCATGGCTTCATTGTCCTTATTTCCCCGATAGGTGACACCGATGGATACCGGGCTCATCCCATTATCCTTGTTTGTCCCATTGAGGATCAGTGTCCCTGCTTCCCCTGTTTCGGTTCCGGTGGGAGCTTTTCCTAACGTCAGGGTATGGGCATTGAGGTCACGGTCCAGCTGAACGGTCAGGGTACCCGTATCTTTATTAGCCAGGACCTGCACATTGGCGCCGCCATCATAGTCGCGGCCATTTGCACCGGTTCCCTGAATGATCAAGGTATCGCCCAGATTCCGATGAACCGTAGTATCCTCATTATTGCCTTTAAAGTTCAAACCCGTAGCTGTCAGGTCTTTCTTCACGCCATTGCTGACAGTCTTCAGGTCGCCAATGGTTGCTGCATGGTTCAACACATCCCCAGCAGCATTTTCAAGGGTCGTACCATCCAGGCCGCTCTGTACATTGGTAATCTGCTTGCCGCCGTTGGACAGGCCATCGGTGGTCAGTTTTACCTGACTGTCCGTACTGCCATTCTGGGGCGTAATGGCAATGCCCTTGCCGTCGATAACAGTAGTAGCACCAGTCGTATCGTCTTTAAAAGTAGCGCTGGTCATGTCGGTCAGCGTCTTGCTCAGGCCAATGGAAATAGCCTTGCCGGTCGTATCTGCTGTGGTGGTCAGATTGCTGTCAGCTGCCTTGAGCTGGATAGCACCGCCCAAATCCTGCTTCACCACCGTGCCTGCATTGTCACTGAGTCCGAAGCCGCCACCGGTTTCCTTGCCATTTACAATGGCATTGGCCACCTGCTGGAGCTGGTCTTCTGTAGCCGCCCGGCCGCTGACGATGCCGTCCTTCGACCACTTCGTGTTGGTCAGGCCCGTGATGTAGTCGCCAGTCGCAGAGTTAGGGCTGGTACCGTTGTTGGCAATGGTCTGGGAGCCAATCTTGATGCCACTGCCGGTGGTGCCTGCAGTCGGCGCAAAGCTGATGGTGCCCATATCGGTGAGGTCCTTATTCAGCTTGACTGCCAGGCCGTCATCGCCATTCTTCACCACGCCGATGTTGCTGTCCGTCAAGTTACCAGTAGTAGCACCGCCCGTGATATTTAAGGTGCTGTTGAGCGTCCTGCTGACCACCTTTGTTGAATCGGTCTTAGCATCATCACCGGCAAATTTCATGCCGTCGTCCAAGGTGGCGATGGTATGAAGGACCTTCTCTGCTTCGGCCTCTGACTGACCGCTCTTAGCAGCCCAGTATTGGAGACGGGGAGAGCCATTTTCCTTGGAATTGAGGAAGGCCGTTCCATCACTGCCATAATTCTGGATCAATGCGGCGAAGTTGCCGCTGGCATCACCCATGCGCAGGGAGCCGTCTGCACCATTCATTGTCAGGTAAGCCCCACCCTGACCGGTAGCTTTCACACTTCCATCCACGCCATCCTTGGAACCGACAACCAGATTGTCATCCATGAGTACGTGGATATCGCCCTTATTATCAATGGTAGTGGTGATGTTGTTGGTATTGTAGGTATGACCATCCTGTTTATTGCCGCCAAAAATACCAATGGAATCTCCAAGTTGAGCCGTATGTGTCAGCGAAGTTGCACCGTCTGCCAGAGCACTGGCCGTAAAGGTCAGTCCCTTTTCTACATCTGCCTTGCTGGCCAGACCAGAGATGGTGATTTCCTTGCCCACGGTATCCGTATCACTGGCCACGGTGAGCTTCACATCCCCGTTAGCATCCACGGAATAAGCTCCATTGGAACCGGAAGCGGAATTTTCCACCAGATGGTAATCCATCTTGGACAGGCCGGACAGATCCACATCCACGCTGGTGCCATTATTTTTGTTCAGCGTCAGTGTGGCCGTGGTAGACGTCACGCCATCCGAGGTTGTTGTTGCGGTGGAAACACTGCCCCCGGTCACATAGTAGTCGTGGAGTCCGGAGATATTCACCTTGTTATTGTTCCGTTCCGTCAGCGTCACTTTCATGGATCCGGGATTGTCCGCATCATCACCGGCAGATCCGTCCGTCACATAGTTGTCATTGGCCACCGTCCCCGTATTCACGTCATTGATGGCGGCTTTCAGCTGAGCTTCCGTAGCTGCCCGGTTCTCCACAATATTGTTCGGCTCCCAGTTAGTATTCTGGAGTCCTGTGATATAGAATCCCGTGCCGCTGTTGGCTCCACCGCCGGCCTGACTGCCGATGTAGATGCCTCCGGTGTAGGTATCATCGGTGCCTTTGGTACCGCCCACCCGGACCGTCGTAAAGTTCACGTTCGGCGTGGTGGAAATCTTGATGTCATTGTCGTTGGAAAGGGAAATATTATCCCCTGCCACAAAGTTCAAGGTATTTTCGTTGGGCGTGACAGCCTTAGCATCCTTGCCGTTAATCTGGGCCTTCCAGCCGGAGTTGACGGTATTGGATACAGTCAGGAGTTCGTCTTCCGTCGCAGCTCTACCACTGACATAAGACGGGTTGGCGACGTCCCAAGTCGTATTGGTCAAGCCCGTTGCATACGTTCCTGCATCTGCCTTCTGGGTGGTGTCTTTACCATCTTTATCCTTTAAGGTCAGGGTATTCGCTTCAACAGTCCCCAAGGAGAGCTTGCCAATGGAAGCCGTTCCTGCACTGCCGTTGATAGTCGCCTGATTGCCAGCCTTGATGACACCGGTCTTGCCATTCAAAGAAACCTGTGTTCCGGCATCGCTGCCCAGGGTTACGCTGTCATTGAGAGATACTTGATAGTCCACTGTTCCGTCTGCATTGGTGGTTTTATCGACTTTCGTATTCTTGTTGTCTCCGCTGACGGTGACCGTCTTGGCGGCGATTTTCTTGACATCGCCGATGTTGGCGCCGTTGGTGTCTGTGCCATATACCGGGTTGCCCGATGTATCCGTGCCGGACGCGCCGCTGGCTACCTCTGTAATCTGCTTGCTGCCGCCGCTGATGCCGCCCGTGGTGACGCTGGGGCCATTGGCGATGGTCAGGCCCGTGCCGCCCAGGGTGGACGAGCCGGTGGTCACATTGCCATTGCTTCCGTCAAGGGTGATGGCATTGCCATCCTTGCCAACAGTCACCTTATCCGCCGTAAGCTGGGTGTCCATCTTCACGGTGATGATGCCGGTGTCGTCGATCTCCGTAGTCAGGTTGTCCGTCTTATAGGTATGGTCTTTCTGGGCATCATTGGCGCGGACTGCCACCGTATCGCCGAGATTCTTTTTGACCGTCTTATAGGCACCATCCACCTTGTTGCTGGCAGAGAAGTTCAGGCCTTTGGCGATATTATCCGTATTGGTCGTAATCTGGGTCTTGTTGCTATTTACTACATCAGAGACGCTCTTCAGCTGATCTTCTGTAGCAGCACGGCCCGTGACCGGCTGGGTCTGCCCTACAGTCCAAGTCGTATTGTCGAGGCCTGTGAGATAATCCCCACTCTTAGTGGTGTCATTGCCATCCGTCTGCGTACCCAGCTTAGCACCGCCAGCGGTGATGGTCTCAAGGCCGGTGACATTCTTAGCGAGTTTCAGAGAAAGCTCGGAGCCATTGGCCGTGACACCGATATTATTGCCCGTTGCCAGGTCAGTTGCACCGCCTTTTACATCGAGCGTCTTGTCCAGTGCGACGCTGGCTTTGCCGGTATCGCCAGCAAAGTTCAGTCCATCGCCTAAGGTAGCTACGGTATGAGCCGCGCCATTCCCATCAGTATAGCTGATACGGCCCGTGCCCTTGGTACCGGAGAGTTCCGGCGAAGCATCATAGCCTGCCTTGATGGTCGTGGCCTTTTGGGCATTGCTGCTGTCCGCCCCCACGATCTTGATGGAGCCAGCCTTGCCGCCATCCGCCGAAGTGCCTTCCGTACCAGCCGTGACCGAATCAAAGTCCGGATTCTTGTCCAAGGCAATGGACAGTCGGTTATTCGCCGTATCCGTCAGGACCTTGACATTCTGGGTAGAGTATTCCTCGTCATCCTTGCGGCCGCTGCCCTGGATCTGGAGCGTGCCGCCCTGGTTCAGGTGGACAGAGGTCATCGTATCATTACCCTGGAAGTTCAGTCCCTGGCTTGCCAAAGCTTTGAGCTGGGCCACGTTGACCGCATCCGAATCCTGAGAACCTGCTGCTACATTGGTAATCTGGCGGGTAATCTTGACTCCCGTCGCATCAGTACCGCCTACAGAAACAGCACCAGAGGTAGCTACCCAAGTGGTAGTATCAATATCCGTATCTGCCGACGTGTTGCCTTTATCGCCATCATCTTTAATCAAGATATTCTTGACTTCATCAGGAATCAAATATCCCTGTTCTCCACTTCCTCTATTGGCAATAGAATGAGCACCTAAGGCTACACCACCTTCCGCTGTGGCATTGGCGCTGGTACCAAAGGCGGAAGATTCCACTCCACCTGCCGTAGCCGAGTAGCCATAAGCGGCTGAACCAGTTTCCGCAGCTTCTGCACCATAGCCAACGGCTACAGCAGCTCCATGGTCGGTGGACTCTGCGTCATCATTCTGCGTACCGGCCTGAGCCCCAAGGCCCATGGCAACAGAGAAATTGCCGCTGGCATGAGTGCTGTTGCCCACAGCCACGGACTGAGTGCCAGCAGCTTCATTGCCATAGCCGATGGCCAGGGAATTCATGCCCGAAGCAGAGCTGTTGACGCCCATGGCCAGGGATAGATTCCCCTGTGCCGTGGTGCCTACGCCAAAGGCCATGGAAGCCGAGCCCTTGGCACCATCATTGTAATAATTGGCCAGCGTGTTTTCCGCAACCGGCGTGATTGGATTGCCCTTATCATCTTTATCGGCCGTCTTGATGCTCAGGAAGTGGCGGCCTGCCTGCTCCAGCTGGTCTTCCGTAGCAGCTCTGCCTGATGCATATTTCCCCGGCGTCCAGGTAGTATTATCCAAGCCAGTGATAAACTTGCCGCTTTCCGTAGTACGAGTAGATGAAATGGTCATATTGTCCTGAGAATCATACACAGGGGCGTAATAAGTATAGCTATAGTCGTTCTGTTTTCCGATGGTGATGGCACCGATATTGGCCAAGCCTGTGGTGCCATTGAAGGAAATGCGATTAGCCGTATCCGTGCTGAGGCCAGCAGAGATTGTGCCTGCCGTACCGTCGAGCACCACAGCCTTACTGCCCGTGGTGTCCTTGCTGTCCTGCAGGGTGACCTTCGGCAAAAGGCTGATGGTGGTAGTCTGCACGCCCTTGGCATCCGTGCTTTCAGCAGCATGGACATTGAACTCATCGCCCTTGACCTTGATATTCGTCTTGGCCTCTGCCACAGCTTCCGCCTTTGCGTTCTTGAGCTGTTCCATGACGACGACATCATGGTCGTCGATGCCATCCGCGACATTGACGAGGCGGTTATAAGCATCCGAGTCATATTTATTTTCCGTAACCGTATGGTTCTGATACTGTACCGTATAATACGTATCCCCCTTCTTGTGACCAAAGGATACGATGCGGCCTTCTGTATCGGCTGCACGAGAAGGATCAATGACAGAAGCCGTAGCTTCATAACCAATAGCCACGCCATTAGCCACGGTGACAGTAGCCTTGTTACCAGCAGCCAGTCCTCTATAAGCCCCTGCACTGGTGCTGCCGCCGGCAATACCCACGGAATAATTGCCCTGCACCGAAGACGAGACACCGCCAATGGCTACCGAATCCTGCCCGATGCGGAAAAAGGGATCGCTGTCCTTATCTGCCGGATACTGGTTGTCATTGGCATCTTTCAGAGGATCCCCCTTAGCATCTACGGCTACCTTGCCCGTCACATTGCCAGTGCCGCCGATAACGATTGAGCCCCAGCCAAAGGCCTTATTGCCGCTGCCACCACTGACCGTGGAAAATTCGCCGCCAGCCTGGTTCTGGGTGCCGCCGGCAACGCTGGCTCCCTTGCCAGTAGCCTTGTTCTGCCCACCGCCGCTGACGCTGGAATCTTCTCCAAAGGCCTGGTTATCCGTACCACCGCTGACGCTGGAATTTGTCCCTTTGGCATGGTTTTTCGAGCCGCCTCTGACGCTGGAATAATTACCTTCTGCATGGTTGACAAAGCCGCCGCTGATTGTAGCATCTTCACCCTTTGCAGATGAAGTATCACCACTTTCTGTACCACCGCCGCCGATGACCTTGCCTGCTGCGGCAGATGCATTCATTCCCCCCAGAGGAAATAATAAAGCTACCCCTAAACCTACAGCAACCGTCGTCTTACCCATAGCAGCGAAAAGATGGGTGCTCTTCACTTTACCAGCCTGCTTGGCAAATTCAGAAACGACAATATAACACTGTTTCGTCCGGTTCCAAATAACCTTATAGACCTTATTCATAGTACCTCCTGAAAATCATCATTCACTTTTAATCTTGATATTTTTACTCATATATATTGTTACAACTATATCACCTAGCATTAAATAAATTATACTTAGTATATACGTATTGTGTCAATAAAAAATAGTTTCAAGTGAGAAACGATATATTTTAGTAAAAAAATAGTTATACAAAAATCATTTAAGCCACCAATAAGTAGACTTATTGCCCTTAGCAAACAAAGTGAGTATTATCCATATCGATGTTATAATATTACATTATAACAATTTGAGCAATAATGAGAATTACGGACAAAAAAAAGACTTATCGCACAACGACAAGCCTTTTTTTGGTTTGAAGCTATCCTAACAAATCCTGTTCATCCTTGTGGCGGCGGAACCAGGCGTCAGCATAGGAACAGCTGGTAGCCGTTTTCTTATGACGCCGCCGGATTTCGTCGGCTGCGGCCTTGACGAGTTTGCCCGCAGCTCCTTGGCCGCGCAGGCTGTCGTCGACGAAGGTATGGACGATGTCGTAATTGCCGTCGTTTCGTTCGACGAAATCCACTTCAGCCACGACCGTTCCCGCTTCATTTTCCATCCAGATTTTATTCAGTCCGTATTGTAATTCCATAATAAATCCCCTTCCTTTACATCGTAATTTCCACAATCTGCCCGTTATGGACCGGGCGGCTGCGGCGAAAAGCAGCCATGTATTCTTCTACAGGCCTGCCCGGATTTCCATAGACCAAGAGCAGGTTGCGGATAAACTGGGCATGCGTAAAAACCAAAATGAATTGTTCCGGCCGCCGCTGCAGCAAAGATAAGGTTCGTTCAATGCGTCCGATGAGTTGGCGATAACTTTCAGCCCCTTCGCCGTCGATGTAATCCGGGTCGAGTTTACGCCAATAATTGATGACTCGCGGCCGCCGCTGCTGCGACGTCGTCCCGACACACGTCGCCGGTGCTAAATACACAAATTCATGGACGCAATCCCAAATTCCCGTCACCGTATCGGGAAACCGCCCGATTGTACACATCGCCGTCTGCTGCGCCCGAAGATAAGGCGACGTGACAATCAGGTCCGGCCGCCGGGGAATCTGTAAGGCCAGCGACTGGGCCTGCTTGAGGCCTAGTTCCGACAAGGGAATATTGCGATGATCCTGCGTCGCTTCGCCGGCATTGGCAATACTTTCGCCATGACGGATGAGCCATATTCTCTTCACACTATCACCTGCTTTTTTCTTTTATTGTATCATAAAAAATGGAGGATTTGAAAGACAACCTCTCCGGCCTGACGGCCACCTCCCCTATAAGGGGAGGCTTTCCCCACGGCTCTCCTCATAGGAGAGCTGTCAGCGCCAGCTGACGGAGAGATTGCTTTTTTATCACCAGGAACATCCTTTATGCTCATTGACGTATTGATGAATAGTTTGGCAAACTCCTCTAAAATTTTTATGGATATCT
>OCTW011606775.1_pt1 | contig 69266 bp, 62 predicted proteins | sample 1539671 | NCBI WGS metagenome assembly OCTW01 (sample SAMN02144230, study PRJEB22623) | gut metagenome | biome: sheep rumen | host: Ovis aries | place: New Zealand | reverse complement strand
AGGCGTACTTCCCGCCGGAAGTGAGACAAACTCAAATCCAGAAGACTTCAAGCGGTCCATTACCCGTATTTTTAAGTGCTTTGACATAGTTTTTGTTCTCTAAATAAGACCCTAAATAAGACCTAAATAAGGTCGGTTAGCAGTAAGTCCTAGACTTTATACAACATACCTACGACGCAAATACCATATTTTCAGTCACTTACACGCAAATTTGAGGCTTTGAATTTCAAATTCGCTGCAAAGATACAACAAATTTTTGGTATATGCAAATAAAATGGCATTTTTTCGGGATGCAAAGAAATAAAAGAACCGCTGAAGAAGGGGCGGAAAAGGAGGGTGAAACAGGATAAAATATGCCAAAATGGCAGAAAAAAGCCGTGGCATGCATTTTGTATTTGCATATGTCAAAAAAAAGCAGTACCTTTGCACCCGATTGCGCATAAGCGACGTAAAAGATGAATATACGCGAGATAATTAAGGAGGTAAATTATATCTATTATTTCTCCGGCGGAGTAGCTTTCTTCCGAACCAAGGACGGGAAAGGCGAACATCAGGGGTTGATAGATCAGTCCGGCGAGATCGTGTGGGACGTCAAATGGCGAAACCTCGCGATGCGTGTTGCCCGCCACCCCGATTTTATCCGCATCCACGACAGGGAGAAAAAAGAATGGCTGTTTCTGGACGTACGGACTTTGCAGTATGTGCCCGTGCCGGAATGGTACACGGCGGAGAAGCAGTCACGCGCATGGCAGATGGTGAATAACGCTCCGAGAGTGCAGTTCATCAAAGGAGAAGAGACGATGTTTGACTACTCGCCGCTACGGTATCTGAACGAGAAATATGTCACCTTTGCGGAGCAAGGCCCTCAAGTCTCCTTCCTCCCGGAGAAATGGGGCGTGCAGGATCTGGAGGGGAATGTGATCATCCCGGCGATATTCGACAAAGTGTCAGATGCCGACCGTCCGAATCGCTTTATCGTGCGGCAGAACGAAAAAGAGGGTGTGATAGACGAGCATATGAAATGGATCATCCCGTGCGAGTACTCATCCCTCTACTGTTATGAGCCTCGCAACGCCTATGTGGCGTATGACCAAAAACCGCGGAGAAAACGGATAGGAGGAATGCTCGACACGGAGGGGAAAGTCATCCTGCCTTTCCTCTACGAACATGTCTTCCCGTCGCCGACGGAGGATATGATCACCGTGAAGAGAAGAGGCCGGTGGATGGTCATCAACTCGAAGAACGAGAAGTTATTTGATATAGGAAAATAAGAAAACGACATATGAATTTTGTAGAGATTATTACGAAACTGTTCGGCAACAAGGCGCAGAAAGATATGCGCGCCATTCAGCCGATAGTGGACCAGATCAAGGCATCGTACGAGGAGATTGATGCCTTGTCTAACGATGAGTTGCGTGCACATTCATGGGCACTGATGGACAAACTGCAGGCGGCAGTGAAGGACCGCAAGGACCGTATCGCCGAACTGAAAGCTTCGATAGAAGGAACGCCTATCGAGAAGCGCGAGAAGATTTACAACGAAGTGGACAAGTTGGAAAAAGAGATCAAGGAAGAGTACGAGCGTGTGCTGAACGAGATTCTTCCGGAGGCTTTTGCCATCGTCAAGTCCGCCGCACGCCGTTTCGCCCAGAACGAGACGGTAGAGGTGACGGCAAGCGATATGGACCGCGACCTGGCGGCGAACAACGATTTCGTAGAGATCGTATCCAAGGGACAAAGTGACCAAGTACAAGGTACAAAGGATATAGCTGTCTGGCACAACCACTGGATGGCGGGCGGAAATGAGATCACATGGGATATGATCCATTACGACGTGCAGCTCTTCGGCGGTGTGGTATTGCACCAAGGCAAGATAGCGGAGATGGCAACGGGTGAAGGTAAGACCCTTGTAGCCACGCTGCCTGTTTACCTGAACGCTCTGACGCATGAAGGTGTGCACGTAGTGACGGTCAATGACTATCTGGCAAAACGTGACTGCGAATGGAACGGTCCGTTGTACCAGTTCCTGGGTCTGAGTGTGGATTGTATCGACCGCTACAAACCGAACAGCGACGAGCGCCGCAAAGCTTATGCGTGCGATATCACGTTCGGAACGAACAACGAGTTCGGTTTTGACTATCTGCGTGACAACATGGCTATCAGTCCGCTGGATCTGGTACAGCGCGGTCATAACTACGCGATTGTGGATGAGGTGGACTCCGTGTTGATCGATGACGCCCGTACGCCGTTGATCATCAGCGGTCCTGTGCCGCGCGGCGAGGACCAGATGTTCGACGAATACAAGGACCGTGTGGCGGCTCTTGTACGCCAGCAGACGACGCTGACTACCAAACTGCTGGCGGAAGCCAAAGCGAAGATGGGTTCCGCAGACGAGAAAGAACGCGAAGCCGGCGAGTTGGCTCTCTTCCGTTCGTTCAAAGGAATGCCGAAGAGCAAGGCGTTGATCAAGTTCCTCTCCGAGCCGGGTATCAAAGTGCGTCTCCAGAAGACTGAAGAGTTCTATCTGCAGGAGAACGAGAAGAACATGCATATCGCAACGGACGAGTTGTATTTCGTGATTGACGAGAAGAACAAGTCTATCGAACTGACCGACAAAGGAATCGACGCCCTGACAGGAACGACAGACGATCCGGATTTCTTCGTCCTGCCGGATGTAGGAAGCGAGATGGCGGAAGTAGAGGAACAAAGTAAAGAAGGACGATGTACGAAGGAAGAGGCTCAGCAGAAGAAAGACGATATCCTGACCAACTACAGTATCAAGAGCGAACGCGTGCATACCGTTCTCCAGTTGCTGAAAGCCTATACGCTGTTTGAGAAAGATGTGGATTACATCATCGACGGCGGCGAGGTGAAGATCGTGGACGAACAGACCGGCCGTATCATGGAAGGCCGCCGCTGGTCCGACGGTTTGCACCAGGCTGTAGAAGCCAAAGAGAACGTGAAAGTGGAAGGTGCGACCCAGACATTCGCAACCATCACACTTCAGAACTATTTCCGTATGTACCACAAGCTCGCCGGTATGACCGGTACCGCAGAGACGGAGGCAGGCGAGTTCTGGAACATCTACAAACTGGATGTTGTTGTTATCCCGACCAACAAACCGATCGCGCGAATCGACATGAACGACCGTATCTACCGCACCAAACGCGAGAAATACAATGCCGTGATTGACGAAATCGTGAATATGGTGAACCAAGGCCGTCCGGTATTGGTAGGTACAACAAGCGTCGAGATATCCGAGTTGCTGAGCAAGATGCTTAACATCCGCAAGATCAAGCATAATGTCCTTAACGCAAAACTGCACCAGCAAGAGGCGCAAGTGGTAGCCGAGGCGGGTAGAGCAGGCGTAGTAACGATAGCAACCAACATGGCAGGTCGTGGAACGGATATCAAGCTGACACCGGAGGTGAAAGAAGCCGGCGGTCTGGCAATCATTGGTACGGAGCGGCATGAGAGCCGCCGTGTGGACAGACAGCTCCGCGGTCGTGCCGGACGTCAGGGAGACCCGGGTAGCTCCGTGTTCTATGTATCGCTGGAGGACGACCTGATGCGTATGTTCGGTTCCGAGCGTATCGCTTCCGTCATGGACCGGATGGGATTCGAGGAAGGCGAGATGATCGAACACAACATGATCTCCAACTCCATCGAACGGGCACAGAAGAAAGTGGAGGAGAACAACTTCGGTATCCGTAAGCGGTTGATCGAATACGACGACGTGATGAACCAGCAGCGTAACCTGATTTACGCCAAACGCCGCCACGCCCTGATGGGTGAACGTATCGGCGTAGATATCACGAACATGATTTACGAGACGGCTGAAAGCATCCTGAACGAAGCCCGTCAGGCGGGTGACTATGAGGGTTTGCAGTACGACGTGATGCAGACTTTCGCCATCGAGCTGCCGTTTGACGAAGAGGAGTTCTCCCGCGGCAAGCGCGAGGAGCTGAGCGAGAAGATCGCAGAGGCTGCCTTGGAGAGTTTCAAACGCCGTATGGACAAATTGATGCAGATCGCCGATCCGCAGATCCAGTATGTCTATGAGACGAAGGGTCAGATGTACGAGAATATTCTGATTCCGATCACGGACGGCAAGAAAGTATATAACATCGCAGTCAACCTCAAAGTCGCTGCCGAGACGCACAGCAAAGAGGTAGTGAAAGAGTTCGAGAAACGGATGCTGCTCTATGTCATCGACGACGAGTGGAAAGAACACCTCCGCCAGTTGGACGACCTGAAACAGAGCGTACAGAACGCCTCCTACGAGCAGAAAGACCCGCTGTTGATCTACAAACTGGAGTCGTTCAATATCTTCCGTCAGATGCTGGACACTCTCAACCGCCGTGCTTTAGCTATCCTGCTGAGAGGTCAGATCCATGTGCAGGAACCGGACAAAGTACAGCAGGCGCAGCAGCAACGCCGTATGGACTATAGCCGCTATCGCACGCAGAAAGATGCAGTGGCTCAGGCCGCTCATGCATCCGGTATGTCGCAAGCGGCAGGACGTGACACGCGTGAACAGCAACGCCCGGAGCCGATCCATGTAGATAAGAAACCGCGGCCGAATGACCCGTGTCCCTGCGGAAGCGGCAAGAAATACAAACAATGTCACGGAAGAGTAGGAGCTGCAGGGGTTTGATTTTCGTAACAACGTAATTACGTAATGTCGAAATATCGAAATATCGTTATATTAGGATTGATTTGCGCCGCCATCAACATGACGGCGCAACAATTATATACAGACACCTTCCGCCTGTCCGATCAGCAGACCACGGCTGATATGGACGCGCTTCTGCTGGATATGGTTTCGCAGCAGAGCGAACAGATTCATGCAGCAGACACGGTAGATACACTGTCACTGGCGGAGTTGATGCGTCTGGATTCCATCGCGCGAGAGATCGCCGAAGTGGATTCGCTCAAAACGGTCAATGCTGCGCTCGAATTGCAAAAGATACCCAAGGTGCCTGAGATCGTAATTGAGAAATCATGGATTAAGGATGAGGTGGAAGATCGTAACGATGTGCTTGAAGCGATTCGTAAGATGCGTTCGCCATGGCGACGGGAAGCCACAGTCATGCTCCAAGTGACGCAGAACTATGTCACTTCCAACTGGTACCAAGGCGGATCGTCCTCTTTTGCGGGATTAGGTATCGCCAAAGGACAGGTCAGTTATATTACAGAGCGTTTTACATGGGAGAACACGGGTGAATGGCGCATCGGCGGTTCTACTATTTCAGCGGACAGCCTGCACAAAGTAAATACTACGGACGACATGCTGCGGCTCTATTCCAAAGCAAACCTGCGTATCGTACCGAAACTCTTTACCTCGCTTTCCGCGGAGATGGAGACCCGTCTGTTGCCGACCTACAAATCCAACTCGAAGGAGTTGAAATCCGGTCCTTTCTCGCCGTTCCGGTTCAATGCCGCAGTAGGTATAGACTACAAGCCGGTGAAAGGTCTATCCATATCCGTATCTCCTCTGTCGTACAAGGTGATTCATATCATGGATACAGCGCGCGTGAAAGTGACAGAATACGGTCTGGAGGCCGGACAGCGCACCCAGCATAACATCGGTTCGTCCGTCCGTGTGGAATATACCTGGAAGCCGGTGCGAGAAGTAGCGCTGGAGTCAAAGTTTTTCTTCTATACCAACTACCATCATGTAGAACTGGATCTGGAGGTGAACTGCGATTTTATCATCAACCGGTTCATGTCCGCGCGGCTGATGCTTCATCCGCGGTATGACAGTTCCGTAATCATGGAAGGCGACACACACGCCAAGATACAGTTCCGTGAATTACTTTCTATAGGATTCGCGCATAAATTCAGATAAAAAATGAAAAAGATATTTGTTTTGATGATGGCTGCCGTATTAGGCAGCGCTTCTTTGATGGCACAGGAAGTGCAGACAGCACATTGGGAGAATCAGCGTAACTCGCTGAGTATCAGTGCCGGATACGTCAGTGGCGTTTTCTTCTCTAAGCTGATTATTGCATGGATAGGTCCGGCGGCAAGTCATGCCCGCAAGACCGATTATTATGGTAGTTACGGTTTACAGTATCATTACCAGGTTAACTCCTGGTGCCGAGTAGGTGCAAAATTCAACTGGGAAGGAGAGGACTACGATATGTGGACCGGAAAGAAAGACGACGAAACAGCAGTAAAGAAAGGTGTTACTTTCGGGCATACATTATCGCTGGTAGCGAGTGCGCAGTTTACCTATTTTAACCGCGAACATGTGCAGATTTATTCGGGTCTCGACGCCGGAGTGGGAACATATATCTCCGACGTGAAATACCTGCCGGGCTATGCGGACAGTGATGGCAATACACATCCGGTGAAAACTACTTGGTTGCCGGCTTTTAATATCACGCCGATAGGTGTTGCTTTCGGAAGCTGGAGAGTATTTGGATTTGTGGAGACGAATATCGGTTACGAAGCTTTTGCTAAGGTCGGTTTAGGTGTGCATTTTTAACCTCAATGGTTTATTGGCATAGTTTCTCCAGCGCTTGCCATCGCAGGAACCCCTCGTGACCGTATTTCCAGATGTTGTATTTGATTTTCTCTAAAGCCACTTCTTCGCCGAGGTGGCTTTTTGAATAGAATTTATCGGCATAGCAGATCACTTTCTCTTCAATGCTCTGCGGACAATAATCGCGTTCCGGAATAGGCAGCTCCTCCCGCTCGATTTGTTCGATGGTGATGCCTGTGCCGGTATGTCTTTCCGCCACCAGTGCATGTTTCGGGAACCCTTCGGACCGCAGCAGTTCTGCTCCCAGATATCCGTGCTCGATATATTTGTGGGGACCGTTGCAATAGATCTTCGGCGCGTTGCAAAAGATAATACCTATGTCATGCAGCATAGCCGCTTCTTCTACAAAAGTGCGGTCTACGAGTCCATCCTTTTCCCATTGCGGATGCGCATCCACAATCTGCAGCGCGCGGTCCGCAACCTGTCTGCTGTGTGTCACCAATATATGGCGCAACTCGGGAGAGTTTCCGTAATATTTGTCGATGAGTTTAATGTAATCCATTTAGGAAAGATTTCGCGTCCATCCGTTTCTTACCGGGAGCTTGCAGTTCCAATATCCTTACGGCTCCTTCCCGGCAAGGGATGACGATGTCGTTTTTCGATATTCCGGTATTCCTGTTTTCCGATATTTCGACAGAGAAGATCTTTACGTTCTCAAACGCCTGTCCGTGTATTGTCAGGTTAGCCCACGCGGCAGGGTAGGGGCTGAGTCCCCGGACGAAATTATGCACCTGTTCCGCTGTCATTTCGTTAAAACGGATCTCACAGGTCTCTTTGAACAGCTTCGGCGCCGGACGCATCTCTGCTATCTCCGGTTGCGGCGTAGTAGGCAATGCAATACCTTTGTTCTCGCACTCGATGATTAGATCTACCGTACGGGTCACTAATTCGGTTCCCATCGCCATGAGCCGATCATGCACCGAACCTACGTTTTCATCCTCGCCGATAGCGATTTTCTCCTGCAGAATCATATTGCCCGTGTCAATCTCATGCTTCAGCATGAAAGTGGTTGCTCCTGTCTCTTTGTCGCCGTTCATAACCGCCCAGTTGATCGGTGCCGCGCCGCGGTATTGCGGGAGCAGCGATGCATGCAGGTTGAATGTGCCCAGACGCGGCATTGCCCAGACGACCTCCGGCAACATACGGAACGCCACTACAATCTGCAAGTCCGCATGGTATGAACGTAATTCTTCCAGAAAAGCTTCGTCCTTCAGTTTCTCCGGCTGTAGCACGGGAAGGCCGACAGAGAGAGCATATTTCTTGACATCCGAGAATTGCAGTTGATGACCCCGTCCGGCTGGTTTGTCCGGCATCGTCACAACGGCTACCACATTATATCCCCCTTCCACCAGCGCCTTTAGACTTGCCACGGCAAACTCGGGGGTTCCCAAATAAACTATTCTTAGATCTTGCTTTGTCATAACTTCTTTCCTTTATCCTTTGTCTCTCTGTACTTTTCTTCCAGACTCTCCGGCTGTTGGTCCACGACAGGACTCAGCGGTCTCCTATACGCGCGAATAATAAGGTACAGACCGAGAAGGATAAAAGGAATACTCAGCAGTTGACCCATATTAAACACATGTCCCGCTTCGAAAGCTTCCTGGTCATTCTTGATGAACTCCAGCAGGAATCGTGTGACAAAGACAATCTCAAAGAAGATACCGAGCAGCAATCCTTCTCTGCGGCGCGCATCCGTGTGCCAATAGAGAGGCCATGTCACGCACAGCGCAGCGAAACAATAGAGAATCTCGTAAATCTGGGTAGGGTGGCAGGGAACGGTCTGACCGTCGCGGACAAAGATAAATCCCCATGGCAGGTCCGTCGGACCGCCGTAGATCTCGCTGTTCATCAGGTTTCCGAGGCGTATGAGCATGGCGGTAAAACAAACGCCAACACAAAGTCTGTCCAGAATCCAGAGCCATGAAGTACCAAACTGCGGATAGCGGCTGAACTTGTATTTATTCAGCAGAACAGCAGCCGTAATGAGTCCGATCGCCCCTCCGTGGCTGCTCAGACCGCCTTCCCAAATCTTGAGAAGCATCAGCGGATGCTCGATATACGGATTGCGGTAGGCGAACTCCCATCCGAAGAGATGCCACGGTTCCGTCGAGATACGCATATACTCGCAATAGCCGGCCAAAGCAGGGTTTGTGACATCATGCCATTCGTAGAACCAGCAATGTCCGAGCCGTGCTCCAATGATCACTCCGGCGGCCATCCAGAAGAACAACTGATCCGCCCATTCTGCGGGACAATTCTCATGCTTGTACATCCGCTCGTTTACCTGCCAGCAGATATACAGACCTATAGCCCACAACAGACCATACCACCTAATTCCTCCGTCCCCGAAGTGAATCAGTATCGGGTCCACATCCCATGTTATATAATTTAAGAGCATTTGAAGATTTGAAAGTTTGAAGATTATTTACCCCAGTTGAGTTTTGTCCGTAGCGACTTAAGGAAACTGTTGTCGCCGATTTGTACTACTTTGATGGTGTATGCCGCGCGTTCTATATGCAGGCTCATGTCGGTACTCAGACTCTGGCTTCTGCCGTCCACAGAGACCATATAGGTGTCATACCGGCTGTTAATGCGAATGTCAAACGTCCAGTCATCCGGCACAACAATCGGTTTTACCGTCAGGCTGTGCGGAGCGATAGGCGTGAGAATGATAGCCTTGTTCTGCGGCACTACCAGCGGTCCTCCGATAGAGAGGTTATAGGCAGTACTGCCGGTAGGAGTAGAGAGCACCAGACCGTCCGAATGGTAGGTGTGCAGCAACTCGCCGTTCACCCTGGTCTCGATAGACAGCATATTCGTCAGACCTTGTTTCAAAATCGCCACTTCGTTCAGTGCGTTAGGCGCCATCACCAGGTCGTTTCGCAAAATGCCCTCTTTGTCTAATACCTTGACATTCAACAGGCTGCGGCGCTCTATCGTATATTCTCCGGCTACCAGTTTCTGCAGGATCTCGTCCAGATCCTGGGATTGTACATCAGCCAGAAAACCCAGATGCCCGACATTCACGCCCAGAACCGGGATGTTCTTGTCCCCTATCACCGCCGCAGATGTAAGGAAGGTACCGTCACCTCCCACCGACAGCGCAAAGTCAATCGGCTCGCCATAGACGTTCTCGGGCTGTTCGTCGCTGTCCCAGTTCTCCGGAAAGCCCGGATACTCGCGCAGGTCCAGTTCCTGCCGCAATTCCTGCGAGAGAAGCACATGTACGCCTTTCCCGGTCATGAATTCCAAGATGTGCCGCACTTCAACCAAGGTCTGCGGCTTCATCGCATTTCCAAAAACAGCAATAGTCATAAGGCCATATTCCGCTAATCTAATTTGGCTGCAAAGTTACAACAAAAATTGCATATACGCAAATAAAAATCACAATTTGAAGTATTTTACCTATATACAGAGTTTAGACAGAGTGCCAGTTGACCTTATTATCTCGCACTTATGACGCACTTATGACGCACTTATCTCGCACTTATCACGCACTAATTTTAGGGAAAAAGAGAGAAAAATCGGTGTATTCCAGCCGCAGAAATGCGTTCCCCTGAAATACGATGCAAAGATAATACATTTTCATGAAATATCCAAATTTTTTAGACAAAAAAATACATAATAATGAATAAAAATTTGCATACGTGCAATTTTTGTTGTACCTTTGCGCCGAAAAAATCTGCTATATGTATTAACCACAAATCAATACAATCAATTATGGAATCAAGTAGAGATAGCCAGTATGGTTTTGTTTACAGGATGCCGGATGGCGAGTTGTACCGCAAAGAAGGACGGGATGACGACGGTTTATATACGTCCTATATTTTCAGGCAAACTTTTGACGACGACCCGAAGGAAGCGCTGTATGGGCTTGGCGTATTAAATTGCAATGGTATCGGTTTGGAGAACGGCAGAAGCGACATGCAGCAAGGAGTCAAGTTCTTTTTCGAAGCCGCTCAACACAACCATCCGACAGCGGGGTATAATGCATTCGTTGCAGCGGCAAACGGTTATTTTTGCGCAAAAAATATCCCTTGGTCATTCCAACTGCTGCAAAACGCAATCAGAGACGGTAGTCCTGAAGCGATGGACGACTATGCGGATGCGTTGGTGAACGGCAAGCCGCAGTGGGGTGTTCTAAAAAACCGCAAAGAAGCGGAATGGTACTATAAAAAAGCTATTGAAACGTACTGGAAGCGTGTTGAAGCCGGCGAGGCGGAAGCGTATTTTGACATAGCCGACCATGAGGCGCTTGGGCTGGGATACGGATACCAACCGAATATGGACGAAGCGATCTGTTTGTATATCAAAGGAGTTCGCGCCGGTGCGAGACGCGACATGCGCGATCACATGCGTAAAAGGATGAAGATTTATATAGAGAAAATAGCTCCCCAATTGAAGCAGCAGACACTGGATGCGTATTACAAACTGGGTCTCGCTTATCTCAACGGCGGCGAACCGAATATCCCTCAAAAGAAACATATTGCGGAGCAAATGTTTTATGATATCGAGGCGGTTTATTCTCCTGCTCCGAGTCCATCACCGAACCAGCAGTCTTCTTCTGATTCCTCCGATGCGTCTATTATGTATACTTTGGGTCTGAAATATCTCGGCGGAATAGATGGCACTCCCAAGAATCCGCTCCAAGCGGTTCAGTGCTTTACAATAGCGGCAAGTTATGGCAGTGGCGATGCTTGTGCCATGCTGGGACTTTGCTATGCCGAAGGAAGAGGATGCGAGTGTGACGAGTACACATCCTTCAAATGGTACCAAGAAGCGTACCAAAGAGGCGAGAGAGACTTATCTCCTGCGCAATTAGCATTTAGCTACATGTTTGGCATAGGAGTTCATGAAGATAACGATAAAGCCTATTATTATGCTATGCGTGCCATAGACAGCCCCTACGATACCTGCAAGTCCAACGGCTACTACGTTTTGGCCAGGTGCTATTATTTGGGAGTGGGAGGTGTTTCTCAAAGTGATTATTTCGCCTCTTCCAATTGTTTGATGGCTCTGAAATACGATCCGAATAAAACCGAGGCAGAAGCTTTGTACAGGAAGATAAAAGAGAGAAGATAAATAATATTATGGCTGAGTATAAATTTGTTTCCTATACCTACGAAGGGGAGAAGGACGCGGAGGGTCGTCCGCACGGCAAAGGCACTATGACTTATATCGCGGACAAAAGCGAGGACGAGAGTGCGCGCGATTGCAAATACGATGGTGAGTTCGTGCATGGTGTCAGGCATGGCGAAGGAGCGATATGCAGAGACAGTTTTTTCCCTAACCCGCAAACGGAATATGAGTGGTATAGCGAGGGTGAGTATGACAACTGCGGAAGGCTGATTCATTCGAGCCATCCGGCAGGTTCGTACAAGCGTTATACGCGAAGTTGGTGCATCACATGGGAGGGGACATGGGAAAACGATATGCCCGTTAAGCCCAGGCGCGATTACAAAGACCAATACCCCGACAAGAATGACCTGGCATTGGCCCGTGCTACGGCTTTGGAGGCCTTCAACGGTGAGCCTTCGGAAAATTAATATTCGATTTTTCTATTTTTATTTGCGTATATCAAAAAAAAGCAGTATTTCGACCACCTCCCCTTCCCCTCCGGGGCGGGACCCTTCGAAAGTACGTTCGCGTCTTGCAGACCATACGCACTAATGAGCGAAAATTTTAGCAGGGCTGCGCCCTTTGTTGTATGGCTGATCATAGCCTCTGTATGCAAGCATCCAAGTCTATGTTCATCCCTCTAACATAGAATAAATTATTCTATTTGCTAAAATTTTTCGCTCAAAAATTTGCGTATGTGCAATTTTTGTTGTACCTTTGCAGCGGATTTAGGAAAACGCTATGACAAAACTTAGTGTAAACATCAACAAAGTAGCAACGCTTCGTAATGCGCGCGGCGGCAATATGCCGGACGTGGAGCGTTTTGCAGTGGACTGCGAGTTGTTCGGAGCGCAAGGCATCACGGTGCATCCGCGTCCCGATGAGCGCCATATCCGCAAGGAGGACGTCTATCAGTTGAAAGCAATGGTGACAACGGAGTTGAACGTAGAAGGCAACCCGACCGACGAGTTTCTTGCTCTGGTGACGGATATCCGTCCGACACAGGTGACTCTGGTACCCGATGATCCGAGCCAGTTGACCTCCAACCATGGCTGGGATACGCGCCGGCATCTGGATTTCCTGAAAGGAGTGGTGAACCAGTTGCACGCTTACCGCATCCGTGTGAGTATCTTCGTCGATCCCGATCCGGTAATGGTGGAGTACGCCCTGCGTGCCGGAGCAGACCGCGTGGAACTATATACAGGTCCGTATGCGGAGATGTTCGCTGAGAATCCGAAGAAAGCCATAGAGGCATACCGTCCGGCTGCGGAGAAAGCACATGAGCTGGGATTAGGTATGAACGCAGGTCACGACCTGAACCTCAAGAACCTCAAGCCGTTTATCCAGGCTTTCCCCTGGACCGCAGAGGTGTCTATCGGTCACGCAATCATATGCGATGCACTCTATCTCGGAATCCAGGAGACGATACAGGAGTATCTGGACTTGCTGAAATAAGTCGTTTGTAATTTGTGGTTTGTAATTTGTAATTTATCAATATATGTTATTTCAAATTGACACAATCGCCCTCGCAGAGGAGGTTATGACGCAGGTTGAACCTGCGCAACAGTCTATTAACTTATGGGAAATGGCGCAATACGGCGGCTGGATCATGATTATTCTGGCGATCCTGCTGGCTATTGCATGTTATATCTTCATTGCCCGTCTGGTAGTTATCAAACAGGCGACGCGTGAGGACAAATCGTTCATGGACCGCATCCGCGACTATATCCATGACGGCAAGATCGATTCTGCGCTTAACCTGTGCAAACAGACCGATACTCCGTCCGCGCACATGATAGAGAAAGGTATCACGCGTATCGGACGCCCGATGCAGGATGTGCAGGTGGCTGTAGAAAACGTAGGAAACCTTGAGGTAGGCCGTCTGGAGAAGGGCCTGGTTATCATGGCTACTATTGCAGCCGGCGCACCGATGCTCGGTTTCCTGGGCACAGTGCTTGGTATGGTGCAGACCTTCTATAACATGGCTCAGACATCAGGAGGCGTGATCGAAATGAGTGCTCTCTCTACCGGTATGTACCAAGCTATGGTGACCACCATCGGCGGTTTGATAGTAGGTATTCTGGCGATGTTCGCATACAACTATCTGGTATCCCGCATCGACCGTGTCGTCCGCCTGCTCGAGAGCCGTACACTGGAGTTCATGGATCTGCTGAACGAGCCGGCGTAGTTAGAAAATTACGAATTAAACATTACGAATTCATGGCTCTTAAAAGACGCAATAGGGTAGAAGCGACGTTCGCGATGAGTTCTATGACAGACTTGGTGTTCTTATTACTCCTCTTCTTTGTCATGGCCTCCACGATGTCTTCCCCCAATGATATTAAGATCAACCTGCCTACCTCCCGTTCGCAGAAAGCGACCCGTCCTCAGGTAGCCAAAGTGTCTATTGACAATCTGGGCAACTATTATGTGGCATTGGGAAAGGAGAAACCTGTTCTCATTGACCCCGAGAGTCTGGAAGGGTATCTGAGCGGCATACAGGCGTCCGACAGTACTATGTACATAGCGCTGCATGCCGACGAGGATGTGGCATACAAAGAAGTAGTCCGTGTGCTTGATATAGCCAACGAACATCATATGCGACTGGTGGTAGCTACCAAGAAATGACCAAAAAACAAGAGCGACATATTGTAGCTTCCGTCGGAACAGTGCTGTTCCTTCTCTTAGTGTTTCTGATCCTCTGGTTCGTGCGTTTGACGGCCGTAGTTCCGGAAGAGGAGGAAGGCGTAGAAGTAGCGTTCGGTGAAGTGGCGGAAGCCGGCGGATACATGGCCGAGCAATCGGAGGCGGTGCCTCTTCCTCAGCCTGAAGCAGCCGCTCCTGTGCAGCCCTCCGCTCCGTCCGATAATGACCTGTTGACACAAGAGGATGAAGAGGCTTTAGCCTTGCGCAAAGAGCAGGAGAAGAAAGAACGGGAACGCAAAGCCGCTGAGGCAGCAGAGAAACAACGCCAGCGCGAAGAACAAGCGCGGTTGGAGGCAGAGCGCAAAGCCCGCGAAGCAGCCGAAGCTGCAGAGAAAGCCAAACAGGCAGAGGCTATCGCCAAAGCAAATCAGTTTGGGTCGCTCTTCGGTCAATCGGGCAATAACACCGGCTCCGGCGACAGCCAGGGAAGCGGTCAGAAGGGAAACCCTGTAGGCCACGGTTCGTCTGGCGGCAACAGTTGGTCGCTCGGAGGAAGAAGTATCAAAGGCACTTTACCGCAACCGTCCAATACATTCAACCAGGAGGGACGCGTGATCGTGGAGATCCGTGTGAACGCCGCCGGACAAGTGATTTCCGCAAGCCATAAAGGCGGAACAATATCGGATAAACAAACTATCCAACTCGCTCTCGATGCAGCCAGAAAGGCTAAGTTTACCGAGGGCGACCATGACCAGATCGGAACAATTACCTATAATTTCAAATTCAATTAAATTGTAAATCGTACATTGTATGAATTATCTTTTTCTTGACAATGGTTTCGAAGAAATCGAGGCAATCACAACAATTGATTTGTTACGCCGTGCCAACATCGCGTTGACAACAGTGTCCGTCACCGGCAACCCTATGGTTCTCGGTGCGCACAATATCGCGGTAGAGGCAGACGGACTAATTGAACGTATTGATTTTTCCGACGCAGAGATGTTGATCTTACCGGGTGGACAGACCAAACTCGGTGAATGTTCTGCATTATGCGAACTGCTCGTAGAGCACAACAAAGCCAACAAAATGATTGCCGCCATCTGTGCGGCACCTACGGTACTTGCCAAATTAGGCATACTGGAAGGCAAACAGGCTACTTGCTATCCCGGCATGCAGGCTGCGCTGGGCGAGAGCTATGTAGGAGGCTTAGTGGTTGAGAGTAAGAATATCATTACCGGTAAGGGTCCGGGTCTCAGTTCTGATTTTGCGTTTTGTATCATCGAGCGTCTGGCAGGAGCAGAAGTGGCAGACGCTGTGTATGACGCAGCGCAGTACTAATCTCTCGCCAATAAAAATTATAGCAGGCTTCTTAACGGAGGCCTGCTATTTTATGTAGCTGTACGCTGAGTCGCCAGAACGGGTGAGCCAGAATATATCGGACTGTTTCATCCAAATTATCGTTGTTATCCTCCGACCACTCGTCAATGCCGCTTTCCATGAGCAGATCGCCATTGTACCGCAGCGGCTGCAACATCCAATGCTCCGCTTCGAATTTCGACCGCCATATCTCCGGATCATAAGTACCTGTAAACACTACTTTCACTTCGTTTACTTTCTTCAAGGCGATCTTCGTGCCTTCTTTCGGTGAACAGGTGATCCAGTCAATGCCATCGGGTAGGGGACGGGTTCCGTTTGTCTCGATGCAGATGTAGAATCCCGCCTTGTGCAGAGCTTCTATCAGCGGCGTGTCCACTTGCAGGCTTGGTTCACCTCCGGTGATCACACACATCTTACGCCGCTCATTGGGCACATCGTAAAGCGAAAGCATTTCTGCAACAATCTCCGAAGCACTCATTTCTTTATAGTCGGCAAAATCCGTGTCGCACCAAGGGCAACGCAGATTACATCCGCTGAAACGAACGAACACAGCGGGAATGCCGCTGTGAGCGCCTTCACCCTGCAAGGTAAAGAATATTTCGTTAACTCTGTACATTACTAGTATCCTAGGGCCCTAGTTTCCTAGGATCCTAGTCTTTCTCATAGATCGCAACGTTGCCTTCGGATTCCTGAACGGATACTTTGTAGCAGTTCTTTACATGGTCGCAAATCCAGCGAGCGATATTTTCCGCCGACGGATTGACATCCAGCACTTCGTTGATGTACTTGTGATCAAAAGTATCTTTCACGATTTTCTTGATATGCGTGAAATCAGTCACCATACCATCTTGATCCAATTCTTTTGCTTTGCAATAAACGACAATGATCCAGTTATGTCCATGCAGGTTTTCGCATTTGCTTTCGTACGACAGCATCAGGTTGTGCGCTGCCGAGATCTCAACTCTTTTTTCTACGTAGTACATTCGCGTTTTAATTAGTTATCATAAATTGTGTTATCTTCTATCCCCGCTTGCGCGAGTGCTTCTTTTCTCTCCCGGCAAGTGCCGCAGACTCCGCAGTGGTGTTCTCCGCCTTTGTAGCAACTCCAAGTTTCGGCATAGTTGATATTCAACTCTTTGCCCTTGGAGGCTATTTCCGCTTTGGTCAGGTGCGTATATGGCGTAAGCAGTTGTACGCCATTCCATGTGCCGAAATGAATAGCATTATTCATCGCTTCCACAAAATCCGGCCGGCAGTCCGGATAGATAGTGTGGTCTCCGGCATGGTTCGCCAGCATTACATACTGCATCTTGTTGTTCTCCGCTATGCCTGCTGCGATAGAAAGCATGATTCCGTTGCGGAAAGGTACCACAGTGGATTTCATGTTCTGTTCGTCATAATTGCCTTCCGGTATAGCATTAGCTCCTTCCAGCAACGATGATTTGAAGAACTCCTTGATAAACGGCAGTCGTATGACCAGATGCGGAATACCGAGCCGCTCACAATGCAGTTTGGCGTATTCCAATTCTCTGTCATTATGGTTGCTGCCATAATGGAAAGAAACCGCCATACCGATACGATACCGGTACTCATAAAGCATAGTGGTGGAATCCAGTCCACCGGAAAGGACGATAAGTGTATCTTTCATAATAACCTCTCCCCATCCCTCCCCTCAAGGGAGGGAGATGGGATTTTGTTTAATGTTTAATGTTTTGGGTGAACTGTTCTCTCAGCCGCTGTGCTTTCAATTCCCGGTGTTCCGCATCCGCATAGTTGGCGAAAGGATAAATACTTATTCCTCCGCGCGGCATGAAATAGCCGACCACTTCCAGATACTTCGGGTCCATCAGTTTTACCAGATCTTTCATGATTATATTCACACAGTCTTCATGAAAATCTCCATGATTGCGGAAAGAGAAGAGATATAGTTTGAGACTTTTGCTCTCAACCATTCTTTCTCTCGGTATATAACTGATGTAGATGTGACCGAAATCCGGCTGTCCTGTCTTCGGGCAGAGTGTAGTAAACTCCGGACAATTGAAAGTAACGAGATACTCGTTTTCGGGATGTTTGTTCGGGAAAGTCTCCAGCACGGCAGGATTATAGTTGTCGCTATACTGCACATGCTGATTTCCCAGGAGTGTAACCCCCTGTAATTCATTTTCTGTTCGCATAGATGTTTTCAGTTTTATAGGGGAGGAAAAACATTAGCTCCCGCATCATTATAATCTTTAGCCTAAGGCTCCTTATTTCATGATTTTTAATGTTTTACCGCTTTCCGTAACAACGATATACATGCCCCGCGGCAGAATCATCGAATAAATATCTTCATTCGTGGTAGCAACTTTGCGTCCATAGATATCAAAGATATTTACCCACTGTCCTGCTTCGTACACTTGATCTATGCTCTCGTACGGATCGTATAGCTCAATCATAAAGTCATATGTCCGCCGGCTGATATAGTCGGTTACAACGAAGGTCTTCGGAATAACATACATATATCTCAGATCCAGTTTCTCGTCCGGTGAAGGCAGCACATGGGTGTATTGATCCGCCAGAGTGATCTTAGGTGTTACGCTCCGCAGACTATCCAACTGTGAGAACTTCTCCTCGGTGAGACGTAATGTGATCGTGTTCTCCGCCTGGTCTATATTAGCGTCAATATCGCTGATACTGAATTTCTGAATCTCCAGTGTAGGAGGCGTGATTCCCGACTCGGCATTGCTCAGCAGGTACTCCTCAATACCGTCAATCAGTTTCTGTCCTTGCGTGCTAAGCTGTACTTCGCGTGCCAGCGGGAGGCAGATATATTTCTTGCTTCCGCTTATTTGTGTCGGCACTTCGTGGATAGCCGTTTGCTTGTCTCCCTCTGCATAGTAGTTCTCGATAGAGCGTGTCCGTCCGGTTGCCAGACAGAGCGTGTTCTCCGCATTGGTGATAGCAATCGGCATCACACCATTATGGGCATATCCGCTCAAGATTTTTACCTTCGCGTTTTTGGAGACATTGGTCATGTATTTGAAAATAGGATGGTTCGGCTGCTCTATCCATATATTACATCCTTTTTCTTTGGCAGCCGTGGTGTCGATAGCGCCGTTATCCGGTTCGCCCCATCCGAGGCGATCGGAAGTATATGTAAAACCTTTGAGGTTCAATACCGGCAGGTTTGCTCCACCGCGAATGATAGCGAGCACTTCGGCATTATTTGCATCAGCATCTTCCGAGATGATCACCCATTTGTAGTGTGCATACTGATCAGCCGGACGAAGTCCGTCTTCTTTCGCTTTACGGGCAATGAGGTTTTTACCTTTACCGGTCAGATAATTGTGAATTCCGTCTTTCTCGTAAGCCAAGTTGTTCTTGTACAAGTAGAGAATAGGATTATTGCCGTAGTTCAGTTCGTTTACTTTGATTTGACCGGAGATAATAGTATCTGCACCGGCTACAGTAATCGTAAACGGATAGGTTCCGATAGCAGTAGGCGTACCGCCGATGATATATTTACCATTGTTTCCGCTTCCGGAGATTCCTGTCGGCTGACCGTTCGGCCAAGTCAGTTGCACATCATTAGCGGAGAGAGCGAAATAATTGAACGTGATTTGGTCCATCTCTTCGTCCTTATAAACCTCCACGTTTGTTTCCGAAGTAGCCTGAATATCGGAAGCTACTATGAATTTACCGGTAGCGCGGCTGGTCTCCACGTTGTTGTAGTATGCTACTACAGCGTATTCGTAAGTACCCACAGCGCAATTGGCATTGCCACTCAATAACAGCGTGTCTGTCAGCGTTCCCGGGATTGTAGTGAGATTAAAGCCATTTGCCGGATTTCCGATCCACTCCAGTTTTGTTTCTGCACCGGCGATGTTGTTGTATTTGGTTACGTATGTAACGGGTTTGATAGCTGCAGTCTGCATCACCACTTGCGTAGAGTCGTTACCCTTTAACCATTTAGTGCGTGGTTCTTGCGCCAGACGGAGGGAGAAACCGTATAGTTTACTATCTTCGCTACCAATTGCTTTAAGAGAGATTACATGCCGACCAGTTGTAATATCATATCGCCGAGTGGTGGCATTGTCTTTGTCGAAGTACTGAGGCTGCAGGCTTCCATCAATGTAAACCTCCCAATATCTGTTGTCAGCAGGAGTAGTTCCTTTTGTGTCTTTCTTTTTGTCTTGTGCAACAATTGAGAATTGATCATATCCCTGAATATGAAGTTCAAACGTATTGTTGTTTTTCATTTTAAGGTCACCAGGTAAGTCAGCAAATTCATCTCTTGCGCTTGCCTTAGCCTCAATTTCACTAGCTTCTTTAAATGATCCTTCCAAAGAACTGATAGTGGCTTTAAACCATCCATCTTTTGCGGTCATAGACGTTCCTGACCCCGAGGGACTGCTAACTAAGTAGCCTCCTTTGTGGTTAAGGGTGTAAGTAACAGCAATATCACCACTAGCACCTGCTGGTTTGCTTTTCCCTAAATAGAATACTTCGTATTCTCTTTGGTTATAGTTGACTAGCGGAGTATTGTAACCTCCGGCAAGTTCTTTTGCTTCATACACTTCCGGGACGTGAATGGTGAGATCGCTGGAAGGAACTTTAACGGTGTAGTTGATTGTGTAGGTCAATTTTGTTTCGCCATCTTCTGCAGTCACTTCTACTTTTCCGCTGCCGGGAACGGAGGAGGCTTGAGTGATAAGCTTAGTTGCATTGGGGTGATTAGTTTCCGCTGCAATCGTAGGCGGTGTTTTGATACCTGCCGTTAATTCAATATTGTATATAAGCGTGCTCGACGAGAAATTAGGCACCGATGTTCCACCATAGGTCAAGCTGCTCAGCGTAGCGTCTGTTGATAAAGCAGGTGCTTCGGTAATGGTTACGGTGTAAGTCGTTGTCTCGTTCGTTGAACTAGTAAAAGTATAGGTAACAGCTCCGTTACTGAAGTTCTGCGCAGTATTAGGCGTAACAGAAGCAATATTGTCTCCTGTGAACTGTGGCGTGATTGTAAGCGAAGAGCCATTCGTTACTCGACCGGTAATGGTTTTATTAACTTGGTCGATGGTAGCCGTACCTTTGATGTTGTCCCAAGTAACGCTTGTTACTTTCGGCGCAGAAGAAGCGACGGTGAAAGTAATGGTATAGGTTTTCGTGGTAGTACCATCTTCGGCAGTTACGGAAACAGATGCTGTTCCCGGTAGTGCAGTAGCTTGCGTGATAACAGGATCAGAAGCATTTGCGTTATTCTTTGTTGCAGCTACCGTCGGAATAGTTGTTGTGCCGGCAGGTAATTCTACCTCGTAATTCAACGTATTGGCAGAGAAATTAGGCACAGGGGTGCCGTTGTAGGTCAATGCCGAAAGAGTAGCGTCCGAAGATGGACCTGCAGGACCTTGGCGAGTCACTTTGATGGCACAGATACCTGTTCCGGAAGCTTCTGCACGCATCATATAAAGTTCGCTGTAGTCCGAGGAAAGAGTGAAACTACCGATATTGTAGTCGCTTTTGGATGTACCGGTAGCAACAGAAGCGGTGATGTCACCAGAATGGTCTGCGCTGCTACTTACTTTCCAAGGGTTGTATCCGCAGATATAAACTTTATCTCCTGATTTGAAACCACCGGTAACAGTCACTTTGAGATAAAGGGCATTCGCACCCATCTTTACTCCTTTCGACCCTTGTGATTTCATGTTATTGTCTGTAACAGCAGCATTATATGCAGCACTTTCGTTAGAGAAACTTTTGCTGTCGTCAGAACGAAGGAACTCAACTGTCATGAGTGTACCGCTTTCGCTGGTTCCCGCTGCAGGAGCATCGCCTCCTGAAAAACGCCAAAAGGCATAGGTGTCTCCTGTACTAGGTGTGTCGCCGCCGCCCGGCGTGTCTCCACCACCGGGAGTATCACCACCGCCCGGCGTGTCTCCACCGCCCGGAGTATCTCCACCACCCGGCGTGTCACCGCCGCCTTCGCCATCACCAGTAATAGCAAAATGGAAAACGGTTAGTCCGCTCGTTCCTTTTCCTTGAAAAGCAATAGTATTGATTTCATCTCCAGTAATAGCTACGGTAGCAGAATATAAGGTGTTTGCCGATGAGGCAATTAATGTACCATCTGTAACGGATGTGATTTCAGTGTCATTAACAAAAACGCGCATGTTTTTTCCGGCTGAAGTATGCCCCCATGCAATCGTCATTTTTACGTTGCTATATCCGGATAAACTTAGTGCTGGAGAAAAAGTCAGCGTGGTTTTGTTAGTACTACTACCAGTTTTCCAGTAATTTGAATAATTACTTGCCCAAGAAACAGCTGTGGTACTGAAACTTCCTTGGCCAGCAGCAGTAAACTTCGTGCCATTTTGAACTAAATCTGATTCATAGATAGTAACAGCTTGAGCCATGCCGGCTATTAAACAAGTGGCGATGAAAAGAAGACTTTTCTTAAAAATGTTTCTCATATTTTTGTGTTTATTTATTTCGTGTTTTTTTGCGGAATTAAAAATCACGGGATATATACTATGTATATATAGGGTGCACCGGGATACGGTAAAGAGTGCTATTAACCTTCTAATTACCCGCTAAACGAGTGCTAAATGACCCCTGAGTAACCGCTAAAAGTGTTCAAAAAGCCAAGCCCACACTACCCGATATTAATTCACGCTGCAAAATTACAATATTTTTTGCATATACGTGTGCATATATTCAAAAAAAATGTGTAAAAATTGACACTTTTATCAAAAAAAGTCGCGCGCGAACATAATTTATTTGCGTATGTGAGAATTTTTTTGTAATTTTGTGCCCGATTTGTGTGATTAAGTCGATATTCCCTTGTCAAAAGGGCTAAACAAATAAAATTAACATAAAACAAACAATTGAATAGAATTATGCAAAAGAAATTTTTATCAGTAGCGATCTGCCTGTTGGCTGCGCTGACAATGACTGCTCAGGATGTAGATAAGGCTACCGTGACGGGCAATGCGGATGCTGCGGCGAAAGCAGGAGCGGACTTGCAGAAGTTGGAGAATGCCGAGAAAGCGTGGAAATTTGACGGAACCGTGGGCTTGAATGCCGCTGCAACCGGTTTGGTAAACTGGGCTGCCGGTGGTAAGAACAACGTGAACGGTATCGTGTATGCCAAGTTGCACTTGTTGTACCATAAGAATGCGATTGCATGGGAGACGAACTTCGATACCGATTTCGGTATGACCTGGATTGACCAGAAGGAAGATGCTTTCCAGAAATCAAGCGATAATATCAAACTGGCAACCAAGTTCGGTTGGGAATTCAAGGAGAGCTGGTATCTGACCGTTCTTGGAAGTTTCCAGAGCCAGTACGCGCTGGGTCGCAATTATGTAGACGGCTACAACAACATCATCTCCAAATGGCTTGCTCCTTCTTACACCGATATCTCTGTCGGTATTGACTGGAAGAAGAGCTACAAGGGCGCAGACTTCTCTATCTATCTGTCTCCGATAGCAGGCCGTATCACAAGTGCCTATATCGGCGAGAACTGGAACCGCAGATACACCCGTGAGAATGCGCTGGGTGCTTTGCAGTACAATATTGACCACGCAGCCGATGCCGCTGCTAAAGCAGCAGCTCAAGCGGCTTACGATGCAGCAGCAACGGCATATGACAACATGGGCGGCTATGAGGCAGCGCAAGCAGCAGGAACGGATATCCGTACCCAGTTGCAGCAGTCGTACGGCACATATGTATATGATGCATCGGGAAACAAATCGTACCGCAATGCGCGTGCTGAGTTCGGTTTGAGTTTCAAGGGCGGTATTGCTTATACCTACAAGGACTTGAAACTGAGCACCACACTGGCTCTCTTCTCTCCGTATCAGGGCAAAGGCTTCAGCCTGAAAGACCTTTATGAAGCAGACTACGGCGCCGGTTCATGGGAGACACGCGACAAGAACGCTTATTACTTTGATTATTCGAACAATAACCGTTATTTCGGTCATTTCGATGTGGACTGGGACTGCGCACTGAGCTATCAGTTCCTCAAATGTCTGCAAGTGACCCTTCAGACCAGCCTCAAGTACTATAACGGAACTCTGATTGCGGACAAAGAAGGCAATCTGAGTGAGCGTTGCCAGTTCAAGGGCGTTATCGGTCTTGGTGTAGGATACAGTTTCTAAGTACCAAGGGGCTAAGGACCAAGTACCAACTCATGCAGGCACTCAACGACCTTTCGCAGAATGTACATCTCTTGCTGGAGCGCTATCAGGCGTTGCAGCAGGAGAATGCGCGTTTACGGGAGGATTCGGAGCGCCAGAGGAACGAACTGATACGCACTCACAGCGAGTTGCTGGAGTTACAACAGCAGAACCGCCGTATAGCAACAGCCAACGCCATGAGTGCAGCGGAGGGCAAGGAAGAGGCGCTCAAACGTATCAATGCATTGATTGCACAGGTGGATCGGGCTATCGCAGCGCTGAAACGCTAATGTACGAAGTGACAAAGTACGATGTACAAAGGAATGATTTCGGACAAGCAACATATTAACTTGCATCTGGATGCGCACACGGTCGGGCTGGATGTGCCGCGCGACCGGGAGGCAAACTACCGCAACGCAGCAGAGTTGCTGAATCAGCGATACCAGTATTATCTCAAACTGCGTCCCAACGCATCGGCTGAGCAGCTATGGATGTACACCGCGCTGGAAGTGGCAGTGGCATTGCAATCCGATGTGCGGGAGAAAAGTCTTGTCCCCGTAGAGAAAGAATTACGTGAACTGAATGAACTAATTATTAACACGATAAAACAATGAACACAGCAATCCTAATTATCATTTGCGTAGTTGCCGGTCTTCTTGTAGGCGCGGGCGGCTATTATTTCATTGCCAGACTCGTTGGCGCCGGAATCATCCAGAAGGCGACCGAAGAGGCAGAGGTGGTGAAGAAAAACAAGATTGTTGAGGCTAAGGAGAAATTTATCGCCCTGAAACTTGAGCACGACAATGCCGTGCGCGAGCAGGATAAACGGATACAACAGCAAGAGCAGCGTTTGCAACAGCGTGAACAGCAGTTGAATCAACGTCAAGGTGAAGTACAGCGAGCACTCAACGAATCGAACCAGAAGATGCAGGTGATAGAGCAACGCCAACAGGCGCTGGACTATCGTCAGCAGGAGATTGAGAAACTGCACCACGAGGCTGAGAAGCAGTTGGAGCAACTGAGCGGAATGAGCGCAGAGGAAGCGAAAGTGCAACTGATTGAAGCACTGAAAGACGAGGCCAAGACCGCTGCGATGTCGTATATCAACGAGATCATGGACAATGCCCGTCTGGAGGCTAACAAAGAGGCGAAGAAAATCATCATCCAGACCATCCAGCGTGTGGCTTCCGAGACAGCAGCCGAGAGCACCGTTTCTGTCTTCCATATCGAGAATGACGAAGTGAAGGGACGTATTATCGGCCGCGAGGGACGGAATATCCGCGCTTTGGAGGCGGCAACCGGTGTAGAGATCGTTGTGGACGATACGCCGGAGGCCATCACTCTTTCCGCTTTCGACCCCGTGCGCCGCGAGATTGCGCGTCTGTCGCTGCACCAGTTGGTACAGGACGGCCGTATCCATCCGGCACGTATCGAGGAAGTGGTGGCTAAGGTGACCAAGCAGGTAGAGGAAGAGATCGTCGAGACGGGTAAACGTACCACGATAGACCTTGGCATCCACGGCCTGCATCCGGAGCTGATCCGTCTGGTAGGAAAGATGAAATACCGTTCTTCGTATGGCCAGAACCTGTTGCAACACGCACGCGAGACAGCGAACCTCTGTGCCGCTATGGCGGGTGAGTTGGGTTTGAACGTCAAGGCCGCGAAACGTGCAGGTTTGTTGCATGATATAGGTAAAGTGGCAGACGAGGATGTAGAACTGCCGCATGCAGAGTTGGGTATGAAGCTTTGCGAGAAATACGGCGAGAAGCCGGATATCTGCAATGCGGTCGGCGCTCACCATGACGAATGCGAGATGAAGACCCTGATCGCGCCTATCGTGCAAGCTTGTGATGCTATCTCCGGAGCCCGTCCGGGTGCCCGTCGCGAGATCGTGGAGAGTTACGTGAAGAGACTCAATGACCTGGAGAACCTAGCTATGTCGTTCCCGGGTGTAGTGAAGACGTACGCTCTGCAGGCGGGTCGCGAACTGCGTGTGATCGTAGGAGCGGACAAAGTGTCCGACAAGGATGTAGAGTTGCTCTCGTTTGATTTGGCGAAACGTATCCAGGACGAGATGACCTATCCGGGTCAGATCAAGGTGACTGTCATCCGCGAGGTACGCGCGATCAACGTAGCCAAATAATCAGCCATGCATGGCTGATACAGAAAGGACTTCCGCCTACAGGTAGAAGTCCTTTGTTATGTCCTGATAGGCGGCAGAACGGCCGCCTGTATCGTTTTCCAGAACAAGGCTGTCTTCGGAGACGGTTCCGGAGTTCCGATATGTCGATATATCGGTATATCGATATTTCGGTTTTACGAAAGCCAGTAGAACTCTTCGCGCAGGTTTGTTTTCCTTACTATATACATGCGTGATGCGCGTGGGAAGCAGACCAGCCATGCGCGCTAATTCGCACGCCTCTGTCTTTGCCTCTGCCGGAAGAATGAGAGCCACTGTACCTTCCGGACTCAATAAACGGGCACTATGCTGCAGCAGCTCGCTGTATGTTAGTGTGTCCGTGTGGCGCGCAGTCTGGCGGCTTTTGTCCGGATTCTTCAGGCTGTTCTGAAAATAAGGCGGGTTGGAGACGATGAGAGAGTAGAACCCCTCCCTAGGTTGTTCTACGGACGACCACCGGGCGTCCGATCGAGCAGAACTCTTCACCCGCTCAAGGGAGGGGACTGAATGGCTATGCCAGTCTTGAAGGCATGCATGGAATGTATGCAGGCGGTCCGACCATGGTGAAGCGGCGAAGTTCTCTGCGGCTTGCTCTATGGCGGATTTGTCTATGTCAATCGCATCAATATGCGCTTGGGGAAACCGCTGCGCTAGCATCAGAGCAACCAAACCGCTACCCGTACCGACATCCAAAATGCTGAATGCTGACGGCTGGATGCTGACTGCCGGCTCCGCCCATGCCCCAAGCAGGACACCGTCGGTGCCTACTTTCATGGCGCACCGGTCGTGCCGGACGATGAACTGCTGAAATTTAAAGAACGGATTCGACATGCTCGTGGTGGCAACAACCGCCGTGTTCATGTTCCCGGGCCTCAAGCACACAATGAATACAAAGATAGATGCCGATACCGATGAAAAGAACGGCACAGATATGCCGGAACCATTTCTCAAAAGTATTCATTTTCTGCGTCAGGTTTCCTATGCTCACTGCGCTGTAACTTACGAGCCAGGCTATCAGCATGATCGGAAGGCCTGTGCCGAGACCGAAAATCACAGGCATGAGCCAGTTCCAGCTGCTCGGAAGCGTCAGCGTGATATCTATCATCGTCAGGAAATAAACCAAACGGTGGGGACAGAAAGCGATCGCGAAGAAGATACCGAGAATAAAAGACCAAAGCCAGCTGGCGTTGGAATCCGCATTCTGCAGGAACTTGCTTATTCCGTGGTCATGCTCATGGTGGTGGTGACCGCTGAAAAGCAGCACGATACCGCAGATAAGCATGAATGCCGCCAGAATCGGTTCGCCCCAATGCGCCAGCACATGCTGGATCCCCTCTGTCTGCGCCCCCATGAGAAAAGGAATGCTGAGCAGCACGTATGTCGCCAGTTTGCCCAAAACGAACATGGCTCCGTTGCCCAGAACCTTGCGTTTGTTGTTGATTTCCTTGTCAATATAACTGATGGCGGTAATGCTGGTAACCAGAGTGCAAGGGTCGAGTATGGTCAGTAATCCTAATAGTAAAGCAGTAAAAATTTGCACCATAATATCATTTTTTTTCAAAAAAGTTTGCAAAGGTACGAAAATTGTTGTAATTTTGCAAGCGAAAATGAAAAAAGTACGCAAAATATTTCATTTTTTATGTCTGTCGGCATTGTTTTGCCTGTTAGCGGCATGTCATTCTTCGTCTGCAGAGAAACAATTGACGGAGCGCGAGACGGCGGCAGAGAAACGGACTGCGGAGTTATGCCATGCATTGCTGCATAACGCGTCTTTGGATTCGATCCGTGCGATAGCCGAACAGGAAGAGGATATGCTCTTCTATGTTTTTAATGCGCGCCAGATGGTATATTGGTCCAGCAACGAACTGGCTTCCGGTGATGTATATCTGTTCTCCTATGATGTATGGCGTGAGCGGGATTTTCAGAACGCAAAGGCGATGGTCCGTTGGACCAAGGCAGGGCTGTATAATGTGATGACGGTGTTGCCGCTGAGTTATACTACTATACAGGATTACACCGATATCTCTACAATCGCCTCCCAGACTTTCTCTTTCCGCGAGGTACTGACGTATGACGAGAAGCCGTATTCTTACTCGCGGCTGTATTTTGTCCTGTGTCTGGTTCTCTTTGGCATAGTGTTCCTAATCGGGATTATCGGTCTGGTTCTTAATCGCGGAATCCGCAACATGCGCCTCTCCACGCGGATTATGTATATCATCCTTTTGCCGGTGATGGCGGTGTTCATTTATATTTTCTTCATGTCCATCCATTATGTGCGTAAGAATAATGAGGAGCACCAGCGCCATGACTTGCAGATGCGGAGCGAGTATGTGCAGTCTTATCTGCGTTCGTTGTACTATTGGGATGTGAGTCTGAGTCCCTCGCAGGCGCAAGGTCTGGCGATTGACTTGCATGATCTGGGATACGATATGAACCAGGACGTGCATGTCTATTCTCTCTCCGGCGAACTGTTAGCCACTTCTTCTCCGGCGTTGTTTGACAACGGTCTGCTCTCGCGGAGAATGGCTCCGCAGGCTCTCTTCACGGAGGAGCATGCCACTATCTGTTACGAGAAGATAGCCACTCACCCTTATCTGGTTTCTTACGTACCCTTCCATAACGGTTCGTTTGTGACGATCGGCTATATTGCCATCCCTTCTTTCATGAGCGAACAGACGCGCAACGCGGAGATAGACACCCTTCTCTCGCGTTTGTTGCCGCCGTATATCCTTGTTCTCTTACTGGCGTTGTTCTTCGCCTTCGGGGCGGCAAAGAGTGTGACGGCGCCTATCTCTATGCTGACGGACAAGATGCGGCGGTTTGAGATCGGCGGAAGGGACAACCATATCGAGTACCCGTATCATGACGAATTAGGTGCGCTGGTGGAGAGGTATAACCTGCTGGTTGACCGGGTGGAGGAGAGTGCCGAACGGTTGGCACGGGCGGAACGCGAAGGAGCATGGCGGACCATGGCGCGGCAGATTGCGCACGAGATTAACAATCCGCTTACGCCGATGAAACTGTCCGTCCAGAAACTGCAGCTCAAACGCGGCACGGACGGCTTCGACGAGTATTTCGACAAGACCACCAAGATGCTGATAGCAGAGATAGACAACCTCGCGCATATTGCACAATCGTTCTCTACTTTTGCCAAGCAGCCGGAGGTCATCACCACCGAGGTGGATGTGGCGGAGAAACTGTCGAATGTCATTACTCTCCAGCGCGCAAACGACGAGCAGATTCCGGTCCGGTATGTGGGACCCGATTCAGGCGTGCTCGTCCGCGCGGACAACGAACAGATAGCGCAGGTCTTCGTCAATATCATCCGCAATGCCTTGCAGGCGCTTGCCAATGACCAACTGCCTGCTGCCAACCGCCAGTCGCCGGACATCATCGTGATTCTCAACGCCGCCTATTCGGACAGGGAGGTGCAGATCTCCATTTCCGATAACGGACCCGGTATTCCGGAGAGCATACAGGCGCGTATCTTCCAACCTAATTTCACTACAAAATCCAACGGGAACGGACTCGGTCTGGCAATCTCGAAACATATTGTGGAAGGCTCCGGAGGACGCATCGAGTTCGAAACTTCGCCCAAAGGAACGACCTTTTATATATACTTACGCAAAAAATAATCGTTATGAGAAAAATTATTCTTTTCGTTGCAGCGTTGGTGCTGGTAGTGCCGACGAATGCTCAGTTCTTTAACCGTTTGGTAGATGCAGCCAAGCAAAGTGCAGAAAACGCCGTACAACGGCAAGTAGAGCAGAAAGTGGAAGAAGGAGTGGAGAAAATCTTCAATCCGGAAACAGGCGAGTATGAGGAAGTAAAACGCGACGAACCGCAGGAAGTGGAAGAACAGGCAAAACCGCAGAAGCCGCAAGGCTGGACTTGTCCCAAATGCGGTGCCCAAGGCCAGACCGGTAAATTCTGCACCGAATGTGGCGCAAAGAAACCGGAAGCAGGCAATGCAACTCCTTCTCCGAAAAAGACTTTAGAGAGTTCCTATGCAAAATCAGACTTTGTGCCCGGCGATGAGATTATGTTCGAAGACGATCTGGTCGGTGAGCAGATGGGAGAGTTCCCGTCCAAATGGGATCTGTTGGAAGGTAACGCTGAGATCGCTTCCGTGGACGGCAAAACGGTCATCAACCTCACCGACGTCTCCACGGAAATCATGCCGCTGATGAAAAATCCGAAGAACTATCTGACCGAGGCCTTCACGCTCGAATTCGATTTCCTCGGCGGTAGTGACGAGAAATCCATTTATTGCGCTTATATCATCCACCTCAAGAATATAGAGGGCGAGGACGTCGCTACCATCAATCTCGACGGTACGGCTTCTGGCTGGGCGCTTACATCGTGGGTCACCGCCAGCGGTGAACAACGCGAGAACCGTTCTGCAGCGCCGGCAAAAGAGGAGGAGTGGAACCATGTGGCATTGTCCTTCAACAAGCGTGCACTCAAGGTATACCTCAACGGCAACCGTATAGTCAATATCCCCAACTGTGCTCGCCCGCAGTACTTCACGCTGCAGCGTTCCTACTGGGCAGACCATCGTAACTTGATGACCAACGTGCGTCTCTGCAAAGGCGCCGTACCTCTCTACAACCGTCTTATAACCGACGGCAAGATTATCACCTACGCCATAACCTTCGATATCGGCAAAGCAACTATTAAACCCGAGTCGATGACCGAGATTAACCGCATCGCCCAACTGATGAAAGACAACGGTGACCTCAAGTTTGAGGTGCAGGGTCATACGGATAACACCGGAACGGTAGCCGGCAACCAGAAACTTTCCGAGCAACGCGCGCAGGCGATCGTAAGTAAATTAGTAGAGATGGGCATCGCTGCCAACCGCCTGTCTGCCAAAGGAATGGGACAGAGTGCGCCGCTTGCTGATAACTCTACCGACGAAGGTCGTGCAAAAAACAGACGAGTAGAATTTGTTAAAAAATAAATTTTAGTATTATGAAAAAGTATTTTTATGTAGCGCTTGTAGCGCTTGCAAGTGCAACAATGTTCGTTTCTTGTGAACAAAAAGGCAAATCGGGTGGCAATGACGAGCCGACTAACGGTACAACCTATGCCGGAGACACATGGATTACTTCTCCGGAGCAATTTGACATTAAATTGGTGAACGACTCCACCTATAGTTGCTGGGAGTGGCATGTATGGTGTGACGGAACGACCCTTAGTGTAGAACCGTTCTGGGGCACCGAGGCTCAACTGCTCTGGATGATTGATCAATCCATGAAAGCAGAGTTGAAGGTGTTTGGTGAGTATCACAAGAAATACCGCTACTATCTGGTAGAAGAGAATACAGAAGAGGCATGCATGGCTCGTCAATGGGAAGGAGCAGAGTGCTGGTTGGAGACCATCACATGGATTGATTCTCTCGGCGGACAGCACACCAGCCAAGAGTATGGATGGATGCCGGAGGCTAACATGAAAGAGCGTCATGAATATTACATGGCTAAACTGGAGCAGATAGGTGTAGCTAATCATGAGTACGAGCGCGTAACGGACAAAACTGACAAAGATGCGTGCTGGGCAATGAATCCGGAAGATACTACTATCGTAACTCCGCCGGATCCAAAAGATTATGACAAATTCGACAACACAACCTACAAATGTTGGATGGTAACTCAAACCGCTTATGGTATGGATATTGTTACCTATGTATGGATGACCGAGCGTGAGGTAAACGAGTACTATGACTCTATGCGCATTCCGTATGTTTACGAGCCAGCTGATGCCAATACAGAGGAGGCTTGCGATGAGTTGAAAGAAAATAACAAACCTGGCGAGGGTGAAGAAGCTTGCTGGAAGATAACGACGTCCATCATGGGTCAAAATTCGATCGAGTACACATGGGGTACAGAGGCCGAAGTACAAGCAACCGTAAATGCCATTAACGGTACCGGTTTAGGTACGGCTACCTACACCAAAGCCTCCGCTAATGATCCGGATTCTTGTGAAGCATTGAACGACTAAAAGCGTGTCACTATGAAGAAAGTATTGTTTACGGTATTGGCGGGTATGGTGCTCGCCATGCCGGGTATGGCGCAAGAATTCGACCATCAAATTGAAGCCCTCATCACCGGCGGTGGTTATGAACTGGAAGAAAGCATTCCTGCAACGAAGATCAACTCGTTCGCAGACCTTATCAACAAGCGTCCGGCGATGCCTACGGCAAATGACCTCATTACACCCGAAGCCAAAACGGCTTATGCCCGTAAGGGTTCTGCTGCTTACTACCTCGGTGCCCTCAATTTCCGCAGTACACTACTGGAAAAACAGCAGGAGTTGAATAGCAAAACCCTTGAACTCGGAAAGAAACAGCAGAAGTCTAACCAAAAAGCCATGGCGCAGTATAACGCCAATGTGAACGCCGGACTCATGCCTTCGCAGCAAGAGATGATGCAACTTTATATGTCCGGTGAGATCAATGAGAAAATGTCCGAGGCGCAGATGATGGATGTTATGGCCGGAAAGTTCGCCGCGAAATGGGGGATCTCCAAGCAGGAGTACATCAAGATTATCAACATGGCACAGTCCAATCCCAAAGGAACGGAAGCCTATCTCAAATCGAATCATCCGAGCCTCTATAACCGTCTTTATGCGGCCAATGCGCAGTTTGGCAATGAGAATGTCAATGCCGGAGACCCGCACGAAAACGAATACGGAGCGTTGGGCGAACAACTCTCAGAACTGGCTAACGAAGCCTTTGAGTTCAAGAACAACAACATGGATATGATGAAGCATGTGCAGTTCCAAGCGCACTCGAATGGTATGTTAAACGATGCAAGTTTTGCTGCGCACAGCGTGGGCCTGCCTACCAATAAATTGGAGGACCTCTTTGCGCAAATCATTGAAGGTTGGCGTGCGTCTTCCGAGTGCAAACGTGCTATCCAGATCGAAGATCCGCTCGCAGAGCGCTTAAATAACTGGGACTGCTGCAAGAATGCCAAAGAAGGACAAACCATTTGCTATCCGTCATGGTGGATCGAAGGCCGTAAATCAGAGAACGCACTCATCGATGCTTATAATAGAAAACAAGCCGAGAAATGGCTCGCAGAAGTAAAGGCTTACGATGTGCAGGTTACTGCGCTGATGAAGCGTCTGATTGCACTTGACAACCAACTCGAGCAGATTCGTAACGGCGGCGAAGTAACTGCGGCATACGCGATGGCTAAGAGCCAAGCCTATATAGCAGCAACGCACCTGTACGACTTCAACTCCATCCTTGAATTAGCTTTGCAATTCCCGCATGTAGCGCGTCAAGAAGAATCACACTGCTGGACATTCTTCATCAAGGGCTAAATTTTAGAGTTTTTATCCATTTTATCAGCAATCCTGATAACAACGTAACGAAAAAAGCAGTACCTTTGCACTGGATTTTAAAAAATCAAGGCAATGAAAACAATTTATGAGTGCTCGCATAGCAAAGCAATGAAGCGGCTGACGGTCGTCGGCATTCTCATCATTATTGCGGCTATCGTCTATGAGATCTGGTGCGTGCAGCAAGGCATGGATTTGTGGATCGGAATAACGGTCACGCTGATCCTGCTTGCTGCATTGGTGTCTGTATTCATGCTTCATCCGCAATATATTATTGCGGACGACGAAGGCATCGGCATCCACACGCTCATACGTACGCGCCGGATTCCTTATTCGGATATAGAGCGCATTGAGCGTGCGGGGGAGAATTTTATGCGATGGGACAACACGGTCCGTCTTTTCGGTATTGGCGGCATGTTCGGCAATATAGGTTGGTTCCGATCATCGGAAACGGGTACGTATCAGGCTTATGTCACGGACCGCACAAAGGCGTTCATCATCTATCGCAAGAGCGGCAAGCCCATTGCTATCAGCGTGAGTGAGCCGGATGAGTTCATGCCTTATTATCTGAAAGGTGGGGGTGTCCCGATGAAACGGGAAACCCCAAGAAGGGAAAGGAGTTAAATCATGGATATTCTTCACGAATTTTCTACCGCTCTTCTTCAGGCGCGTCAGCGCAAAGGCGTGACACAAGAGCAAGTGGCTTGGGCGCTCAATGTCTCGCAGGCTTCGTATAACGCCTGGGAATGCGGGCATCGTCTCTGTCCGTACAAACATATCGTCGGGCTCATCAATTATTTCGATGACGACATCTTCACGCGCCGTGTGCTGCGAATCCTCTTGACACTACAGCATAATATGGCAGGTTTGAACTCGCTTTCAGAGCAGGAAATCAAGAGTTATTACTCCAAACTCATCGTTCTTTTGGCGGATGAGTGCGAACAATGGATAAAAACTTTAAAAGAATAATTCTTATGAAACTGAGATTTATCATTGGAGCCGTTCTGGCGTTAGCCGCAGTTTTTCGTCTGCTGTGCTTAACAGGCATCATCCCTCTTACTTTCATTTCAGAACAGTGGGAGAACGAGTACGAACCTTTTTTCGCAGCCGGTATCATTTTCTTCGTGGGTGCTTTCGTTTGCTACGACAGTTATAAGAATCTGAAAGGGAAATGAGAAAGATTACTATCTTCATTCTGCTTTTTGTTTCTGTGATGACCTCCGCAGAGACGCTCAAAGGCTCTGTGGTGGACAGCCGCGGCGAAGCCATGCCGTATGTAACAATCTCCGTCCTTGCAAAGGATTCAACCCTCCTCACCGGTGCGATCACGGATGAGGAGGGAAAGTATATAGTAACCCCTCCCGACCTCCCCTCAAGGGAGGAGAAATATATTATTCAAGCCTCCTATGTGGGGTACCAAACGGCGTTCGGCGGACCGGATTTTGTGCTCCGCGAAGAAACCGAGCGGCTCAAGGAAGTGGAGGTCAAAGCCAAGAAGCCGCTTATCGAACGGCAGATGGACAAGCTGGTGGTGAATGTCTCCGCTTCGCCTCTGGCAGCAGGCAGCAACGGAAATGATATCCTTCGCCGCGCGCCGGGTGTGCGGATTGACAAAGACGGCAATATAACGGTTAACGGAAAGGGAGTGGAGATATGGATTGATGGCAAACCCTCGTACCTCTCCGGTCAGCAACTCAAAGCCATGCTCGACGGTACGGACGGAAACACGATTGAGAAAATCGAAATTATCTCTAATCCTTCCGCCAAATACGATGCGTCGGGTCAGGGCGGAATCATCAATATCAAGACCAAACGCAATATGATGAAGGGCTTGAACGGAATGCTTTCTGCCGCCTACGGCGGTATGTATTTCGGCGATGTCAAACGCTGGCTGAATCAGGAAATGGTTTCGCTCAACCTCAATTATCGCAGCGAGAAGACATACACTTTCGGCCAGTTCACGCAGGTCTTTGCGCAGAATGACATCGACTTCGAGTCGTACCGCGAGACCCCGTTCCTTAAGAACTATTCCTATTCTGATTACGCCATGAATTTCCAGTACTACATGCTCAAAGTGGGCAACGACTGGTATATCGACTCGCTCAATACGTTTGGTTTCATTCTTAACGTGCCTTTCATGGACGTGGACCAGCATATCGTGCCCGGACTCAACTCGGCGTATATGATTCAAGGGACGGACACGACGAACAGTACCACCAATTCGCAAAATCGTCTGAAAGCTCCGCAGCACACGGCGAACCTCAACTACACCCACACGTTCTCGGAAGCACTGGAGCGCGAACTGACCGTCAACATCGACTACAACCGCTATAACAACGGTTCTTCCAATTTTCAGGAGACGAATTACGACAAGCCCTTCAAAGGTATCAACTCTCTCGGAATTGACATCAAAAGCCGCCAGATTGTCAATATCTATTCCGCCAAAATGGACTTCCAAACCAAGTTCTGGAAAACCGGTATGATCGAAGCCGGCGTCAAGTACGCGCTCTCTTCGACGGACAACAACATGACGACCGACTCGACGCGCAACGGAATAGTCCGTCCCACGGATCATAATGCTTTCCTTTACAACGAACATGTTGCGGCTGCGTATATATCGGTTGGCAAGCAGTTCGGAGAGCACTGGTCGGTTAAACTCGGGCTCCGCGGAGAATACACCTTCTCCCATGGCGAATGGCGGGACAACGGCTTGGATTCGGTCATCAACAAGTCGTATTTTGACCCGTTCCCAACGGCATATATAGGATATACGTCCAAACCGCTTGGTAAGTTGCAACAGCCTATAGCCGTCTCGGCGAGCTATACGCGGCGCATCAAACGTCCGTCTTACTGGATGCTCAATCCCTTCACCTCTTATGTGGACGCCTATTCGATCCAGAAAGGAAACACCAACCTCACGCCGGAGTTTAACAACGACGTGGAGTTGCATTTCTCTTGGACGCAGTACCTCAACATGACCTTCAATTTCGCGCATACCCAGAACATGTTCTCCTCCAAAGTGACGATTCTGCCTTCAGGTATAGGTCTCTCCCAATGGACAAATTTCGGTACCTGTACCACCCACGGCGCGAATATCTCTCTTACGGAACTTCCTCTCGTCCCGAAATATGAAAAATGTGAAAATGGTAAATGTGAAAATGCGAAAATTGTTGGTGCCTGGCTGGCGCTCACGGTCAATGCCGGATGGCTGCATTTCATCAATAAATCTTACGAAAAACAAGACGACGGCACACCGGATTATATTATGAAAAGTCATTACGGCTACGTCGGCGGAACGCTCTCGGCATATCTGCCGAAGGACTGGACCATGACGTTTGATGCGAACTGGTCCTCGCCGATGCTCACCGGTTATAACCGCTCCGGCAGCACCTATTTCGCTTCCTTCGGAATCCGTAAGATGTACATGAAAAAAGGCCTGATCTTCAACCTCAATGTCCAGGACCTGCTGCGTTCGCTCAGTTTTCACAACGAAGACATGGGACAGGAACCGGGTAACAGTTCATGGTACAAAAACACCATCCGCCAGCAGCGTGTCATGTTCTCGCTCACATGGATGTTCGGACAGTACCAGCAGCACAAGAACCGCAAAGTGGGATCTCTCGATGAATCTTCCCGTCTCGGCGGCGGTGGCACTATCGGGCAATAAATCTGAAAAACGGCTCCTCCTTTCTTCTTTTGTGCCCGATTGAATCGGGCTTTATATCCTTGGCAGTTTCGCCGTCTGCCATGTGGCTTTATATCCTTGGTAGTTTCAGGGCAATATATTGCCCGCCCATACCGCCCACCGTCTACTTCTCGCCGATGTACCGGCGAGCCTGTTCCTATCATTCCGCGAGGAAAAACAGAGGTTCCAAGCACTCAAAAGGGGGTGATAAGGGGGTGATAAGGGGGTGATTACCGGGTGATTAGGGGGAGATTCGGCTGCCGTGACCGGGAGAAAAGCGCAAGAAAAGGTCGCAAAGAAAAGTTTCTCCCAAATCCGGTACAAAGATACAACAAAAATCCCATATATCCAAATTCCGGCTTCGTAAAATTGCACTTTTTTTCATAGAAAACGCGCGCGCACTTGCATATATGAAAAAAAAAGTAGTAATTTCGAGGGCACCGACACGGCGGAAACCGCCGTCCCACCTCGAAAGTACAGTCGCGTCCTGCCGGACATATACCACCGCGGGCATTTTTTTGACGAGCCTATCGGCTTCCTATTTTGCGCGTACATATATCGTCTTATGCAAGCATAGCCGCTATCTATCCGCACAAAATAGATAGAATTTATTCTATTCGTCAAAAAAAATGCCCGAACGCTTGCATATGTGCAATTTTTTTTGTAATTTTGCAGGCAAAATTGACAGAGGCGAAAGAAATGTATCCGAAAATAGATAATCGCCCGTGGCGGGTGGTGCATAGCGAGAATATATTGCGTCTGGGACCGTGGCTCTCGGTGCGGCAGGAATGTGTGAAGTTGCCTTCGGGCAAACAGATACCTACGTGGTATATATTGGAGTTCCCGGACTGGATCAACGTGATTGCCATTACCAAGGACGGCAAGATGGTCATGGAGGACCAGTACCGTCACGCGCTGGGCGAGACCCATTATGAGTTGGTCGCAGGCGTGATTGATCCGGGCGAGACGCCGCTGGAGGCTGCCAAACGCGAGTTGAGCGAAGAGACCGGATACGAGGGTGGGGAATGGAGTCTCTTCATGACCCTTTCGCCGAACCCGACGAACCATAACAATCTGTCCTATACCTTCCTGGCTACGGGCGTGGAGAAACGCCGCGAACAGCACCAGGAGGCGACAGAGGACATCCATGTGGATATCATGGAGCCGGAGCAGGTGCTGGAGATGTTGCAGGACGGAGAGATCGTCCAAGCCCTGCACGCAGCCCCGCTCTGGAAATATTTTGCACTTAATCAACCATAAAAACACACACAATAATGAAAGTACAAGACATTATGCAGCGTCTGGCTGCGAAACACCCCGGGGAAGCAGAGTACCTGCAGGCGGTTCAGGAAGTATTGGAGTCTATCGAAGAGGTGTACAACCAACACCCCGAGTTCGAGCAGGCGAAGATTGTTGAGCGGATGGTAGAACCCGACCGTATCTTCACGTTCCGCGTGACATGGATTGACGATCAGGGCGAGGTGCAGACCAACCTCGGCTACCGCGTGCAGTTCAACAGCGCGATCGGTCCGTACAAAGGCGGTCTGCGTTTCCACAGAGCCGTGACGCCGTCCATGCTGAAGTTCTTAGGCTTCGAGCAGACGTTCAAGAATGCGCTGACGACCCTGCCGATGGGTGGCGCGAAAGGCGGTTCAGATTTTGACCCGGTAGGCAAATCCGACGCGGAGATTATGCGTTTCTGCCAGGCGTTCATGCTCGAACTATGGCGTTGCATCGGTCCCGATCAGGATATACCGGCAGGCGACGTAGGCGTAGGCGGACGGGAGATAGGTTTCCTCAACGGCATGTACCAGAAACTGGCGCGCGAATACCATACAGGCGTGCTGACCGGCAAAGGCATGACTTGGGGCGGCAGTATCTTGCGCCCGGAAGCAACAGGCTTCGGAGCACTCTATTTCACGCAACACCTCCTGCATAAAGCCGGCAAAGATATCAAGGGAAAGAAAGTAGCGATCTCGGGATTCGGTAATGTAGCTTGGGGAGCAGCTACCAAAGCGGTTGAGTTGGGCGCAAAAGTGGTAGCGATCAGCGGCCCGGACGGCGTAGTGGCTATCAAAGGCGGTATCACCAAAGAGATGATCGACTACATGCTCGTTATGCGTGCGTCGAACCGCAACAAGGTGCAGGATATGGCGGACAAGTTCCCGAGCCTCTGCGTCTTCACGGAAGGCAAGAAGGCATGGTCGATTCCGTGCGACATCGCTCTGCCGTGTGCGTTCCAGAACGAACTGAGCGAAGACGACGCAAAGGAACTGAAAGCGAACGGTTGTTGGTGCTGCTGCGAAGTATCGAACATGGGCTGCCAGCCGGGTGCGATCCATTTCTTCCAGCACAACGGAGTGCTCTTTGCGCCGGGTAAGGCGGTCAATGCCGGAGGCGTAGCAACCAGTGGTCTGGAGATGACCCAGAATGCCGAGCACCTGAGCTGGAAAGCACAAGAGGTCGATGACCGTCTGCATCATATCATGGAGTCCATCCACGAGCAGTGCGTCCGTTACGGCACACAGCCGGATGGCACGATCGACTACGTGAAGGGCGCTAACATAGCAGGATTTATGAAGGTCGCTACCGCGATGTTGGAGCAGGGGATTATTTAACTAGGATCCTAGGAACCTAGTACCCTAGGGACCTAGAAAAAACAAAGCAACTATGTATCAGGATTTTCAAAAACACCTGCAGGAGACCTTGGCGGAGATCAAGGACGCAGGACTATATAAGAACGAGCGGGTGATCATCACTCCGCAATCAAGCGGGATTAGAGTAGAAGGCGGACAGGAAGTGATTAACTTCTGCGCAAACAACTACCTCGGTCTGGCGGATAACAAAGAGCTGATTGAGGCAGCCAAGGACCGTATGGACGCACGCGGTTACGGCATGGCGTCCGTGCGTTTTATCTGCGGTACGCAGGACACGCACAAAGAGTTGGAACGCGTCATCTCCGATTTCTTCGGAACAGAGGATACCATCCTCTATGCCGCTTGCTTTGACGCCAACGGCGGACTGTTCGAACCGCTGCTGACAGAAGAGGACGCTATCATCTCCGACGCACTCAACCACGCTTCAATCATCGACGGCGTGCGTCTGTGCAAAGCCGTGCGTTATAGATACGCCAACGGCGATATGGCTGATCTGGAGGAACAACTGAAGAAAGCGCAAGCGCAGCGTTTCCGTATCATCGCTACCGACGGCGTCTTCTCCATGGACGGCAATGTATGTCCGCTGGATAAGATATACGAACTGGCGCAGAAATACAACGCGCTCGTGATGGTGGATGAGAGCCACTCCGCAGGCGTAGTCGGCAAGACCGGACACGGCGTGACTGAACTGTACAACATGCGCGGCAAGGTGGAGATTATCACCGGTACGCTTGGAAAAGCTTTCGGCGGCTCGGTAGGCGGTTTCACCACCGGTAAGAAAGAGATTATCGACCTCCTGCGTCAGCGCAGCCGTCCGTACCTCTTCTCGAACTCCATCCCGCCGATGATTGCTGCGGCAGGTATCAAGACCTTTGAGATACTCACCCGTTCCAACGAACTCCAGGACCGCTTGCACGAGAACACGGCGTATTTCGTAGGGCAGATGAAAGCGGCAGGCTTTGATATCAAGCCGACACAGTCGGCTATCTGCGCCGTGATGCTCTATGATGCACGCCTCTCGCAGGAGTTTGCAGCCAAACTGCAAGACGAAGGAATATATGTCACGGGCTTCTATTATCCGGTAGTGCCGAAAGGTCAGGCGCGTATCCGCGTGCAGGTTTCCGCGGCGCACACGCGCGAACAATTAGATAAATGTATCGCCGCTTTTACGAAGGTTGGCACGGTTCTTGGTGTATTGAAAAACAACTAGGGCCCTAGAACCCTAGGAAACTAGTATCCTAGAAAAAATGAAAGCATTAGTTAAGAAATATGCGGAGCCGGGCATCTGGATGGAAGATGTGCCGATGCCGGAAGTGGGTGTGAACGATGTACTGATCAAGGTCATCAAAGCCGCTATCTGCGGAACCGACCTGCACATGTATAAATGGGACGAGTGGTCGCAAGCCCACTGCAAGCCGCCTTATACGATGGGGCATGAGTTTGTGGGTATCGTAGCCGAAGTAGGCGCAGGTGTGCGTAACTTCAAGGTCGGCGAACGTGTGACTGCCGAAGGACATATTGTCTGCGGACACTGCCGCAACTGCCGGAGAGGCATGGGACACGTCTGCGAGAACACGATCTCGGTCGGAATCATGGGCAAGGACGGCTGTTTCGCGGAATATGTGACGATCCCGGAGAGCAACGTAGTCAAACTGCGTCCGGAGATACCCGATGACTTCGCAGCCATCATGGACCCCTTCGGCAACGCCACCCATACAGCACTTGCTTTCCCCCTCTTGGGCGAAGATGTGCTGATCACGGGAGCCGGACTTATCGGTACGATGGCAGCAGGTATATGCCGCTACGCCGGAGCCAAACATATTGTGGTGACGGACATCAATCCGCTGCGGCTGGAGATAGCCAAGAAGATGGGTGCCACGCTGACGGTAGATGGCAGCAAGGGCGAGACGGTAGAAGGCGCGATGAAGCAATTAGGCATCAAAGGTTTCGATGTGGGACTGGAGATGAGCGGTGCGCCGGCGGCTTTCAATGATATGATTGCGCACATGTACAAAGGAGCGAACATAGCCCAATTAGGTATTCTGCCGAGTGACACCAAGGTGAACTGGTCCGACGTCATCTTCAACGCCCTGACCATCAAAGGCATCACCGGACGCCGCATGTGGGAGACATGGTACCAGATGGAGCAGATGCTTCTTGGAGGACTCGACCTCAGTCCGGTCATCACCCACCGCTTCAAGTTCGAGGATTTCCAGAAGGGCTTCGATGTCATGGTGTCCGGCCAGTGCGGAAAAGTGCTGCTCGAATGGTAAATTATCTCGATATATCGAAATTTCGATATCTCGATTTATCGAAAAATAGTTAACAAAAAATAATTAACAACAATGAGAAAGTATTTACTTAGCGCTCTGCTGCTGGTATGCAGCATCGCATTTCTCTCCGCTCAATCCCGTGAGGGTTTGACAGAGTACAAGTTGGAAAACGGTCTCACTGTGCTTTTGTGGGAAGACCACGACGCACCGGATGTAACGGGCTACGTAGTAGTTCGCGCAGGTGCTGTGGACGAACCGGCAGAGTATACTGGTTTGGCGCACTATCTGGAGCACATGCTCTTCAAGGGTACGCAACGTATCGGTGCTCTCGATTGGGAAGCAGAAAAACCGATTTATGACTCGATCATCGCGCTCTATGACCAGTACAGCGACGCTACCGATCCGAAAGTACGTGAGCAACTCGCTACACAGATCAACGAATGCTCCATGCGTGAAGCGAAGATCTCTTCTACCGAGGATTTCTTCAACATGCTGGATCTTATCGGTGCCGAGGGTGTGAACGCATACACCTCTTTTGACCTCACCGCTTACCACAACTCGTTCCCGGCTGCAGAGATGTACCGCTGGCTGACGATCTTCTCCGACCGTCTGATTGATCCGGTGTTCCGTACGTTCCAGGCTGAGTTGGAGAACGTGTTCGAGGAGTACAACATGTATGCCAACGAACCGTCTTCTCAGGCGCAGAAGAAACTGATGGAGGATGTGTACAAAGGTTCTCCGTACGAGCGTGACGTAATCGGTCTGCCCGAGCACCTCAAGAACCCGCGTCTGAGCCGCCTGATTGAGTTCTACAATACATGGTATGTGCCTAACAACATGGCGCTGATCATTGTGGGTGACTTCGATACCGAGAGCACGAAGCCTATGATTGCAGAGACCTTCGGCCGTCTGCAACCGAAAGAGTTGCCTGCTCGTCCTAGCTATCCGTCTGTTCAGCTGACCGGCAAGAAACACTACAACTTGGGTTACACTCCGCAAGTAGCGTGGGTTTACCAGGGTGTTAAGGAAGGTGATCCGGACCAGGATGTATTGGAGTTCGTATGTAATCTCCTCTATAACGGCCAGACCGGTCTGCTGGACCAGGTGAACACCAAGGGTGACGTAGGACAAGCATATGCCTTCTCGGATTCCCGTCGTAATGACGGACGCGTATTTGTGATGGCTGTTCCGTACTACGATGCCAACCAGCAGATGTATGAGTCGGACAAGGCTACCGAGGCTATCATCATGAAAGAGATTGAAAAAATCAAACGCGGTGAGATATCCGACGAACTGATTGCGAACGTAAAACACATGTATGCGCAGAGCTACAAGAGTTTCAATGAGTCTCCTTCTACCAAGATGAACGTCCTCGTTGATGCGTTTACCTATGCGAAACCAGTTGATGACATCTTCACGGCTAACGAGAAGATTCAGTCCCTCACCAAAGAGGAGATCGCACGCGTAGCCAAGAAATACTTCGATGCAGACCACATGACCATCTCCTTCGACGAGGATACCAAGAGCATGAAGGCAAAACCGCTACCGAAGCCGAATATCAAACCGCTTGATCCGGTGAAGAACGCCAAGACCGCTTATGCTGAGGCTTTCCTGAAACTGCCGAAGGGCACGCTCAAACAGACCTTCAACGATTTCAATGATGTGAAAGTCAGCTCGTTGGGTGAGAACGTGACGCTGCGCTATACCCCGAACAACAAGAATGATATCTTCTCGCTCATTCTCCGCTACGGTGTAGGTGAGCATGAGATGCCGCTGCTGCCTTATGCTGCCGCGCTGATGAGCAACGCCGGTATCATGGGATCTCCGGCTACCGAGGGTAAGGATTTCAAACAGCAGATGGCGGAACTGGGTGCTTCGGTAGAATATGGTAGCAACGACTCCTATTTCTATATCGCTATTACCGGTGAGGACGGCAACATGGCTAAGATCATGAATCTGGTTAACCGCCAGCTCCTCATGCCGTATCTGGAGCAGAAACAGCTGGATGCAGTAAAGGGTAGTGTGTTCGTTTCCCGACTGATCCGTCAGAAACAGACAGCCGTTCAGAAATCCGCTTTGATGCAATACGCTATGTACGGCAAGAAGTCCTCTTATCTGGACGAAGTTCCGTTCGCGGACATCTGGGGCATGGGTCTGCCGAAAGTGCAGTCGCTCATCGCTCAGGCTCGCGAGTACGCGTTGGATGTGTTCTACTGCGGTACTCTGCCTCAGGACCAACTGGTGGCTAACCTGCCGCTGACCGAAGGTATGAAGCCGTCTAAATCGCCGTTCGTACAGGACCGTCAGAAATATGACAAACCGACTGTGCTCTTCTTGCCGAACAGCAACGTACAGCAGGCGGACCTCTATTTCTATATCAACGGACGTCCGTATGACATCGCTTCGGATGTAGCATCTGACGCCTTCAACCAGTATATGTCCGGCGGTTTCACAGGTGTTATCATGAATGAGATCCGTGTAAAACGCTCCATGGCTTATTCCGCTTATGGTGTGGACGCTACGCCGGAACTGCCGGGTAAGGACTGCTATTTCATCGGATATGTAGGAACCCAGAGCGACAAAGTCAACGACGCGATCTCCGTTTATATGGACATCCTGAACGACATGCCGGCTGACTCTACTAATCTCGTTGCCCTCAAGGCGGCACTCAAGCAGGCTGCACAGACGGCTAAACCGTCCATGCGTTCCAAAGCTGCAGCGTATGAGCACTGGCAGCGTCTGGGTTACAAAGACGACCCTGCCAAAGTCAATGCTGCGGCTATCGACGCGCTGACTTTCAACGACATCGAGAAGTTCTACAAAGAGAACATACAGGGCAAACCGGTAACGATCGTTCTGATGGGTGACCCGAAAAAGATTGACCTGAAGGCTATCGAGAAGAAGTTGGGCTGCAAGGTTACCAAACTCTCGCCGGCTAAGCTCTTCAACTCGGTTGACGAACTGTACGACGCAGTAATGTAATGATGAGCAATCAGCAATCAGCAATCAGCAATCAGCAATGTTCACAGGCCCACCGCAGTGGGTTTGTGAACATTGTTGGTAACCCCAATGTGGGTAAATCGACGCTAATGAACGCGTTGGTAGGGGAGCGTCTGTCGATCATTACATCGAAGGCGCAAACCACCCGCCACCGTATTATGGGGATCGTTAACGGCGAGGATTTCCAAATGGTCTATTCCGATACGCCGGGTGTCCTTTCGCCTAACTACAGGCTGCAGGAGAAGATGCTGGAGTTCAGCCGTTCTGCCCTTGTGGATGCGGATGTGCTGCTCTATGTAACCGAGCCGCAGGACACCGTTGACCGTAATCCCGAATTCCTGGAAAAAGTGAAACACATGGCGGCAGCGGGAACACGCGTCTTTCTGATTATCAACAAGATTGACCTGACGACCCAGGAGACCTTGGAGTCGCTTGTTTCGTTCTGGCATAGCCAGTTACCGGAAGCGGAGATATTTCCCATCTCTGCGCAAGAGCGTTTCGGTGTGGCGCAACTCTTCGATGCTATCAAAGAGGCGCTTCCTGTCGGACCGCCTTTCTTCCCGAAAGACCAGCTGACCGACAAGTCGGAGCGCTTCTTCGTGAACGAGATCATACGGGAGAAGATTCTGCTCAATTATGACAAGGAGATACCGTACTCCGTAGAAGTAGAGGTGGAGTCTTTCAAAGAGGAAGACAAACTCATCCGCATCGAAGCGGTTATTTATTGCGAGCGGGATTCCCAGAAAGGTATCATCATCGGCAAAGCCGGCTCTGCGCTCAAACGTGTCGGCTCACAGGCTCGCAAAGATATTGAAGATTTTTTCCAGAAACAAGTATTCTTGCAACTCTTCGTCAAAGTGGACCGCGACTGGAGGTCAAACACAGGGCGACTGCGTCATTACGGTTATGATCTAACGTGAGCCCCTTATACGAGACATATTTGTCGGAGGTTCGTGCTGTGCTGCAGCATGAACCGGTTACTTGGCAGGAGGATCAGACCGAAGCCTTGTTGGCGCTTCATGTGCAGCAGGGAACGGGCGCGTTGGTCTTTCCTTCTGTATTGACTATTCCGTCTGTTTCTTCGTACGCGCGGGCGCAGATGAGAAGCGTGTGCGTGCGTACGATACAAAACCAAGTGCCGCTGCAATATACCTTGGAGACCGCGTGGAGGGCATTGGAGAAGGCCGGTATCCATGCCGTGCTGATGAAAGGGGCAGGGCTGGCGGCATTATATCCTGAACCGCATTACAGGTCTTGGGGAGATATAGACTTGTATGTCGGTCCGGATCAATACCATCCGGCATGTGCGGTAATGCGGGAGACATTCCCCAATGCTCTGAAGTTCGACGAAGAGTTGGACCATTACAAACACTATAACCTCATTGCGGACGGTATTTCTATCGAGGTTCATCGGGTGACGGTGAGTCTTCAACACCCGCGCGATGAGCGTTTGTACGCGCGCATGGAGCGCGAAGGAATGACACGGACGTGCGCTCTGGATGTCAACGGCCTTGAGGTAATGGTGCCGGAACCTACCTTCAATGCGCTTTTCGTCTTTCTGCATTCCTGGGAACATATGCTCTCTGCCGGTGCAAATATCCGGCAGTTATGTGATCTGGCTCTGTTGCTGCGTCATTATGCCGGCAGTATAGATGCGCCGCGTCTCCGGCGCTATTTGGAAGACCTGCATCTCATGGATGTATGGCGTTTATATGCTTGTATTTTGGTACAAAGTCTAGGATTTAGTGCTAACGAAGTGCCGTTTTACTCTCCCCGCACTGCTGTTCGTGCGCAAAAACTGCTGGAGGATTTATTGGCGGGGAGAATGAATGAACCTAAACGGGATGCGAAAGCCCCTAAGGGACGCATCGCGCGGAAATGGTTTACGATGAAGTCCCGTTTTGCTACGGCAAGACGGATAAGCCGGTATAGCCCGTCTTATGCACGGCATATGAATATAACAACCTTGCTGCACGGCATACGGCGATTCTTCGCCAAAGATAGAAAATGGGAATAAGAGGACTCAAATATATTGTGCTCGCGGCGAACATCGTTTTCTTCGCTCTGGCGGCATGGCTATTACCGATGGGGTATGAGGAGAATGACGATGTCATGATGGCCATGATCGCTAACGGCACGTATTCCGGCGCGCCGGATTTCCACTTGGTGTATATCAATGTGCTGTATGGGGTAGTCTTGGCAGCTCTGTACCGGCTGACAACGGCAGTCGAGTGGTACACCCTGTCTTTTGTGGTGCTGCATATCATCGCTATGTCGGTGCTTGTATATAGCGTTCTAACGACCCCAAACCGGGCGCGGTGGGAGCGTGTCTTATGGCTCATTGTGCTCTATGTCCTGTGGGCGCGGGTCATTGTAGCATTGCAGTTCACCACTACAGCGGGACTTGTCTGTCTGGCGGGATGTATGCTGCTTCTCAGGGAAAGCAAGCGGGCGCGGTGGAGCGGAGTATTATTGGTGGTCATAGCGGCGCTCATACGTTTTATGGCTGCCGGTCTGGTAGGCCTGCTCATGGCGCCTATCATGCTCTATACCTACCGGCTTGAATGGAGAAAATATATCGCAATCGTGGTAATGCTCACGGCGGTGGTAGGATGCAGGGTGGCGAACCATATGGTTTACGACAGCGATCCGGAATGGAAATACTTCCGGGCATACAACCAACTGCGTGCGCAACTGAACGATAACCCCAATTCATATAATATGACTGCTTCGCAGCTGCCTCAGACGATTGATCCGATGGATTTCCAACTCCTGTTGCGTTTTGTGCCCGATGCGGAGCAGATAGACCTGCCGGCTATACGCCAACTGAGTGCGGCGGTAGGCTCTGTGCCTTTCCGGATGCAACTGCAGAACCTGCATCGTCTGGACAAGTACGCAGTGGAAGTGGTGATCCTGCTGGCGCTGTTGGTGATGATGATTCTTACTACGGGCAACAGGTCAAAATATATCTTCCTGATTCTATACACGCTTTTTATCATGGTTCTTATCGTCCATGTCAGTCTGGACGGTTTTCTCAAGAACCGCGTTTTTCTCTGTATCCTGGCTCCTATGATAGCTACGGACTTCATGTTGCTGCCGAATACGACGGGACTCAAACGCCGCTGGGGGATAGGTATTGCTATGACCGTCCTTAGTGCATGGTATGGTTATCAGATTTATCAGGAGAAGCAGACAGCGGATTATAACCGTTATACATGGACGCATTTGCAGCAGCCTCTTTTGGAGTACGTTCCGGATGACGCATATGTCACTACGATCGGCACATCGATGTACATGGAGGCGGCTGATCCATGGCATATATGGCCCTATAAGAGCCGCAAACATACGCTTGGATGGATGACATGGTGTCCGCTTAACAAACCTGTAGGACATAGTTACCGCGCTTTGCTGCGGGATGACATGTATATCTTCACGGATATCCAGTACACACATGCACATACCGCATTGCAACGCGTCTGCGAACAGATAGAAAAACACTACGGCGTGCCTACCGAGATCAAATGGAAATGCAGGAACGGAGGCTATGCTTTGGTACAACTGAAAGTGAAAAATTAATAGTATATTAAGAGTGAAGAGTTTAGCAATAATAGGAGCCGGTTATCTGCAGCGTCCGGTTGTGGAACGGGCGAAGGAGATGGGGATTCGTACAATCTGTTTCGCTTGGCCGCAAGGAGCCGTGTGCAAGGATGTATGCGATGTCTTCTATCCTGTCTCGATCACGGAGAAAGACGAGATTCTTGCCCTCTGCCGCAAGGAGCAGATAGACGGTATTTGTACGATTGCCAGTGACGTGGCGGCGCCTACCGTCGCGTATGTGGCAGAGAAGATGGGTCTGCCCGGTAATAGTTATGTCTCCGCTCTGCGGGCTCATGACAAACATCAGATGCGCGAAGTGCTGAAAGCGGCGGGAGTGGCGTGTCCGGGATATGTGGCGCTCAATGACAGAGACGGAGGAAAGATCAATATCTTGCAGAAGATGGATTGTATGCAACTGCATCTGCCTCTGATTGTCAAGCCTACGGACCGGTCCGGCAGTCTCGGAGTACAGAAAATCACCCGATGGGAGGATCTCACACCTGCTATCCGGCAGGCCGAAGAACTGTCGCTTGCCGGAGAAGCTATGGTGGAGGAGTATATCGAGGGCCGTGAGATAAGTGTAGAGATGATCTCGCAGCATGGGACGCATTATGCGCTGCAAATAACCGATAAGGTCACGACCGGTGCTCCGCATTTTGTAGAACTGGCGCACCGTCAGCCTTCGTCCCTGCCGGCAGAGATGCAGGAGCGGATCTTCGCACTCACGCGCCGCGCGCTGGATGCACTGGGGATAACGGACGGTGCCAGCCATTCGGAATACAGGATTACTGCCGAAGGACGTATCGTCGTCATGGAGATAGGAGGACGTATGGGGGGCGACTTTATCGGCAGCGATCTGGTGCAACTGAGCACCGGCTATGATTTCCTGCGCGGTGTGATTGAAGTGGCGTTAGGGGAGAAGATCCATGTGGAGGTAAAACCGCTGGCGCGCAGCAGTGTGGAGTTTGTGGCTCCGCCGGATGTAGCGTGCAGCGCGGACAGAAAAGGGTATATTATTTATAGAAACAATGAGATATTCAAACAGTCTATCGGTAGTGATTCCGATTTATAACGACGAGGAGGTGATTCCTGAGCTGCTGCGCCGTCTGACCGCAGTGGTAGAGTCTATCGTCAGCGACTATGAGATCATTCTTGTGGACGACGGCAGCCGCGACCGTTCATGGGAAATTATGCAGGAAGAACGTGCTAAACGGGCCTACTTGCGTATCGCCCGTCTCAGCCGTAATTTCGGCCAGCAGAACTCTATCGCAGCCGGCTTGTCGCTGACAACAAAGGAGCTGATTGTCCTCATGGACTCGGACCTTCAGGACCGGCCGGAGGATATACCGGTGCTTATTGATGCGCTTCTGGCTGACAGCGAAGCGACGATGGCTATCGCCCAGTGGGAACAGCGTCAAGACAGCCGCATGAAAATAGCTGTCTCGCGTCTCTTCCAGCGTGTCTCTAACAGCATCACCGATATCCATACCATGCCGCGGCTCGGTATATTCCGGGTGATGAGAAAGAGCGTGGTGGAGGAACTGAGACGTTTTCCGGAGAAGACAGCTACGGCGGTCAGTCTGCTGTATTATATCGGACACAAGTACGTTGCCGTACCGCTCAAACGGGACGCCCGTTTTGCAGGCAAGAGCGGCTATAACCTGTCGAAAATGCTGTCCCTTACGTTCGCCCGGATATTCTCGTTCTCGATGTTCCCTATCCGTATGGTCACCTATATGGGGGCTTTCCTCTGTATCGGTTCAATGCTGGCGGCATGCGGGCTGATCATTTATAAACTGGTAGGCAACGTGGTGACAGGATGGACATCCATGATGGTATTGATGCTGTTCCTCTTCGGTCTCAATTTTGCGTTCCTGGGGATTCTGGGTGAGTATATAGGCCGCATCTTTCTGGAGACCAAACAACGTCCGAATTTTATTATTGAGCAGGTTATATGAGCAGAAAAGTAGCTATATTAGGCGGTACGGGAAATGCAGCCGTTATCGCGGCGGCTATCGAGCACGCACGGCGGATGAATGCTACGGATTTGGAGGTGGCAGGATTCCTGAACGACCGCGCACAGGTAGGCGAATATATTGATATGTTCCCTGTCATAGGGCGTACCGGGGATGCGCAGCGGCTCTTGGCAGAAGGTTATTGGTTCATCAATGCCATCCTGCGTATTGACGGCAACCGCGAACGGATCGCTATGTTCGAGTCGCTGGGGATCCCTGATGACCGTTTGGCTTCCTTTGTCCATCCTATGGCCTATGTGGCGCCGTCGGTCCAACTGGGTCCGGGAACGGTTGTCATGCCGCAGGTAGCCATGTCGCCGGGAACCAGATTAGGCAAAGGGTCAATCATGATGGTGGGGGCTACGATGGGACATGATAACGAAGTAGGTCCTTTCTGCCATATTGCCGCACAGGCTTGTGTGGGCAGCTACCTCAAGATAGGGAAAGGGGTTCACATCGGTTTTAATGCTACGATCCGTGAGAACCTCACTATAGGCGATAACGCTACTCTCGGGATGGGGGCTGTGCTCACCAAGAACATCGGAGAAAACGAGATATGGGTAGGAAACCCCGCTAAATTCTTACGTTATGCAGAATAAAACATCATCCGCCTCTCTGTCTCTTGTGCATATAGTGGCTCTGATCGCTATCAACATGCTATATGCCTGCGTGGGGATTTGTACGAAGATGGCAGCCTTGCAGACACCCGCTTCTTGGCCGTATTTCCTTTGGTTCGGAGGGGCGGTGGCTATTATCGGTCTCTATGCGGTATTATGGCAGCAAGTGCTCCGGCGCATTGACCTCTCCACGGCTTATATGTTCAAAGGCACGGCACTCATCTTCACGATGCTGATTGCTGCTCTGCTCTTTGGCGAAACGATCACAGTTCCGAACATTATCGGTTCGGTCATTATAATAACCGGTATAACGCTTCTTGCACGCTCATGACTTACGCTGTTATCGCATTGATCTCGGTCCTGGTGGCCGCTTGTGCGCAGATGTTGCTCAAACGCTCTGCGAGATATCAACATACCCGTTGGTGGCGCCAGTATGTCAACGGATGGGTTATTACCGGCTATGCCGTCATGTTTATGACCATGGTGGTGAATATCTGGTGTCTGCATAACGGCCTGCAACTCAAGGAACTCAGCGTCATTGAGAGTCTTTCGTATCTCTTTGTGCCGTTCCTCTCTTGGTATATCTTTGACGAACCTGTCAGCCGGCGCAAGGCGCTTGCTATAGGTGTTATTATTGTAGGAGTAATTGTCTTTTTCTTATGATCAATTTTAACCAACCTCATCTCACGGGCAAGGAAGCCCATTATATGTACGAAGCCGTTTATACCTGCAAGTTGTCGGGTAATGGCAAGTTTACCAAGGCTTGCCAGTCATGGTTTGAAAACCGCTACGGTTTTAGGAAAACCCTCCTGACTACTTCTGGAACGGATGCACTCGAGATGTGCGCTATGCTTTGTGAACTCCAGCCGGGTGACGAAGTGATAGTGCCCTCTTATACGTTTGTCTCTACTGCGCTCGCTTTCCTGCGTGAAGGAGCCAAAGTTGTCTTTGCCGACTCGATGAGGCGTAACCCTAACTTGGATGCCGAGACGCTGGAAGCCCTTGTCACGCCACGAACGAAAGTCATCGTGCCTGTTCATTATGCCGGCGTGGCATGCGACATGGAGGCTGTCATGGCGGTGGCGGAGAAGCACCATTTACTGGTTGTAGAGGACGCCGCGCAGGCTATCGACAGTTATTACAAACCGCAAACCACAAACCACAAACTACAAACCACAAACCACAAAAACGAAGTTAATCGCGCCCTTGTGGCAGAGAAATCACAGATCCCCCTCGGTTCTATAGGCCATCTCGCCGCGTTCTCTTTCCATGAGACCAAGAATATCACCGCCGGAGGCGAAGGAGGTCTGCTGGTGGTTAACGACGAGCGTTTCGTACGGCGTGCCGAGATCATATGGGAGAAAGGAACCAACCGCGCGGAGTTCTTCCGCGGGGAAGTGAATAAATACGGTTGGGTGGACATGGGCTCTTCTTTCCTGCCGAGCGAGGTGAATGCCGCCTTCCTCTGGGCGCAACTGGAGAACATAGAGGAGATCCAGGCGAAGCGCAAAACGCTCTGGGATACGTATTGGAAGCGTCTCAAACCGATAGCGGAGAAAGCTCCGTTCTCCCTGCCGGACATACCGCCTTATGCTACGAATAATGCCCATATGTTCTATCTCGTTCTGCCGTCTCTGGAGGAGCGGACGGCGCTCATCGCTTATCTCAAGGAGAACGGAGTAGGGGCGGTGTTCCATTATCTGAGCCTGCATAGTAGTCCTTATTACAAAGACAAACATGACGGACGTCCGTTGCCGGAATGCGACCGGTATGCCGACTGCCTGGTGCGCTTGCCGCTTTTCTTTGACCTGACGGTGGAGAATGTGAATCATATATGCGATTTAATAGAAACATATTATCGCTAATTCTTCTGGTATCGGCATTGGCGTACACGCTATGGTTTGTCTTTGCCGGTTTTGGAAACCATCAGGACCCGCTTTACTGGCTCTATAAATACGAGCATATGGAGGGCGGATGGATGGCTGTGGGTACGTTGCTCACGGGCGGTGCTGTCGTACGGCTCTTCGGTGCCCAACTGCTGCCGCTGCGCCTCTTCGGATGGCTCTGTACGGTTGCAGCGATAGCCTTGCCGTATGCCTGCCTGTTGACCCCCGGACAACGGAGGGAAAACCTTCATTGGCTGGCGCTGGCATATCTGCTCATGGGCTATGGTGCCTTTCAGGAGTTCAGTCCCGGCACATTGTCGGTTCTTCTCCTTTCCGCCGTCTGGGTGCTGGCTGACAAGGAGCGGAACAATCCCTCTACTTCATGGGGGTGGGGAACCGCTATCTTGGCGGGATTAGCCGTGGCGGCGCGTTTCCCGAATATATTGGTGCTCCTCGTCCTTATTCCGGTCTGGAAAAAACGCAGCCTATGGGCTATCCCTCTTGCGGCACTTGCTGCGGGACTGGTCTATCTGCTCGGCTGTCTCTTCGTCACGCCTGCCATCACCGACTCCTCTATGACAGCTGCGCATGAGATCTCCAACATGGTCTCCAAACTATGGGAGAACGGCGGCAAACTGGTCGGTTATATCTTCCTTGCTGTTGGCGTCCTGGCTGTCATAAATCATCTGTCATCAATCATAAATCATCACTTGACAATCCCTTTGGGATTGTTCACGGGTCTGGCACTCGTTTATTTTGCCTGTTATACTACCAGACCCTTGCAGTGGTATAATACCGATCTGACTTATCTCGTCTCAGCCTTTTGCCTTGTCATGGCGGTATGCTCTAAATCACCGGAAGCCAATTACCGGTTATTGATAGGAGCGGCACTCATGGTTGTTGCTACGCTCGGCACCGACACGGCTTGGCTCAAACTGTTCCCGGCTGTTCTCTGCCTCTTGGCGGTAGCGGCAGTGCAGTATTCTGAGCATGAGCGGAACTGTCTGTGGTGTGTGTTGGCGGTCCTGGCGGTACTGGTGGTCTTCCGCATGACGACTAACAGCATCGGGCAGAGTAATCTCACACGGGCTGCCACGATAGCCTCTGTCTCTCCGTATAAAGGTATCGCTATCCGTGAGACGGAGCAGAAACGACTCTTGCAATATAAAGCAGACTACGACTCACTCTCAAATGCCCCAATGCTAAATGACCCATACGGCGAAGCAGATCGTTCGACCGGAGGGAGATTAGAAATGGTAAATGCCCAAATGGTAAATGACCAAATGGTAAATGACCAAATGGTAAATGCCCAAATGGTAAATGCCCAAATGGTAAATGCCCAAATGGTAAATGACCAAATGGTAAATGCCCAAATGGTAAATGCCCAAATGGTAAATGACCAAATGGTAAATGTTTTGGCGTTGGGTCAGGAAGCCCACCTCATGCGTGCCGTCACAGGCTGCGAGGCGGCGCGGTACAACGAGTTCTGGTCCAATATCTTTGACTCGCTCTATACCGCTAAATACCGCGATATCATACAGTCGGAATATCCGGTTGTCTTCTGTTCCTTCACGCCCCAGTTCAAGACCAAACCGGAATATACCGACGGCGACAGCGAAATGGAGAGAATGCTCCTGAAAGAGGGCTATACACCTCTGGACAGAAAAGAATACAAATACATGATTTATCTTCCACCGAACACGATACACGAATGACTAAGAAGTATGCTGATATTAAGGCCTCTTTGAAGGCCGGCGATTACGCACCGGTTTATTTCCTCTGCGGAGAAGAACCATATTATATTGATAATGTGTGTGATTTTATTGTGCAGAACGCGCTTGACCCCATGGCGCGGGAGTTTGACCAACAGATCCTTTACGGGCGTGATCTGCCCGGAACGGACATAGCTCCGGTCATCTCGGCGGCAAGAGGATATGCTATGATGGGAGGAAGAAAAGTGGTTGTCGTGCGAGAGGCGCAGGCGGTTAAGAAATGGGATGCGCTGGAGGCGTATCTTAATGCTATCATGCCGCAAACGGTACTCGTCATTGCGTACAAAGGCAAACCCGACAAACGCCAGAATATATGGAAACATGTGGCGGAGCACCCTCAAGTCGTCTGGATGCAATCCGACAAACTCCGCGACTACGAAGTGGAGAAATGGATCAATGCCTATATCCGGGATTATAATAACTCCCCGTCCTTCAGGAAGGGGGTGGGGGAAGGCCTTACTATCGACCCTCGCGTTGCGCCGATTCTGGCGGACCATTTGGGTACGGATCTGTCGGCTATCGTTGGCGCGCTGGATAAACTGATTGCGGGGCGGCCAGAGGGCGTCAATGTCATTGATGCGGCGCTGGTTGAGCGCAATATAGGAATCTCGAAGGATTATAATATTATGGAATTGCAGGCGGCGCTCATTCGCGGGGATGTGGTCAAGGCGAACCGTATCACGCAGTATTTTGCAGGCAGCAAGGACCATCCTATGATTCGGGAAATGGCACCGCTATTCAGCTTCTTCTCAAATCTGCTGATGTATCATTACTTGCCGTCGAAAGCACCGGCTGTCGTTGCTAAAGAGTTGGGAATAAACCCCTATTTCGTAAAGGATTATGAGATGGCAGCCCGTCGTTATCCTGCCGGAAAGACTTTCTTAATCATGGGATATTTCCGGGATATCGATGCCCGACTGAAGGGTATCAACAACCCCTCCGCCAAAGACGCCGATCTGTGGAAAGAGTTGATCTTCAAGATCATGCACTAACGGCCGCCATGAATTGCCATGACCGTTCTGCATCACCCATAGCACGCTGTCCAGGTCTCTCCGGCTGAATGAAGAGTGGGGATTCCGGCTCTCGTCATCTATCATCGGTACCCCGTTACCCGGACCACTTAATTCATCTTCGTGAAGCGTCCGGTACGCCTCCTCTTCGGCGGCTAAGTCTTTGAGCACTTTCGGGTATATCTTATTGAAGAACTGCGGATGAGCTGTGTACCATACGAGCGAAGAGTCAAACTGCGCTTGCGTCACACCGTGTTTCTCCAGAGCCTGCGCGTAATACAGGTCTCGGGTCTCGTAATCCGTGATCCGTACACCGCTTACCTGCAGCACCGCATCGGTCTTATGGAGTTCCGCCAAGACCTTGCGCATCTCGCGGGAACTCAATATACCCCGTGGCCTGCAACCCGTCAGGGTCAGGGACAATGTGACGATGCACAATGTACAAAGGAATACTATGTAAGACCTTTCATCTTTCACCTTTCGACTATTTGCTTTTAACTTTCAACTCCAAAACTTCTTTCAACTTTCAACTTTCAACTTTCAACTTTAAATTTTCCCCTTTCACCTTTCACTTTTCACCTTTCACTTTTCTTCTCTTTCATGTAGAACAGCAGAATCACTGCTACGGCGCAGGTGATACAACTGTCGGCGAAGTTGAACACCGGCCGGAAGAACAGCACCTCGCCTGCACTGTTGCGGATCAGTGGGAAATAGAACATATCTACCACCCGTCCGTAGAACCAGCCGGCATAGCCGAATAGTTTGCCGTAGAAAACGCAGTCGATGATGTTTCCTGCCGCGCCGGCTATGATGAATGCGATCGTTGCGATATAGCCGGTCTTGGCATGCTGGCGGTATATCAGCGTGTGAGTGTACCAGCCTAATAGACCTACCGCCAGCAGACGGAACAGGGTCAGTGCCAGTTTGGAGAACCATTCAATGCCGAATGCCATGCCGTTGTTCTCTACGTAGCATAGCCAGAACCAGGAGAACACCTCGTGACTCTCGCCTAAGGCGTAATGGGTGGCGATATATAGTTTGATCGCTTGGTCTATCAGCAAGGCTCCGGCTATGATCCCTGCTACCATCAGACTCAGTTTCGTTTCCTTAGAAATCATAAATCATAAATTTGAAATCATAAATGCCTTCTTCACTTCTTCCAGCCGGTCCAGTTTCTCCCAGGTGAATAACTCTACCTCGCGGGTGAAAGTATTGCCGTCGGAGTCGATGAATGTCTTCGTCACTACCTCGTTGGTCCGGCCTACATGACCGTATTTGGCGGTCTCTTCGTACATCGGCTGTGTCAGTTTGAGGGCGCGGATGATGGCTGCAGGACGCAGGTCGAACAGCTCGTTCACTTTCTCTGCTATCTCGGCGTCGCTCATCGCTACTTGTGCCGTGCCGTATGTGTTGACGTAGAGCGATACGGGTTTGGCTACGCCGATGGCGTAACTCACCTGTACCAGCGCCTCGTGTGCCACGCCGGCTGCTACCAGATGTTTGGCTATCCATCGTGCTGCATAGGCGGCGGAACGATCTACTTTGGACGGATCTTTGCCGCTGAATGCGCCGCCGCCGTGTGCGCCGCGACCGCCGTAGGTATCTACAATGATCTTGCGTCCCGTCAGACCCGTGTCGCCGTGAGGACCGCCGATAACGAAGTTTCCTGTCGGGTTCACCAGCAGTTTGGCGTTCTTGTCCTCCAGAAACTTATGCAGCAGGTGCCCGTAACGGCTGTCTCTTGTCGCTACGCGGGGCAGCAGAATCTCAATCACGTCCTTCTTAATGAGTTCCGGCGTTACCTTGATGCTTTCGACTTTCGACTTTTGACTTTCGACTATATTCTCGTCGTGCTGTGTACTCAACACAATCGTATCTATGCGCACGGGACGCTGTCCGCAGGGCTTGCCGTCTTGGTCGCGCACCTCTTCGTATTCGATCGTCACTTGGCTCTTGCTGTCCGGACGAAGGTAAAGCATCTGTTTGCCTTCCTTCCGTATGCGGGCGAGGGTATATACTAAGGTGTGCGCCAGATCCAGAGTCAGAGGCATGTAGTTGTCTGTCTCGTCCGTGGCGTAGCCGAACATCATGCCTTGGTCGCCTGCGCCTTGTTCGTCCGCTTCGGCGCGGCTCACGCCCATGTTGATGTCCTGGCTCTGGGCATGCAGGGCGGACAGTATGCCGCAACTCTCCGCCTCAAATTTGTATTCCGCTTTGGTATAGCCGATCTCGGCGATGGTCTTGCGGGCTATCTGTTGTACATCTACCCAGCCCTTGCAACTAACCTCTCCGGCTATCACCACCTGACCTGTCGTACACAGCGTCTCGCAGGCCACATGAGCCTGTGGGTCCTGTGCCAGCATATTGTCCAGTATCGCATCCGATATCTGGTCACTCACTTTGTCCGGATGTCCTTCCGACACCGATTCACTTGTAAATAAATAATGCATATCTTTTCTGATAAAAAAACCGCAAGCGACTGTTTGGTCTTGCGGCACAAGTTTTAGCATTTTTTAACGAGGTTGCAAGCAGTCAAATCCATCCTCTTTTTATGTTAAAATCAAAATCTGGTGCAAAGGTACAACAAAAATTGCACATACGCAAGCGTTTGGTCATTTTTTTGCCAAATAAAATGTATTTTATCTGTTGTGTGGGACTATGAGACGTTTATGCTTGCATAAAAACGGCTTACAGGCTCATACAACAGGAAAGCCTTTAGGCTTGGCAAAAAAATGTCCGAATGCTTGCGTATGTCCCGCAGGACGCGACTGTACTTTCGAGGTGGGACGGCTTTAGCCGTGTCGGTGCCCTCGAAGTACAACCGCACCAACTCCAATATAGCACCTACTACAACAAAAATCCCGTTCATTCATGCGTATGCCCCGCAAGACGCGACCGTACTTTCGAAGGGGTCCCCTTTGGGGGAGGAGGTCGAAGTACAAACAAAAATCCCGCTCCGGGTGGTTATCACGCGAAGCGAAAATCAAACAAGCCGTGAACGAAATGCAATAATCGTTCGCAAGATAAGAAGAAAAATGCATTTTTTTGATATTTTTCTTCGTTCACTCCCATGTTTTGGGAGTTTTTGGCAGTAATTTTGCAGCGAAAATCAAAGATAATCGTTCCCGAAAGGGATAAGAATTTGAAAAACAAGGTTATTTAATGTCAAAAATTAGTACGATTATGGACAATTCAATTAAAAGTTTGGTAATGGATACAATCAGTATCATCAGTATGTTTTTCCTCGCCGCAGTGTTGCTGTGCGTATAAAATCACCCCAAACATAATTTTTGTTTGCATATGTCAAAAAAAAGCACTATCTTTGCAGCGTTAAAGAATCTCCTATGTCCGTAGTACAATATAAGAAATATTTTTGGTTGGTAGATACCATCCGTAGTGCGGGGAAGATCAGCCGGGAGGAGATCGACCGCAAATGGGCGAGTGCGAGAATCAACGACAATCACGAACCGCGGTTGGCAGACAGCACTTTCTTCCGCTACAAGAACGATGTAGAAGAACTATTCGACATCGAGATCCTGTGCGACCGGGCAACGGGGCAATACTACATTGACGATACGGATCTTAACTCACGCACCAAACAGTGGCTCCTCTCGCAGTTTGCGGTAAGCCAGTCATTAGACACCAGTCGTGAGCTGCGCGACCGCATCCTGTATGAACCTATTCCCGAAGGCACTGAGTACCTGACGACCATCGTCAATGCCATGCGCGACAGTAAGTGGTTGCAAGTTTCACATTTACGATTCGACAGCAAGGAAGCACCGCATATCTTTCTTCTTGCACCATTGTGTCTAAAAGTATTCAAGCAGCGGTGGTATGTATTAGGTTTCGTAGAAGAGATAGACGGTGTACACACCACGCCTAAAGACGAACCGCGACTGTATGCGTTGGACCGTATCAAACATATGGAGACGATGGAAAAGACATTCCGGTTACCAAAGAACTTCGAACCGCATTCGTATTTTGCCGGCTATTACGGTGTTTTCCGAGGCAAGCAGTTCACCCCGGAGCTTATCCGTGCACGTTTATCGGAAAACGCAGCTCCATTTATCCGTTCCCTCCCGCTTCATCATTCGCAAAAAGAGGTCGAGCCGTGCGTTTTTGAGTGGTTCGTTGCCCCAACGCTTGACTTCATCCAACAGCTCCGCACGCATGGTTCAGAGATAGAGATTATCGCGCCGCAATCCTTGCGCCAACAATTCGCTGACGAAGCAAGAAAAGTCCTTAAAATGTACGAATGAGCGGAAAAAAGCACTTTTTTGCATTTTTCTTGTTTCACTCCCGAGTTTTGGGAGTTTGATGTAGTACTTTTGCAGCGAAAATCAGAAATGTACGCATTATCCCTGATTGAAAACTGCTATGAGAATCAAAACGAACAAGGAGCATTTCCTTAGCTGCAATGTAGCAGCATTCACCTATCACGAAGGCTGTGAGGTGTTTGACAAACTGAAAGTCGGCAAAAGAGTGACATTAGTGCGTGAGGACGAGAATCCTTACGACCATAATGCCGTAGCGATTTTCTTCGGCGAAACGCATATCGGCTACATCCCTCGCCGACAGAATGAAACTATTGCCAAATTTCTTGATTTAGGTTATGGTGACATCTTTGAAGCTCGGATTCAGTCGGTGGATGCCGCTGCTCATCCTGAGGAGCAAGTGAATATCGTGATCTATCTCAAAAGGAAAGCAGACAAGTAAAGAAAATACCTATGGATAGAAGGATTTCTCTTATATCTGTTTTTGATGACACGTTGGAGCGTATCAGCAATGATGTGGCACTGCACATGGCGCAGCAACAGTCGATTGCATCGCAAAAACTTATTTTAGAGACGGATGCGATAAGCACTCCTGTGCCTAAATTCACGGATGATGCGAAGGTGCTGGTTACTCGTAATCGGTCTTTTGAAGCGGCAGCGCATTACAAAGGGCAGCGTGTCTGCGTACTTAACTTCGCTTCGGCTACTAATCCCGGCGGAGGAGTGGTTCATGGTTCATCGGCGCAGGAAGAATGTCTGTGCCGGTGTTCCACCTTGTATAACTGCTTGAATACGCGTGCTATGTGGGATGGTTTCTATACTCCGCATCGCAGGTCGGGTGACCCGCTGCACAATAATGATATTATCTTTACGCCGGGAGTGCAAGTATTCAAGGACGACGACTATAATGAGCTACCGCAACCTTTTGCCGTAGATGTTATCACATGCGCAGCACCCAACTTGCGTTCCAAACCTTCTAATCCGTATAATCCGGGCGAAAGTGACGCGCCATTCATACCTCCGCAGGAGTTGTTTCATTTGCATATAGACCGCGCACGGCGCATTTTGGATGTGGCTGCTTTGAACAATGCGGAGGTGGTAATCCTTGGGGCGTTCGGTTGTGGTGCGTTCCGGAACGACCCGCTTATTGTGGCGAGGGCATATAATTGTGTCATAGAGCAATACTTGCACATCTTCCGGACCATAGAGTTTGCCGTTTATTGTCGTCCGGGTGATGATAATAATTACCGCACATTCAAGAGTATCATTCAGCCCGAATAAAGAAAAATTTGCATATCTCGGAATATTTTTGTACCTTTGCAGGCGAAATTTGATAATTATGGAAACACAGTTTACTTGGATTGCTTTTTATAAGGAGCTATCGCTAAAATTATTGCAATTTAAAAATGATCGAAAACCACTTGTAGAATTTATTCAATCAGGGAATGATGGTTTTAAAAACCTGACAGGGAAATCTCTTGTTGATTATTTACATATGCAAGATGGTTCTCCTATCTCTGATATTGACCCGTTTTCAGTCTTTGCGATATTTAACAGAGGCAGAATTACCTATCAGAATAGACAGAATATATGCAATGCATTTAGGGCGCATTTATCAATCAATGCTGCTGCTCCCAGTGATTTTGATGGTATACCTATTGTTGACCCTCGCAGATCATTCTTTTTTACATGGGATTTAAATAGAAACCCATACATCATAGCTGATATGTGGGAATTATACGAGCACGTTGTAAAAGGAGATGAAATAGAAGAATGCTACGATAAAGTGCTAAGTAATGGCTTTCCGAGGAATAGCTTAACCATGGCATTATATTGGCTTAATCCTGATAAATACATGACTTTGGACTCTCGTAGCCGTGCATTTTTACACACATATGGAATTACGGATTATAATATTGCTTCTTATAAGGGATATGTAGCAGTACTTAATGATATAAAAGAGAAAATACATAATAAGAGTATCCCATATACGCGTTTTGCAGAAATATCATATGCTGCATGGCTTTCTTCTTCAATAAATCCATCAAATGAACCTATTATGGAAAATAGTTCTTCATACAGTGATATTATTACACTTCTAGAAACTAACAAAAACCTCATCCTTACCGGAGCACCCGGAACGGGAAAAACACACATGGCTATGGAATTAGCACACGAATTGGGTGCAGATGAAAAGAGTATCCGCAAAGTGCAGTTCCATCCGTCTTATGACTATACCGATTTTGTAGAGGGAATCCGGCCTATGGATGGCGGCACTTTTAAACGAGTAGACGGAGAGTTTAAAGAGTTCTGCAAACGTGCTATGTTGGCGCAGACGACAGATGACAACCTGATGGCAGGACTGAATGACAACCCGAAAGTCTGGAAAGTTTCGCTAAAGGGAACAGGAGACAATGAGATACGCAGGGACTGCTTGGATAATGGCTATATTCGTATCGGATGGCCTTCATACGGAGATTTGGATTTTACGGAATATAACCCGAATGTCACGGAAGGGAAGAATGTGCTAAAAGCGTTTCAGTCTGCCATGCAGATAGGAGATATTGTCGTTTCGTGCTATTCGGAAAAAGAGACAGATGCTGTAGGTATTGTAACAGGTGATTACGAGTATGATGAAAAGGGCGGTGATTATCCGCGTTTTCGCGCGGTTAGATGGCTTGCCAAAGATATTCGCGAGAACATCTTGGAAATCAACGGGGGAAAGCGTTTTACTCTATCAACGGTATATCTCTCCAATATCAAGCCGGCTGCAGCACTCGAAATTGCTCAAAAACATAGTGCTCCAACACAAAACCATATTAACAAACCGTTCGTTTTCATTATAGACGAAATCAACCGTGGAGAGCTGAGTAAGATTTTCGGTGAGTTATTTGGGGCTATCGAGAAAGACTATCGCGGTATAAAAGGGCGTGTACGCACGCAATACCAAAATATGATTCAAGAGGGAGATCCTTTCAAAGAGGGTTTCTATGTGCCCGAAAATGTCTATATCATCGGCACGATGAATGATATTGACCGCTCTGTAGAAAGCATGGATTTTGCGATGCGGCGGCGTTTTACATGGAAAGAAGTTACGGCAGCCGATAGTTATACCGCCATCATAGAAAACAACAACGAGTTTGCAGGAAATAAAACAGAAGTAAAACAACGAATGGAGCGTTTGAATGCCGAGATTGAGAAACGGTTTGGACGTGCTTATCAGATAGGTGCAGCCTATTTCCTGAACCTGCAGAACAATGATTTTGAAACACTTTGGAAGAACCATTTGGAAGGTCTGCTGTTTGAATATTTCCGGGGCGAGAGAGACGCACAGCAAAAAGTAGATGCCCTGCACGCCATTTATAACAATGAGCCGTCTGATACAAATATCGGATAATAGCAGAAAGGATTTCGAGCCAAAACAGCTCGAAGAAATACGCACCTTTTCAGGGTTGCCAATCAAGAGTATCCAACAGAACGGCAATCCTAATTTGCTCGTTTTCCCACATAGTCTGTCTGACTGTCCGGATAAGATACAAGATAGTATGATCTTCACTATAGAGGGAGAGAATACGCTTGTTACCGGTAACATAATGGGCTTTGTGGGATACAAGAACACCCGTTTGCGGATTCATTCACGCTTTGCTAAAACTGATGAGCAGGATTTTTTTCTACACTATATGCTGCAACGGGTTTTTGCCGTCAATCTTTTTGATCTCAACTATACCTCTGACCAGACCAGTATTTTCGATTTTCTCATCTATCTCTTTCCCGCTTTTCTCAAGCGTGCATACCGGCAGGGCTTGTATAAAGAATACCAAACCCACCATTACAATGACACGCATCTGCGCGGAAGAATAGATATGGCGCAGCATATACGTAAGAACATCCCATTCTCCGGCAACATAGCATACCAAACACGCGAATATGCGTACAATAACGATGTCACGCAATTAGTGCGGCATACCATTGAATATATCCGTCTGCATCCTTACGCGAACGGGATTCTGCAAAATGACGCGGATACCAAAGAGGCTGTAAATGCCATAGTGCAAGCCACTCCAACGTATAATCGTCAGGAACGGCTAAAAGTCATCAACCGCAACTTACGCCCCATTTGGCATCCTTACTATGGCGAGTACCGCTATTTACAGCAGCTTTGTTTGCAAATTCTTCGTCATGAGGAACTGAAATACGGGACTACGAATGATGAGATATATGGTATTTTGTTTGATGGTGCATGGCTTTGGGAGGAATATCTGAACACTCTTTTTGCACCGATAGGATTCTTGCATCCTCGTAATAAGGATAGCCAAGGAGCTATCTACCTATTCAATACTAATCCGCAGTCAGCACCGCGCTATCCTGATTTTTATAAACAGGATTTCATTCTGGATGCAAAATATAAGGACTATACTGACAAACGAGTATCAGAAGTGGATCGGAATGACCTTCATCAACTCATCACATATTTGTATATTAAGCAGGCAGCACATGGAGGTTTGGTTTATCCGTCAATTTCATCGGATACAGCCATACATTCTTCAACACTATGCGGATACGGTGGAACAATATCCCTCTATGGAATGACCATCCCCCAATCGGTATCTTCTTGGTCGGATTTTCAAAGCAGTATGTTGCACAATGAAGAAACATTGATAAAGCATATAATTGAATGATCCGGCGGCAAGAATGCCGCCGAAGAGAACAATCACGAAGGGGACAATCACCGAAGGGATAATCGCTGTAAGGAACACAAAAGATAATAGCATGTCCGAATTAGAGTACACAGAGCAAGGATGGCGGTTAACAACAGACAACAAACGTCATCATCGTGATAATCAGTGGGATTATCGCGGGGAAGGTGTGTACATGGTAACGATAGCTACGGCGGAGCGGTATCCGCTTTTGGGAGAGTTGGACAGCAACGAAATTCCTGAAAAGGCCCGGATAGTACTCAACCCATTGGGCAAACAGATAGACCGAATCATCCGCGACCTACCGGATTTCTATGCCGACAAAGGAATTGCCCTAAAAATACTGGCGGTGCAAGTGATGCCGGACCATTTGCATTTTGTGCTACAGGTGGTGAAGCCGATGGAAAAGAGCGTCGGAGAGATCATCAGAAGCCTCAAAAGCGCAGGAACCGCTATTTACAAGAAAGACTACACAGATAGGAGCACCGGTGGATCCGGCGGCAAGAATGCCGCCGAAGAGAACAATCACGAAGGGAACAATCACGAAAGGGACAATCGGATTGTTGATTTTGCCCGCATTTTTGCGGGCAGTGGTTCTATCTGGGAGCATAATCCCGCCGGCTATCATGAGCGGCTGCTCCGTGGACGCGGGCAGTTGGATGCGATGATCCGCTATGTGAAGGACAATCCCCGCCGCTTGGCACTCAAACGCGCTAATCCGGATTTGTTCCGTATCCATCAACAGACGATACTCGGCGGAGTGCCTTGTACCTCGCTGGGTAATATGTTTCTCGCCGATTATCCGCAACGCGCGGTGCTCCAATGCTCACGGCGGATGAATCAATCTGAGATAGATGCTAAACGCGAGAAGTGTATGAAAGAGGCGGCTAATGGAACCGTATTTATCAGCGGAGCTATTTCCGAAGGCGAGAAACAGACTTGCCGCGCATTGAGAGAAGCCGGCTATCCGCTGGTTATTCTGCTGACAGAGGGATTTCCTGCTCCGGATAGTCCGCACTATAAATACTACAAGCCGCAAGGAGTATATTTCGAGGCTTGTGCGGCGGGGAAACTACTGTTGGTGCAGCCGGACAAAGAGGCACTCGAACGGGCGGATATTGTTGAAGCGGTAACCGCGAAAGTGGGCAAAATACCGCACGAAAGCCAACGGTATCGGTTTGTAGCGATGAATGTCATTGCAGGGATGATAGTCAAGGCAGAGTAAACACCGGTGGATCCGGCGGCAAAAATGCCCGGGACAGAGCCAGAGAACAATAATCATATTTTTTGCATTTTTCTTGTTCCACTCCCGGGTTTTGGGAGTTTGGTGTAGTAATTTCGCAGCGAAAATCAGAAATAAATCTCTTTATTAGAATATTATGTACAGCGTTGCAACATATCGCATATCTTTAGATAATAATGCGGAAGACTTAAGTAGCCAAAACTTCTTTACGCAGAATCGCGAGGAAGATTTGTTTCTATGGCGTCATGCTATTCAGCGTGGCGAAAAACACCTTTATTGCGGGTTCTGTGGGCAGCCTTTAAAAATTAGTGGTGGTGGAGACACAAAGCAAAGACTGCATTTCCGTCATAAGTTTAAACATGCAGCTGAAGGTTGCGTTTATCAAGATGAAGAGAATCTAACCAAACGTGAAATTGAGTTAAGAAAATATGCTAACGAAGAAGAAAGTGATTTGCACAGGCATTTGAAATTTTATATTGCAGGTATTTTAAAAGATTATGGCGCAGAAACAAGAATCGAGCAATATATACAGGACGAGAATAGGTGTCGTAATTATCGCCGTCCAGATATTCACGCTATTTTTTCTGACAAAGATGTAGCAGTTGAAATACAGCGTACTAGTACTTTTCCAAGTACAATTTTAGGCAGAGAAGATTTCTATTCTGCGCGCAAGATGTTTTTAATTTGGGTATTGGTTGAGTTCCGACCTGATTTGTTCTATCAAAAAGACATCTTTTATTCAAGTAAAAATAATGCCTTTGTATTCGATGAAGAAGCTCGAAAGCGCACCGAAGATGAACATAAATTGTATCTTAAGTGCTATTACAAAAGTTATTATTGTAACTATCGAGGAGAAATTGTAGAGCACACAACTTTTCAGCATGAGTTGATTACATTTGATGATCTGATATTCGATGAGAAAGATTATTCCGTTTATTACTTTGATATTGAAGAAAACAAAAAACAATGTGAAGCCGAACAAAAAGTGATAAAGGAACGGATGCGGAAAGAAGCCGAACAAAGGCGAATACGATTAGAAGCAAAGTGCTTAGAAGAGGAGCAAGAAGAGAAAGAAAGGCAGCGCTTGTGGCAAATCGAGCAGGAGAGACTGCGCGAGGAAGAAGAAAAACGTCAAAGAGAGAAAGAGAAGCAACGTGAAAAAGAGGAAGCAGAACGAAAAGAACGTGAAAGACTGTTTAATATTCAAAGGCAACAGCAGACCAAAATTGAAGATTGTGTATATCGTGAGTCTATCTCTTTGGAGGATTTTTGGCAATACTATCAGCAACTTAACGAAGAAGAACGCAAATTTGCGGACACTGAGATACACAATATAATACTTAAAAGCGTTTATCATCACTATACATATTACGAAAAAAAATACAGCTATGATAAACATATTACTGATTTATATTGCTTCCTTTGGAAAAATAACTATCCTTTTGACTGGACGCAATTTGAGGATATTCCCTTGGCATATTTTAAACGCCCTTACTATGAACTGAATATAAATTTGTATGAGTATATTACGCTTAATTTATATATTAATCATAATTATCACTTGCCTGATAAGGAAAGATATTTGTCTAAAATAACCCAGAGATTTACAGACATCATAGAAGAATCAAAAAGTCGGGATAAGTATTGTGATCATGCTGCTTCATTCAAGGATATTGAAATGATTATATTGTGCTATGAACGAGTATATGTATCTCATTTCGGACAAAACAAAGATGTTTATAAACTTATATACGAAAAACGAGAAATATTCAGACATCTTTTTTCAATTTACTTGGGAGAACTTGTAGGAAATGATTTTGACGAGAAAAGATGGTACTCTTCGTTCTATAATACAAGGCTTGTTTCTCCTTATTATCACTTATATAAAATATTGATACAAAGCAGAAATAAAATTTTTCATAACCATGGTTTAGTGCCTAATCTCATAATAAGTTTAAATGAGATAGAAAAGAAAATTTCTAATTGCGGAATTACACCCAATTATGACTTGGATGCCCTAATGCCGTTTATATTTCCTGACATTCAATGGGCATTACAACAAACATTATTCTAAATCTGCAGGATTCTGCATTTTTTTTCTTCATCACTCCCAGCATTTGGGAATTTTTTGTTGTACTTTTGTGGTACGTTTTGCATGTGAGAGGCTGTGTCTTTGGTGTCGCTATCTTCCCGTATCCGTCTCGAAATCCGCTCGTAAGTTGGTTGTATAGAAAAGTAGTGCGAGAGTGGCTTGAGAGTGGCTGATTGACCGCTACAATATAGCAGCGCAGCATCCAAGCGGAGAAGTACTAAAAGTCTTTAAGGTCTTTTATGTCATTAAGCTCCCTAAGACCGTTAAAGTCCTTAATCACCTTATAGCCTTTAGGGGGGATATTACAATAAGGTACGCACGCGTATGCGCACGTACCTTATTGTAAAGCGGGTTATCCTCCGAAATTATCAAAACGAATATCGGCATCGTCCACTCCGAGGGAGTGCAGGAGATCCAATACCGTCTTCGCCATCATAGGAGGACCGCAGAGGTAGTACTCGACATCCTCGGGAGCGTCATGCTGCTTGAGGTAGGTGTCGCCCATCACAGGAGCGATGAAGCCCGGGGTGTACTTGATACCCAGTTGGTCTGCCTTCGGGTCCGGACGGTCCAGCGCCAAGTGGAAATGGAAGTTCGGGAACTCCTTCTCCAAAGCGAGGAAATCGTCGAGGAAGAAGACTTCGTCGATCGCACGTGCGCCGTAGAAATAGTGCATCTCGCGGTCACGGCAGTTGCGGGTCTTGAGCATGTGCATGATTTGCGCACGGAGCGGCGCCATACCGGCTCCACCACCAACCCAGATCATCTCCTTCTTACTGTCATAAACAGGACGGAACTCGCCGTAAGGACCGCTCATGCGCACCTTGTCACCCGGTTTGAGCGAGAAGATATACGTGGAAGCGATACCGCAGGGAACGTCCATGAACTCTGGTCCGTTGGGGCACTGCTCTTTCGGTTTGAAGGGCGGGGTAGCGATACGGACGGTAAGGGTGATGATGTCGCCCTCGTCGGGGTAGTTAGCCATCGAATAAGCACGAACGGTAGCCTGGGTGTTCTTCTGTTTGAGTTTGAAGAGCCCGAACTTCTGCCAAGCCGGCAGATAGAGGTCACCGATGAG
>OCTW011613981.1_pt1 | contig 69396 bp, 63 predicted proteins | sample 1539671 | NCBI WGS metagenome assembly OCTW01 (sample SAMN02144230, study PRJEB22623) | gut metagenome | biome: sheep rumen | host: Ovis aries | place: New Zealand | reverse complement strand
ACGTATATCTTTATAGAACACACCCGCGTAAGCAAATGTCGGGACAGCATTCTTTTTATATTCTTGAATAGGTGTAGCTCCAAAATCAAAACCCTGCGGGATAATACGAATTTTCTCCCTCTCTATCACTTTATTATATGCCGGAATAGCGCCTTCGGTCGGTATCGTAAGGAAATCATAGAACCGATACACCCATTTCTCCAGCCATCGCATATATATAGCCCGTTTCGTCTGCTGACTGCCACTGAAGGGATCGCCGCTGTCAGCAATAAAAATAGTATTATTCAGGCCATTTTTTCTGCGATACAACGCGCCTGCTAAAACATCCATAAATGGGGTAGAGAGCGCAATAAACAAATCGGTATCTTCCGAGATGGTTATATGGTCTGCTATTTTTCGTGCATGGTGGAATAAGTTGCCAGCAAGAAAGTACTCGACACCAAGGCGGAACAAGCGGTGCATGAGCTGTAAAACCGGATTGGTAGAGTTAAAAGAAAGTCCCGTTTGTCCGGTTTCGCCGATCTCCCGTTGGTATATTCCCAATACATCTACCCGAAAACCATACTCTTCCTGCATCTTCTTGTAATCAACCCCGTTGACCTGCGTCAAAACGGATACAAGGACATCATCTCCCTGACGCGCAAAAGCACGTGCTAACTCAAAGGCTCTGAAAGCCCTTGGGTGTAACTCCGGATAGAAGCAAGATGTCAGGATATGAATTTTCATATGGTTAAGTCGTTTTTATGTGCATAGAGAAATAATACCAGATACATCGACAGCCAAAACAAAGGCAGCATACTAAGCGTTCGCGAGAACAGACTGTATGTCAAATATTGGATAAACAACAGCGAAACAAAAAGATACCGTTTGTCCTGTTCTCCCATCCGAAATGCAGAAATAAGTACGCTAATAATAATAACAACAAAGAGTGCTCCGCCGAAAATACCGGTTCCTAAAAAGGCCTCCAAGACGCTGTTATGTACATATTCGCCTTTGATAAAAAGAGATGAACCTACAAATGGGTTCTCCCATATATTCTCAAAGGCATGCTGGTATAGCACATCCCGTCCGCTGGTCACGCCAGCTTCCATGCTGTTAGGATCGTAGATAGAGTTGTACAAGCGGTCCAAAGCCTGGTTGTCATAGGAGATCAATATGTCATTCAATATAGGCAGAAGCAATATAAATAATCCTGCTAAGACAGGCAATCCGATGAGGATTTTCATCTTGTGCCCGTTCATGTACAAATAGGCAATAAAGCAAACAATGAGGGCAACAAGAGCTCCGCGCGAACCGGCTGCTATGGATACGAACAAACCTACAACGATAGCAAAAGCGCTTACCAGTTTATGCCATAGCCGGATGTCGCGCTGATAGAACAAAGACAGTGCCAAGATGGTAATGGTGGTGCCCAAATGGCCGAAGGCAATCGTGTCCATGGACTCGTTTCCCATAAAACGACCATCTGAACCGATGTATTCCAATGCTTTACCGGTCACAATATAGGACAAACTGACCATTCCCATTGCCAGAAAAATGAACAGTAAGGCTGTATTCAGTTTGCGCAAATCCATTCCTTCCCAACGGAAGAATGCGAACCCGTAGAATGGTACAATAGCCGCATTGGCATATAGGAATACCGCTGCAAAAGGATTGGTTACTATCTCTTGTTTTACGCCTGTTATCATGAAATCATAATATACCCGCAAGAAATATAGCCAAATGAACAGTTGTATGAGAAAAGAAAGGTTTCCTATGCGTCTGAACTCCACTTTTCCTGAACGCATCTGCAAGGTAATAATAAAAAGGAACGCAATGAAAATCAATACATAATATGCGCTCTTTATTAGAGCGAAATTACTCTCTTCCGGCAGGTATGTAAACCCGTCGTAAGCAAATAACAACAGCAATATCAGCCATTGCAAGCGTTCTATGATGCGTTCTCTATTTAGCATTCCCGAATAATCTTTTCCCCCATGTGACTCTCTCTTCCTCGCTGCGGATATAGGTGCCTTTTGCGCGTCCTTGTTGTTGCATCACATATTCGTTGGATTGAATGCGCATTTGTACGGCTTTCTCTGAATAAGGACGGTCTTCTGTTGGATGCAGGTATATACTTCTTTTGCAGTATAGATCGTGTGCTTTAGGACAAGAGGTGTGTATCCGGTAATGAATATCGTTCTCTTCGCCATAAAGGAATATATGTTCGTCGAATAGTCCTGCTTTTTCAAACATTGCTTTGCGCACGCAAAAACACGCGCCGCAGAAATACATGTGCTTCCAGCAGAAACAATCCAGTCTGTTTGCCAATATACCTCCTATAAGCCGTGTGAAACCATTATAATGATTTAAGAGCGAGAAAGAGGAGCCTCTTTTGCCTGCCATATTAACGATTTGTTTGAATCCTAATATCGCCAGATTTGCGTCTTTTTGGTATTGTGCCACAATGTCTTTCAGCGAGATTTGTATGATTCTCACATCCGGATTCATGATCATGATAACAGGTGATGTCGCATGACGGATGCCGATGTTGTTTCCCTGACCGTAACCGCCGTTTTGGGAATTGCTCAGCACGATTACTTTTTCGCCGTACAGCCGCGCAATCTCATCTCGCAGGTGCGTAAAATCGCGGCTGTTATTATCTACCACGATGATTTCCAACGCATCGCCTATATCGTTATGGGCAAAAAGCGCATCCAGACACCCGTAGATATCCGGTTCGGAATTATAGGTTACTATAACAACGGATAACTCTTTCATTTTCCCCATAATTCTTTGATTACCACGCTCGGCCATTTCCAGTTCTGGTATGCCAGTTGGGCGATACCCGGTGCTAAGATCAGTCCCCAGACACCCATTTGCAACGGACTTAGGAACAGCCATAGCAATACAACCGTTGCCGCTCCGCTTGCCAGAGACGGAATAAAGAACGGTATCCGGTTATCCGCCATGATAAATCCTGCCGACTGGGCATGATTGTGTTCCAATAGACCGATAAAAAGCATCACGCATAGCATAGCGGTCGGTAGAAAGTGTGTCTGGCTGTGAATCAGGTCCAATGCCCAATTCCCGAGGAACACCCATGCTACACCACCTGCTATAAATACAGCTATCATGCTTCCTGTGCAGAGTAGGTAATACCTTCTCAGTCCCGCTAAGTCATTCTCCGTCCGGCATTGCGCCAGCTTAGGTAGGTACGACTGGTAGAACACCATAGCGCATCGTGCCAGTATATCCATCACTTGCAAGGTAATGCCATAACAGGCTACTTCTTCCAGTGTCAAGAATGCAGAACCGATCAGCACGGCTGATTTGTTTACCAGAAATCCGCCTGCTTGTGTCAAACCGATCTTGATTGCATTGGGGCTGATGGCTCTGAGAATGTCTTTGGGTTCCTGCACTTCCGAAGCGGCTAACCGGCTTTTCATCTCTTGTGTAAAGAACACACGGTAACTCAACACGCGCCGGATGATTGTCGAAATCAGTTGCGAACCTACGATAGCGGTCAGTCCGAAACCGGCATATATCAACCCGATTGCTAATCCTACGTAAATAGCCTGTCCGAGAATATTGATCTGCTGGTTCTGCCGCACATACCCTTTCCCCATCAGGAGCGCGTCGTAATAGAAAGTGTATAGGTTATAGCAGTTGATGGCAATCAGTAGCACCCATGCAATCATGGCGTCCTGTCTGTCGCCGGAGTATTTCTGCAGGATATAGTAGAAATAGGCAGTTCCGGCAGTAACTAACAAACCGAAGACAACGAATGCCATCCATCGGTAGAAACGGCGCATGGCGAGGAGCGTACCTTTGAGCAGGCTGTAATCAACCGCCGCATCTTCCGTGGTATGCTGCACGCCGTCGCGCTGAAGGGTCTTGACACCGGAGAAGATATAACTGATGTTGCGCGCAAAAGTAGGACGGAAACCGAAATCAAGGAGCAGAACAAGCGCCGTAATGGTCTGGAAGATGTTCCAGATTCCTACGGTCTCTTGCGGCATCTTGTTCAGGATGAAAGGTAGCAGAATGACTCCTGCTCCAATCATAAAGACGGTGCCGATATAGCTCCAAGCTATCTCTTTTTTCCCGATATGTTCTACCTTCTCAGCCAACTCTCAATTCTCAACTCTCAATTCTCAATTATTTTAATCTCTCCGGAAAATATCCCTTGTATATACTTTTTCTTTCACGTCGTCCAGACACGCATCATACCGGTTGGCGATGATGGCTTGGCTGCGAAGTTTGAATTCTTCAAGATTATTCACTACTTCGCTGCCGAAAAACGTCGTTCCGTTCTCTAACGTCGGCTCATAGATAATCACTTGTGCGCCTTTGGCTTTCACGCGTTTCATAATGCCTTGGATACTGCTCTGGCGGAAATTGTCGCTGTTGGATTTCATCGTCAGGCGGTAAACGCCGATGACGCATGGATGCTCGTTGGAGCGGTCAAAATCGCCGTGCTGATAATAATCATAGTATCCGGCCATGGCTAGTACGCGGTCGGCTATAAAATCCTTCCGCGTCCGGTTGCTCTCTACAATCGCCTCAATCAGATTCTCCGGCACGTCTTGATAGTTCGCCAATAACTGTTTGGTGTCTTTCGGAAGGCAGTAACCGCCGTAGCCGAAAGAAGGGTTGTTGTAGTGTGTACCGATACGCGGGTCAAGACAAACGCCGTCGATAATTGCCTTCGTGTCGAGCCCTTTCATCTCCGCATAGGTGTCCAGTTCGTTGAAATAGCTTACGCGGAGTGCCAGATACGTGTTGGCGAACAGTTTGACCGCTTCGGCTTCTGTCAGACCCATGATACGCGTCTCGATATGCTCTTTGAGCGCACCTTCCTGCAATAGCGAAGCAAACTGCTTTGCTTTTTCCACAAGCTTGTCGTCGCTCAATACGGTTCCTACAATAATCCGGCTGGGGTACAGGTTGTCCTCCAGTGCCTTGCTCTCGCGCAGGAACTCCGGCGAGAAAAGGATATTGTCACAATGATATTTCTCCCGGACGGAAGCGGTATAACCTACCGGAACGGTTGATTTGATCACCATGATTGCATCTGGATTGATTCGCAAAACGGTCTCGATCACGTTTTCTACTGCCGAGGTGTCAAAATAATTGCGATGCGGGTCATAGTTTGTCGGAGCGGCTATCACTACATATTCCGCATCCTTGTATGCCGTCTCCGCATCAAGGGTGGCAGACAAATGCAACTCTTTCTCTGCCAGATATTTTTCAATGTACTCATCCTGGATCGGTGATTGGCGGCGGTTGAGCATATCCACCTTTTCGGGGATGATATCCACCGCGGTCACCTGATGATGCTGGGAGAGTAGGGTTGCAATACTCAATCCTACATACCCTGTTCCTGCTACTGCTATCTTCATTTTAACTCTCAATTCTCAACTCTCAATTCTCAATTCTCAATTCTCAACTCTCAATTCTCAATTCTCAACTCTCAATTCTCAACTCTCAATTCTCAATTAAATATGTTCTTCTACTCCGCGGAAATGGACGTTGAGTTCATGCAAATGCTCCAGCAATATACCAAGCGGCGTGCCTTTCGTCATTTCTGCGAACGCGTTCACATCTTTCGGGAAACATTTGCCGCCGTAACCGTATTTGCCGTCAGGACCCGGAACATAAGTGTGTGTGTCGTTGATGTATCCGGACAACAGAATGCCCGTATGCACCTTCCGCCAGTCTGCACCCATCTGCTCGCAATACTCGCGGCAGGCATTGAAGTATGTTACTTTGTATGCGCCGAACACATTGTGCATGTATTTGGTCAATTCGGCCTCCAGAGGCGTCATTACGGTAAATTTCTTGCCTACAAAAATCTTGGTCAGCAACTCCTGTGCACCTGTAAACACCATCGTCTGTTTGTTGAAATCCTCAATGAAAGTGCGCTCTGTCAGAAACTCCGGCATGTAGCATACTTGGTGTCCTGTCTCGCGGGAAAGCAGTTCGCTTGTTCCAGGAAGAATGGTGGTACGTACAAATACAGGTACGTCCGGCAGATTTTTGATCAGTTCTTTCATTAGGGTCAGATCCTGTGTGCCGTCTTCCTCCGTCGGTACGTGAATCTGGAGAAAAGCGATATCTACATGGCTCAAGTCGTCATTGTAGCCCTTGTAGGGATCGCTGATGAATAGTTTGCACTCTGGGTTGTTGTGTTCCAACCAGTTTTTCAGGGCTCCGCCTACGAAGCCGCATCCGATAATTCCAACGTTAATCATGTTATATTTGTTTTAAAATTAATATCTTTCAACTTTTTCCCATCCACTTTGTCGCGCATGGACCTGTTACCGCTGCGCGCTGCCGTAGCAATTATCGCTTTTTCTTCCCCCTCCCGAAAGGGAGGATTAGGGGAAGGTTTACAAAAAAGCCTGCAAAGATACAACATTTTTTTTACATACGCAAGTGCGCGCGTACTTTTTATAAAAAATGTTATTTTTCTTTCTTTTTTCGTCAAAAAATGCCCTCAAAATGTGTATATATACTATGTATATATACAGTAAATGTTGAAAAGAACGCGTAGTGCGTGATAAGTGCGTGATAAGTGCGTTATTAGTGCGTGATAAGTGCGAGATAACAAGGGTAAAACAGACTTTATTTGTAATAATTTATTCATACATGCTTGCGCATATCAACTTTTTTTACTACCTTTGCACCGAATTTGCCTAATTGCGGCTTATTTGACTATTTTGACTGGTTCCACTAGTTCGACGAGATAGACTGGTTCTACTGGTTCCACTAGTTCGACTGGTTCCGCTAAAACAACTTAAAAACAACAATAAACAATGAAAAATTTCAAATTGTGGAATACGCTCTGCGGATGGATCGTTTTTGCGGTCGCTGCTGCTACGTACCTCCTTACAATGGAACCTACCGCCTCTTTCTGGGACTGCGGTGAGTTCATCTCCAGCGCCTGGAAACTGGACGTTGGACACCCGCCCGGAGCACCTTTCTTCATGCTCATGGGCCATTTCTTCAGCCTTTTTGCACCCGATACGGCGCATGTGGCTATGTGTGTCAACGCCCTCTCGGCGCTCGCAAGTGCGTTTACTATCCTCTTCCTCTTCTGGACGATTACGGCGCTGGCGAAGAAACTGGTGCAACCCGACACGCTCTGGAAAGGCATCGCTCTGCTTGGTGCAGGAGCAGTGGGAGCACTTGCTTACACTTTCTCCGACACCTTCTGGTTCTCCGCGGTGGAAGGTGAAGTGTATGCGTCCTCGTCGCTCTTTACGGCGGTCGTCTTCTGGCTGATCCTCAAATGGGATGAGCAGGCGGACGAAGAAGGTTCTGACAGGTGGCTGATAACTATTGCTTACCTCATGGGACTCTCTATTGGTGTTCACTTGCTGAACCTCTTGACTATCCCTGCAATCGGATTAGTCTATTATTTCCGTCGTTATCAGTTCTCATGGAAGGGCTTGATCTATGCTTTCCTTGCTTCGTGCTTGGTGCTGCTGGTTATCCTGTATGGTATTATTCCGGGATTCCCGACTCTCATCGGTTGGTTTGAGCTCCTCTTTGTGAATGTCTTCGGATGTCCGTTCAATACCGGTATGTGGATTTGTCTTGTGCTGACGGTGGCTTTCCTCACATGGGCGATCCTTTATACCAAGAAACGTTCGGATGCAGAGGCTGAAAAAAGCCCAAGCCAACTCTGGCGATGGCTCAACACCGGTGTCGTTATGCTTACGGTTATTCTGATCGGCTATAGCTCGTATGCTGCGCTGGTCATCCGTTCTGCTGCGGATACGCCGATGGACCAGAACTCGCCTGACAATGTCTTCTCGCTCAAGTATTACTTGAACCGTGAGCAGTACGGAGACCGTCCGCTCTTCTACGGACAGACATACAATGCGCCCGTGGAACTCCGCGTCGAGGGGAACATGTGCGTACCGGAGGAGAAAAAAGGGCATGCTCAGTATGCGCCGGCTCCGAAAGTGGAGGGAGAAAAGGACCACTATGTCATCACCGGATACAAGACGGATTATAAGTATATGAAGCAGTTCTGCATGCTCTTCCCGCGCATGTATTCCTCACAAGGAAGCCATGTCCAGGCATACAAAGAGTGGGCGGATGTCAAAGGTAAACGGGTTCGCTATGACTACTGCGGACAGCAGAAAACGGACTATTGCCCGACTTTCGGAGAGAACCTGAAATTCTTCTTCCGCTACCAGGTTAACTTCATGTACTGGCGCTATTTCATGTGGAATTTCGCAGGACGCCAGAATGACCTCCAGTCTTACGGTGAAATCACCAAAGGAAACTGGATCTCCGGTATTCCGTTTATCGACAATGCCATGCTGGGCGACCAGTCGCTTTTGCCTACGGAGTTGAAGGAAAACAAGGGGCATAACGTCTATTATTTCCTGCCGCTGATTTTGGGTCTTATTGGTCTGGTATGGCAATGCTCCAAACGGGATAAAGAAGGGAATGCGGAAGGATGGAAAAACTTCACCCTTACGTTCTTGCTCTTCTTCTTGACCGGTCTGGCAATTGTCCTGTACCTCAACCAGACGCCGTATCAGCCGCGTGAACGGGACTACGCGTATGCCGGTTCGTTCTATGCTTTCTGTATCTGGATCGGTCTCGGCGTCCTCGCCCTCATCGACTGGATCAATAGCGCTTTGAAGAGCGAAAACGGAAAGGCTGCTGTGGCGGTATGTATGAGCCTTCTGTGTCTGGGCGTACCGGCGTTGATGGCTTCGCAGAACTGGGATGACCATGACCGCTCGCAGAGATATTCCTGTCGCGATTTCGGAGCTAACTATCTCAAGTCCTGCGAGGACAACGCGATCCTCTTCTCCAACGGCGATAACGACACCTTCCCGCTCTGGTACAACCAGGAAGTGGAAGGGGAGGGAACGGACAAACGTGTCTGCAACCTCTCGTATCTCCAGACAGACTGGTATATCTCCCAGATGAAGCGTCCGTACTATGAATCCGAAGCACTCCCGATCTCTTGGGAATACAAGGATTTCATGCCGGGTAAGAATGAGATAGCGCGTGTGGACAACCGTCTCGGACAACCTATTTCGGTTGAGAAAGCATTCAATTTCCTGCGCTCGGAGGATCCGCGCACCAAGACACGAGAAGGAGACAACTACATTCCTTCGGACCAGCTCTATGTGGAGACTCCGTCAGGAGAGCAGATCTTCTTGCAGAAGAAGCGGATGTACACCCGCTCGCAGATGATGATCATGGAGATGCTCTCTACTAACAAATGGCAGCGTCCGATGTATTTCTGCGCAACGGTCGGTAACGACTATTATCTGGGGCTTGAACCTTGGATGGAACTCACCGGACTGGCATACCGCATAACGCCGACTCGCAGCCGGGACGGACAGCCCCGTGTCAATTCAGAAGTGATGTACGAGAACATGCTGCACAAGTTCAAATACGGTAATATGAATATCCCGGGTATTTATATTGACGAGAACCTCATGCGTATGTGCCGTACGCACCGGATGATGTTTGCACAGCTTGCGGAACAGCTCCTGAGAGAAAACCAACGCGAAAAGGCGCTCGAAGTGCTTGATTTTGCGGAGGAGCAGTTGCCGGGATGTAATGTGCCGTATGATTATACTTCCGCTTCCATGGCATCGATGTATTTCATGCTCGGAGAAACGGAAAAGGCGCTGGCTATTATGGATCATGTGGCAAACACATGCGTGGAATACCTCCGTTTTGCTGCATCGCTCGATCGCGCGCAACGACGCGTTATGGAATCGACCACTAACCGTGAGGCGGCTATACTCTCCTACGTACTCCAGACTTGTGAGCGCTATAAACAAACTGAGTTTGTAGATAAATATTATCAAGATTACGTAACATATGTTAACGATTAATAAAATTCCTGTCTTGCTGCTTACCGGCTATCTCGGTAGCGGCAAGACAACACTTTTGAACCGCATCCTGACGAATAATAAAGGAATTCGTTTTGCGGTTATTGTCAATGATATCGGGGAAGTGAATATTGATGCTTCCTTGATTCAACAGGGCGGAGTAGTGAGCCAGAAAGACGATTCGCTGGTAGCCCTTCAGAACGGATGTATCTGCTGCACGCTGCAGACCGACCTTATTAACCAACTGCACGAACTCGTGGCGCAAAAAGCATATGATTATATCGTCATAGAAGCTTCGGGTATTTGTGAACCGGCTCCTATTGCGCAGACGCTCTGTTCTTATGCACAGATGGTGCCGCAGTTTGCCAAAGACGGTCTGCCGACGCTCGATTGTATCTGTTCCGTTGTGGATGCTCTGCGTCTCCGTGACGAGTTCGGAAATGGCGATAAACTGCGCTATGTGACAAAAGAAGAAGACCTCGCTGCGCTGGTAACGGAGCAGATTGAGTTCTGCAACATTATTCTGTTAAACAAGGCTTCCGAAGTTAGCGAAGATGAGTTGGCACACGTCAAAGCGATTATTCGCGCCATCCAGCCGCACGCGGAGATTATTGAAACGAACTACTGCGATGTGCCGTTTGAGAAGATTCTCAATACCGGACTTTTTGACTTCGACAAAGTTGCTACTTCCGCTACCTGGATTCAGGAAATAGAAGACGCTCGCCATCACCATGACGACGACGATGATGACGATGACCACGATCACGAAGAACATGAGCATGACCACGATCACGACGAGCATGAGCATGACCATGACGAGCATGAACATCACCATCATCACCACCATGATCATGAGCACGGGGAGCATGACCACCTCGCGGAATATGACATTGAGACCTTTGTATATTTCGCGCGCAAGCCTTTCGATCTCGGGATGTTTGATGAGTTCGTTTCTGCCCATTGGCCACAAAACGTCATTCGTTGCAAAGGTATGTGCTATTTTGCAGAAGAGTACGATATGTGCTATCTCTTTGAGCAGGCGGGACGCCAATTCAACCTCCGTAAAGCCGGAGAATGGTTTGCTACCATGCCAAAAGAGGAATTGATGCAACTCATGGCGGATGATCCGCAGCTCCGCAAAGACTGGGATGACCAATACGGTGACAGAATGCAGAAACTGGTCTTCATCGGACAGCATCTGGATAAAAAAGCCATTACGGACGCTTTGGATAACTGTTTGCAATGAAAAGAATCATCAATCCCTGGACCGTTATGCCGGAATATAATTGTTTCGGCTGTTGTCCCGACAACCCGATAGGTACACGGATGCGTTTCTTTGAAGACGGAGAGGACATCATTTCTATCTGGCGTCCCACGCAGAACCACCAGTCATGGATCAACACGCTCCATGGAGGAGTACAGGCTGTTTTATTGGACGAAGTATGTGGTTGGGTGGTCTTCCATAAACTGAAAACAGCCGGCGTGACGGCTAAGATGGAGATGCGCTATCACAAACCCGTTTCTACCTTGCAGGACTATATCAAACTGCGCGGATTTCTCAAAGAGATGCGCCGGAATATAGCGATCGTGCAGGGGGAAATCTATTCGGCGGAAGGGGAACTCCTTTGCGAGTGTACCTGTACTTATTTCACTTTCCCGCAAGAGAAAGCGAAAGCCGAAATGGGATACCTTCCGTCGGAAACGGAAGAACGCGATTATACATGGGAAGAAGCTCTGACGCTCTAACGGCTTAACAACTTAACGGCCTAACGCTTTAACGCACCTTGCGGATGATCGTGAGTCCGTCTCGTAAAGGGAGGATGACCTGCTCAAAGCGGTCGTCCTCTTTTATTTTCTCGTTGAATGCTCTCAGACCCAGAGTCTGTTTGTCTTTGTCGTAGGCGGGATCGATAATATGTCCGTCCCAAAGTGTGTTGTCTGCCAGAATAAATCCGCCTACCGGCACTAAAGGATAAACGGCATCTATATATGCGCAGTATTCCCGCTTGTCGGCGTCAATGAATACCAGATCATACATCCGGCTGCTGACATCTGACATCTGACGGCTAATCACCTCTGCTGCATCTCCGATGATTAACCGGATCCGTCCGCCTAAAGGAGAACGCTCCAGATTGCGCCGGATGGTTTCTTCCAGTTCGTCGTTATGCTCGATGGTGGTCAGTTCGCCGCCTTCGGCGAGACCCTCTGCCAGACAGAGGGCGGAGTAGCCGGTGAAGGTACCTAACTCCAGAATATGCTTAGGGCGGATCATGTGACTGATCATACTCAACGCGCGCCCCTGCACGTGCCCGCTCAACATGTGCGGGTTTAGGATATGAACGTACGTGTCGCGTGTGATAGATTCCAGAACTTCGTTTTCCGGAGTCGAATGGGCGGAAATATACTCTTCAAGTGTCATTTTGTTACTAAATTTGCTGCAAAAGTACAAAAAAATTTGCACATGTCCAAAAAAAACACTAACTTTGCAGCAAAAATCAAATTATTGGGCTTTAAAGGCTAAGAAATTTTTATTTTATACCAAATAATGGAAAAGATTGACGAATTAGATCGTAAAATCCTCAAGATTATTACTCAGAGTGCACGCATCCCTTTCAAAGATGTGGCGGAACAATGCGGCGTGAGTCGCGCAGCGGTGCATCAGCGTGTCCAGAAAATGTTTGATAACGGAGTGATTACAGGCTCCAGTTATCATGTGCAACCCAAGTCCTTGGGCTACCAGCTTTGCGTCTATATCGGTATTACGATGGAGAAAGCCTCGATGTACAACCAGGTTATTACTGCTTTGCAGCAGATACCGGAGGTGGTCGAAGCGCAATATACCCTGGGCGCTTTTGGTATCCTGATCAAGGTCTTTGCGCATGATAACGAGCACCTCCTCTCGCTCCTGAACACCAAGATTCAGGCTATTCCGGGCGTAGCGGATACAACTACGTTAACGGCTCTCTCGCAGCCGATCTATCGTCAATTACCGATTGAGATTTAATATGGAAAGAGTTATTAGTGGCATACGCCCGACGGGCAATTTGCACCTCGGTAACTATTTCGGGGCGGTGAAAAGTTTCGTGAAGATGCAGGATGAATACGACTGCATGTTCTTTATTGCGGACTGGCATTCGCTTACGACACACCCGACGCCGGAGAATATCCGCAATTCTGTTAAAACGATCCTCTGCGAGTATCTCGCTTGCGGCATTGATCCGGAGAAAGCGCCTATCTATGTGCAATCGGATGTCAAACAGGTTCTCGAACTGTATCTCTATCTTAATATGAATGCTTATCTGGGCGAACTGGAGCGTGTCACTTCTTTTAAGGAGAAAGTGCGCAAACAGCCGGATAACGTCAATGCCGGACTGCTGACCTATCCTTGTCTCATGGCGGCGGATATCCTTATGCACAAGGCGGACAAAGTGCCGGTCGGTAAGGACCAGGAGCAGAATATGGAGATGGCGCGTCTCTTTGCACGTAGATTCAATAGAATCTATGGGGTGGAGTACTTCAAGGAACCGGCCTCTTTCCATTTTGCAGACAAGGCGGTTAAAGTGCCGGGACTGGACGGTACAGGTAAAATGGGTAAATCAGAGGGCAACTGCCTTTATCTCTGTGACGATGAGAAAACGGTCACAAAGAAGATCATGCGCGCTGTAACGGACCAGGGACCGACCCAACTCAACCAGGAGAAGCCGGAGGTCATCCAAAACCTCTTTACCCTCTGCGAACTGCTCTGCGGACCCGAGGCAACGGAGTATTACAACGACCTCTATAACCGGATGGAGATCCGCTACGGAGATATGAAGAAACAGATGGCGGCGGATGCTAACAAACTGTTAGCGCCTATCCGCGAGAAGATTACCGCTTATTCATCGGACGATGCCTTGTTGGATCGTATCATGCGCCAGGGAGCGGAAGCTGCTTCCGCACGTGCGGAGAAAACGATAGAAGAAGTACGCGAAATCATCGGTTTTAGAAAAATCTGAATTTGGAATATCATATTGTCGGGATGTCGAAATATAGGTTCATAGTATTCTTTGGGGCCTTTATCCTCACCGCCTGTGCTTCGCAGGCGCCGTTGGATGATGCTTACCACTGGATGGATAAAGCGGAACAGATGGCTGCAGCTGCAGCGCAGACTGCTCAACAATCTGCTACTTCTACTAGTTCCTCTAGTTCTACTAGTTCTTCTAGTTCCTCTAGTTCTTCTAGTTCTACTAGTTCTGCTACTCCGACCGCACCCTCTCTTGAATATACCAACGTTCAGGATACTACCATTACTGTCCGAATCAAACGATGAGAAATCTCCGATACATATTAACCTTGGTACTTGGTACTTTGTCCCTTTGTACTTGGTCGCAGGATTACAGCCGCCTCTCCGAACGCACTATTCTTGGTACGGCGCGTTATGTGGGTATGGGAGGCGCGATGTCTGCTATCGGTGGAGATCCTTCTTCCGTCCAGGATAACCCTGCCGGACTGGGGCTGTACCGCCGTGCGGAGATCTTGCTTACGTCAAGTGTCGCGATTGATAGAATGCGCCAGACGGGAACAGGTAATTATGGTGCGAGGACGTACTTTTTCATGCCGCAGGTGTCGGGCGTGATCAGTCTGCCTACGCCTAATATCATAGGAAAAGGCATCCAGTTCCATAATGTCATGTTTTCCTACAACCGCCTTCATTCGTTCAATCGTAATTACGAGGCGAGTGCGTACAACAGCCCCTCTTTGGGCAGTCTGCTTGCAGACAGAGGAGTCTCGATGGGAATACCGTTTGGTACGAATGCAACGAATGCGGGAAACCATTTGACTCTTACCGAAACAGGCTATGTGGACCAGTATTCCTTCCATTGGGCATTCAATTGTATTGATCAGGTGTATGTGGGATTTGGATTGCAGGTGCAGTCCTACCTCTGGTCGTCCAGAGCGGTCTATACCGAGGATTTCAACGAAAAGAATGCGGAAGGAAAGAACTATTATAATGAGAACAAATCTTCTCTCGTTTATTCCGGGGCAGGGTGCAATTTTACGGCAGGTGTGATATATCGTCCTCTGCGCTGGCTTCGTCTGGGTGTGGGACTGCAGACACCTTCTGTAGGATCTGTCAGGATGTCATCAGCCGGCACTTTTGCTGCGCAAACGGACTCATTGCGTTATTCTTATGCACCGGATCAGGGCGGACCGGACAGTCATTTCCATCAACCCCTCCGCCTTTCTACTTCGGTGGCTTTCCAGGTAGGAGCATACGCACTCATGGCGCTGCAATATAACTATTCGTACGCCAGAGAGCGGGAGAGCATTCATTCGCTCCGTGCAGGAGTGGAGGTTATTCCTGTCATGGGAATGTATATCAATGCCGGATATGCTTGCGAGAGCAGTTTCAGCAAGGAAGATAGAAAGGTACCGATAGATCCGTCTTTTGATCGTCAGGACACTTACTATCAGTTACCCGCGCTGTCGCAATATGCTTCGCTGGCGGTCGGCTATAGAGGTAAGCATATGATTTGTCAGCTGGCTTATCAGTTCAACTGGCAAAAACCGCGTCTCTTTGCGCATGAAAATGCAGCAATGTATAATGATTTAAGAACCGATACCCACCGAATAGTCTTTTCTATCGGCTGGCATCAAAACTAAAAAACAAATTACGAATAACGAATAACGAATAACGAATAACGAATAACGAATAACGAATAACCCCACTACTCCCCTCGGGATGTAAAACGCAGTTTTGCAGACCGAAGAGCGGAGGCACAAGTTGCCCGTTTATTTAGCGGAGCGGTATAAACCATAGCACACTTGTTGCCGAACGCGAGAGCGAGCGTCTTGTATAACAAAATAGGAACCGGAAAACTCAACAAAAATTAATGTAACCGAGTGCAAATGCTTCACTGATGGCGTGCCGGTACTCTACGCCGTGACCCGACTGGGGCAGTTTACATTCCTGCCCACGGTAGCGATGAGGTGGCCGGATTACAAAGGAAAAAGCAGGCCTCAAATCCTATTCTCTGGAAGTTTTCTCGAGTAAAAAAGTTATACGGACGCTTTTTTTGTGCCCTTTTCCCCTAAACTTTTATTCTTTTCTGCATTCATGTATTGTTTCTTTCTGTCGCATTATTGCGGCAGCCCTTTCTTCCTTTCCTGGCAAATCAAATTTGCCGTTTCTTCTTTGTCCATTGCGTCCGGATGGTATCCGGACACGGCTTTGCCGTCCTGTAGTCTCGCGGGGGGACGGTTAACCCGCTCGCTCCCTCTCTTCGCTCGGGATAGTATATCGCTTCCGCCCGTCTTTTTATAATCCGCTCCACCCAGAAAAGATATTTTTTGCAAAAAAAATGCAAATAAATTTGCGTATTCAAAAAAAATATTGTACCTTTGCGCTGTCTTTCCGAAAGGACTGACATGACATATTGATTTTTTCGCGTTTGCGATTTATTGGGCACTCTAGAATGTAGGAAGTTCGAAAGATATACCAATAGTAAGTCAGCAAACGTCCATGTTGTATATGGGCGTGACTTATCGGTATATGGGCATTTCCTACAGCCTTAGAGTGGATAAGGAAACGCTCATATTTCTTTTTATATATTTGGATATGGGATATCATCTTATTTAATTAATCAATTTAAAACCGATGGGGCGATGGGATATAACCGCCAACAAACAAAATGAAAAAGTATGTATTTGTTGCGCTGACATTGATGACGCTAGGTGTGGTATTTACTGCTTGCGAAAAGAGCAATAGTACTTCAGGGCATTACTCCTATTATGATGCACCTGCACGACGTTAACCATAGTACTATTATGGCAAAAATTAAGACTGTCACACTTCTGTTTGTTGTTTGTGCATGTAGTTTGCTATATGCGCAAACAACCTACATGGGAGTAACGTTAGATCGAGGTAAAGGCTCTGAGACTAATTGCATTTATATCTTTAATGATAATGCAGATTCTGTTAAAGTATTCATTCAATATAAAATTGGGAATAGATATACAGAGTGGATAGATTATCCGGTGCCTCAATTAATTCCGCCAAGTATTCTTGAACCACAATTAATAGGGTGCATTGATACCACTATAGTAGGTCTTAATCTTCTTGACGTAAAAATTATCAAAGAGCAATTTGTGCTTGTTGATGATAAGGATTCTAATAAGGATTCTAATAAGCGTATTCAAGAAGGCTTTTTCCAAAAGTTGAAATCATGGTTCTCAAAAGATTAGGCGGTTATATTATTGTTTATGAATAATGTTTAATATTATTTTATACAGATTATGAAATCTTTTAAATTTGTTTTTATCATTATATTTTGTTTGTATTGTACTCTTTTGTGTGCACAGACAAACTATAAAGGTGTCTATTTAGATAGAGACCCAAGCGAAAAATATTTAAACGCAGCAATCGTAAAAAATACCAACAATTATCCGGTCATAGTAAAGTTCCAATATAAAGTGGGAAGTAGAGATACGGAATGGATTAGTTATATAAATGAACACGATGGTTGGTATGATGACTATATAGAAATTGAAGCTAACGGAGAGGAAAAATGTTATGTGGAAAGTAAAATATTCGGATTGAATTTAATCTATGTAGATATTCTTCAACCATCAGTAGGAGAAAAGATTCTTGATGCGGTTGGAGCTTTTGGTAGTGGATACCAAAAAGCAAAAGAGGAAAAGGCTGCAAGAGAAGCTAACAAAAATAATTTTTAGATATTTTTATTTAATTTAAAACCGATGAGGCGATGGGATATAACCGCCAACAAACAAAATGAAGAAAATATTCATGTTATTTTGTTCAGCAATTATGTGCATTGCATTATTTGCTGAGGATGGGTATGGAACATGCAGGGTTCCTGGCTCAAGTGATTACATTGAAGTAAGTGTCAGTATTTCGAATGGGGAGATGCGCATTTCTAATGCCTCAGGTCGTCCTGTTGTATCAGTATTTGTAGCAGTAACAGCGACAGAATATTGCTCTAAAGACAAAGATGGTAATGCTTGGGGGAATCCTGTGAAGTATAAAGCTACTTTATTTAATGATAGAGTTTGGTCACTTGCTCCGTATGAGACAAAGACTGTTTCTATCAGTGTCCCAGGAACTCATCCATATCATATAGAATGGCGAGATGTCGTTGTCAAAGTGAATAATCCCAACTGTGAATGATTCAGGTTTGATGATTCTTTTTCCGTCCGAGGTTATCGCCTCGGACGTTTTCTTGTTTGTTCTTTTCTTTTTTTTTCTGCATTCATGTATTGTTCCTTCCTGCCATCTACATAGCTTAAGCCTTTTCTTCCTTTCCCGGCAAATCATATTTGCCGTTTCTTCTTTGTCCATTGCGTCCGGATTAGATCCGGACACGGCTTTGCCGCTATTCCCCTATCCCCTCCCTTGAGGGGTGAAGAGCTTTGCTCGATCGGACTGCCGATGGCTGTCCGTAGAACCCTTCGGGTGGGGTTTCTTTTCCCATTCCGCCATCCGTCTACCTCTCGCCGATGCACCGGCGAGCCTGCTCCCTCCACAAGGAAAAAACAGAGGCTTCAAGCACTCAAAAGGGGGTGATAAGGGGGTGATTACGGGGTGATTAGGGGGTGATTAGGGGGAGATTCCTATGACATCGTTGGTACATCGACACGGGAAAAGAACAAAGCTGCGGGACATTTTCAAATCCGATGCAAAGATAATACTTTTTTTCCATATATCCAAATTCCGGTTTCGTAAAAATATACATTTTTTGAATAAAAACGCGCGCGCACTTGCATATATCGAAAAAAAGTAGTAACTTTGCAGCCGATTTGTGGAAACACTATTATTGAAAATAATAAAATAACAAATAAAATGGCAAAAAAGAAAGAAGAGTTCGTAAAACAGGACGAACAATTGCAAGAAGTAAATGAAGCGCTGACCGGCGCTGGTAAATGGATTGAGGACAACGCAAACCTCATCAGTTGGATTGTTTGCGGTATCGCTGTCGTAGTGATGGGTGTTATCGCTATCAACAACTATGTGATCAAGCCGCATGCTCAGGAAGCAAGCAACGAGAACGCCAAAGCCGAGGCTTATTTCATGGCCGGCGATTTCGACAAGGCGCTGAAGGGCGATGATGCTGAGTGCATCGGTTTTGAGGCTATCGCTGACGAGTACAAGTTCTATCAGCAGGGCAAACTGGCTGCGCTGTATGCCGGAATCTGCTATTTCGAGAAAGGCGAGTACGAAGAGGCTGCTGAGTACCTGAAGCGTTTTGATGCGGACGACGTGAACATCGATCCGGCTGCTCACCAGCTGCTCGGCGACGCGTATGTGGAGCTCCAGGAGTACGGCAAAGCTGCCAAAGCGTTTGAGGCTGCTGCCAAATCCGGAAACGAAGTCATCGCTCCGATGAGTTTGAAGAAAGCCGGTCTCGTTTATCTGCATGAGGGCCAGAACGCAAAAGCACTCAAGGCGTTCAAGGCTATCAAGGAAAACTATCCTTCTTCCGCAGAAGCACAGGACATCGACAAATACATCGCTGTAGCTGAATAAATCGTACCTTGTACCATATCGTACATCGTACATTTGTAAATCGTACTTCTTATGACTACGGATTTATCAAAATATGATGCTTCCCAACTGCCTAGCGCTGATGTTCTCGAACGTCAGCGCTACGCTATTGTAGTGGCGGACTGGAACAACGAGATTACGTACGCGATGGCGCAAGGCGCTATCGATACATTCGTTAAGAACGGCGTGCCGGAGGAGAATATAGATATCCTCCATGTGCCGGGAGCGGTAGAGCTGACTTACGGCGCTGCGCGCGTTATGAAAGAGGAACGCGTGAATGCCGTTATTGTCATCGGTTGCGTCATACAGGGCGACACGCCGCATTTCGACTACGTCTGCCAGTCTGTGACACAAGGCGTTGCAATGCTGAATGCTCAGGGGAAAGTGCCTGTGGTCTTCTCGGTCCTGACGACTCTGAACAAGCAACAGGCGCTGGACCGTTGCGGTGGTAAACTGGGAAACAAAGGAATAGAAGGTGCCTATACGGCTATCCGTATGGCGAACCTCTAACCCGTAACCCATAACCCGTAACCCGTAACCCGTAACCCGTAACCCGTAACCCGTAACCCGTAACCCATGAAAGTCTATAAATTCGGCGGAGCATCGGTGAAAGACGCGGAAGGCGTCCGTAACGTGGAGCGGATTGTACGTCTCGCCCTAAATGACCAAATGGTAAATGGCTTGATGGTTGTCGTTTCTGCGATGGGGAAGACCACAAACGCCTTGGAGCGAGTGGTGGCTTTCCTCGATGCCGGCAAGGAGGAAGAGGCTTTGGCGCAATGGGTGGATATCATTGATTTCCACGTAGCGATCATGAAATCGCTTGGCCTGCAGCCCGGTTCCGACATCCGTCTGCAAGGAGAGATTCCTTATGACCCGAAGCGTTCATACGACGAGAATTACGACCAGATCGTCTCGCTGGGTGAGATTATGTCCACCCAGATTGTGGCGGTCTATCTGCTCAAACAGGGGCTCTCTGTCGAATGGTGGAATATGCCGAAACTGCTCCGCACGGACGATACATGGCGCGAGGCGAAAGTGGACAGCGCCGTCAGTAGCGCTGTTATCCGCGCAGGGTGGGATAGACCCCGCCGGCCGCAGATAGTGGTTGCGCAGGGATTCATTGGAGGTACGGCTGACGGACGGCGTACAACACTTGGACGCGAAGGGTCGGACTATACGGCAGCCCTCCTTGGGAATTATCTTGATGCCGAATCAGTCACGATCTGGAAAGACGTGCCGGGAATCCTCAATGCCGATCCGCGCATTGAACCGAATACGGTTCTGATACCATCTCTGCGGTACATGGACGCGGTCGAGTTGGCTAACTCGGGAGCGCAAGTGATGCATCCGAAAACCATCCGTCCGCTTGAGAATAAGCATATCCCGTTATTGGTGAAGCCCTTCGGTGACCCGACGGCGGAAGGTTCGCGTATAGCCGATGACGGAGTCGGACCTATCGGAGTGCCTGTCTATATCTGGCGGAAGAACCAGATTCTGATTACCATGCGTGCCAAGGATTTTGCCTTTGTGCTGGAGGAGAGCCTGAGCGAGATATTCGATATCATCCATCGTCACCGTCTCAAGGTGTCGCTCATCCAGTCGTCCGCAGTTACCATCTCTGTCTGCGTGGACAACACCCGTTTTGTGTCGGAAGCTATTCAGGAACTCCGCACGCATTTTAATGTAACCTATAATGAAAATCTCTCGCTGCTGACGATACGCGGCACTACACCGGAGATTTTGGAGCAGGCGAAAGCCGGAAAAACAATCATGCTCAGCCAAACGACAAGACGTACTGCGCGGCTTGTGGTGGTGGAGCAGAAATAACTGATACCATGGAAGATTTTTCGTTTAAAACGTATTTCACGCGTGCCTATTGGCGTGAGTTAGTGCTGGATTTCCGGCACGCTTTAGGAACACTCAAGTTCTGGCGGGAACTGCTGATTATGACTGTCGGAATGAGTATCGGAGCGGCCGCTGTGTATTATTTCCTAATGCCAAGCCATCTGATCGTGGGATCTATCTCCGGTCTCTCCATCGTTCTGAATACGATGATGGGCGGTAATGCCGATACGTTCTCCTATTTGGTGATGGGAATCAATGCCTTTCTGCTGTTACTGGCTTTTATCCTGATCGGTAACGAGTTCGGAGCCAAGACGGTCTATACGGCAATGATCTTAGGTCCTTTGACCCAGGCATGGGACCGCATCTACCCGAACGTCAATTTTACGCATAAGATAGTTGATGCACCGGATATTCTGGCGCAGCTGCAAGCCGGTCAGACGGTGCTGGACGCACACGGAAACCCGTATGTACTGAGTCGTGCAGGCGAAGTGATGGAGCGGGTGAAAGACAGTGTGATGAGCGGCGGACTCGGCATGGGGGATGTATGGTTTGACCTCATCTGTTTCGTGCTCCTCCTCTCTATCTGCCAGGCTATACTCTTCCGCATCAACGCCTCTACCGGAGGACTGGATATCTTGGGTAAGATAGTTAACAAATACCTCCATTTTGATATCGGTACTTCTGTGGCTATCGGAGGAATCATTATATGCTGTACCGCATTCTTTATCAATGATTTCCGTATGGTGGTGATAGGTCTGATTGGTACATGGATCAATGGTCTGGCTATTGATTATTTCACGGCTTCGCTTAACAAGCGCAAACGCGTTTGTATTGTTTCCGAGGAACCGGAACGCATCCGCGAATATATCGTAAAAGAGCTCGTGCGCGGGTGTTCGTTATATAAGGTGCAAGGCGGATATAGCGGTGAGGAGCATGTAGAGATACAGTCGCTTCTTACTCAGGATGAGTTCTCTTCCGTCATGGCTTTTATCCGCAATAACAAAATTAAAGCTTTCATCACTGCCGGCAATTGCTCGGAGGTGTACGGCCTCTGGATAAGGCATAAGAAAGTGCGCGGCAAAGTGCAAGCCGTTAGTGAATAACAACTACTAATATTAAAATACAAATATAAATGAAACCAACATTGTTTATTCTGGCTGCCGGAATGGGTAGCCGTTACGGAGGCCTCAAGCAGATGGACGGCTTGGGACCGAATGGGGAAGCTATCCTGGACTACAGCGTGTACGACGCGCTGCGGGCGGGATTCGGAAAGATTGTTTTTGTGATCCGGAAGGATTTTGAAGACGATTTCCGTCGTGTGGTATTGAGCAAGTATGAGGGGAAAGTGCAGTGCGAATTGTGCTTCCAGTCGGTGGACAAAGTGCCGGAGGGATGCTCTTATAACCCCGAGCGCACCAAGCCATGGGGTACCAACCATGCTGTCCTGATGGGGCGCGAACTGATTCATGAACCGTTTGCTGTAATCAATGCGGATGATTTCTATGGCAAGGAGTCGTATCAGGTTCTGGCGGACTTCCTGCGTTCCGTAGAGGGCAAGAAAGGACAGTACTGCATGATCGGATACCGCGTAGCTAATACGCTCAGCGAGAACGGATCGGTCAGCCGTGGTGTTTGTGCTACTGATGCGGAAGGACATCTGACGGATGTTGTGGAGCGCACACAGATAGAGGACAAGAACGGGACGATTGTCTTTACCGTTGACGGCGTAGATACGCCTCTGGACCCGCATACACCGGTTTCCATGAACATGTGGGGCTTCACGCCGGAATATTTCCAATACAGCGAAGAAGCTTTCCGCGCTTTCCTTGCGCAGCATGGTCAGGAACTGAAATCGGAGTTCTATATCCCGACACTCGTAAACCAACTGATCGGAGAAGGAAAAGCTACCTGCAAGGTGCTGGACACGCCGTCAAAATGGTTCGGAGTGACTTATTCGGAAGACCGTCCGCAAGTGGTAATGAAAATAAATCAATTAATCGCACAAGGAGAATATCCTGCTAAATTGTTTTAAATGAATAAATGGTAAATGGTAAGATGGTAAATAAACGTATACTTGTTACCGGAGGTACCGGTTATATAGGTTCGCATACAACGGTCGAACTGATGCAGCAGGGCTATGATGTGACTATCGTAGATAACTTGAGCAATTCCTCCATTGATGTGCTGGACGGAATAGCTGCTATTGTAGGTAAAAAGCCTGAATTCGCCAATATCGATTGCGGCAATTTCATAGATCTGGATGGCGTTTTCAAAGACTATCCGGATATAGTGGGTGTGATTCATTTCGCAGCCAGCAAAGCGGTAGGCGAGTCCGTAGAGAAACCGCTGCTGTATTACCGCAATAATCTCGGCAGCCTTGTTACGCTCTTGGAGGTTATGAAACTGCATCGCGTGCAGAACCTCGTCTTCTCGTCTTCTTGTACGGTCTATGGCCAGCCGGATGCCGCGCATCTGCCTGTGGACGAGACCGCACCTATCCAAAAGGCACTCTCGCCGTATGGCAACACCAAGCAGATCAACGAGGAAATCATTTGTGACGAAGCCCATGCCGACAAGGATCTTCATGCAACGATCCTGCGGTATTTCAACCCGATAGGAGCACATCCGTCCGCTTTGATAGGCGAGCTGCCTAACGGCGTACCGCAGAACTTGCTGCCGTTCATTACCCAGACCGCAGCAGGCCTGCGTCCGGAACTGAAAGTGTTCGGAAATGACTACAATACGCCGGACGGCTCATGCATCCGCGATTATATCTATGTGGTGGATCTGGCTAAAGCACATGTCAAAGCTATCGACCGCATGCTCCATGCCAAAGACCGCGAGCAAGTGGAGGTCTTCAACCTCGGTACCGGCAACGGACTCAGCGTGCTGACGCTTATCCATGAGTTCGAAGCGGCTACCGGCGTTAAGATTCCTTATTCGATCGTAGGTCGCCGTGAAGGAGACATCGAGCAGGTATGGGCTGCGCCTAAGAAAGCCAATGAGGTGCTTGGATGGAAAGCGGATACTCCTATCCGCGACGTGCTCGCATCCGCATGGAAATGGGAGAAGCACATCCGCAAAATTTAAAATGACCAAATGGTAAATGACCAAATGGTAAATGACCAAATGGTAAATGACTAAATGGTAAATAAATAGATGCTGTATCCATTTAAGTTTACACCGCAATTCTTCCATAAACTATGGGGAGGACATACTATCGCCCAATGGTATGACCATGTGCCCGCCGATTTTGAGAACGTCGGCGAGGCATGGGTCATTTCGGATGTTGAGAAATATCCTACGATGGTGGCGAATGGTCCGCATGCCGGTGACTCGCTTCAGGATCTGCTGGAGGTCTATATGGATGAGTTGGTGGGAGGTAAAGTATATGAGGCGTTCGGAAACCAATTCCCTTTGCTCCTGAAGTTCATTGATGCAGTTGACGATCTCTCTATTCAGGTTCACCCGGACGATGAGTATGCGATTGAGCATGAAGACTCGCTGGGTAAAACGGAGATGTGGTACGTCATGCCTTCACCGGACCATGCTGCAATCTATCTGGGATGGAACAAAGAGATGGATACCGCGCGTATCAGCGCTTCTATCGCGGATGGCACTCTGGCGGAGCACTTGCAGCATTATGAGGTGCGAGAGGGAGACGTAGCGTTTATTCCTACCGGCACGGTACATGCCATGTGCCGCGATACGATTGTGGCGGAGATCCAGGAAAACTCGGATCTCACGTACCGGCTGTATGATTACAACAGAGTAGGGAACGACGGGCGGAAAAGACCTCTCAAACTGGCGCAGGCGTTGGATGTGATGGCTTTCGGACCGGTCAAAGAAGCCACGGTGACTCATCCGGAACCGGTTATGAACGGAGCGGTTAATCTCAAGAAAACGCCATATTTCACAACGAACCTCATGTCGCTTGACAGGCCCGTCCAGCGGGACTATATGCTCCTTGATTCGTTTGTGGCATTTATGTGTGTGTCCGGCTCATGTACGGTAACGGCAACGGACGGAGAGGCGGAGGATAATTCGGTTTCCCTCCGTTTGGGAGAAGCAGTCCTTATCCCGGCTTCGCTCAATGATATTGTCATTGAGCCGCATGACCGCTGCAAATTGCTGGAGATATACGTAGAAATCTAGTATCCTAGTATCCTGGTATCCTAGTATCCTAGTATTCTAGGCTCCTAGTAAGAATAATAAAAAAGAGGCGCTCGCCTCTTTTTTTATTGGAAGAAACTGAAATGTACGCTTCCGTATGTACGGGTTTCCACATGTCGCGGATGGGAGGTAAAATCCGTATCTTTACCATGCTCGATCACTAACCATCCGTCGGGTTTGAGAATCGAATCTGTCTCCTCTGAGTTCTGATGGCTGACTGCTAAAGGCTTTAGTATCATATCCGGTAGAGCAGGGAGTTCTGCCAAAGCATAAGGAGGATCAGCAAAGATCAAGTCGTATTTGGCTCGGCAGGAAGAGAGAAATTTGAATACATCCCCCCGGATGACGCTCAGATTCCGGATACCTAACTGCTTGCAGCAGGCAATGATCCAGTTCTGTTGCACGTGAGCCAGTTCCACCGCTGTTACTTCGCGCGCTCCGCGGCTGATACACTCAAGACCGATACCGCCTGTTCCGGCAAAGAGATCCAGCATGTCTATCTCCTCAAAATCCATCCGGTTATTGAGCAGGTTGAACAGACTCTCCTTAGCAAAGTCAGTCGTTGGCCTCGCAGTTATATTTTTAGGGGGCGACAACCGCCGCCCCCCGTATTTCCCAGAGATAATCCGCATGGTTATCTTGCTCCGGTCCTAAACAGGTTATTCCCAGTTACCGGCATTGTTGTTCGGCGAGTAGATATCACCTACTTTAAGACCCGGATAGTGCTCCAGTTTCTGCTCGCGGTCAACCAGATTGACTAATTCCTGCTCGTTCAAATCGCCCAGATAGCTCTCGAACGGAGCACGTGCTTCAAACAGAGGAACACGGATACCTTGGCTCGTCTTGTAGTCGTTGTTGGTTTCGATCTCGAAACGCTTTCCATCGCTAAACGGAATAATAACGATTTGGTCAATGCTCTTCTCGTCGTATTCGCCTTTGTAAAGCGACTGAATCATATTCGATTCAATGGTATCACGACGGAAACCGGCTAAACCGTTGCTAATCACATCTTTGTCGTTCTCCCAGATATAAGTGTACAAGGCATCATTGTTCTCAAACTGATTCTTCTTCAGCGCTTTTTTCTTGGCTTCATTCAGAATCTTAACAGCTTTCGCCTCGGTCAAACCTGCCTCAAGTTGTTTATCTGTCAGACTTCCTTCCTTCATCACTTCCTTCTTCGGAGCGGTTTTCAGGAAAGTAAGAAGAGAATCATAATTGGCTGTGAAACGACCATTCTGATGGTGGAACTCCACTTCTGCTGTACGCAGATCTACCAGATGCTTGATGACGGCTACCTCGCGCTGGGCACGTGTGTTCTCAAACTTGATAGGGGTGGTGACGCTTGTTATGCAGAAATAGCACATTACTACCGCTGCAATACTAAGCGCACAGATAAAAATAATTCGTGTTGCTTTCATTATAGCTTAAATTTAAATAGTTTGCACAAAATCGCTGCAAAGGTACAAAAAAAATTGCATATGTGCAAGAAAAATCGTAAATTTATCGTATTTACTTGTGTAAATAGAAATTTTTCACTAAATTTGCAGCGTTTTTTAGAGTTTATTCCCTTTACGGGACAAAAGAACCATTATGGAAGATAGCAATAAAGTCCTTTTTTCGATATTAAACGAGCGTTTGGAGCTTCTCCGTAAACTGGATGCAGAAGGTGACTCTGACCGCCGCAGGCATATTGCGCGTGAGACGCAGACTTTGCATGCTCCCATGGCGCACAGGTTGGGTTTGTACCAGATCAAGACAGAAATGGAGGATCTGGCGCTGAAATTCCTCGACTACGATACCTATAAATATATCGCGCACGCGTTGAACGCGAAAAAAGCAGAGCGTGAAGACTATATCGCTCGCTTTATAGCGCCGCTGGAGGAGAAACTCAAGGCGGAAGGTTTTGTCTTTACGATCAAAGGAAGGCCTAAGTCCATCCATTCGATCTATCATAAGATGCAGGCGCAGCATTGTGACGTGGACCGCATCTATGACCTTTTCGCTATCCGTATTATCTTGGATTCGCCTCTGGAGCGGGAGAAATCGGACTGCTGGCAGGTATATTCTCTCATTACGGATATATTTCCCCCTAACCCCAAACGTCTGCGCGACTGGCTTTCCGTGCCGAAGGAGAATGGGTATGAATCGCTTCATACAACGGTTCTCGGACCCGACAAACGATGGGTGGAGGTGCAGATCCGTACCAAGCGGATGGATGAGATAGCGGAACAGGGAGTGGCTGCCCACTGGTCCTACAAAGGCGTGAAAGGCTCGCTTGTCCAGCATACGGGTGACGTCTATGTCTTTACTCCGACAGGCGATTTGAGACGTCTGCCACAAGGAGCCACCGTTCTGGATTTTGCGTACTCAATCCATAGCGAAGTGGGCGCGCATTGCGTCGGTGGTACCATTCGTAACCAAAACGTCCCCATCCGGCAGAAACTGGAGAATGGCGACCAGGTGTCAATTTCGACCTCGCCGAACCAGCATCCGAACGCTGACTGGCTGACCTTTGTAGCTTCTACTAAGGCCAAGAACAAGATCCGTCAGGCGCTCAAAGAGATCGAGTACAAGTCGGCCGCAGAAGGGAAAGAACTCATCGAACGCCGGTTTAAGAACTGGAAACTGGAGTATAACGAAGGGGATATAACCCGCATGGCGCTCAAACTCGGCTATAAGGCGGTGTCGGATATGTATCAGTCGCTCGCTACGGGAAAAGAGGATATCCTCCGTCTCCGCGAAGTATTTCTGGAGAAGGACGAAGAGCCGGCTGCTCCGCGTGAACATACGGAGTATGTAGATAAGTCGGAACTCAAAGGCTTGGCGATTGAGGTGGATATGAATGTAAAGAATGTGGATTACAACCTCTCCCGTTGCTGCAACCCCGAACCGGGGGATCCTATTTTCGCTTTCGTATCCGTTACAAAAGGAATCCGTATTCATAAATGCGACTGCCCGAACGCAGATAATATCCGCGAGCGGTATCCTTACCGCGTCTTGCCGGCTCGTTGGGCAAAAAAGAAATAATCACAAATTACAAATTACAAATTGTCCGAATATCCTTCTATATTATTGGAGCAAGCCGTTAACCAGATGGCTTCGCTGCCCGGAGTAGGGAGAAGAACGGCTCTGAGGCTTGTTCTCCATCTCCTGCGACAGTCGGACCAGGAAGTGGAGGCGTTCTCCAATGCTTTTACGCGGCTGAAAAAAGAAGTCATCTATTGCCGCGAATGTCATAATATATCCGATACGGAGATCTGTCCGATATGCGGCTCGGCGCGCAGGGACCATTCTATCATCTGCGTCGTGGAGAATGTGCAGGACGTCATGTCTATTGAGAATACCGGACAATACAACGGTGTGTATCATGTGCTCGGAGGAATTATCTCGCCGATGGAAGGAATAGGTCCCAAGGATATAGAGATCGATTCGCTTCTGGAACGCATCTCCAAAGGCGGAGTGGATGAAATCATCCTGGCTTTGCCTACGACCATGGAAGGAGATACGACCAATTTCTATATCTACCGCCGTCTGCAGAATGCAGGAATAGATATTAAGATTTCCCAAATCGCCCGCGGCGTGGCGGTAGGCAACCAGATTGAATATACGGACGAGATCACCCTCGGCAGGTCTATTGTCAACAGAACAGACTTTAAAGGCTGACAACTGAAATAATCGGTCCCATTATGGGATGAAAACTATTAATTTATGGAAGAAAACAAAATCATTAGAACCCTCAATGGGTATTATTACGGTATTATGGCGTTTACGCTCATTATTCTGGGCGTAATGTATTACCTCACTTCCAAGCCGGATTTTGAGCCTGTTAGTCCGATGGAGCAGGTAGGAATGATTCTCCAGTATGCGGCAATCGGGCTGACATTGGTCGCTATTCCCTTTGGTTTGTATCTGGTCAAATGGAAGAAACCGGAGACATTGGAGAAATACAAAGAGGCAGCAATGACTCGTATTTGTATGGTAGGAATGACCATGCCTATGAATATCGTGATGTATTATCTCTTCGGTTGCTACAAACCGATGATGTGGCTGGCGGCGATGAGTGCGATTGCCTGGTATTTCACCAAGCCGACTCTCGGCAAGATGGAGCAGGAGATGAAACCCAAAGACCCCAATGTCGAAGATTATTAACAGTTTAACGTTTCTTGAAAAGAAACCATTTTAACTCTTTAACGTTTTACATTGTAAAACCTTATGATAATTGCTTGTGATTTTGATGGTACGATCGTGACACACGAGTACCCGAAAATAGGCAAACCCATTCCGTTTGCCATTCAGACCCTGAAGAAACTGCAGGAAGAGGATCACCACCAGGTTATCCTTTGGACTGTACGGGAAGGCGAACTCTTGCAAGAAGCATTGGATTATTGCAAATCCAAAGGCTTGGAGTTCTATGCCGTTAACTCCAATTATCCGGAGGAAGAGCCGGAACACGGAACGCCGCGCAAACTGGTGGCGGACTTATGGATTGACGACCGTAACTTAGGCGGTCTGCCGGACTGGGGTGTGATCTATAACATGATTCATACCGGCCATCCTTTCGAACCCGCGCCGCAAGGGAATATGGAGGATCTGCATAAGAAGAAAAAAGGCTTCTTTGCCCGACTCTTTGATTAAAAAAGACCTTATACAGAGTGCATCCCGGGTGAATCCCGAGGGAATATCGTATCCCGGTACACCTTATAATATACTATGTATATTATCCCGTGATTTTTAATTTATGGTAAAATTAAGGAAAATAGAACCCTCCGACCTGCCGTTCCTTTATCAATGGGAGAACGATGCTTCGTCATGGGCTGACGGTGCGAACCATAACCCCTTGTCCCAACAGGACTTGCGCGACTATATCGCTTCCACTACCGGCGATATCTATAAAGACGGCCAGCTCCGCCTGATTATATGTCTAAATGACCCAATAAATGACCCATACAACGAAGCAGATCGTTCGACCGGAGGGAGATTAGAAATGGTAAATGGCCAAATGGTAAATGGAGCAACCGTAGGTTGCATCGATCTTTTCGATTTTGACCCTCGCAACCGTCGTGCGGCTATAGGCATGTATATTGCGCCGGAGTTCCGCGGAAAAGGGGTAGGGCACGACGCATTGAAACAACTCGAAGCCTATGCTTTTGATTTTCTCCGTCTCCGTTGCCTCTATGCGGTCATAGCAACGAATAACAAACCCTGCTCCGCATTATACGAGCATGCCGGCTACCAACCGTCCTCCCCGTTACCCGCCTGGACGCTTGAATCCGACGCCGTCATTTGGATTAAAAATCAATAAATCCTTGCATATATCAAAAATTCTTTGTACCTTTGCACCCGCAAAGATTTAAAACACAATGCAGCACCCGAATTTATATATTATAGCAGGGCCTAACGGAGCCGGTAAAACGACGGCTTCATATACCCTTTTGCCGGAGATACTTCATTGTGTTAATTTTGTGAATGCAGATGAGATAGCTCGCGGCCTTTCGCCTTTTTCTCCGGAGACAGTGAATGTGCAAGCGGCACGTATCATGCTTGATCGTATAGAGGAGTTGCTGTCACAAAAGGCTGATTTCGGAATTGAAACGACCCTCGCCACGCGATCGTACGTGCAACTGGTACATCGTGCACAGGCGTCAGGGTATAAGGTACATCTTTTGTTCTTCTATCTGGAGACGCCCGAACAAGCTATCCAACGTGTGGCACAACGTGTCAGCAATGGTGGTCATGGCATTCCGGAAGAAGTTATCCGTCGTCGGTTTAAAAGAGGTATTGATAATTTATTGCACTTGTACTTGCCTATCTGCGATAGTGTATTAATATACAATAATATAAAAACACCGGCTCAACTTATTGTAAGAAAGAAATCCCTTAGGGAGAAAGTAGAGGTTGTAAAGGATGTTATGTGGAATCAATTGATACAAAAATATGAGTGAAAGAGAATTGGAATCTAAAATAACAGAGGGTCTTAAATTAACCCATAAGAGGCTGGTTGAACAGCATCGCAGAGATAACCAACCGCTGATTTTCAGCGAGAATGGTGTTGTGCAGTTCGTTGATCCGAACACGGTGCAAATCTAAAAACTCGTCGCTTGCGGACGTAAAACAGCAAGCATCCCTCACGATGTAAAAAGGAGGACATATTGAATAAGCATTACTATTATTTCGCGTTTACCGAAGCTTAGGAACCTTTCATAAATCCGAAATAATCTTAGGATTCATAGGAATCAACATCAAATGCAAGTAATGTTCACACATTGTGTGGGCTTCTTATATTTGGTGGAGGTTTCCTAAGCACCTCGGTAAACGCATAAGAAGTTCACACTTTTTATGCTCTTTAATTCAATTGAGTTTGCGTTCTTTTTGCCCCTTGTATTCCTTATTTATTGGGCAATAGGTTACGCACATATAAACGAAACACTAAAACTTAGGCTGCAAAACGCCTTTGTCCTTGTCGCCAGTTATATTTTCTATGGCTGGTGGGACTGGCGGTTTCTTTTGCTAATTGCTTTTACCTCCTTCTGCTCATGGGCAAGCGGTCTGCTTATAGGACAAGCCACTTCACAGACCAAAGCCAAGGCATGGATGGTAGCCAATATCATTCTCAACCTCGGCATCCTTTTTACATTCAAATACTACAATTTCTTCGTAGAAGAGTTCTGCCAACTCTTCCACCTCTCCCCCTCTAGGGGGCTTGGGGGGCTTTCCCTCATTCTGCCTGTCGGCATCTCGTTCTATACCTTCCAAGCCTTGAGTTACTCGATAGATGTCTATCGCCGAAAGATAGAACCGACCAAAGATGTTATTGCGTTCTTTGCTTTTATTGCTTTCTTCCCTCAACTGGTGGCAGGACCTATTGAACGAGCCACAAATCTCTTGCCGCAGTTTCTGCAAAACCGCAAATTCTCTTACGACCAAGCGACAGACGGAATGCGTCAGATCTTGTGGGGTTTGTTCAAGAAGATAGTAGTAGCTGACAACTGCGCCACGTATGTTGATCAAGTTTGGGCGACCTACGACACACAAACCGGCTCTACACTCTTGTTGGCAGCCGTTCTCTTTACCTTCCAGATTTACGGAGATTTCTCCGGCTATAGTGATATAGCAATCGGAACCGCCAAACTCTTTGGGGTCAAGCTGATGCGCAACTTCAACAATCCTTATTTCTCTCGCGATATAGCAGAGTTCTGGCGGAGATGGCATATCTCTTTGACAACATGGTTCCGCGATTATGTCTATATCCCGCTTGGTGGTTCTCGTCCGGAAGTCCCTGCACATATCCAGCACCCCGACCGCTACAAAAAACTAATCATCATCCGCAACACGTTTGTCATTTTCCTTCTCTCCGGCTTCTGGCATGGTGCCAACTGGACGTTTATTGCTTGGGGCGCATACCACGCTTTGTTGTTCCTCCCTCTCATTCTCCTCGGTGCCAACCGCAAATACACGAACCAAGTAGCCGAAGGACGATTCTTGCCTACATGGAAAGAATCCCTCCAAATCCTTTGTACATTCCTTCTTGTTGTCCTCGGCTGGATTATTTTCCGTGCACCACACATGCCCACTTTGTTACATTATTTAGAAGGTATGCTTCAATTTGGCACTCTCCGCGCAAGTTACCGTTTCTTCTTGCCGGATGATAATTTAATATGGCCGATAAATTTTTATATTCTTATCATGATAATAATAGAATGGATCCAGCGCAACAAACAACATGGATTAGAAGTAACAGATGCTCACAAGTACAAATGGTTGCGCGTCGTCTTCTATTACATTCTGATACTATTTATCATTTCGAATGCCGGAACTGAACATACCTTTATTTATTTCCAATTTTAAGTCATGAAACGATTTATCAGGACAATCATATTATTTTTCATTCCTATATCACTTGGTCTTTGTGTCCTGGAAATAGGAATGCGCGCAGTTCCAAATTCATATTCATTCAAAAAGAATTGGTTGGACAAAAATATATCTTCTGTCCATATATGGAGTTTTGGCTCTTCTCATGGACTGTATGGTATTAATCCTCAATATTTCTCCAAACCTGCATTCAACTCTGCGCATGTTTCGCAACCGTTAAAATATGATGCTTTTATTTTTAATAAATATATTGAAAAAGCTGATTCTTTGGAATGGGTAATTCTACCGGTTTCATATTTCACGATGACAAGCAAGATGGAATTAGGGGAAGAATGGTGGCGTATTAAGAATTATCGTATTTATTACGATTGCCCCTATCACAAATACGAACCGAAATACAACTTTGAGATTATAGGAAATCCTCTTTCGTTCTATAAACAAATAAAACGAGTGGGCAGATATTGGATAAAAGGCTCTGATGACAATTCCTGTGATTCTCTGGGTTTTGATAGGGGATATTCAAAAGAGAATCGTGGCGATAATTGGTATATGGATGGGCCGCAGAGAGCAAAATTTCATACCAATGACCTCGAAAAGTTACAGCCTGTTATTCGGGAAAATATTGCTTGTCTGGAGACGATTATAAATAATTGCGCAGAAAGAAATGTGAATGTATTGATTGTGACGACACCTGTTTGTAGCACGTATTATGATTGTGTTGATACCGCCCAATATTCATTAATGATTAGAGTGTGTGAAAGTTTTGTTCGCCAATACAGCAATGTCAGATATTTAAATCTATTTAAAGACTCGCGATTCGTAGAGGATGATTTCCATGATTCCGACCATTTGGAAACGGAAGGGGCGGCCAAACTAACCGGAATCTTAGACGAATACATATCTGGTCTTTCTTCTTTTTCAGGGCAATAGTATTGCCCGCCCATATATTAGCGTCTATGCGCCGCTCATCCATGTGCGGCTTTTGGTCGTTTACCTGCGGTGCTATCCCCTTTTTGTTGTTTACGCTCCGCGTCCTTTCCTTTTCCTCGCTCAGCGTTCTTCTGCCCCGCGGTGTCCTGTGTCCGGCATCTCCGTTGCCGGAGTTTCGCTCCGCTTTATTTTCCCTTCGTCCATTAGCCCGGCATTTAATGCCGGTTGTTCCTTTCGGTGGCATTTTTGCCGCCGGATCCCTCAACGTCCATTGTGCCGGATATTATCCGGCGTTTTTCTTTCTTGGTAGTTTCAGGGCAATTCAATTGCCCGCTCATTCCGCCATCCGTCAACCTCTCGCCGAGGTGCCGGCGAGCCTGCTTCCTCCACAAGAAAAAAACAGAGGTTTCAAGCACTCAAAAGGGGGTGATAAGGGGGTTATAAGGGGGTGATTACGGGGTGATTAGGGGGATATTCGAGGTACGTCATTGGGAGAAAAACGCAAGAAAAGGTCGCAAAGAAAAGTTTCTCCCAAATCCGGTACAAAGGTACAACAAAAATTCCATATATCCAAATTCCGGCTTCGTAAAAATATACATTTTTTGAATAAAAACGCGCGCGCGCTTGCATATGTCATTTTTTTGTTGTATCTTTGTAGCCGATTTCGTGTTTTGCGAATTATGAAGGTTGAATACATCAAAAATTAACACTAATAATAATTTTCATTATGAAACCTACGCACATTGAGCATTTAGGTATCGCAGTTACTTCCATAGAAGAGGCTGCACCGTTCTTTGAGTTCCTGACCGGGAACAAGTGTTACTCCATCGAGGTCGTTGAGGACCAGAAAGTTCGTACCGCTTTCTTCAAAGTGGGCGAAGTGAAGATCGAGCTTCTCGAGCCGACGAGCCCGGAGAGCACTATCGCTAAATTTATTGAGAAAAACGGAGGCCGCGGCGGCGTACACCACGTGGCATTCAATGTAGAGAACGTAGCAGAAGCACTTGCTGAATGCGAAGCAGCCGGAATCCAACTGATCGACAAGGCTCCGCGCAAAGGCGCAGAGAACCTGATGATCGCGTTCCTGCATCCGAAGAGCACCAAGGGCGTTTTGACCGAGCTCTGCCAGCAACCGAAGTAATTGAGAATTGAGAATTGAGAATTGAGAATTGAGAATTATGGATCAAGCTAAATTAGACAGATTAGTAGAAAACCGCGAGAAGGCGATGGCCGGAGGCGGTGAAGCAGCCGTTGAGAAACATCATGCCAAGGGCTCTTATACCGCCCGTGAGCGCATTAACATGCTGCTCGACGAGGGTTCGTTTGAGGAAGTGAACATGTTCCTGACCCACCGCTGCCATGATTTCGGCATGGAGAAGAAAGTGTTCCTGGGCGACGGCGTAGCTGTCGGTTCGGGTACAATTGACGGCCGTCTGGTATTCGTCTTTGCGCAAGACGCAACCGTCATCGGCGGTTCGCTGAGCGAGACGATGGCTCAGAAGATTTGCAACGTGATGGACCAGGCAATGAAACTCGGTGCGCCGATCATCGGTCTGAACGACTCCGGCGGCGCTCGTATTCAAGAAGGCGCATGTGCCCTTGCCGGCTACGCAGAGATCTTCGAGCGTAACATCCTCGCTTCCGGCGTAGTGCCGCAGATCAGTGTTATCTTCGGTCCGTGCGCGGGTGGAGCAGTGTACAGCCCGGCTCTGACGGACTTCATCATGATGACCGAGCAGAACAGTTATATGTTCATCACCGGTCCGAAGGTAGTCAAATCCGTAACAGGCGAAGACGTGACCGTAGAGCAACTCGGCGGCGCAAAGATTCACGCAACCAAATCGGGAGTGACCCATTTCGTAGCAGCTACGGAGGAAGAGGCTCTGGCAGAAGTACGCCGTCTCGTTTCTTTCATCCCGCAGAACAACATGGAGGAAGCTCCGCTTGTAGAGTGCACCGATGATATAACCCGCGTGGACGACAACCTGAACGACATCGTTCCGGCTGATCCGAACAAACCGTACGACATGCACGAGATCATCAACACCATCGTGGACAATGGTGATTTCATGGAGGTTCACAAAGACTTCGCCAAGAATGTGATCTGCGGTTTCGCGCGTTTCAACGGTCGTTCTACCGGTATCATCGCTAACCAACCGAGCTGGCTGGCAGGTGTGCTTGATTGCGACGCAAGCCGCAAAGCCGCACGTTTCGTACGTTTCTGCGACGCATTCAATATCCAGATTCTGACCCTCGTAGATGTTCCGGGCTTCCTCTGCGGAACCGGACAAGAGTACGCAGGTATCATTGACCACGGAGCAAAACTGATGTTCGCATATGGCGAAGCAACCGTGCCAAAGGTAACTATTACTGTTCGCAAATCCTACGGCGGAAGCCATATCGTAATGAGTTGCAAGCAACTCCGAGGTGACATGTGCTACGCATGGCCGAACGCAGAGATCGCCGTAATGGGCGCAAGCGGTGCAGTAGGTGTCCTCCAGGCAAAAGCCATCAAGGCTATCGAGGATCCGGAAGAGAAGAAGAAATTCATTGCCGAGAAAGAGGCAGAGTACAAAGACCTCTTCGCTTCTCCATATCAGGCAGCCAACCGCGGATATATCGACGACGTGATCGAGCCGCGCTACACCCGTAGCCGTATCATCCGTGCGTTCGAGATGCTCCAGACAAAGCGCCTGACAAATCCGCTGAAGAAACACTCTAATATACCGCTGTAATTATGATACTTTTAGCAGTAACAGCAGAGACATGGATAGTAACCGGCTTGGGCTTTGGTATCGTGCTGGCGTTGCTTTTCTGCTTGGTGTATATCCTCCAGTTCTTTGGATGGGTCATGCAGAAAGCCACCGCTCCGCGCGCGCCAAAGGCCGAGAAACCGGTAGAAAAACCGGCTCAGAAAGCAGCAGGCGAACCTACAGAAGGAGAGAAGGCTGCTATCGCCATGGCAATCTCTGAGGCAAGCAATGATGATGTCGTTGCTATCGCTTATGCGCTCTATCTCGCGCAGAACAAGAAACATGATATTCCTACGGCTATGATCTCGCTTCACAAACACGAGACGGCATGGAATGAGAAATCAGTAGGAATGAATAATGTGGGCTTTTGACCGCATTAATCGTGCCCGAAAGGGCTAAGAATAATGTCGGTTTCTGAGAAACCGAATTTGAAAATTAACAATTTTATGAAAGAATTCACATTTAAAATCAACAGCGCAGAGTACAAATGCGCAGTAGAAGAAGTAGAAGCCGGCAAAACGAACGTAACCGTAAACGGCAAAGTATATGAAGTAGAAACAGAAGTTCCTGCCAAACCCGCAGCAGCTCCGAAACCCGCAGCCGCTCCGGCAGCCAAACCTGCAGCAGCTCCCGCTGCCCCGAAAGCCGAAGCTCCGAAACCGGCAGCTCCTGTTGCAGGCGGCTTGCAAGTGAAGAGCCCGCTGCCCGGTTCTGTAATCAAAGTGCTTGTTTCCGAGGGTCAGGCAGTCAAGAAAGGCGACACCCTTCTGACACTCGAATCAATGAAAATGGAGAACGCTATCATGGCAGAGCAGGACGGTATTGTTAAACAGATTGCTGTTACTCCGGGCCAGAATGTAATGCAGGACGACCTACTCATCGTTCTTGGCTAAATCACCAAATGGTACAATAAATGACCAAATGGTAAATGAATAAATGGTAATTTGAAATGCAATTATGGATATAATTGAATTTTTCCAAGGTATGGGTTTCATGCAGATGACATGGCAGCAAGGCGTAATGCTCTTGGTGTCGTTCTTCCTGCTTTACCTTGCTATTCATAAGAAATACGAGCCGTTGCTCTTGCTGCCGATAGCCTTCGGTATGCTGCTAACCAACTTGCCGGGAGCAGGAATGTTCCATGACGAGTTATGGACAGCATTCCTGGATCCGAGCAGTCCTGCTTATCACTCGTATGGCGCGATCCTCAAAGGAGCCGGACTGCTGGATGTGCTTTATATCGGCGTCAAAGCCGGTGTCTATCCCTGTCTGATCTTCATCGGAGTAGGAGCTATGACGGATTTCGGTCCGCTGATTGCAAACCCGAAATCGCTTATCTTGGGTGCTGCTGCGCAAATAGGTATCTTCGTTACGTTCCTTTGCGCGAACTGGATGGGCTTCACCCCCGCGGAGGCAGGCTCTATCGGTATCATCGGCGGAGCAGACGGACCTACGTCTATCTTCCTGACTTCCAAACTGGCGCCGCATCTCTTGGGCCCGATCGCTATCGCTGCCTATAGTTATATGGCATTGGTTCCGGTCATCCAGCCGCCTATCATGCGCGCACTTACCACCAAGAAAGAACGCGCTATCAAGATGGGTCAGCTTCGTCCGGTTTCCAAGACAGAGAAGATCGTCTTCCCGATCATCATTACTGCTATCGTGGCTCTTATCCTGCCGGATGCAGCTCCGCTAATCGGGTGTCTGATGCTCGGTAACCTGATGAAAGAGTGCGGGGTAGTGGAACGTCTGTCCAAGACGGCACAGAACGAGTTGATGAACATTGTTGTCATCTTCCTCGGACTTTCTGTGGGTGCAACGGCTACAGCCGGCAGCTTCCTTACGCTCAAGACACTGGGTATTCTCACGATGGGTATTGTTGCCTTCGGTCTGGGTACCGCCGGTGGTGTGCTGCTGGCTAAGTTCATGAACCTCTTCCTCAAGAACAAGATCAACCCGTTGATCGGTTCTGCCGGAGTGTCTGCCGTTCCTATGGCAGCGCGTGTCAGCCAGACCGTAGGCCAGGAGGAAAACCCGTCTAACTTCCTGCTCATGCATGCCATGGGACCGAACGTAGCCGGTGTTATCGGTTCTGCTGTAGCTGCCGGAGTGCTCCTGACGATGCTTGGATAATTCGTAATTCGTAATTTTAAATTCGTAATTTCGAATGTCCAACCGACAAATAGGAACAATAGTATTGGTAATAGCCATGTTAATCGTGGCTATTTCCGTATTATTTACCAATAACCTAGCCCGTTCGCTGCAGGAAGAGGAGCAGAAAAACATGGCCATCTGGGCTGATGCTACACGACAACTGATCTTTGCGGACGATGACGCGGATATAGATTTCGTCAGTTCCATCATAGAGAAGAACACTACAATACCTGTCTATATCTGTGACGCAGAAGGAAAAGTGCTTGCGAGCAGAAATGTACCGGAAGGCAAAAGCGGAGTAGGGGAACATGGGCCTATAGAACTGAAGATAGACGAATCTACCACTCAGTATATCTATTGGGACGACAGCAGTCTGCTTACTAATCTGCGATATGTGCCATATGTCCAGTTCACATTGATATTTATCTTTATTGCCATTGCCGTGATAACTATGCTAACCGGTCAACGGAGTGAAGAGAACCGCTTGTGGGTAGGACTGAGCAAAGAGACAGCTCACCAGTTAGGAACACCTATCTCTTCGCTTAATGCGTGGCAGCAACTGCTTGCTGAAACCTATCCGAACGATGAGTATGTGCCTCAGATGAAGCGGGATATAGAGCGTCTGCAGATGATAGCGGACCGCTTCCAGAAAATCGGCAGCGAACCTGATCTGCAGCTGGAAGATCTGGTGCCCGTCGTGCAAAATGCAGTCTCCTATATGCGTGCACGCGTCAGCAGCCGCATACAAATAGATGACAAAGCGCTGACGGGGGCGGAACGGCAAGTAATGGTAAATGCTCCTTTGATGCAATGGGTGGTAGAAAATCTGTTGAAGAACGCAGTGGATGCTATCTCCGGAGAAGGGAAAATAGTATTGCAACTGCATGAGAACGAACATGAGTTGATGTTGGATGTATCGGACACGGGAAAAGGTATTGAAAAGAAAACCCAGCATCGAATATTCGAGCCGGGTTTCACATCAAAAGACCGCGGATGGGGATTAGGCCTTCCACTCGCCAAACGTATCATCGAGCAGTACCATGGAGGAAAACTCCTCCTTAAACAAAGCCAGATCGGCGTAGGTACTACTTTCCGTATCGTTCTTAAAAAGCCCGAAAACAGTTGAGCCACTACCGCTCATACATGCATAAAAAGCGCCTGCGTCCAGCAGACGCTTTTTAATATATCCTATGACAGGATGCTTAGGAAAAACCGTTTCTTCAAAATCATTGATGAAAGGACCGCTTCCGCTGAAAGAGCGAAGACCTCTATTCTGACAGAAGAATGATTTGATTTGTCCTGCTGCTTCCGGATGCGTCGTAATACCGGAGTAAGCCTCGCGTGTACTGACACCTTCTTCCGGCTTGACCAAAACAATCCGTATGCCATTCAAATCCAAATCAACAGGTGTTAACTTGTCTCCGATACCTTCGGCATAACAGGGTGTGTTATAGATAAAGAACGGACAATCCGCTCCTAAAGGTTTCACTTCCTCTGCTAACTGCTCCTTGGATAGCCCCAACCCAAACAATTCGTTCAGCGCAACAGCCATGTGTGCCGCATCGCTGCTTCCGCCTCCAAGACCGGCGCCGAAAGGGATATTCTTTCTAAACCGAACAGATACATTTCCTATCTGGGGATATCGGGATGCCATCAGCCGATAACAACGGATGATCAGGTTGTCATCCTCCGGACAATCTACAGCAATTCCTTCCTGGGTAAAAGAGAAGCGGTCGGAAACTTCCACTTCCAACTCATCATGGAGCGCATAAACAGGCACAAAGATGGTTTCTAGATCATGATAACCATCTTTGCGCTTGTGAATGACACGAAGCCCTAAATTAATTTTGCAATTAGGATAGAGTAGCATCAATAATGTTCTTTTAAAAAGCGAAAACAGTCGTCATCGCGACGCCTGTTTTTCTAAGGTATTAGTCTGTTTATTTAAGGTACAAAAAAGATTGGTCTACTTATAGGATTTATGTTCTTTTCTTAAATCCGGTGCAAAGGTACTGCTTTTTTTTCATATGACCAAATTTTTTTTTATGTTATTCAGCATGTTTTGCAAAATTGACTTTACAAAATGCCTATTTTCGCTCCAATTCGATCACTTCGAGGTCATTTATCTTGCTTCCGTCTATAGTAAAACGCAATAATGTCTGGCAAGGTTGCCATCCTTGTTTGCCGGCGGCTCCGGGATTCATGGTCAGGAATTTGAACTGTGAATCATACTGAACTTTTAATATATGGCTATGTCCGCAGACAAAAAGATCAATGCGCTGGTTCGGATCGTCATAATGCTCCAATGCTTTTCGGAAGATAGGAATCAGCCAAGGATTGTATTTCCCTGGATAGCCGCCGATATGCGTCATTAGCACATTCACATCCTCCACGCGAAAGCGGTAAAATTCGGAGAGAGTATATCGCACATCACCGCTGTCCATATTCCCGAAAACGGCACGGGTAGGTTTGAATTCACGTAAACGTCTTAACACTTCGTCCGAACCGATATCGCCTGCGTGCCATATCTCATCTACATCCTTGAAATGCTCCAATACGCGTTTGTCGAGCAATCCATGAGTATCAGACAAAAGACCTATTCTTGTCATTTTATATTGGTGGTATATAACCGGTTATTTACTTTCTCGTAATCCGGTCTATGGAAATTATAGCTGCTATGATAAATATCAAGGCAACAGATACAAAGAAAACAACATCCCGTAAGTCCAACACTCCGCGGGAAAGAGAAGAGTAGTGGTCTTGGAACAGAACCCAATAAAACACGAAACAGGATAGTGCTCCGCTGATGAAGCATACAATCTGGCTTTTGCTGAATGTGGCGCATAACAGACCGATAGCCATGAATGTACCGCTGAGAAGAATCAGTCCGATAAATGACCCCATAAAAGCTCCGCTATCCAGGTTTCCTATCGGTTCAGCCATGTATGCAACTACAAAATAATGAACGAAGCAGGGTAGCAGACCTATCAGCACCAATGTCCATGCCGCAAAATATTTGCCGAGCATGATCCGTGACAGCGACACCGGTTTGGTCCGGATCAGATCCCATATCCCCGATTGACGTTCCTCCGATAATAGCCGCATCGTTAATGCCGGACAGAGCAGCATGAACAGCCACGGGCTGAGTTGAAAAAGCCCGTCCACCTGGGCGTATCCCGAATCAATGATATTCCATTGACCGGGAATGACCCAAAGGAAAAGACTGATTGCCAACAGATACAATCCTATGACAATATACGCTATCGGCGTCGAGAAATAATATGTAAGTTCCTTGCGGTACATTGAGCCATTTGGCCATTTGCCATTTTAGTGTTTTACTTCGATATCCTTGCTGACAGGTGTCTTGGGGAAGAATATCCAGAAGAGGATAGCTATTACCAAAGCAAAGCCTGCAAAGATATACCATGCTTCTTTCCATCCGTCCCAAATAGCAAGCGGGCCTTGAGCTGTTACGCTCTCAGCGTAAACCAGTTTGTTGACAATAGCCTGGGCTGAGAGCGTACCGATAGTAGCACCCAATCCGTTGGTCATCATCATGAACAGACCTTGCGCTGACGAGCGTTGAGCCGGCTCTGTCTCCTGATCTACATAAAGGGCTCCGGATATATTGAAGAAATCAAAAGCAAAGCCGTATACGATACAACTCAGTACAAAGAGGATGACACCGGGGAATCCGGGATTGCCGGCACCGAAGAAACCGAAACGGAATACCCAGGCAAACATAGCCATAAGCATCACATTCTTGATTCCGAATCTCTTCAGGAAGAAAGGAATAGCCAGAATACACAAAGCTTCACAAATCTGGGAAATAGAAATCAGAATATTGGCATGCTGCACACCGAAAGTGCTGGCAAATTCTTCTATCGCGCCAAATGAAGTGATGAACGGGTTCGCATATGAGTTAGTCACTTGAAGGCACATACCCAGCATCATGGAGAAGATGAAGAACAACGCCATCTTCTTTTGCTTAAAGAGCGTGAAAGCCTTTAATCCCAGAGCCTCTACCAGATCCACATTGCCTTCCGCTTTCTTGATCTCGCATGCCGGCAGGGTAAGCGAGTAAGCAGCCAGAAGGAGTGATAGACCGCCGCTGACTACAAACTGCCATGGCGTAGCCTGAAAACCGAGCAGGTCAATACACCACATAGTAGCAATAAATCCTACTGTGCCGAACACACGGATAGGCGGAAAATCTTTCACCGTATCCATGTTCGCTTTTACCAGCGCATTGAAAGCAACGGAATTGGTTAGCGCTATTGTAGGCATAAAGAATGCTACAGAGATTGTGTATAGCGAGAATAGGGTAGCAAAATGAACGTCTGCTGCGGTGTATGCGTATAAGCCGGCTGCGCCCATGAATATTCCGGCTAATGCGTGACAAAGACTGAGTGCTTTTTGCGCAGGCAGCCAGCGATCCGCTACAATACCCATCAGGGCAGGCATGAACAGACTGACAACACCCTGAATGGAATAGAACCATCCGATGTTATTTGCCATACCATGCGTAGCAAGGTATGTTCCCATAGAGGTTAAGTACGCGCCCCAGACAGCGAACTCTAAAAAGTTCATTACAATGAGGCGAATCTGAAGTGATCTGTTTTTCATAATATATGTTGTTTTAAATTACGGTGTGTTGCGGCTAAAACTCCGATGTAAAATGGAACGTAATATGCTTGTAGTCCTGCTGCGCCATGGAGAGCACATAGGCACTATCCGCCATGAACACGTCGCGTCCTTCCTTATCAGTAGCCATATATTGCGCTTTGCGTTTTTTGAACATATCCAGTTCCGCAGCATCATCACTCTCGATCCAGCAGGCTTTATACATCTGGAGCGGTGTCCAGCGACACTTGGCTTGATACTCGTGTTCCAGACGGTATTGGATGACTTCAAACTGCAATTGACCGACAGTTCCGATAATCTTCCTACCGTTCAGTTGGCTGACAAACAACTGCGCCACTCCTTCGTCCATCAACTGATTAATACCTTTCTCCAACTGCTTTTGCTTCATTGGATCGGCATTATCAATATATTTGAACATCTCTGGTGAAAAAGAAGGCAAACCTTTGAAATGTAGTAATTCGCCGCTGGTGAGTGTGTCGCCAATCTTGAAATTACCGGTATCCGGCAGACCTACTATATCACCTGCAAAAGCTTCATCAACCGTTTCTTTCTTCTGGGCCATGAAGCAGGTAGGAGCGGCAAACCGCATCTGTTGGTTCTTGCGCACGTGGTAATAATAGGTGTTGCGTAGAAATTTGCCGCTGCATATCTTAAAGAAAGCAATACAGGAACGATGGTTCGGGTCCATGTTTGCATGGATCTTGAAGCAAAACGCAGTAAACTTGTCTTCCATCGGTTCTACCGTCCGTTCTTCGGCTACAACGGGACGCGGAGAAGGCGCGTTCACAACAAAGAAATCCAATAATTCCTGTACTCCGATGGTTTTGTATGCAGACCCGAAAAAGACCGGCGCCAACTCGCCACGAAGGTATGCTTCTTTGTCAAACTCAGGATATACACCATCCACCATCTCTAAATCTTCCGCTAACTTCCCGGTAATATTCGACGGGCGGTTATTGAGTGCGAATACGGACTCAAATTTCAAACCTTGCCCGTTCGCCCACGTCAGAGGAGTAACATGTATCTGCAATTCGCGTTCAACTTCATCCATCAGATCGAAAGGATCCTTTCCCTCACGGTCCATCTTATTCATGAAGACCATGACAGGAGTCTTCCGCATACGGCATACTTCCATCAAACGTCTCGTCTGAGTCTCTACGCCCTTTGCGCTGTCGATCACGACAATCGCGCTATCCACTGCGGTCAGCGTACGGAATGTATCTTCAGCAAAATCCTGGTGACCGGGGGTATCAAGAATGTTGATATGATAGTCGTTATAATCGAATCCCATGACAGAAGTAGCCACAGAAATACCACGTTGTTTCTCTATCTCCATCCAGTCCGAGGTGGCTGTTTTGCGAATCTTATTCGACTTAACCGCTCCGGCAACGTGAATCGCTCCTCCATAAAGGAGGAGTTTTTCGGTTAATGTCGTTTTACCGGCATCCGGGTGTGAGATAATCGCGAATGTGCGACGTCTCAATATCTCTTGTTGATCAGCGGAGGGTAGCATTGAATTTCTCTTCAAATGTGGCCTTCAGGCGGTTCATAACTGCTTCTATCTGGGTATCTTTGAGGGTGTTCTCGGGATCCTGCAGGATGAATGACAAAGCATAGGATTTCTTTCCTGCCTCCAGATTCTTACCCTCGTACACGTCGAAAAGGAAGACATGTTTCAGCAACTTGTGTTCGGTCGCAAAAGCGGCTCTTGCCAAATCGGCGAACTCGACGGTTTTGTCAACTAACAAAGCAAAGTCACGTTTTACTTCCGGATACTTTGGCAGATCGTTAATGACGGCTTTGTATTGCTTGTTCAGTTTCAGCAATTGGTTCCATTCCAGGTCGGCATAATAAACTTCTTGCTCAATATCGAAGCATTTCAATGTCTTTTGATCTACGATACCTATAAATCCTACTGCTTTTCCGTTCGCGGCTTTTAATGTCAATCCGTCTCTAAACAACTCATTATCAAGCGGTTCTATATTCAGAGTGTCCGGATTTACACCGAGCCGGACAAGGATGTTGTTCACATATGCACGGAGTTGGAAGAAGGAAGTCTTTTCTTCTTTGCGAACCCAACTCTGGGCGGTTTTGTTGCCGGTTAGCCACAATCCGAGATGCGGTTCTTCTGTGTACGCACGCAGCGGATTCTCGTCGTTTCCTTCCCTTACGGAAGCACTGTAGTGGTAACAATTGCCGTACTCGTAGAACATGAGGTCGCTGTTACGTCTGTTGACGTTGCGGGCGATAGACTCCAATCCGCCGAAGAGTAGGGTTTGACGAAGAACACCCAGATCCTGACTAAGCGGATTCATGATTTTCACGCATTTAGCCAAGGGCAGTTGCTCCAACGGCTCGTAATAGGATACTTTTGTAAGCGAGTTATTGAGAATCTCATTGAATCCTTGTGCTGTCAATTGTTCCGCTATGCGGCGGCGCAACAGCTCCGGATTCGGTTTCGGGCTATACGCCAAACTGGTATTCAGTTTCTCAGGAAACTCCACGTTGTCATATCCGTATATACGTAGTATATCTTCTACTACGTCGCATTCACGTTGCACATCTACGCGATAGCGCGGTACAGCCAACTGCCATACTTCGCCTTTCTTCTCTTTAATCTCTATCTCAAGCGCGTGCAGAATAGTCTCAATAGTGTCTTCACCGATATTTTTTCCTATCAGCGAGTAAACACGTTGAATATCAATCGTTACAGGCCATGGATCAAAAGCTGTTTGTCCATTGTCCGAAACCTCCATCGCTACCTGTCCTCCGGCTACTTCCTGAATCAGCAATGCAGCTCGTCTGAGCACATACATTGTGTTGTTCGGGTCGCAGCCGCGCTCATAACGGAAAGAGGCATCGGTCTGCAACTGGTGGCGGCGGCTGGTCTTACGGATGGTAACAGGATCAAAATAAGCGCTCTCGAGGAACACATTTTTCGTTTTCTCGCTCACGCCGCTCTCCAAGCCACCGAATACACCGGCAATACACATCGCCTCTTCTGCGTTTGCAATCATCAGATCCCGCTCGTTCATCTCACGTTCAACGCCATCCAGAGTAGTGAATTTCTCTCCCTGTTTCGCGTAGCGCACATGAATAGCGTTTCCTTTGATCTTGTCGGCATCGAAAGCGTGCAGCGCCTGACCGCATTCGTGAAGCACGAAATTGGTGACATCCACCACGTTGTTAATTGGGCGCAAACCGATAGCCAGCAAACTGTTTTTTAACCATTCCGGGCTTTCTTTGATTTCTACGCCTTTGATGCTGACTCCGGTGTAGCGAGGGCATGCTTCCGGTGCGTCAATGCTGACGGATATAGGCAATTCGTGATTGTCAATCCGGAACGCCTCTACGGATGGTTTCGTCAATGCGATATCTTGTCCGTGCGCCTTGTAGTATGCGTACAGATCGCGTGCCACGCCGAAATGCGAAGCAGCATCCGAACGGTTCGGAGTAATATCCACTTCGATGATTGTATCGTTTTCTATATGATAGTATTCCGCCGCTTTCATGCCAACCGGCGTATCGGCAGGCAGCACAATGATTCCGGCATGGTCGGTTCCTACGCCGATCTCATCTTCTGCGCATAGCATTCCGTACGAGTCCTCGCCGCGCAACTTGCCTTTTTTGATCGTAAATGATTCCTCTCCGTCGTATAGAACGGTGCCGATAGTGGCGACGATAACTTTCTGTCCGGCCGCTACGTTAGGCGCACCACAGACGATAGGCAGAGGATCGCCTTCTCCGATATTGACTTTCGTCAGATGTAAATGATCCGAATTAGGGTGGGGTTCGCAACTCAACACTTCGCCGACTACCAGGCCTTTCAAACCGCCCTTTATGGTCTCTACGGTTTCAACTGTACCTACCTCAAGACCGATAGATGTCAGAATTTTTGCTACTGTCTCGGCGTCGTCCTGCAACGCGATGTAGCGCTTTAACCAATTGTAAGAAATATTCATATTTTTGCTTATTAGTCCAAATTTCGTACAAAGGTACAACAAATTATGCATACAAACAAATAAGTTTTACTAAAAATGCAAAATAATATTTTTTTTTAGGAAAAACGCGCGCGCACTTGCGTATATTAAAAAAATGTTGTATCTTTGCAGCCTAATTTGGATTGCTATGGCTAAAATCGCATTAATAACAGGTGTTACGGGACAAGACGGAAGTTACTTGTCTGAGTTTTTGCTGGCAAAGGGATATGAGGTTCACGGTATTATACGCCGTAGCTCGGTTGATTATCGTGAGCGTATAGCCCATTTGGAGGGGGTTCCGCATTTCCATTTGCATTATGCAGACATGAGCGACTCGATGTCGCTTGTGAAACTGGTAGGTAAAGTGCAGCCGGATGAGATATACAATCTGGCGGCGCAGAGTCATGTGCAGGTGTCGTTTGATGCACCGGAGTTTACGGCAGATGTGGATGCAGTAGGAGTGCTGCGTATTCTGGAAGCCGTACGCACAAACCATCTGGAGAAGAGTTGCCGTATATACCAGGCCTCGACAAGCGAGTTGTACGGGAAAGTGGAGGAGGTGCCGCAAAACGAAAACACACCTTTCCATCCGTATAGTCCTTATGCGGTGGCGAAACTGTACGGCTATTGGATCATCAAAGAATACCGCGAAGCGTACAATATGTTCTGCTGTTCGGGTATTCTCTTCAATCATGAGTCGGAACGGCGCGGAGAAACCTTTGTGACCAGAAAAATCACATTGGCGGCGGCACGTATTGCGCAAGGCAAGCAGGAACGGCTGTATCTGGGTAATTTGGATTCTTTGCGCGACTGGGGATATGCCAAGGACTATGTGGAGTGCATGTGGTTGATCTTGCAGCATGACACGCCGGAGGATTTTGTGATTGCAACGGGTGTTCAGCATACCGTTCGTGAGTTTGCTACGCTCGCATTCCACCACGCGGGCATTGAGTTGCGATGGGAAGGAAAGGGTATAGACGAGAAAGGTATTGTCGAAAGCCTCTCGCCGGCACTCGCCCAAGGAAAAGGAGTGCAGATCGGAGATGTGGTTGTAGCTGTAAGTCCCGATTTCTACCGTCCTACAGACGTGGTGAACCTGCTTGGCGATCCGTCCAAAGCCAAACGCGAACTGGGATGGAATCCGCAAAGCACCACGTTTGAGCAACTTGTGGAACTGATGGTTGCTCACGATATGAAAAAGATAGCAGCAGACGACGCAGCGGCTGAGATACGAAAAGTCAATCTCGCCGAATATCTTGAAAAAGGAGTGGATAAGTAATACTTGTATCGAAAGGGTTTATCGATTTACTAACGGGTCATTTACGACTCTTTTAAGACTCATTTAAGAGTCAATTACGTATCCCGGTATACCTTATAATATACATTGTATATTATCCCGTGATTTTTAAAATGCAATGATTATATGTTGAAAAACTCAAAAATATATGTAGCAGGCCACCGCGGCATGGTGGGAAGCGCGATTGTGCGTGAACTGCAGAGACAAGGATATACCAATATTATTACCCGCACGCACAAAGAATTGGATCTGTGCCGCCAGGATGCGGTAGAAGCGTTCTTTGAGGCGGAGAAGCCGGAGTATGTTTTTCTGGCTGCAGCCAAAGTGGGAGGTATTGTAGCAAACCAGAATGCGCTGGCAGATTTCATGTACGACAACATGATTCTGGAGATGAACGTCATTCATGCGGCATGGAAGAACGGCTGCAAGAAACTGGAATTCCTTGGCTCAAGCTGCATCTATCCTCGCATGGCGCCACAACCGATGAAAGAAAGTTGTCTGCTGACAGGCGAACTGGAGAAGACGAACGAAGCTTACGCGTTGGCGAAGATAAGCGGACTCAAATACTGCGAGTTCCTGAACCGGCAGTACGGAACGGATTATATTTCTGTTATGCCGACGAACCTGTATGGTCCGAATGATAACTATCATCCGGAGCACAGCCATGTCCTGCCCGCATTGATCCGCCGTTTCCATGAGGCAAAAGAGAGTGGGGCGAAGTCCGTGACCTGCTGGGGTACTGGTGCCCCGCTGAGAGAGTTTCTCTATGTGGATGATCTGGCGAACCTCTGCGTATTCCTGATGAATAACTACAGCGGGAACGAAACCGTCAATGCCGGAACGGGCAAGGAGTTGACTATCAAGGCCTTGACAGAGCTGGTGGCGAAAGTGATCGGCTATGAAGGAGAAATCTTATGGGATAGTACTCGTCCTGACGGCACGCCGCGCAAACTGCTGGATGTTAGCAAAGCAACGGCTTTAGGTTGGACGTACAAAACCGAACTGGAAGACGGTATTCGCCTGGCATATAAGGACTTCCTGGAAAACCCGATGCGCGCAGAAAGGTAATCGATGAAAGATTTCAGTCTGGACATATATCGCGAATTGTTGGAGAGACTGCAGAAAGCAGGCTATGAGTTAATTCCCTTTGCGGAGTATTGCAAAGGGAAGAGACCTGCGAAATTCGTGATTCTCCGGCACGACGTGGATGCCAAACCGCAGAACAGTTTGCGGACGGCACAGATAGAACACTCCATCGGCGCGCGGGCAACGTATTATTTCCGGACATCGGAGAGCGGGGCATTTTCGCCGGACGCAATCCGTGCTATCGCCAAACTGGGACATGAAATAGGCTATCATTACGAGGATATGAGTCTCTGCAACGGAGACGTGGAGAAAGCATATGCGCATTTTGAGACGTGGTTGGACTGTTTCCGCAGGTATTATGCGGTAGAGACGATTTGCATGCATGGTGCTCCGACAAGCAAATATGACGGGAAAGACCTTTGGAAAGTCCATGATTACAAGTCGCTTGGTATAATAGGTGAACCGTATATGGATACCGATTTTAGCGATGTGCTGTATCTGACAGACACAGGCCGTTGCTGGGACGGGTACAAAGTGAGTGTCCGGGACAAAATACCGCAATACCAGGAAAAATGGAATACCCGCGGATTGACATGGCACAAAACGGAAGAACTGATAAAAGCGGTAGAGGCAGCGAAACTGCCTCCGCATGTGATGATAACAACACACCCTCAGCGGTGGACGAACAACAGCGCGGAATGGTGGCAAGAACTGGTTCTGCAGAAGATGAAGAATATAATTAAGAAACTATGGATAAGAAATTGAATTTTGCATTGATCGGTGCAGCGGGATATATAGCTCCGCGGCACATTAAAGCGATTGCGGATACAGGCAACAACCTGTTGGTAGCATACGACAAGTTTGATTCGGTAGGGCGTCTGGATAGTTCGTTCCCGGATTGCTCTTTCTACACGGAGAATGAACAGTTCGACCGTTTCTGCTCCAAACAAATGAGGACTGAGAATCCTTTGCATTGGGTGTCAATCTGTACGCCGAACTATACGCACGACGCGTTTATCCGTTACGGCCTCCGTCTGGGATGCGATGTGATCTGCGAGAAACCGTTGGTGCTTAATCCTTATAATATAGACAACTTGTTAGAGCTGGAGAAAGAGACGGGGCACAAGGCTTATACGATTCTGCAACTGCGCCTGCATGACAAGATCCGCGCACTGAAGGAGAAAGTGGAGAAGGGACCTAAAGATAAGATTTATGACGTTGACCTGACTTATATCACCTCTCGTGGCAAATGGTATTACTCCTCTTGGAAAGGCGATGTGCATAAATCCGGTGGTATTGCTACCAACATCGGCGTGCATTTCTACGACATGCTGCAATGGGTGTTCGGTCCGGTGAAGAAAAATATCGTCCATGTGATGAGTTTTGACCGCGTTGCAGGCTATTTGGAACTGGAAAAAGCCCGTGTGCGTTACTTCCTGAGTATCAACGCGGAATGTCTCCCGGCTAATGCCGTACAAGGCGAGAAGCGCACATACCGTACGCTGAATATAGACGGAGAGGAATTTGAGTTCTCAGCCGGATTTACGGAGTTGCATACCGAGAGTTACAAACAGATTCTTTCCGGCAACGGTTTCCGTATTGCGGAAGCACGTCCGTGTATTGAGACAGTGGCTCAAATCCGCCATTCGGAACCAATAGGTTTGGTAGGCGACTATCATCCTCTGGCTAAGTTACCTCTTGCCAAACACCCATTCGGATGGGATGAGAAGAGGTAATGAGAGCAATAACTGCTCCGCTACAGGAATAAAGAATAATGACAAAAATGAATATGCATAAAACAACATATTTATTATTTCTGACTCTTACTTGTATATGGTTGTCTTCGTGCGTTACGGCTCGAAAAGTGAACTATATGCAAGAGCCGGATAAGTATATTCCGCACTATGCCGACACACTCAGTTTTGAGGATTACGAGTTGCGAATCGGCGACCGGCTGTATGTGTATGTCTATTCGCTGGATGAAAAAGTGACGGCTATGTATAATGCCGGAGGGTCAAATGCCTCTACTATGCGCTATCAGATGAACGGAAGCAGCGGCGGTTCGTACGACCTCTATACCTACCTGATTGACGATGACGGAAACATTGATTTTCCGACGATAGGAAAAGTGTATGTTCGCGGAATGACGACACGCGAGGTAAAACACAAACTGGAGGAAGAACTAAGCGCCCTACTCAAGGAAATTCCGGGATATAGCACCGTCTCCGTGGAAGTCAATATCGTAAACCGTTCGTTCTCAATCATTGGAGCGCAAAGCGGACGATATATGATCAACAAGGAGAAGATGACCATCTTTGAGGCTCTGGCCATGGCGGGCGACCTGAATGAGTTCAACAGCAGAAAAGAGATCAAACTGGTGCGCGAGAAAGAAGGAGTGACAACCATCAAGACTTTTGACGCACGTTCCAAAGATCTGGTCAATTCGGAATACTATTATATTGAGCCGAACGATATCATCTATATCCGACAAATCCCGGGTTATAGTTTCGGTATCAATTCCGCCTCTACAGTTCTTGGCGTAACAGCAACCACTATATCGTTCGGAGTATTGATCTATACGATCGTTCAGACAGGTATCAACCATGTTAAGAAATATTACGGCGGAGGCTCCAATAGTGGCGGATCCAATGGTATGCCGGCGAAAGGAGGTGCCCAATGAAAAAGATTTATCTGATATTGCTTGCCCTCACTGCGGTATTGATGTCAAGCTGCTACAGCCACAAATCTATCGGTTACCTGCAAGAGCCGACGAAGAGCAACAAACTGCCGGTATATGACAGCGTAAGCTATGAACCCTACCGAATCCGTGTCAATGACGAGATTATTTACCGCCTGATTACGTTAGACGAGACTATGAGTAAGATGTTGGGTGCCAATAATATGGCTACCAGCGGTCAGTATGCCAATTCCTACCGCGTTTATTCGGACGGAACGATAGATATTCCTTTCCTTAAACCGATCAAGGTTTTGGGACTGACGGAAGCCGAAGCACAGGATACGCTGCGTGCGGCATTCCGAGAGATCATTCCTGACGCGGATGTTAAGTTGGCACTGTATAATAAGTATTTCTCCGTTATAGGAGACGCAAATGCCGGTAGATATTTTATATATAAGGAGAAAATGAATATCTTCCAAGCCTTAGCCATGACAGGCGATGTGATGAATAGCGGCGACCGCAGACATATCCGTATCATCCGTCCGAGAGACGGAGGACAAGAACCCGAGATATTGGAGTTCGATATGCGTACCAACAGCATCATTGATTCGAAATACTATTATGTTTATCCGAACGATGTCATCTATGTTGCACGTACGAAAGACAGTTTCTACAAGGTACCGACATACACCGGTTTTCTGGGCCTGATCACAAGCAGCGTGGCTTTGCTGACAACCGTTTTGAATTACGTAGCATTCCTGTATAAATAAAGACTATGAGCACAAATAATCCATATTACACTCCGGGAGGAAATAGCCAATATTATGCCCCGGGAGGCAACAATTATTACATGCCGGGCGGCAACCAGCAGTATTATCAGGCAGACCCGCAACAGCAACAAGGAGGTGACGATGAAGAGAGTTCTATGAACTTTAACCCCATCGAGTGGATCTTCACTTTCCTGCACTACTGGTATCTGTTCGTGATAGCCCTTGTGATTGCTTTAGGTCTGGCTATGCTGAAAAACAGAAGGTGGATACCGACGTATTATTCCCAGGGTACTATTGTCATTAAGGAAAGCGGTACGTACGGCGGCTCTGCTTCTGCGCTGATGAGCGGTTTCGGTGTGGATGCCGGATACAAGAATGTGAACAACCAGATGATTATGCTGGGGTCGTACGACTTGATGAGCCGAGTAGTTGATTCGTTGCCGTTCCTGAATGTGGAGTATATCACGCAAGGACGCTTCAAGACGCGCCAACTCTACCGTCAGACTCCTATTATTGTTGAGTTCACGCGGCTTGATCCTCGTGCCTACGGCATATTATACCAGGTTAATTTCGAAAACGACGGCACGCTGCGCATCGCTTCTACAGATGAAGATACACCGCTTGACTTGCGCGCCCACTACGGCGAGGCTATCAGTTGTCCGCTGTTTGATATTACTATCTGGCCGACGGAACTAATGGTCAATTCAGGAAAGATATATTTCCGTTTCAGGACTCATGAATCCCTTGTGGATGAGTTCATGAGCCGCCTGCAGCTTTCTTTCGTCACAGAGGGATCGACGGTTCTTGCGCTTTCTCTCACAAGTGAGACGCCGCAACGGGATTGCGAGTTTATAGACGAATTGGCCAAGATATATCTGCTGCAAAACCTGGAGCAGAAGAATGAAGTGGCAGAGAACTCAATCCGTTTTATCAACGAGCAGCTCAAGACCCTGCAGTCTTCTCTACAGGTAAGCGAGGGCGCTATGACTGATTTCCGGCAGGAGAACAAATTTGTTGATGTCAACTCCTATGCCGGTCAGTTGATGGGACGTATTGCGGCATACGACCAGCAGTCGATGGAACTCCGTCTGCGCGAGACTTATTTCGATTACCTGATCAAATATATTCATGAGAATATAGACAAGGATGCCGTAATAGCTCCTACTACAATGGGTGTGAACGAGCCTATGCTGATGGGTCTTGTGCAACAATTGAACGACCTGCGTATCCAACGCGGCGAGTTGACGGAGAAAAACGTCTATTACGCCAAATACACAAAGGATATCGAGAATGTAAAGACAGCGATAGAGGAGGTAGTGACCTCCATGCGTGCATCTCTTGAGATAGAGAAGGCTGATCTGGCAAACAGATACAGCGAGGTGGAGAAATCCATAAAACAACTGCCGCAGAAAGAATTGCAGATGGTGGCCATCGAGCGTAATTACCGTATTGACGATAACTACTACACGTTCTTCCTTCAGAAAAGAGCAGAAGCAGAGATTCAAAAAGCCTCCAACACGCCGGATAACTCAATTATGGACAAGGCGCGTACTACCGCTATCATGAACGCCAAGGCTAAATCGAAGACCACCTCTACGTATCTCATAATCGGTTTCCTGATTCCGATGGTTCTGATCATTCTGAGCGAACTGCTTAACAACAAAATCCGTTCGCCTAAAGATGTGGTCAAACTGAAGATGTTCCGTCTAATAGGAACGCTTCGTCATGCAAAGAGCCAGAACCCGACTTTGGTACGCGCTTCACCCCGGTCCAGTTACGCGGAAATGCTCCGTGCTATCCGTACGCGTGTGGAGTTTGTCCTTCGACGCAAGGATAAGATGGTCATTTGTATCACATCCACGGAGTCCGGTGACGGTAAAACATTCCTTTCTACCAACTTGGCTGCGCTGTATGCCATGACCGGTAAAAAGGTGCTGCTGGTTGATCTGGACTTGCGCAAACCGAATATCCACACCAAACTGGGCTTGGAGAATAGTGTAGGTGTGTCGAATTACCTGATCGGCGACTGCGAGGAGGAAGATATTTATGTACGTAATACACCATTCGGCTTTGACTTTATACGCGCAGGTACTATTCCTCCTAACCCCGGTGAGTTGGTTCACTCCGACAAACTGGCAGAAGCCATCCGGAAGGCTCGTGAAAATTACGACTATATAATCATGGATACATCGCCTATCGGTCTTGTTCCTGATGCATATGCCGTGATTGAACAAAGCGATATGTGCTTGTATGTTATCCGCTGTATGCAGACTAACAAGTCGTTCTGCAAGCAGACTCTGGAGCAGATGCAAGAAGTAGTTGAAAATCCGGAAAAAATCCAACTCGTTCTCTCTGATATACCTACAGAGGGACGCCATTCCTACGGCTCGGGTTATGGTTACGGCTACGGTGGCTATGGAGGTTACGGATACGGCCACTTCGGCTACGGCGGCTACGGAGGTTATGGATATGGTTACGGTAGTAATAACGGCCGGTCCAAACGCTACGGGAAACTGTACGGAAAGATCTACGGTGCTTTAGTTAAGGACGACAAAGCTTATCGCTCCTACTACTATTATCACCATGATGAAGACGACGAAGAGTCGCAGTCCGGTAGTGAGAATAAAGATTAAAAACGGGAAGGGATGCAGAAATGCATCCTTTCTTTTGTAACGGGGTGCAGGAACTCCATCTCGGCAGCATGAAGCATAAGCCGCTCTGCCGGCTTTCCTCCATATAGCCGGTCACCGATAATTGGAGCATCCAGTCCGTCCGGATGAGAGGAATGAACGCGCAGTTGGTGGGTTCGTCCGGTTAGAGGAAAGAAATCTACCAGAACAGAACCGTCCTCCCGATACTCACGGATGGTATATCTTGTGAGAGCCGTTTTTCCGTGCTCTCTGTCTACCATCTGGCGCGGGCGATCGTAAGGATTAGGGAGAAGAGGAAGAGAGATCTGACCCTCAGTCGGCAAAACTTTGATTTTTTCTCCCGTAATAAGTGCTTCGTATCGTTTTTGGATGTCCCTGCGCTGGAAATATGCTTGTAAGGTTTTGTACATCTCCGGTGTCTTCGCCAAAACGAGCAAACCGCTTGTGTCTTGATCCAGGCGATGTACAGGCTGAATGACTGCTGAATGTCCCTTCAGTAAAAGTGCGTCTATGACGGATAACTGACCGTTTTTGCCGGGAACAGACAGTAAGCCGGACGGTTTGTTGACGACGATAAGATACGCATCCTCGTAGATTATTTCTATTTCACGGCACAAAAGCTCCGATGTTGTTTGCTCAGGGGAAGTTATCTCCATGCCTTGCAACATATGCCGTAATATAGGCACGCATCGGCTTGAGCACGGGCTGTAAAAAGTACCTTCCCGCCGGAGTTCGTTTTGGGGCATCGCGCCGACCCAGAATTCAGCCAGTGCAACAGGTGTTAAACCATGCAGAAAAGCGTACTGCAGCAGTTTTGGCGCACAGCATTCTCCGGCTCCGGAAGGAGGTAATTTTTCAGTAGATAACCTTGTCTTATTGCCGGAAACATACCATTCTTCCGGGGAGATGATGGGTTTCTCGTTCCGGAATATCTCCAGTAAGTTTTTTGTCTCTCCAAGACCGTTAGTGAGTCTGTAATTGGCAAACAGAAGGCGTTGCAGACGTTGTGATTCCTCTCGCGAAGTGCCGATGGGCATGGCGGCGCATTCATAAACAGGAGGAACGAATCCGTCATGATAATATGAGCCGTCCAGTTGCGCAGAAAAGGCAGCTATGTATCCTCCGCTATGCACCAGCACACCGAACATCTTGCCACACCGATGTAGCTCGCTATCAGGCGTAGCGAGCATGTATGCGTGTACTTTTTGGATAATATCCTGTGCTGCTTTTTGAGCAGCAGGATGGGGTGGTAGTGCAAAAGGCGAATACATAGTGCATCAAAAAAATCGAGTGCAAAAATACAAAAAAATTTGTATATATGCAAAAATTGTTGTAATTTTGTGCCCGATTATGCAATTAGCTTTCGATAACGATAAATATATTCGCATCCAATCGGAGCATATCCGTGAGCGAATAGCACAGTTTGGCAACAAACTGTATCTGGAGTTGGGCGGCAAGTTGTTTGACGACATGCACGCAAGTCGAGTACTGCCCGGATTTATGCCGGATAGCAAGTTACGGATGTTGACCCAACTGCGTGACTCACTAGAGATACTGATCGTACTCTCTGCCGAAGATATTGAGCGAAACAAAGTGCGTCAGGACTTGGGTATTACGTATGACGAGGACGTACTGCGTCTCCGGGAGGAGTTTATGAACAGAGGATTTATGGTGTCCTCGGTAGTAATTACACATTATTCGGGTCAGCGGTCCGCCGATGCATACCGTCAGCGGCTGGAACGCAAAGGAATACGGGTATATTATCACTATATTATCGAGGGTTATCCCCACAATGTAGATTTGATAGCGAGCGATGAAGGCTTTGGAAGGAACGACTATATAGAGACTAGCCGTCCCTTGGTGGTCGTTACGGCTCCGGGGCCCGGAAGCGGCAAGATGGCCGTCTGTCTAAGCCAACTCTATAACGAACAGAAGCACGGTTGCGAAGCCGGTTATGCCAAGTTTGAAACGTTCCCGGTATGGAATCTGCCTCTGAAACATCCGCTGAACGTAGCTTATGAGGCTGCAACGGCTGATATCCAGGATGTGAACATGCTGGATCCGTTCCATCTTGAAGCCTACGGCAAGACGGCTGTAAACTATAACCGCGATATTGAGATATTCCCTGTATTGGATGCGTTGTTCAGGTCTATCTACGGCGAGAGCCCGTATAAGTCCCCGACGGATATGGGAGTGAATATGGTAGGGTTCTGCATCAGTGACGACGAAGCAGTACGCGAAGCAAGCAAGCAGGAAATAATCCGTCGTTATTTCCGCGCGTTATGCCATTTAGCGAACGGCAAATGCAACGAAGCGGAGATTAAGAAACTGGCGTTGTTGCAACAACAGGTAGGAATCACTACTGCTTACCGCCGCACCACGGTAGCAGCCCGTGAACGTCGCGCTTTGAGCGGAGCTCTGCATGACGGTGCTTTTGCTCATGCAGCAGCCATAGAGTTGCCGGACGGACGCGTTATTACAGCGGAGGCAGGGCCGTTATTAGGCTCCTCTGCCGCCCTGTTGCTGAATGCGATGAAAGAGTTAGCGGGTATTGACCATGCAGTACGGCTGATTCCTGAGAAATTCATCAGCCCTATTCAGCAGACGAAGATCGGTTATCTGCATGGTCAGAACCCAAGACTTCACACGGATGAGGTGTTAGTGGCGCTTTCGGTGCTGTCATTGCAAGACGAAAACTGCCGTAAGGCATTGGAGACGCTGCCGCTTCTGAAGGGATGTCAGGCGCATTCAACAGTAATGCTCAATGAAGTAGATTGGAAAACATTTAAGAAATTAGGAATCGACCTAACAACAGATCCTGCAAAGAAGTAAAGAGAACTCGGGTGTGAATCCCGGACTGACCGGCAACTGTGATGGCCGCAAGGCCTAAGTCAGATCGCTTTCTTCTTTTGCGAATTGAGAAGTCCTCCAGGTTTAGGGCTTACAATGACAAAGAAGATATTTCTCATACTAATAATGGCACTCAGTGCGCACTCTGTTATCGCGGAAAGCGAGACGGAGCGCGATTCGTTGTACTCTGACTTCCGTATAGAGGAGGTTGAGGTAACGGCTCGTAGCCTGACGAAAGATATCATCGTGCCGCAACGGCTGAAGGGGGCGGAGTTAGAACGACTTAATTCGCTGTCGGTAGCCGATGCACTGCGTTATTTCTCAGGAGTCCAACTAAAGGACTACGGCGGTGTAGGGGGGATCAAGACGATCAACGTACGATCCATGGGCAGCCAGCATACGGCGGTCTATTATAACGGAGTGCAATTGGGCAATGCGCAGAACGGACAAGTTGATCTGGGGCGGTTCTCGCTGGATAACATGGAGGAGATTCAGCTTTTCAATGGTCAGAAGTCAGATATCTTCCAGTCTGCCCGCGAGTTCGGCGCTGCAGGAAATGTGTATCTTACTACCCGTAAACCTTATTTCAAACCGGGTGAGCGTGCGCACGTACACGGGAAGATGCGTTTCGGTTCGTTCGGCTTGGCGAATCCGAATGTAGGATTTGATGTGAAGCTGACGGAAACCATGTCGCTTACCTTCGATGCCGAGTACGTCTATTCGAATGGCAAGTACCCGTTCCGATACCGACGTGTGCTGCCGAACGGCGAGACGGCATATGACACAACGGCTGTGAGACAGAACGGGGATGTCAATGCGGTGCGCGCGGAACTCGGTATCCATCATTATTACCGAACCACGGGTTTCTGGCGTGTTCATGCCTATAACTACTATTCCGAGCGCGGTGTGCCGGGGGCTATCGTCAATAATGTTTGGCGGAACGGCGAGCGTTTATGGGACCGCAACACATTTGTTCAAGCCCAGTGGCAGGACGAATGGTTCGGACGATGGAGCACACGCCTTCTTACCAAATATGCAAACGACTATACGCATTACAAGAACAACGACGTGCGTCTGCTGCCCGCCGATAACGAATATACGCAGCAGGAGGTCTATCTGTCGCTGGCTAACAAGGTGCAGATCTTCAATTTCTGGGATTTCTCCGTTGCGTATGATTTTCAGTTCAATGACTTGCACCGTTGTAACCTGTTGTCAGACACCGTGCCGGAATATTTCAAGCGATATTCCCACTGGCTGTCCGCAGCAACTGCTTTCAATATCAAGGAATACCTGAGAATACAAGCGTCTGTATTAATGACTGCTGTAGATAATAAAAAGCCTCGTGTCACTCCTGGGCTGTTCTTTTCTTTCCGTCCATATCCCGTTATCGATCTCAGTCTGAATGTGTTTTACAAGCAAAGCTACCGTTATCCCACATTCAACGACCTGTATTATACAGATTTGGGAAATGCAAACCTGCGGCCGGAGTTAGCCCGGCAGCACTCGATAGAAGCAGCATACCGCAAAGCAACCAAAATGTATGATATAGCTGTAACCGCTTCTTATTATTACAACCGGGTTACGGATAAGATCATTGCTTACCCGAAAGGGCAGCAGTTCCGGTGGACAATGCTGAATTTAGGGGAAGTGAAGATTCATGGCATGGATGCCAAAGCGGATATGTCCTTCAATCTGCCGTTGCGGTTCGTGTTACGCGGGCGCCTCAATTATACGTACCAGAAAGCAATCGATGTGACGAACCCCAATGATACGTATTATTGCCATCAGATCCCCTACATACCCTGGCATAGCGGAAGTGTGGTTGTCGGACTGAACTGGCAAAGCAAACGGGGTGACCACTACGGGTTGAACTATTCGTTTATCTATGTCGGCGAGCGGTACTGCCAGCAGGAGAATATCATTTATAACTATGTACAGCCATGGTACACGCATGATATGAGTATATATGGAGAGTGGGGGATCAAGCGTTGGTGGCTGAAGGCGAATTTAGAGATCAATAACATGCTCGGGCAGGATTACGAAGTAATCCAGAACTACCCGATGCCTAAACAAAATGTACGATGCACATTAGCCGTCAAATATTAGGATTAAGGAGCAAAGACCGCTTCGCTAAAAGAGTAAAGACAAATATGTATTTATTTATACATATTTGTTTATATTCCTTACTCCTTACTCTTTACTCTTGTAGAGGCGACGAGGTCGTCTATCCCACTATCGGCACGCATGTGACGGACGAGGTTCGCGAGGGCGGGCTATATGTACTATGCGAGGGCAATATGGGTTCTAACAAAGCCCGGCTCGACTACATGAATCTTCATTCGGGTGAATATTACGCCAACTGGTACGGCTCTCAAAACCCGCACCAGTTAAAGGAATTGGGTGATGTAGGAAACGATATCCAGGCGTACGGAGGAAGACTTTATGCCGTGATCAACTGTTCGCACAAGGTAGAGGTGATGGACAGGCAAGCACGGCATATAGGGCAGGTGGACATCCCCAACTGCCGCTATCTGGCATTCAAAGGGAACAAGGCATATGTGAGTGCCTATGTAGGCTCTGTAGCCACGCCGGAAATGTTAGGGTCTGTCTTTGAGGTGGACACCGCTACGCTGGAGATCACGCGTGAGGTGAAAGTAGGTCACCAGCCGGACGAGATTTGTATTGTGGGCGAGACACTGTATGCAGTCAATTCGGGCGGCTATTTTACCAACCGGCATGATTCGACGGTTTCAGTGATAGAGTTAGGCGGATTTACAGAGACAAAGAAGATCACAGTAGGTTCGAATCCGCAACGTATCCGGGCTGACCAGAGCGGGAGACTATGGGTCTGCACGGAACAGGGGATAGCTATTATTGAGGAGGAAAGAGTGATAAGACGGATCGATGTAAAAGCAAGCAACATCTCTATCCATGGCTCGACAGCCTATATCATAGACAGCGAATCGCATTTGCTCCGTGCCTTTTCCACCATTGATTTTACAGAACAGGAACAGCATATAGACATATCGGGCTATGAGCACCCGTACGGATTGCTGGCAACGAATGATGTAATCTATATCACAGATGCCAAGAATTATGTCTCGTCCGGCGTGCTGCATTGCTATGGATATGACGGCAAAGAGCATTGGACAGCTAAGACAGGCGATATTCCGGGACACTTATGCCGTGTCAGCGGTGCATACGACCTCTATCCGGATACAACGAAGCAGGACACGGTAAAAGCCTTCTCTCCTTATATATCGCGCGTGTATGAGTACCTGCCGGCGATGGGGCAGTTTGTGAACGTATTGCCCCAATACGAGGAAGGCGACAACGCGGAAGCCATGTGCCGCAAATGCGAACAGGCTATAGCCAACAATGCCGGAGGCATGGTCTGTTTAGGAGGATGGGGAGGCTATATTACCTTCGGTTTTGACCACGCGGTAGAGAACAAAGAGGGCTATGACCTGCGGATCCTCGGGAACGCCTTCCTCATGAGCGGGAATGAGACCTATGGTAGCAGCGAACCGGGCATTGTGCTGGTCAGTCGGGATGAGAACAAGAACGGTCTGCCGGACGACGAGTGGTATGAACTGAAAGGCTCCCTGTATGACAATCCGGCGACGAAACACCATGTGTCAAAGACCTATACGCGCGAGAGCGATACAATCCGCAATCCTTTCCATCAACAGCCTTATTTTCCGCAATGGGTAGAGGCGGAAAGCATTACTTTTACGGGTGCCTTGCTGCCACCGATAACAGAGAATATCAGCGGACAGAATGTACAGCGGATTCTGGATTTCGGCTATGCAGACAACAAACCGAACAGCGACAAAGAAGGAACAAGTTTTGATATATCGTGGGCTGTAGATGCGGACGGACAATCTGTTTCACTGCCATGCATAGATTTCGTCCGCATCTACACTGCGGTAGATGAAGCATACGAAGGTACCGGCGAACTGAGTACGGAGGTCTCCGGAGCCATCGACCTGCATATAGAATAGTGCCAAAAACACTTATAATTAACATTATTTATTAACAATTTTAAAAAACAAACAAAATGAAAAAATCATTTCTTTTCGTAGCCGCTCTGGCATTGACCTTTGCGGCTTGCCAACCGCGCACAGACGTGGAGAACAACACCATCGCTACCTTTGAGGAAGCAGCCATCACTCCCTTGACCATTGAGAGTACGTTCAAGTATTCTGTGGACACAACGGTATTCCTGCAGAGCGGTAATTTTGAAATCCAGCAGACCGTTAGCTGGGGAGGTGCTATGACAGCAGGAGGCGTGGTTTCCAACCAAACTACTACAGATGTAAAAAACGGCTATGCTGATGCTTACAAATCGGCTGCCGGAGGTGCTTATGCCGGAAAAAACTATCTGGTTTGGTATTCCGACTCTTATTCTCCTAATGTCATCAAACTGACGAAAGCCGCTACGGTTCCGGGCATGTATGTTTGCAATACTGCGCTCGTTGAGTCCATGATCAAGGTGGGAGACGGAATGTCCACAGTTGCCGGAGGGTTCACAGCGAATGACCACCTTCTGCTGACCATTGGCGGTTCGCTGGAGGGGAAAGAAGTAAACAGCACGGTTGAGTTCTACCTGGCAAAGGGAGAAAACATTGTAAATCAATGGACTTATGTAGATCTGAGCACGCTTGGCAAAGTGGATGAACTGCATTTCACCATGAGTGGAACGAAAACCAATGCTATGGGTCTAACCACTCCGGCATACTTCTGTATCGATAACCTCGGCGCATCCAAGTAATGCGGACTATACAGACCATAGTATCTGTTATCATGCTTCTTTGCTTCGTCGGGTGCGCACAGCACTCGGCGGAGCAGGGTAGTGTGCCGGAAGGCAACAAATACGCTACAGGGTTTCAGATCACCGAGACGGATACAGGCGTAGTGGTAGAGGTGTTCCAGCCATACCAGCGCCTCTGTGTCAAAGAGCCGCTCCGCCGTCTGGGTACGATGAGTACCGTGCAGGTCGGCTTTCTCTATGCCTTGGATGCGATGGAGAACCTGGTGGCGGTATGTAATCCGGAGTTGATCTACACGCCTGTCCGCGGCGACGAGATAGACCTCGGTGACTCGATGAAGCCGAGTGCTGAACGCACGCTCCAAGCCGGTCTGGATGTGCTGCTGGCGGTCAATTACGGCCAATATGACAATCTGGAAGCGGCGCGGATAGAGAAACTGGGTGTGTTCACCATGTATATCAACGAATGGCAGGAACACACGCCTCTTGCGCGCGCCGAGTGGATCCGTGTCTTTGGCGCTCTAACCGGCAAACTGCCGCAGGCGGACTCTGTTTTCAATACCATAGAGCAAAAGTATCTCCATCTTACAGCGAGTGTCAACGAGCGGTCTCACAGCGGAAGCGGTCTCACAGGCGAAGCCGGTCCGGCAGCACAGCGGTCAATCATGTCCGGCAATAATTTCCGCGGCACATGGTATGTGCCTTCCGGCAAGAATTATCTGGCATACCTCTTCAAAGACGCAGGGGCGCAATATCCGTTCTATGACGACGAGCGGGAGACTTCTATTCCGCTAACGGTAGAAGAGACGCTGCGTTATTTCCATGACGCGGATGTGTGGGTAGGTGCCGGAGGAAACAGTCTGGCGGAACTCGCCGAGATAGACGAGAAGCATACATGGTTCAAGGCGTATCAGGAAGGCCGCGTCTATAACTGGCGCAAACAGCGTCTGGCGAACGGCGCGAATAATTTCTGGGAGCGCGGGGTAGTGCACCCCGAAGAAATGCTGGAGGACGTTATTAATATCCTTAATAACGCTCCTGACTCCGTGTTGCATTTCGCTAACAGATTGTACTAGGATACTAGGAGCCTAGGATCCTAGTTCCCTAGTTTCCTAGTTTTCTCTGGCTACCTCCTCTAGACAGTTCCGGCAGAGGCAATCGGAATAATGCGTGCGCAGATAAGCGCGCGCTTTTTCATTCAGTCTGACTCCCACGCACTGGCAGAACGCATCGTGAGTGCAAACAAAATGTGCCCCGCATCGGGGGCACGTTTTGTTATCGGGTGTTTGGTCGGTTGCCATTGTGTCCTTTATTTTGCCAGTTTGACAATAAGGGTGGAGAGACCTTTTATCTCGATGTCCTTGCGGCTGAGATCAATCTGTTCTCCGGTAAGCGGGTTGAAACCTTTGGTATTATAGCGGCCAAGGATCTCCGCATAGGTTGCTGTAGGAATGGTACGCGGTTCCTCAGAAGCGTTAGCGAACACAAAGACGGCTTCTTTTTCGTTATAGCGGAAGAATGCGTAGGTGTTATTACGTGCATGGAAATGCATGGTCTTGCCGGAATGCAGCACCGGTTCGTCCTTGCGCCAGTTGAAGAGCCGGCTCTGGAAGTCATACATGTCCCTCATCTCTCCGGTAACCTGTTCTCCTTGCGGCAGAGGAGCGCGGAGGTAGGAGTGGTTGTTCGGATCTTCTTTGTTCGCGGAGATCATGGCATATTCGTCTCCGTAGAGCACCTGCGGGATACCACGCATGGTAGCGAGAAGGACGTAAGCCAGTTTGACACGGCGGATATCTTTGTCCTTGACCGCATCGCGGATGCGGCTCATATCATGGTTGCCGAGGAAAGTAAGCAACTTGTTCACGTCGGCGTACATGTAATCCAGAGTGAGTGCGTCATAGACCTTGGTGAGTCCGCCGCCCCAGTAGTTACCGTCGTTCTCCAGTGCCTGACGGATAGCTTCTTCTGTGGGGAAATCCATGACAGTAGGGAGGTTGGAGTCAAAACCGTCGAAGTTCTTTGTTCCGCTCTGCCAGTAAGCCACAGCCGGAGCCGGACGTGTCCAGCACTCGCCGACGATATTGATATCCGGATACTCCTTGCGTATGGCAGCCAGCCATTCTGCGCCCGGTTGTCTCTCTATGTAAGGGTAGGTGTCTACGCGCAATCCGTCCAGATTTGCATACTCAATCCACCAAATCGCCCATTGCTGGAAATACTTGAGCAGATCCGGGTTCTCCAGATTCATATCCGGCATCGGTTTGTCGAACCAGCCGCGGTTAGAGAGCTTGCGGTCGTATTCGGAGGCGTTGATATCATAATTGGCGGTAAAGACATTGTTGGTGTTGGTGAATTCCGGGAATTGGTTAATCCAGTCCTGATAAGGCAGGTCTTTCATCCACCAGTGAGCCGCGCCGCAATGGTTGGGCACCATGTCCATTAATATCTTCAGACCTTTCTCATGCGCCTTCTGCACCATTTGTGCATACAAAGCATTGGAGCCGTATCGCGGGTCTATATGATAGTAGTCGGAGCAAGCGTAGCCGTGATACGACCAAGCCTCTTCGTCGTCGCCAAGCATCGGAGTAGGCCAGATAGCGGTGCAGCCGAGTTTGGCGATATGGTCGAAACTGTTGATGATTCCTTGTATATCTCCGCCCCAACGTCCGTTGACATTTGATTTGTCGGCTTTCTCTCGTGTGTACTTGGTGGAGTTATTGCTCTCGTCGCCATCCACAAAGCGGTCGCTCATGATCAGATAAATCACGTCCGCAGTTGTGAAACTGCTGCGTTTGCGGCTGTCCTCGCGACGGGAAGCGATAGAGTAGTCATACGTGGCTTTCTTGTTTCCTTTCTTGAGGGTGATACGGTATGTTCCGGGCTGGAAGACACCGAAATCAACGAAGAGGTAGTTCGGACTCTCGGCGTTATGCTGTTTTCCGGGCACGAGTCCGTGGCATGCGCCGCGCATCACTTTGCCGTTCACTACCTGCTGTACGGATACTTGTGCATCTTTCAGGTCCTGACCGTGGAACATAATAGTCAGCGGCGTCTGCATGCCGGTCCACCAACAGAGCGGCTCAACCTGCTCAATCTTCGGTGCTGCCATCAGCCATCCTGCCAACAGCACACTTGCTAAAAAGGAAAAAGTCTTTTTCATATGCATAGAATTAAGAACTACAAATTACAAACTACAGCTCATCAATCATCACCTTACCCAGCGCATCGTATTTCTCGCTGATCGAGGTATATTTCTTCCAGAACTGCTGCATCTCCTCGGACGGCGATTGCAGGAACAGTTCATTACCTTGTTTCTCTATCCGGTCGGTGACCATTCCCAGACTGATCTTATGGGTGTCCATAGCAGGCTGGAAAGTCTTGTCTTCCTCTCCTTCCACATATACCTCACGCAGGATGCCTGTCTCTACCATGCGTCCCAGGAGCTGGTTTACAAGCCGGATGGGCAAATGGTCGCGAACCGCCATGTCGTGCGCCGTCATAGGCTCTTCGTCCGCCTCAAACCGCATTATGATCGTGTATAGCAGATAGAGCATAATGAAATCTTTGTACCGCCGCGAGATATTCTTCAGGTCCGATTCGTACTCGAATTCTTCGTTGTTCTGGATGGCATAACTCATCTCGGCGCCAATAAGGATGAGGAGGCTGGTGTATTGCAGCCAGGTCATCAGAATAGGGATCGTAGCAAACGCTCCGTAAACGATACTCGTGCGGCTCAGCATCGCTATCAAATAGACCGACAGCATCTGCAGCAACTGGAAGAGCGTGCCCATAATCACACCCGGTATAAAGGCGCTCATGAACCGCACTTTGGTGTTCGGGATTCCGACATACATGACCGTGAACAGCATCCAGCAGATAGCAAACTGAAGGAATTTCACGCCGGAGGTATGTACGAAATGGTGGAGTGCCTCGATATGTATCGTGCTTTCTACCGTGGAGTGCAGAAAGATGTTGATGCCGGCGGAGCAGACGATCAGTACCGGAATAAGCACCACGATAGCAATATAGGTGGTCACCTGGCGGAGTATGGAACGCGATTTCTTGACGTTCCAAATCTTGTTGAAGGCGGTCTCGACGGACTCAAAGAACGAATAGACCGCCCAAAGGAGAATCAGAATACCGATACCGATAAACAGGCCTCCTTGCGCCGTGTCCAGATAGCGTTCCACCATCGCCATGATCGTTGGTACAAGGTTGGTCTCGCCTAAGAAGGACTTGTTCAGCTGAGTCTCTATCACGTCCGCCACGCCGAAACCCTTTGCCACAGCCACTATCATTGCCAGAATAGGCACGATAGCGAAGATAAGAGAGTAGGTGAGGGATTTGGCTTTGTCATTCAGGTTTTTGCTGGCAAATCCTCGTACGACCAGAACGATCGTGCGGATGATGTTGTAGCCTAATTTCTGAAAGAACCCGTCGAACTCTGTCGCCGTTACCCGCCACATGTCGTAGCGTAAAAAACGAATGATATCGGAGAATTTCTTCACGGTCTGACAATTTAACGGGTTTGACGGCTTATTATGACTCCCGCAAATTTTATATTTGTGGGAAGGAGGGAGCAGATCTATAAGCCGGGTTCTGTACCCTTTCGGGCGTCTATCATTAATCTCGAGGTACATGTTACCATGTCCTTCTCTCGCTTCCTACCCTCCGACTCACGCGAGCAGCGTTCGGACGCCGGTTTACTTGGAATTGCAGCCCACAGTGTGCTCGTTTCACATTCCTCGTCTCTGTAGCAGTGACCAAACATTTCTGCCTGACGGCGGTTAACCGCTGTGGTGCTCTGTGCTGCCCGGACTTTCCTCTGCGGATGAGATTAAAGCACGCGTGCTTTTCTTTCCCTCTGCAGCGATAGACCGATCTGCTGTGAGCGGTGTACGGGAGTCGGACCCGCCTCCTCAGCTTGGGAAGCTGATGCACTACCGATGTGCTAACACCGCAAACGCTCCTTGAGCATGATTTTCAAAATCGTCTGCAAAGGTACTGCTTTTTTTTGAAATATGCAAATAAATTTGCAAAATTTTATATAGGGGGTGGCAAACCGGCTTCCCAACGGTCTATGCCCGGCTTGGTTAAGAGGTCTAAAACGGTAGGCATGCCCGTATTGATGATATGTTTTTTGAGGCGGAATGGCTGCTCCGGCTCTATAGGCTCAAAGGAAACGGGTTCCGGTTCTTGCGCTTTCTTGCGCTCCGTTTGGAGTTGGCGGTAGATAGAGACGTAGGTATATTGGTAGAAACGCGAGTACGGTTTCATGCCTTCTTCCGGCTTGGCTCCGCCTTTGAAAACGGTATAATAATGTCTGAAAAAGCGCACGCGCCATTCGAGGGCTTCTATGGAATGGTCGTGTTCGAGTGCATGCGCCTGCCGCTGCGCCTCTTTGATGAGCTCGCGGTTGGCGACACACGCCGCAGACCAGTGTTTCGGAAAATGGTACGTATATAACTCATGCAATCCTGCCCGGAAACGGGATGGTCTTACCACAATGCGTTTCCGGCACTTCCGACCTTCTTTCGCC
>OCTW011604427.1_pt1 | contig 69416 bp, 61 predicted proteins | sample 1539671 | NCBI WGS metagenome assembly OCTW01 (sample SAMN02144230, study PRJEB22623) | gut metagenome | biome: sheep rumen | host: Ovis aries | place: New Zealand | reverse complement strand
GCATCGCTGCAGAAAGTCTTCCCGGAACAGGCGGAACAGTTCTACGAACGTACGGAAAAAGATATGAAAGACCGGCTCGATTCCTACAAGAAATTGGCAGACAGAAAGTAATACCCCTGTATCTCCCCTCTGTCTGTTAACAACCTCCATTTTCACCATAGATGTATAAGCGCACGAAAGCACTCTGGATATGTGTCCGGGGTGCTTTCGTGCGCTTGCTTGATATTTGAATTATTTATAACTATCGATATAGTACAACAAAGTTAATATAAAATTTAGCTATATAAAACCAAAATGAATATGTATTATACAAAAACGACATTATATTGTAAAATAAATACAGAGTTAAGAAATACGAAAATAATAACTGCATATGCATCTATGACGGTGATATTATTAAATATTTGCGGATGTAGATGGACGGGGACATATGTATTGCTCTATACCGATATATTAATTTTAACTATAATTATGCATAAGAATCTGTGATACGTGGCCACTACAGATTTTTAATAAAGCAGAAGAATCCGATGCTGTTATTTCATTGGGATATTTGAAAGGAGAAATCATATGAAAGAGCGTGAAGAACTCGAAAAAGAAGTCGAGATGGACGTTAGAGATGAAAAGGAACAAGTAACGAATCAGGCAAAACCAAATGCCATTGCATTGATTCCGTTCATCGTCTTTGTTGCCGTATACCTGGGCAGTGGCATTATTCTGGATATGAGCGGTATGGAAATGGCCTTCTATCAGTTCCCGGCTCCACTGGCAGCTGCTATTGGCGCGATTACTGCATTCTTTGTTATCAAGGGTAATTTTGAAGAAAAATTTGAAACGTTTGTCGCAGGCTGCGGTGATTCCAACATCATCATCATGTGCATCATCTACCTGCTGGCCGGTGGCTTTGCTGCTACCTGTAAGGCTATGGGCGGTATTGACTCGACGGTCAATCTGGGCCTGACCTATATTCCGCCAGAATACCTGGCAGCAGGCGTATTCGTTATTTCCGGTTTCATTGCTACGGCAACGGGTACATCTGTCGGCAGTGCGGCTGCTGTCGGACCTATTGCTGTCGCCGTTGCTGAAAAAGCCGGTATTCCCCTGCCTCTTATGATCGGCTGTGTCATGGGCGGGATCATGCTCGGTGATAATCTTTCCATTATTTCCGATACGACCATTGCCTCGACCCGTACACAGGGGTGTGCCATGAAAGATAAATTCCGCCTGAATTTCTGGCTGACATTGATTCCGGCCATCCTGACAGTCATATTGCTGATTATTTTCGGTGGTTCTGAAACGGCCGTCAGCACAGGGGACCATCCCTATAATCTGATTAAAGTTCTGCCTTATGTAGTCGTTCTGGTTACGGCCGTTGCCGGTGCCAACGTATTCCTGGTCCTGGCCGGTGGTATCGTCCTGGCTGGCATTATCGGGCTTTTCTATGGAGATCTGACGGCTCTGACTTTTGCACAGGCTATTTACAAAGGCTTCCTGGGCATGACGGATATCTTCTTCCTCTCCATGCTGACTGGCGGCCTGGCTGCTATGGTCAATAAAGCCGGTGGGATTTCGTACCTGCTGGTCAATGTACAGCGCTTTATCAAAGGCAAGAATTCGGCCGAACTTGGGATTTCTGCACTGGTATCCATTACGGATATTGCTACGGCCAATAATACCGTTTCCATCATCATCAACGGCGAAGTTGCCAAACGCATCTGCTATAAGTTCCACGTTGATCCCCGCCGCAGTGCGGCCCTCCTGAGTACATTTTCTTCTATCTTCCAGGGCCTCATCCCATACGGCGCACAAATGCTGATCATGGTCGGCTTTGCCAACGGCAGAGTATCTCCGCTGGAAGTATTGCCGTATTGCTGGTTCATTTACCTCCTCGGCATATCTGCCATCATTTCCGTTTTCGTTCCTTTCTCCGATGGTTTCATCCGCAAAGATCCCTGGAACTTTGCCGAACAGAAACCGCAGAGTCAGGTTGAAGGTAGTGCTGGAAAAAGCACAAACTCCATAACAGCATAGGGTTTCATCTGACAGAGGCTTCTGGATTCCGGAAGCCTCTGTCGGACTGAATAGTATTAATAAAACAAGCTGTAACAAAAGGACTTTTGAAGTCCTTTTGTTACAGCTTGTTTTGCTATATCTGCTTAGCTTTCTGATGGCATATCAGGTTTTGCAGAATCAATTGTTTTTGGAACGGCTGATTCCGACAGGGTCACGCCACGGTTGATGAGAGTATTTTTTAATTGTTCGATATAGTCCCGGGCTGTCGGAGATAAGTTTGTAGTCTGGGATTTTATCCAGCCGACGCGCATGATATCCAGCGGGTTTTTCATAGGAATAGACACGATAGGCCAATAATCCCATGCGCGGAACAGGATACCCGTACCGACTGTATAGGCATCGGTCGAAGCGATGATACTGAATAAGGTGGAACGGTCGGTGATATTGATGGCCCGTTCGGGATTGATATCGGGGATAATGATTTCTTCAGAAAACTGGTACGAGTCTTCTTCCTGAGTGTACTGGATATAGGGATATGGTGCCAGCTGTTCTATCGACAGGGAATCGTATTTGGATAATGGATGAGCCGTATTCATAAATACATAAGGCGGATAGGAAAAGAGCTCTGTGAACTCCAGCCCATTTTTGCGGAGAGTCCGTTCCATGAATTTCTGTGTCATTTTGGAAATAAAAATGATGCCAATCTGGCTGCGCTGAGTGATGACATCCTGAATGACCTGGGAAGTACGGCCTTCACGGAAGGTGATGGTGTACCGGGGATTCCGTATAATCGACTGCAGATAATCGGTGAGGGCATCGACGGCAAACATATAATGCTGGGAAGAAATAGACAGGCGCAGCTTTTTTTCTCCTTCCTGCTGAGGACTGAAATGTTCGCGCAGGCTTGTCGTCTGCTCGATGATATGATTGGCATAATTGAGGAATTCCAGCCCTTCCGGTGTAAAACTGATGCCATGGCGGTTTCGTTCCAGAATGGTAATGTGAAATTCTTTCTCCAGCTCTTTTACAGCTGTACTAAGACTGGGCTGGGCAATGAACAGAGCCTGGGCGGCCGCTGAAATAGAATTATGCTTTGATAGTTCAACAATGTAATGAAGCTGTTGTAAGGTCATACTGCCACTTCCTTGATATATGGGTAATCTATATACATAAACTAAAAAGTGTCCGACATATAGTGTATATCATTATTTTAACAGAGTGTTTCCTAAAATTAAAGGAAAAGTGGCGGAACAAAGTGAGATAGTATAAAAAGTACAGGAACCGTGATGGAATAATATGTAGTTTATTACATATAAATAGTGCTTTTGTCATAAAGAAAAACCTGGCCAGGAAACGTTTATGCCAGGTTTTTCGCATTATATCAGCTTTGGTTCAGCATGAATAGATGGCTTATTCTTCAATACCGACGCGGGCGCCTATCCCCTTATCGAAGGGGTGTTTGCGCTTACAGATTTCCGATACGTAATCAGCCATGTCGATAAGGGCTTGTGACGGATTGCGGCCCGTCATGACGACTTCCAGTTTTTCTGGCTTTGTGCGCAGGAATTGCAGTACTTTTTCTTCATCGAGAAGGCCCAGGCTGCAGGTGACGAGTATTTCATCGAGGACGAGCATATCCGGCGTATCTTTGCGTACCGTATCTACGATTTTATCGAACATCTGTGTCTGGATTTTCTTGGCTTCTGCCAATTCTTCTGGTGTCATCTGGAAGGTGAATTTTTTAAATCCCTTGCCACGGATGACCGTGATGCCGGGGATGCGGGCCAGCGAAGCCAGTTCTCCTGTTTCCATATCTTTGAGGAACTGGGTGAATAATACCTTGCCGCCACGGCCGGCACAGCGGATCGTCAGCCCCAGGGATGCCGTCGTTTTTCCTTTGCCGTCACCGCAGTAAATATGAATGAGTCCTGTGTCCATATTAAATCCCTCCTCGCAGGTAGTATTTTTTTCAGTATAGCACAGAAAATAAGGCTTGCACAGTTGCCCGGATTAGAGATGATAATGGAATTTGTCATAGTCATGCGTACAATTTTTCATATCGCTGATACCGGTTTTGTGGCGCATAAAAATAAATTTGTGCGTATCACGTTTTACTTCGTCTTCTGGTACTTGACAAGGCTCGTATCCCGGTGTATGATTTGGTACATCAAATGAACATCGTCCCAAAACCTTTGAGGCGGAAGTAAAAACATGACGTGCACGTACAGAGAGCCGGGGTGCTGAGAGCCGGCCGTAAGCAGCTTGTTAAATGGACCGCTGAGGGCGCAGTCAAAGGCTGATGCCGAGTATTCTGCGACGTGGAGGCATACGTCAGTTGCCGGGAATATGATGGTATTCCGTCGAGAGCAGGAGTCAGATCCTGAAGCAAGGTGGCACCGCGGTATAAGTTAACCGTCCTTGACAATATATACAATTGTCAGGGGCGGTTTTTTGGTGTCTGAATGGAGGAGGTCCCAATGGAAACGCTGAGTCTGGAAGAAATAAAACAATATGCCGGCACATATAAAGTCGTACCGTTGTGCCGCAGTATATATGCTGACGTACGTACGCCAGTCGAAGTGCTGCGCATCGTCAAGAATGTCAGTTCTCATTGCTATCTGCTGGAAAGTATGGAAGACAGCCAGCGCTGGGGCCGGTACAGTTTTATCGGGTACGACCCGCAGATGGGTATTTATTGCAAGGACGGCGTCGTTCATATCAAGACCGGGGCAGAAGTTACGGTCCGCTCGCAGCATCCCGAAACGTTCATCAGTCAGATCCTGGATGATAATAAAGCACCGCGTATCGATGGCATGCCGCCCTTTACAGGCGGGCTTGTCGGATATTTTGCCTATGATTTCATCAAATACGCCGAACCATCCCTGAATCTGCAGGCAAAAGATGATGATGGATTTAATGATTTTGACCTCATGCTGTTTGATAAGGTCATCGTCTTCGACAATCTCAAACAACAGATTTACCTTATCGTCAACGTACGGCTGGAATCGGCTGATGAAAATTATAATCGGGCTATGCTGGAATTACAGCGCATGGAAGTACTCATACGCAAAGGGGAAAAAGCCCGGAATATTCCACTTACACTCAAAAGTGAATTTAAGCCTCTTTTTACGAAAGACGAATACTGTCGCATGGTGGAAAAAGGAAAGGAATATATCCGGGAAGGTGATATTTTCCAGGTCGTCCTCTCCAACCGCATGATGGCCGAAGCCGAAGGCAGCCTGCTCGATACATACCGCGTATTGCGCACGCTGAATCCATCGCCGTATATGTTCTTCTTTTCTGGTGATGAAATCGAACTGGCCGGCTCATCACCGGAAACACTGACCCGCCTGGAAGATGGCAACTTATTTACTTTCCCGCTGGCTGGTTCGCGGCCCAGGGGAAAGACACAGGAAGAGGATCAGGCATTGGAACAGGAATTGCTCCATAACGCCAAAGAACTGGCAGAACATAATATGCTCGTCGATCTGGGGCGGAATGATCTGGGACGCATCAGTGAATTTGGCAGCGTCCACGTAGAAAAATATCTCGACGTACTCCGATTCTCCCATATCATGCATATCGGTTCGACTGTGCACAGCCGGATACGGCCAGACAAGACGGCTGTCGATGCCATTGCTTCCGTGCTGCCGGCAGGGACGCTTTCCGGAGCTCCCAAAATCCGGGCCTGTGAAATCATTGATGAACTGGAAGGTCATAAACGGGGCGTCTACGGAGGGGCCATCGGCTATATCGATTTTACGGGAAACATGGACTGCTGCATTGGCATCCGCCTGGCGTACAAGAAAAAAAATCACGTCTTCGTCTGCTCTGGTGCCGGCATCGTAGCGGACAGCGTTCCGGAACAAGAACATCAGGAATGCATCAATAAGGCAAAAGCCGTCGTACTCGCACTGGAAAAGGCCGATGGAGGGATAGACCAATGATTGTACTCATCGATAACTATGATAGTTTTACCTATAACTTGTATCAGCTCCTGGGACAATTCGACCCGGATATTTTGGCCATCCGCAATGATGAAAAGACGGTAGAAGAGATTGCTGCCATGAAGCCGGACCACATCATCATTTCTCCGGGACCGGGAAGACCGGCCGATGCAGGAATCTGTGAACAGGCCATTACCTATTTTACCGGCAAAGTGCCACTCCTCGGCGTCTGCCTGGGCCATCAGGCTTTATGTGAAGCCTATGGCGGTACGATTACCTACGCCAAAGAATTGATGCATGGCAAGCAGTCCATCGTGGAAGTTGACACGGAAGATCCATTGTTTTCCGGCCTCGGCAAACGTATCGATGTGGGCCGGTATCACTCACTGGCGCTGGATCCGGATACGCTGCCCGATGAATTACAGGTTCTTGCCCGGACGGAAGATGGGGAAATCATGGCTGTGCGCCACAAGGACTATCCGACATATGGCCTGCAGTTTCATCCGGAATCTATCCTGACACCGCAGGGACCGATTATGATACAAAATTTCTTAAATATGCATATATAGGACAGAGGGGGATTTATCATGATTAAAGAAGCGATTATTAAAATTGTCAGCAAAGGTGACCTGACGTACGATGAAGCCAAAACGGTCATGCTGGAAATCATGAAAGGGGAAACGACGCCGACGCAGAATGCGGCTTTTCTTTCCGCGCTTTCTACAAAGAGTACGAAAGCAGAAACCATTGATGAAATATCGGGATGTGCCGAAGCGATGCGATCCCTGGCAACGCCCGTTCCACATCCGGGCATGGAAGTGCTGGAAATCGTCGGTACCGGCGGTGATGGCGCCCATACCTTCAATATTTCTACAACAGCGGCCATGGTCATTGCTTCGGCCGGTGTCAAAGTAGCCAAACACGGCAACCGGGCCGCTTCTTCCTTGTGCGGTACGGCCGATTGTCTGGAAGCATTGGGCATCAATATCCAGCAGAATCCGGATCTGGCCCTTGCGATGCTGAAAGAAACGAATTTTTGCTTTATGTTCGCTCAGAAATATCACGCCGCCATGAAATACGTCGGTCCCATCCGCAAAGAACTGGGTTTCCGTACGGTCTTCAATATCTTGGGCCCCCTGACTAACCCGGCTAAGCCGGAAATGTTCCTCCTCGGCGTCTATGATGAATATCTCGTCGAACCGCTGGTCAAGGTCCTCGATTCGCTCGGCGTCAAACGGGCTATCGTCGCCTACGGCAAAGAAAAGCTCGACGAAATTTCACCGAATGGACCAACAACGATTTGCGAACTGCGCGACGGCTATTATCGGACCTCTACCATCCGGCCGGAAGACTTCGGTCTCGTACCGGGAACGAAAGAAGAGCTAGTCGGCGGCAAACCTGCAGAAAATGCACAGATTACGCGGGATATCCTGGCTGGCAAAATCCAGGGAACGAAACGCAACGCCGTCCTGCTCAATGCCGGCGCAGCGCTGTTCGTAGCCCGCAAGGCTGATTCCATCGCCGACGGCATTACGCTAGCTGCTTCTCTTATAGACAGCGGCAAGGCGACGGAAACACTGAATCGTTGCATTGCTGTCAGCAATCGCTGATGGGAGGCAGACCCATGATTTTAGATGATATTACGGCAGCCGTTTTGAAGCGCCTCGCTGCTGATAAAGCGGCTATTTCACCAGAGGAGATGAAGCAGCTGGCCTTGAAGGCGCCTAAGCCGGTCGGCTACCCTTTTGAACAGGCCTTATCGCAGCCGGGCTTATCCTTTATCTGCGAAGTGAAGCGGGCCTCGCCGTCCAAAGGGCTGATTGCCCCTCATTTCCCGTATAAGGAGATTGCCAAAGAGTATGAAGCAGCCGGGGCGTCCGCCATATCCTGCCTGACCGAACGGGATTTCTTCCAAGGCAGTATTTCGTATCTGAAAGATATCGCGGCGGAAGTTGCGATTCCTGTCCTTAGGAAAGACTTCATCATCGATGAGTATCAGATATACGAAGCCCAGGCCAATGGAGCGGCAGCGGTCCTGCTGATTTGCGCTATCCTCGATGACGCTACGCTGCGCTGCTTCTTCCAGCTGGCTGATTCGCTGGGCCTCTCGGCGCTGGTTGAAGCTCACGATGCAGAGGAAGTCCGGCGGGCCCTGGCCTGCGGCGCCCGGATCATTGGCGTCAATAACCGCAATCTGAAAGATTTCACGGTCTCTCTGGATACGAGCTGCAATCTGCGGCCTCTCGTACCGCCGTCAGTCCTCTTTGTAGCCGAAAGCGGCATCAAGACGGCAGCGCATACGAAGGTCTTGCGGCAGCACGGCGTCGATGCCGTCCTGATTGGCGAAACGCTGATGCGGGCAGCTGATAAAAAAGCGATGCTCCAAGAACTGGCAGGTGAGGTCCATGACGCGGGTTAAATTATGCGGACTGAAACGGCTCTGTGACATCGACTGGGCCAATGAATTCCGGCCCGATTACGTCGGCTTTGTCTTTGCCGGTAAAAAACGGCGCGTAACGGACGAACAAGCCGCGGCCTTAAGAAGTCATCTGCTGTCGGACATCCCGGCGGTCGGCGTCTTTGTCGATGAACCGCAGGAACATATCCTGCGGCTGCTAGAGGCTGGCACCATCCAGGTCGTACAGCTCCATGGCAGTGAGGATGAGGCTTATATAAAAGCCTTGCGGCAGCAAACGAAAGCGCCCCTCATTAAGGCTTTTTCTCTGGAATCTGAAGCAGATGCTAAAGCGGCAAACGCCAGCAGCGTCACTTACGTGCTTGTCGACCACGGCAGTGGCGGCAGCGGTCAGGCTTTTGACTGGGACCTGCTCCGCTTTCTGGAACGCCCCTATTTTCTGGCTGGCGGTCTGTCACCGGAAAATATCGAACAAGCCCTTGCCTACCGGCCTTTTGCCGTCGACGTGAGCAGCGGCATCGAAACGAATGGATATAAGGATTATGACAAAATAAAACGATTCATGGCCTGCCTGCGCGGTGCCATGGTAGAGGAGGAACAACGATGACAACAGGAAGATTCGGCCCTTTCGGCGGCCAGTATATACCGGAAACACTGATGAATGAAATACAAAGGCTCGATAAGGCCTATGCGTATTACAAGAATGATTCCCAGTTCCAGACGGAACTCAAAGACTTACTGGACAATTATGCCAACAGACCGTCCTTATTGTATTATGCAGATCGGATGACAAAGGACCTGGGGGGAGCCAAAATCTATCTGAAGCGGGAAGACCTGAACCATACAGGTGCCCATAAAATCAATAATGCTCTCGGCCAGTGCCTGCTGGCAAAAAAGATGGGTAAGACCCGGGTCATTGCCGAAACAGGTGCCGGGCAGCACGGGGTAGCTACGGCTACGGCAGCGGCATTCCTGGGATTGGAATGTGAAGTATTCATGGGGGAAGAAGATACGATACGCCAGGCACTGAATGTGTACCGCATGGAATTACTGGGAGCCAAAGTCCATGCCGTTACATCGGGGTCGCGTGTTCTCAAGGATGCTGTCAACGAAGCGATGCGCGAATGGGTCAGCCGTGTCGATGATACGCACTATGTCATCGGCTCGACCATGGGTCCCCATCCATTCCCGATGATGGTCCGCGATTTCCAGGCCGTCATCAGTCAGGAAGCGCGGCGGCAGATTCTGGAAAAAGAAGGAAAACTGCCAACGGCCGTTCTGGCCTGTGTAGGCGGCGGATCGAACGCTATGGGCATGTTCTATCATTTTATCCCTGATACAGGCGTACAACTCATTGGCTGTGAGGCTGCCGGCAAGGGCATAGATACGAAACTTCATGCGGCTACTATTGCCAAAGGCAAAGTCGGCATTTTCCACGGCATGAAGTCCCTGTTCTGCCAGAATGATGATGGGCAGATTGATGCCGTATATTCCATTTCGGCTGGCCTCGATTACCCTGGTATCGGACCGGAACACGCTTACCTGCATGAAACGGGCCGTGCCCAGTATGTGCCGGTCAAAGATGATCAGGCCGTAGAAGCCTTTGAATATCTGGCCCGCACGGAAGGCATCATCTGCGCTATCGAAAGTGCTCATGCCGTGTATCATGCGATGCAGATAGCACCGAAGATGAATAAAGACGATATCATCATCGTCTGCCTGTCCGGCCGGGGAGATAAAGACGTAGCGGCTATTGCAAGATATAAAGGGAGGGACATCCATGAGTAAGATTGGCAACGCATTTAAAGATGGCAAGGCGTTTATCGGATTTCTGACTGCCGGCGATCCGTCACTCGATAAAACCTATGAATATATTATGACCATGGAAAAGGCTGGCGCCGATTTAATAGAAATCGGAATCCCTTTTTCCGATCCGATTGCCGAAGGCGTCGTTATCCAGGAAGCTGATTTGCGGGCACTGGAAGCCGGCACGCGCATAGATGACGTATTTGAACTGGTAAAAAAAGTGCGGAAAGAAACACAGATTCCACTCGTATTCCTGACGTATCTGAATCCCGTTTTCCACTACGGGCCGGACCGTTTCTTCGCCCGTTGTGAAGAAACGGGAATGGATGGCATCATCATTCCCGACATGCCCTATGAAGAAAGGGGAGAATGTGCGGCGGCAGCTAAAGCGCATGGTATTGATATCATTTCTATGATTGCACCGACATCGAAAGATCGCATTGAAAAAATAGCAAAAGTGGGAGAAGGGTTCTTGTACATCGTTTCCTCTTTGGGAGTTACTGGGACACGTACGGAAATCAAAACAGACCTCAAAGAAATCATCGATGTCGTAAAACATGTGACTAATGTGCCGGCGGCAGTAGGGTTCGGCATCAATACGACAGAACAGGCCGAAAAAATCGGTGCCATAGCCGATGGTGTCATCGTCGGCAGCGCTATCGTCAAGATTATTGCCCAATATGGAGATGATGCGGCTCCTCATATTTATGATTATGTAAAAGCCATGAAGGAAGCAACCATGCGTGGTATACAATAAATATACGAAACAGGAGTTGCAGAGACAAAATGAACCCGGCGGGCACACGACATATGCCCGCCGGGTTTTCTTACGTTTCTTTCTTATGTGCAGTCGATATGAGTTATTCTGGTTCTGGTATCTTTAACCTCGCAAAAAATCACACACAATCATTCGCTTACTACATAAACCATAAACCGATTCAGTTGTAATCTATGTAAACGAAGATTTAGATGCTGCTGCTTTTTGTACTTGTAACGAACAATGACAGTGTAAACAGGATTCTTCGTATCCGTGCTTTCCGACCGATACCTTCACCGCCGGTTAGTACGTATCCATCTCCCGTCTTGACGGTCCGGATGCCTTTGCGTAGTGATTACCTTGTTCGTCTGATTCCCTGGTCGGAGTGGCTGGTCAGAACACTGTATTGTCTGATAATGCATGACAGTCCAACGAAATTCGTCTTTCCTTTCTCCAGGCTACGTGCCTTGTCGTTCCGCTTGCGTTTCTTACGGTATTACTTGTTTCTCCCTTTTCGTCGGACTTATACGTGGCTGCTGTTTCTTCTGAACCCATTGGACTCACCCCTTTCTCTTTCTTGACTACATTATACCATAATATATTCTGCTTGTCTTATTCAATTATTAAAAAATTACAGAAAAATCTATTCTATTATTGCATGAAAAAAGCGAGACGGGGGTTAATGTCTCGCTTTTTTCGTAACTCATTGGGTTTCGTATTGGGGTATACTATTCATTCTGAAAAGAATGGAAATAAGAGGGAAAGAAGGTAGTATCCTTTTTCCGTTTGCCTTGCAATTACCTTGCAAGGCTGTTGTTAGTATACCATATTCAGGAGAAAAAACAAGGAATAATAGCCTATGAGTATGTAAAATATTTAAAACAATTCCATGATAGAATAAACACGACGGTATGTCACGCCTTATACGTTTCCCATATGGACATGGGACAGGTACTGACAGGCAATCTGCTGCAGTGTTTTCAATGTTTCTATGGGAGTCGGCGGCAGCGTGCAGTGATATCGTGGGAAATATCGTGTAATATGCAGGGGAATATCCGGACGGATGGATGCCAGCCACGAGGCGAGAGAGACCATGTCTTCCGGATTATCATTGACTCCGGGAAGAATGAGACAGGTTACTTCTACATGAGATACAGCGGCTGCTTTTTCGATAGTATGAAGAACCGGGGATAATGTGCCCTGACAGATACGCCGATAGTAATCATCACTCCAGCTTTTCAAATCGATGTTCCAGGCATCGATAAGCGGGAGAAGCGATTGGAGAGGCGAGTCTTCTATGTATCCATTGGTTACTATCACATTATAGAGCCCGGCCTCGCGGATCAGTGGTGCTGTATCCCGTATCCATTCATAGGTCACGGACGGTTCATTATATGTATAGGCAAGACCAATATTATCCCGTTCTTTCAGGCTCCGGGCCAGATGGGCTGCTCTCCGGGGAGACAATTCCTGCCAGGAAGGGCTGCCCTGGGATATGCGCCAGTTCTGACAAAATGTGCAGGTCAGATTGCAGCCCCACGAGCCAGTAGATAAAATCTGACTGCCAGGGTGAAAATACCGGAACGGTTTTTTCTCGATAGGATCCAGCACCAAGGATGTGCACTGACCGTAATTGAGGGCCAGAAGGGTCCCATCTTCATTTTTTCGGGTGCGGCAGAATCCTGTTTCCCCTTCTCGTATATGACAGTGATGAGGACAGAGCTGGCATTGAATCACCTGGTCACTTCCCCGCTTGTAATATGCAGCTTCCATGGGGCATCACCTACTTGTAACGGGTTACCGTAAAGCGGTATAAATCAGGGCGGACCTGTGGCGGGATGCCGGCCTTTTCTTTGGCAATATCTATCTGCTGCTGTACCGTATCGACACCAGGAAGATCCGGGAGCAGCAGACCTGTACGGGCATGGCTCATGACGATGACACCGTATTTTTTCGGGTCCAGTTTGTCCGGTGAAGTGATGGCTTCAGGAGCGCCGAGTACGTCAACGGAGATAGACAATTCATTCAGTTCTTCCGGCCGGACCGGATAGAAACGGGGGTCTCTGGTGGCGGCAGAGACGGCGTTATGAATAATTTCACTGGCAATGTTCATCTGCATGGGAAGAAATGTCCCGATGCAACCGCGGAGCATGCTGCCTTTGTGAAGCGAAACAAAAGCACCTGCCCGGTCTGTCAGGCCTTCCGGAAGATTTTTTGGCACGGCCATTACGCTGTGATGTTCCAGATAATAAGCAATACTTTCCCGGGCCAGGCGCACGCGAATATCGGGAACAGCCCGGTCTGTGACCTGGGCGCCGTCGCTTTCATTGAGATAGAGTGCCACGCCGTATCCGACTCCGAAAGGCCCTTCATAAGAGAATACAGGCATCGATGGATGCATGCAGCGCAGGGCTCCAAAGAGAAAGTAGACCGAGGGGAGGCCGCACATTCCCGCTTCTTCAATGAGCTGGGATGACATGGCGCGGATGCCGGAGAGATCTTGTTTTTTCAATCCTTCCATGACGGTTTTGTCGAAGATAGCGCCCGATGGGGAATACCCATTGGGTGATCCGGGAGAAAGGCGGTGGGACAAGTCACCAGAGGCGATGATAGCAATGCGACGGCCGGTCCTGGCTGCAGACTGGACGACGAGGTGACCTAATTCCGTCATGCTTTCATAATCGTCAAAACGGGGCGACAGCAGGACGACAGGACCGTCAAATCCGGCTTTCTTCATATAATACAGGGGGACGAACGCGCCCTGGTCCAGGAAGATGGCATGGCCGTATTTTTCGGCCCACTCTTCATCAATCCGGTATAGAGGTGTGTGACCATCAGCCTGACGGAGGATTCCTTCAGCCAGTTCCATGTCGGTGTTGACGTTCATGGTCAGGTCAGGAAAACCGAATTTTCCCAGGTCCCCGTGAATCCGGGCTGCGGGAAAGATAGCCGCGCTGTCAGAAAAGACATAATTATGTGGGGTAATGACGACCAGTGTTTCTGGCCGGCGTTCCACCAGAAGCGATGCAGCCGTTGAAACAGCGGTTACAGTAGCTTCCATTTTTTTCAGTTCCTGCTGGCCGATTTCCGGCAGCATGATGGGCGGATGTGGCAGCAGTGCGGCGCCCAGACAAGTCGTATCCATAGGAAAACCCCCTTTGTGGAAGGAATAGAAATCAGATATATTCTTATATACTATATTCTACACTATTTTCAGGAGAAAAACAGACGTCCATGCCTAATGGAGATAGCCGTAGCGGGAACCCAGTCTGTAAAATGTGGATACCGTAATCAGACAGGTGCAGATTTCGGCTATGGGAAAAGCCGCCCATATACCGGTCGTCCCATATAAAAGAGGAAAAATGATGATACAGAGCGGTTCAAGTACGAGTGTCCGGACAAATGCCAGAAGTCCTGAAACGAGGCCGTTGTTGAGGGCCGTGAAAAAGGCGGAGCCGAAATAATTAAAGGTACTGAACAGAAATGCCAGACTATACCAGCGCATGCCCTGCAGGGTAAAAGCCCACAGGTGCTGGTCATAACCGACGAACAGAGCGGTAAGGGGTGAGGCGAACAGCTGGGTGATGGAAAACGTCGTGAGACTAAACGCGGCCAGGATATGCATGCTGCGGCGGAACAAATTGTGCAGTTCTTCCCTGTTTTTCGCGCCCAGATGATAGGCAATGACTGGCGATGCTCCCATAGCATATCCGATATAGACGGCGGCAAAAATGAAGCTGAGGTACATGACGACGCCATAGGCGGCAACCCCGTCCGGGCCCGCCCATTTCAGCAGCTGATAATTGTATAGGAATGTGACGAGAGAACTGGCGGCGACGTTTACCATTTCTGAAGAGCCGTTCAGGCAGGCACGACCCAGTATACGGGCTGCATAAATGCCTCTGCCCAGGCGGAGGAGACTCGTATTGGGGCGGATGAAATACAGGACGGGAAGCAGTCCGCCTACGGCCATGCCGAGTACCGTGGCAGCAGCGGCTCCTGTCAGGCCCCAGTCCAGAACGATGATGAACAGGGCATCGAGAAGGGCGTTGGTAATGCCGGCGGCAATGATGATTTCCAATCCCAGACGCGGTTTTTCGGCTGCGGCAAAAAAACTTTGAAAGGCATCCTGCAGCATCAGAAACGGAACGCCTAGCAGGGCGATTCGTCCGTAGTGAAGACTTTCTGCCAGAAGCGTTCCTTGGGCGCCGAAGAGTTGTAAAGCCGGCTGCAGCATCCATTGGCCCAGTATCAGGACGATGATACCGGCTGCAGCAGTGGTCTGAATCAGACTGGAAAAAAATCCGTTGGCAAGGTGGCGTTTCTTCTGGCCCAGCGTCGCGGCGACAACAGCTGTACCGCCTGTCCCCAGGAGATAGCCGGGACCGCTGAGAAAATATAAGACAGGCATGACCAGATTGACAGCAGCGAAAGGAGTTGATCCTACGAAGTTGGAAACGAACAATCCATCTACGACGCCGTAGATGGATGTGAATACCATCATAATCATAGACGGGAGAGAAAAGCGCAGCAACGTGCGGTACGTGAAGTGATCTGATAACTGAATACGCATAGGGGATACCTTTACGGCATGTCTTTTAAACGCTGTTCCAGCTCCCGGCTGAAACACTTCATGCTGTTTACAAAAGAAGGATATACTTGCAATACCGCGTCCAGAGCCCCGGATTCACACTGGTACATGACTTTTAAGGCTTCGTTGGCGTAAGCGATGCCCTTATCTGTAAGCCAGATTTTCTTTTCACGTCGTTTGCCGGGAATCGCTGCCTGCGTAATCAGCTCGTCCCGTTCTAAATCTTTTATGATGGAATTGACCGTAGTCCGGGGTAGTAACCAGTTTTCGCTGATTTCTTTCTGGGAATGGCCCTGTCCATCATTCAGTGCATAAAGCAGGATGAGCTTGTTTTCCCCAATGGAACTGTTGCGGGCAAACTGATAGTAGACATTGTCAATCCGGTTGAATGCCAGGATAAGCTGGCGCATTTCTGTTGTGTGATGGGGCATAACAAATCCTTTCTAAAAAAATAAAATCCGAAATCGTACTATTATCATAGTAATACGATTTCGGATTTTTGTCAAACTGGGTGTTGTATCATCACCCTGCCAGAATTCTAATATTCCGTATCATCCATCAGGCTGTCCCGGCCAAAGCGGGTACGCAGGTCCTGACGTTCCAGATGCCACTGATCAGAAGCGAGGCTCCACGACGGGTCGTAGTTGGGCGACTGCATATTGAGGATGCCGCAGATAAATTCATATTCCAGATCATTAGTAAAATACGCATTCTGGTGCTCTTTGACGGTGCGGGTGATTTGCGGATTCCGCGCCGTATAAGCGTCTGATAAGTAGACGAACATAGGGATGCGGAGGACTTTAAAGCTGGAGCCATCCGGGGCACGGGCTACGTCCGGATCGGAACCGTGGTCGGAGAAGTAAATCATGGCATCGAGGTTCAGATTCTGACGGCCATAATCATAAATCTGCTGGAGAATCCAGTCAGTATAGAGAACGGTGTTGTCAAAATCGGCTTCTTCATTGATCTTACCATCGTTGAAGTGCTGGAATTCTGCCGGGTACCGGTTGCGGTATTCGATATGGCTGCCCATAATGTGGAGGACAATGAAATTCTTTTCATCGGGATTTACCTGATTGAGGAATTTCAGCAGGGCTTCGTCATGGGTTGATTCTTTGAGATCCCGGTCTACCCATTCGGATACATCGGCTGTATTGGCAACCAGGGTGATGGGCGTATCGGCGACGCCGACAGATCCCTGGTTGCTGAACCAGTACGTTTTATACCCGGCTTTTTTTGCCATGTCAATGATAGAAATAGACTGGTTAAATTCCTTATTATTATAGAAATTAGATTCTGTCAGGGCATGTTCCAGAACGGGGACGGTATACCAGACACAGGCGTAAGCGTTGTTAAACAAGGTAAAACGGGGATTGCTTTTTTCTGACGTCAGCCAGGGCGTGTTGGGAACATGATCCGGATTATAGGCATTCATGAGTGTCCGCGTTTCCGATTCACCGATGACGACGATGATTGTATCGGGATACTGCGCCGGATTCAGTTGGACTGCCTGGAGATTGGCAAATTTGCTGGAGTGGTTCTCGGCATAGAGTGCGGACCGTTCCATATAATCATGAGTATCCAGGAAGGTACGGATGGGGAAGCATTCCGGAAAGATTTCTTCTCCCAGGGCGCCGATGGAAGGCAGCACAATGACCAATGAGAGCAGTGGCAATACTTTGCGGTATAACGTCGTGCGAGGTAATGGCTGCTGCAGATACTGGCAGATGACAAAAAAGGCAATCAGGGCTGCTACAAAGAAAAGAGCGAGCAGCATATTACCCAAACCGAGGGAACCGAAATATTCCTTTACTTCCGCAGGGCCGGTCTGAAAAATCAGAAGGGCGCCCGATGTGGTGATGGAGGAATGATAAAGATAATAATATCCCCATTGCAGGACGATGACCGAAATGGCCAAAAGCTGGATCAGTGTCATGAGAACCATCCGCACTTTTGGTGGGGCATATTGGCGCAATGCCATAGAAAGGCAAAACAAAATAGCAAAAAAATACAGCCCCACATAAATGTCATAAATATTGTTTAAATAGACGGTATTACTATTTAATAATGTATTATAACTCAGTACGGGACCTGTTATAATCCAGGAAATGCCAATGATGGCATTGGGGAGGATGGCTGAAAGAGTCAGATGTTTCCAGTATAAAGCCAACGATAACGTAACGGCGGCAACGGCCGGTATGAGGCCGAAGGTCATATCTTCGATGTTATCTTCACCCAGGCCTAGTGACACGAGAAGCTCCCATTGGAAGCATAATGCATATATGACGGCAAAGATACAAATAAGGTAGAAAATCTGGCGTCCGGTATTGCCCCTGGCCATTGAAGAATCCTGATTTTTCCTGCATGAAGGTGCAGGACGTTTTTTGTGAAAACCTAACATAGGATGACGCTGCCTTTCTGACATAATATCTATTTGTAAAAAGTCCGGGTACTTCATGTAAGAATCCTGTAAATAGCGGACCGTCCTTATTATACATCATTATAAGTTCTTTACCTAGAGGAAAAATGGTTCTTTTCACCAAAAAAATGAAAAAAACTAAAAAAAGTACTTGCCAAAGTGCGCGATACATGATACAATTCTTTTTGTTCGAGGCACTCAGGCCTCGGAACTGGAAGTGGAAACGGCCTCGTGGTGTAGCGGTTTAACATGTCGCCCTGTCACGGCGAAGATCGTCGGTTCAAATCCGATCGAGGTCGCCATATTCGCTCAGGTAGCTCAGTCGGTAGAGCAGGGGACTGAAAATCCCCGTGTCGGCGGTTCAATTCCGTCCCTGAGCACCACAAACAATTTCATATGCGGTCGTGGCGGAATGGCAGACGCGCTACTTTGAGGGGGTAGTGAACGTAAGTTCATATGGGTTCAAGTCCCATCGACCGCACCAACAGATAGCGAAGGTTTTCAGTAGATTTACTGGAAACCTTTTTTATTGTGTATGTGGAATAATCTGCTTCTGCCAGGAATTATATTCATTCAGTTTTTTGATTGAGTGCATCGTATTTTTTTATCGCCATTGGGGGGCATTTTTTATTGTCATAAAACGTGATACGTGCTAAGATAAAAATAATTTCAAGGCTTATAAATGAAAAAATATATATAAACACGATTGAATCATTATCGTTTTTAATGCGCGTCGTGTTTTCTGGGAAAGAATGTGATTTTTTGAAAACCCTGATTAAAAATGGCCTTCTCATTGATCCGGCTAATGCGGTACAGGCGAAACTGAATCTGGTGCTGGAGGATGATCACGTGCTGGGTGTGACAACGGAGGAACCGGAAGCCGATACGATCATTGATGCGGCAGGTCAGGTCGTATCTCCGGGCTTTATCGACATCCACATGCATGAAGATTTTGTAACGCCCCAGGGCACTCTGGAACAGAACGAAAACAACGCCATTTTCGGCTGTATGCTGCGCATGGGTGTGACGACGGTCCTGGGCGGTGAATGTGGTGTTAACCGCTATAATCCTATACAGTATCTGGATATCGTGGACCGCGATGGAACTCCCGTTAATGTGGCTCTCCTGGTCGGGCACAGCTGGCTCCGGGAAGCTGTCGGTCATACGGATAAGTACAGTCATGTGACAGATGATGAACTGCAGGCCATGGTGCCGCTTTGTCGGCAGGCACTGGATGCTGGCTGCTTTGGTATTTCCTATGGGATGCGCTATGTGCCAGGAATCGACCGCCGGGAATTTGTGACGACGGCCCGGACCTGCGTGTCAGACCGGCGACTTATCGCAGCCCATGTCCGGGATGATGCGGCAGGCATATTTGCAGCGGGCCGGGAATTTCTTGATGTGGCCTGCGAACTGGGACTGCCGGCGGAAGTGTCCCACATCGGATCCATGGCGGCATTCGGTCAGATGGAAGAGTTTTTGCAGATGATCGATGCCTATCGCCTGAACGGTCTCGATGTGACTTGTGACTGCTACCCTTATTATGCCTTTTCTACGGCAATCGGTTCGACAACGTATGATGATGGGTGGCTGCAGCGGTACCATTGCGATTATGATGTGGTGCAGCTTTGTGAAGGCACTTATCAGGGACAGCGTTGTACGAAGGCGATATTTGAAGAAGTGCGCCGGACCCACCCGGAATATCTCACTGTCTGTTATGTCATGAAAAAACAGGAAGTAGACATGGCACTCCGCAATCCCGGTGTCATGATTGGCAGCGATGGCATCCTGAATCATGGACAGGGACATCCTCGGGCGGCCGGGGCATTTCCCCGCGTATTCAGCCAGTTTGTCCGCACAGGAAAACTCTCCTTGTACGAAGCCGTCCGCAAAATGACGGCTATGCCGGCGGCGCGCATGGGTATTTCCCACAAGGGAAATCTGGCAGCCGGATCTGATGCCGATGTTGTCATTTTTGATCCTCACGTCATTGCCGACGGAGCGACCTTTGAGAATCCGGTTCTGCCGGGCAGGGGGATTTCACATGTCCTGCTCGGCGGCCAGGTGGCAGCCCAGGATTGTCAGGTGACCCAGTGGCATCTGGGACGTTCTGTCCGTAAATAATTTAAGGGGGAAATATAGTATGGAATATGGTTTTCTATCAGTTATACCACCGCTAGTGACAATTGTACTGGCTCTGGCTATACGAAATGTGTTTATCGCTCTCCTGGTCGGGATTTTCATGGCAAGCATGACGCTCAGTCCGGATATTTTTACGGGGATTAATGCAACCTTTTATAATGTCGTAAAGACCTTTGCCAGCAATGGCAATACGATTGTTATCATGTCCCTGCTCCTGATCGGGGCGATGCTCTATCTCATTGAACGGTCCGGCGGTATCGAAGGTTTCGTCGATATTATGGTCCGCAAAAAGAGCATCATCCGTTCCAAAAAAGCGGCAGTCTTTTTTACCTGGCTTCTGGGAATTGTCATCTTCACGTCCGGCTCGCTGAGCTGTATGGTCACAGGATCTATTGCCCGACCCCTCAATGACAGCATGAAAGTGTCTCATGAAAAAGCGGCATTTCTCATTCATACCACATCGACACCTTGGTGCGTATTGCTGCCACTCAGTGGCTGGCTCGGGGCGATGACAGGCTATCTGACATCGGGCGGTGTTCCTGCCGATCAGGCCATTACTGTTCTGTTTCAGTCCATTCCTTTGAATTTTTATTGTATTATAGCTGTCGTTTTTGCCCTGATTTCCTGCCTGGCTCCTGTCGATTTCGGACCGATGAAAAAAGCGGAAGAACGGGCGTCTCAGACGGGCTATCTTGATGATCCGTCCCATGTAGCTGCCAATGCTTCCCAGAATGCGACTAAATTGGCGCCTAAAGCAAAACCGCATCTGGCCAACATGATTGTGCCCATTGTCGTCATGATTGTGACCATTATCGGTGTCCTCTACGTAACCGGTTCGGGCAACCTCACCAAAGGCGCTGGCATGCAGGCATTGCTCTGGGGATCGGTCTTATCAGTACTTTCTATTTCCATCATGTGTCTCGTAGAAAAAGTATTTACCCTGGAAGAACTGACCAGTGAAATACTGAAAGGCATGTGCACCATGTTTGGCATTGCCACCATCCTGTGCCTGGCTTTTACATTGGGCCCTCTGGTAAAACAGCTGGGAACCGGTGCCTATCTGTCGTCTATCTTTATGCAGTTCCTTACACCGTCTCTCCTGCCGCTTCTGACATTCATCATCGCCATGATTTTGTCCTTTGCAACGGGGACATCCATGGGGACAATGGCTATCATGGCCGTTATTGCCCTCCCTATGGCGATTAATATGGGTGTAAGCATTCCTCTTACGGCAGGAGCCATGTTTGGCGGATCCATTTTTGGTGACCATGCCTCGCCTATTTCTGATACGACCATCATGTCCTGCGCTACATCAGGCTGTAACATCATGGACCATATCAAGACACAGATGCCTTATGTAATAGGCTTTGCCTGCGTCTCTATGGTATTATATGTTGTCTGCGGATTCATCATGTAAGAAGCATATATACTAACGGAAAAACGCGTACCAGCCATTGACTGATACGCGTTTTTCGTTAATGTGTGTACAGCGTATGGGATGCATGCATAGGAAGTTAGCTGTGATATAGCATGTCGGCAATAGGACCATAGGTCAGACCTGATATAATAGCAAGCAGGACTAAGGCACCGCCGGCAAAAATTAACAATTTGACAAATACCTTTGTTTGCTGCGTAGAGGTGAAATTGTCTAAGTTTGTTCCTAATGCTGCCAGAATCAAGGCACCGCCTGTTGACATAGGAGAAAGACCGGCGAGTGAACCGCCGCCACCAACAGCCGCCATTAGTGCAACAGGACTGACTCCACCTACCTGGGCGGCAATATCAGGACACATAGGCATCATGGTCGGGTAGACAACGGCCAGTGCCGAACTGACCAGGCTGAGCAAACCAGCAGAGATACCCATGAGAGGTACAGCTGTACTGCTGGTCATAATAGAAGAAATAGCAGAACTCATAAGCTTGATACCGCCTACTTTGTTAACTACTCCGAGTAGGGCACCGACGGCAACAACCATGATAATTGTGCTCCATGGCAGTGCTTTCAGGGCTTCTCCATCTTTAGCTACGCCACATAAAACGAGAATAGCAGAAGCAAAGAATGCAGCCAGACCGATATTTACTTTGAACCCAATCATAAGTAATAACATGAGTGGGATTCCTAGCAAGGATAAAATTTGGTCTCTGGTGAAAGAGGGCAATTTTGTATCTGTCAAATTTTGTTTTGGGGCTTTTAATTTATATCCTTTAAATACAATGAACACAACTATACCGTAAACAAACGTTACTAGTGTCTGGCAAACTAATACCGTTGGCATGACATCACCAAATCCGGCGCTGGTTGCGGCATTAGTGATAATAGCGGCTTCAGGCGTGATACTGGTCATTCGGCCTGCCATAAGTCCGAATTCGCCAATCAGGGCAAGCATTAGTGGATCATATCCTACTTGAATTGCTGTGGTGACAGCCAATGCAGGGATAATAGCTAGTGCTGGAATTGCCCCAGGACCGACACCGGCGATAACGAAACCAGCGATGTAAATTGTAATGGGGAGAAGCCAGACACGATTCCCGGTACTGGAGACTATTTTTTTGGCAAGCAAATCCAGAGCACCAGTCTGTTTGATAATGGCGAACAGGAGTGTAATCCCAACCAGGGTGCAGAACATACCACTGCTGATACCGCTGATTAAATTTTTATCCGTTAGTCCAAAGATTCGTACACAAATTACGCCCATTGCTAAGGCTACGATACCAATGTTGACATGACGGACAAATGCTAATATAATCGCCACGAGAAATAGGATAATTGCTAATAAATCCATACTCATGATGAACAACTCCTTTCTGTTCTGCCCAGATTATATGTATCCGGGCAGAACCTAGGGGATAATGTAAAATTATTTAGAGCAAGGTTCACCAATATGAATCTGGTGGCTGCTGAAATTTCCGTCTATGATCGTCGTTTCGTATTTTGCGGCAGCAAGCATCTTATCAAAATCAATACCCGTTTCCATATCCATAGCATTGAACATGTAAATTAAGTCTTCTGAGGCGACATTACCGGAAGCACCTGGTGCAAAGGGGCAACCTCCCAGACCACCCAAGGCGGCCTGGACATTGGGAATTCCAGCTTCAATCGCTGCTAGCGTGCAAGCTACGCCCATATTACGGGTATCGTGGATGTGCACTTCAAAATATTCGTTTGGGAATACTTTTTTTACAATTGCTATAGTATCGCGGACCATTTTAGGATCAGCCTGACCAATTGTATCGGCTAAGCAGTATTTGTGAATACCCAGCTGTACGCCTCGGCGGATGATGCGCAATACATTTTCTACGGGGGTTATGCCCTCAAAGGGACAGGTAAAAGTTGTAGCCATAGAGAGAATAATATCTATATCGGGTAATTCTTCACGAATTTTTGCCAGCCCTTGTAGAGATTCTTCTACGGTCCGGTTGATATTTGCCTTGTTGTGAGATTCGCTGACGGAAATAACCGTATCGATTTTTTTTAAACCACAGGCTGCAGCTGCTTTAGCACCATAGAGATTAGGGACGAGAGCGAAGAAATCGATGCCTTCATCACCGTGTTTTTCTAACGTTTTCGTGACGACTTCTTTGATGTCCTTCATCTGGGGGATGGCTTTGGGATGGACGAAGGATCCGATTTCCATGGATTTGACACCAGCGTCGATGAGCATATCGATTATTTTCAACTTTTCTTCTGTAGGAATAAATTCTTTTACATTCTGGAAGCCATCGCGGGGACCGACTTCAACAAAATTTATTTTTTGTGTCATGATATATACACTTCCTCACTGGACATTACAAAATTTTTTTATCTTGTAGCTGCTTAACTTCGTCTTCTGTAAGACCTAGCACCTTGCCATACACTTCTACATTGTCCTGACCAAGTGCGGGAGCTGGAACACTGATATCTACTTTTGTATCCATCAATTTCACCGGGTTGCCATTTACTTTCATATCGCCGATAACCGGATGATGGAGAGGAACGAACATTTCACGGGCTCCAGCAATATGGGGGTCAGTAGTGATTCTAGGCAAATCGTTTATTGGTGCGGCCGGTACACCTGCGGCTAATATTTTTTCGACAGCTTCATCAATAGTATATTGAGAAGACCATTTTTCGATAATGGGTTTGAGTTCTGCATGGTGGTCACAACGTTTGATATTTGTTACAAAACGAGGATCTTCCAGTAGTTCCGGCTGCATCAGGACTTTATTGCACAGCAGAGTGAAGAGTTTATCGTTACCGCAACCGATGACGAAGAGACCGTCTTTGGCTTTGAAGGAGTCATAGGGATAAGCGGATGCATAGCGGTTGCCCATGAGTTCCGGTTGTTTGCCCGATGCGAAGAACCGTTGGATGCCGATTTCCAGACTGGATACGACAGAATCGACGAGAGCGACATCAACACGCTGGCCTTTCCCGGTCAGTTCTCTTGCATGCAGTGCCATGAGAATGCCGATTGTGAGGTTCATTCCACCAAGTACATCACCCATTGCATTGCCGACACGGAGCGGATGGCCGCCCGGTTCACCGGTGATGCTCATGAGGCCGCCTGTAGCCTGGGCAATGATATCATAGCCAGGACGTTTATGGTTAGGGCCGTAGCAGCCGAAACCGGAAACGGCGGCATAGATGATGCGGGGATTGATTTCTTTCAGCACATCATAACCGACCCCTAATTTATCCATGACGCCGGGACGGTAATTTTCAACGACGACATCGGCTTTTTTAACCATTTCTTTAAAGATTTTTTTGCCTTCTTCAGGTTTTAAGTTCAGCGTTACACCTTTTTTGCCGCGATTTACATTGGCATAATACATGCTGGCTCCGTTTTTAATCGGCCCCATACTGCGAGTGTCATCACCTTTTCCGGGCATTTCGATTTTGATTACCTTGGCACCATAATCAGCTAGCATCATTGTGCAATACGGACCAGCGAGAACACGGGTCAAATCAAGTACAACGATATCTTCTAATGCTTTTTTAGTCATAATTAATCACCTTCGGGAATACAGTTTTAATAAATTTGTGTGATAAGTTTGGAAACCCATTTACGTTAATTGTCCGGACATATGTATTTTGGATTTCCTTTTGACGAGTTCATTATATAACTGCATTTACGATATTATCAAATGTAATAGATTTATGTAATTGTACAAAAATGCATCAAAATGTATTATTGTGTATCAATGTGTAAATATCATAAAGTTATAATAAATTGAATAAAGCACTGTCTTTAAATAAAGTAATCGTGCAAACGACTGCAAATATGTTGACTAATGGCCATTATTGTACAAAATGCTCAATACATTTTTTGTACAGTTTGTTTAGAAAAGAAAAAAATTTAATGGAAACTTTTAAACTGATGATATGTTGGGATTATTTTAATGAATATGCTGTAATTGCATTAAAGAAATATGTATATAAAAAGAAGGAACCATAACAAAACAAATCAAAATTTCGTCTTGTTATGGTTCCTTCTTCAAGTAAAACGTATAAAATATTGGTTGGAATAGTGGATATGCAGACATTCCTACTGTCGGGATGCTTCCTGAAAAATCTGTGTCTTTATGCCTTTGATACTATATTTATAAATCTATCGGATATTATTGACTTTTATGTTTAATTCCTTCATCTTTTTATATAATGTACTGCGGCTGCAATTCAACATTCGGGCGGTTCTGGATATATTAAGATGACTGGCTGTCAATGCTTCGACAATAGATGAGCGAGTCCATTTGCCTAATGTTACATTCTGATTCCGAATCAGTTCGTTTCCTCCATGGGGCAGAGTGGATATGATTTCCTCTACGGTCATATCATTTTTTAACAAGACACTGATCCGTTCTATTATATTCGATAGTTGGCGGATGTTTCCTTTCCACTCATATCCTTGGAAATAGTGAACGATAATATCAATCTTTTTTTTGTATAGAACGTAATCGGCTCCAAAATTGCGATGAAACCAGGTATCACAAAATAGTACATAATCCATGTCCCTTTCATGAAGAGAAGGAATGTGCAAAGTAAGCACACTGAGTGAATACATGAGTTCTTCTAGGAAGTGGCCCTGGCTGGCATCTTTAGTCAGATTATGACTGGTGGAAGCAATGATGCGGACATCAATGGGGATGACCTTGTCGCCGCCAATCCGTCGTACCTCTTTGGCATCAATAATTCGGGCCAATAAGGACTGGACTTCTAGTGGGGAATCTCCTATTTTATCAAGAAACAACGTACCTCCATGAGCCAGTTCAAATGCCCCTTCTTTACTCCCTTTGATACCAAAGGGGGAAAAACCGTTTTCATACCCGAGGAGATCGGCTTGTAACGCTTGTGATGAATAATTAGTACAGTTGATGGTAACAAATGGTTTATTGCGGCGGTTGCTTTCATGGTGAATCGCATGAGCGAACATTTCTTTTCCTGTTCCGATTTCACCAGATATTAAAATATTGGAATTCGTATGGGCATAGCTTTTGGCGATGCGGATGGCACGGCGGATAGCGCGGGATTCTCCAATCATATCGGCAAAACGATAGCGGGAAGCCAACCCTTTGCGATGGAGGCTGCTGCGGATTTTCTGTTCGCTGTTTTTGATAGATTCTATGTCCCGGAAGGTAGCGACGACGCCTTCTATTTCTCCATCGACAATAATAGGAACACGGTTGGTGTTGATGATCACGTTGCCGATTTTCATCAGTTCATCTAATTCTTTATTGCCATTTTGCAGGACTGAAGGTAGTTTTGTCTCTGGGAGAATTTCTTCAATATGACGGCCTTCGTATGGCTTATTTTTTAATGGAAGAATATCATCAGCCTGCTTATTTACTACTTCAACTTTACCTTTTTTATCGATAGCGATAATGCCGTCGTGAGTATAGTTAAAGATTGTTTCATATCGTTTTAAGTGCAATTGCAAGATATGATTGCGTCGTTCTCCTTCCAAAACGGATTGTAGAATTTGCTGAGCCGTATCCAAAGCCGTTTCAATGTCTTCCCGCGTATTTTCCAACGTATAGTAATCCAGTTGCAATTTCTCTGCAAATTTTTTTGTCAGGACGCCGCCAACACCGAAGATATTACCGTCTTTTATGGCCTGCTTAACGGCGGCCTGGGCACCTTCCGTATCCTTGAAATAGTAGTAGTTGGCGTCCACATGAAGAAAATAGCAAAGAGATCGAACGTTATCTTGAATTTTATCGATAGAGAAAAATGCTACTGGACCATTGACCATACGGATTTTTTCAAACGCATTGATATAACTGCCGCTGGTCAGCTTTGTATCTACAACGGGAATATGGCATTTCTGTTTTAATAAAAAGGCCATGCCACTACGACTGATGATAACCTTGATGCCTCTTTTTATTGCATCGATAGCAATACTTTCTGCTTCTTCAAGAATTGCTGTACAAGTTTCAATTCCTATGCCGCGTTCCTCAGCAATAGTTTTCATCTGTTCTGCAAGCATTTCTGACGGGGAGATTAAAAGTATCTGTGTCATAATATTCTCTTTTCCCTGTATTCCGACTTATCACACACCTGTAGTATAGCATGAAACTTCTAAAAATTAAATATAGATTAAATGTAATGAAAAAGTTGACATTAATCAGAGAACCTGGTATAGTATCACTTACAAGAAGTAATTAAAAATATTACATCAAATACATTAGGTCGTGAGAAGCCAGGCTTCTCAGAAGGGAGCACATACTATGAAAATTGCAGTTGTAGCAGCCGATGGCCGCGTTGCCAAAAAAGTTATTGCCGAAGCCTTACAGAGAGGTCATGAAGTAGTTGCTTTTGGTCGTCATGATATCAATGAAACGCCAGCCAAGACGTATATTAAGAAAGATATCCTTGCTTTGACGAAAGAAGACCTGCAGGGCTTCGATGCCGTCATCGATGCCTTTGGGGCCTGGACGCCGGAAGCACTGCCGGGACATTCGACGACGACCGCTCATCTGGCCGATATCCTTTCCGGGACGAATGTCCGGCTGCTCATCGTCGGTGGTGCTGGTTCGCTCTATGTTGACCCAGACCATACGACCCAGCTCGTTAATACGCCGGATTTCCCCGATGCTTTCAAACCGCTGGCCAATGCCATGGGCAAAGCCCTGGCTGAATTACGCCAGAGAAACGATGTGAAATGGACCTATATCAGCCCGGCTGCTGATTTTCAGGCCGATGGTCAGCGGACAGGTAAGTACCTCCTGGCCGGTGAAGAATTCACCCTGAATAGCAAGCAGGAATCGATTATTTCCTATGCTGATTATGCTATTGCCATGGTCGATGAAATCGAAAAGGGCCAGCATATTAAGCAGCGCATCTCCGTCGTTCGTGCCTGAGACATTTTGAATATAACGCAGGAATAGCCATCCTGCTCCTTACCCTCCCCTCTTATAGATTTTCCTGTAAGAGGGGATTTTTCATGATATATTCCTATTTATTGACGTACAGAAATTCGTACGTTATAATCAAATTAAAGGGAGTGATTGAAATGATGGCTGTCAATTATACTCAATTCCGTGACCACATGAAGGCGCATATGGATCGAATCGTGGAAGATTATGAACCGCTCGTTGTAACGCGCAAGGGAAATAAGAATGTCATTGTCCTGTCTGAAGATATGTATAATAATCTGATGGAAAATATTCATGTTCTGGGAAATAAAGAAAACTATCGCTGGCTGATGGAATCAAAACAGCAGTTAGAAACGGGAAAGAGCCGGATGCATGAATTGCTGGAGCCTGATGATGAATAAACTCTTTACGGATAATGCTTGGCAGGACTATTTGTATTGGCAGAAAGAAGACAGGAAAACGCTAAAACGGATCAATCAGTTGATTCAGGATATCAGCCGCAATGGCAATACGGGGATTGGTAAGCCAGAACCACTGGTAGGACCGTTGGCAGGTTTTTGGAGTCGCCGGATCAATGAAAAAGATCGGTTAATTTATAACATAGAAGAGGAAACTATTAATATTCTAGCCTGTCGTTACCATTATAAAAAATAAATCAGACAGGAACTGGCTGTAACATAATACCATTTGCAAACATATGCCATCTTGTTTATTGAGATGTTTGAAGTTTGAAGAAAAACTTTTATTTTATCGTATCCTTTTTACAAACTATCCACTACAAACTGAAAACTAAAAGAGGGCTGTAACAAAATGAGCTCATAAAGCTCATTTTGTTACAGCCCCACTTTTTTTATGGTGATTCGCCGTGACTTACATACCACGCAGGCCGAGCTGTACCGGATCTTCTGTATTCTGTTTGAATTCGATTTCCGGTTTGGCAGCGAGCATTTCAAGAGTATAACCGACACCGGCAACGACACCGGCACGCAGGCCTTCTTCATCAATATCAAACTGGGGGGTATGATGGTTTCCGCCGCAGCCTTTTTCTTTATTGGCAATGCCGGTAAAGGTAAAGACTCCCGGGAAGAGGGACAAAGTCAGACCAAAGGTTTCGGAAGCCATCCAAGGTTCTACATCGTACAGGGCGTCTTCGCCGAGATATTTGGCAACAGCTTTGCGGGCATAATCGCCGCAGACCGGGTTATTGCGGACTTCCAAGAGCGGCTGTTTCATGCGGACCAGTTCATAAGTGCAATCGTAGTTGTCGCATTCGTTTTTGAGAAGTTTGAGGAAGTCATCGTAGAATTTTTTGCCAGCATGTTCATAACTGAAGAAACGGGATGAACCGCCGAAGAAGAGTTCATTCGGAATGACGTTATAGGCAGAGCCGGCCTGGACTGTACCGATAGAAAGAGTCAGGCATTCCAGCGGATTGACATCGCGCATGCGCAGTGCCTGCAGATTGCCATAGAATGCGTGGAAACAGTCAATAGGGCTCTGGGACAGGTCTGGACGGGAACCATGACCGCCGTGACCTTTGATTTTAATCTGGAAGGCAAAACCGCCGGCCATGGCTGCTCCTTGTTCTACATTGATTTTACCAGCCGGTACATCCCAGCGGACATGGGTGCCATAGCAGTAATCGATGTTCTGCTTGAGCAGGTACGGCATGAGGTGCTGTGTCGCATCGGAGCCTTCTTCGGCTCGTTCAAACATGAAAATGACGCGTCCGGACCACTGGTCTTTGATTTCCTGCAGGATTTTAGCTTCTGTGAGCAGCATAGAAATATGGCCGTCATGACCGCAGGCGTGCATTACACCAGGATTTTTGGAAACACATACACGTTTCTGATTCAGATTGGTTTCTGTTTCCTGAATAGGAAGACCATCAATATCGGCACGCATCAGAACAGTTTTACCAGGGCCATTGTCAATAAAACCGAAAACGCCACCGTGTTCCACGACTTCGGTGCGGATTCCATATTCTTCCAACTTTTTTTGGATTGTATCGCATGTCGCATCTTCTATGTTGGACAATTCCGGATGTTCATGAAAATAACGACGTAATTTAACTAATTCATCATAGTGAGCATCTGCTAACGCTTTTACATTAATCATTGGAAAAGACAGCCCCTCTCGAAATATTTTCAGACTTTTAGCAAAGATTTTTAAATAAAATATTTGTTTTGCTATAGGCAACTTCATTATATCACGGTATATATCAAAGTAAAGAGAAAACAAATGGATGATTTTTTTATCCTTTATTTTAGAAATATTTATCGGAACTCATTCGTGTATAAAAACTTTGAATGTCTTTCCGGATATCAATGAATTGCGATGATAATATAATTATATTTTGATTGATAAATCACCGAAATAAACATCGGATGAAATAGATTTGTATCTAGTATTTGTTTTAAAAATATATAAATATTAATATTAATTAGCATAAATAAACATAATATAATACTGCACTTTACAGAAAATGATTATAACACATAGATTATATGGCGAAAATATGTATTTTGTCTATATGTTGAGAAGAAAAAATGCGACACAATACTTAAATATTTATAATAAAAAGTAGGATATCTTTATTAATATAAGTGAGAAAAATTGAACCTCCTAAAGCAATAAGAAAAACGTATAGATAATATTTTTGCAAAACTATGCAAAATGTATTATACTAAATTAAGATAATTATAGGAGGGTGGGGAAAGATATATGGAATACTATGCTCGACTGCGAATATTGCGGCGGGAACGAAAATTATCTCAACGAGAAGTTGCTAAACTTTTAAATTGCACACAGGAAGCATACGGTATGTATGAATTAGGAAAACGAAAAATTTCTGTGGAGAAGTTGATTATATTAGCACGTTTTTATAACGTGTCCCTGGATTACATTACAGGCCTGAAGGATGAATAGAAAGAACCCTGCCAGCAATAGGGGAAGTGCTGACAGGGTTCTTTTTATTCCTTTTTTTCTTTTAATTTATTCCAGATTGTGGCACGACTAATCCCTAATTTGGTAGCTAAACTCTGTTTGTTTCCGTTTTCTTTTTGCAGAAGCAGTCTGATTATTTCTTCCTCCATTTTCTCTAATGTATTAATCTTCACAACGATATGACTTTGATCTTCGGAAAAATTGCCTTTAGGAATTACAGTCGTATCAGGCTTTGAGTTATCCAGGCTAAAGTGATTTCCTGTATATTCTTCTAGTGTATTTTTGATAAATGTTTCGTCGATGGTGTCAGAATCGGCTGTGATTACAATTTTCTCAATAAAGGTCTCTAATTCTCTGATGTTTCCAGGCCAGGGATATTTTTTTAATATAGATAATACTAAGGGCGAAAACATCAGTATATTCCGGCTGTATTGGACATTATATTTCTGTAAAAAGAAACAGATTAAGCCTTTGATATCTTCAGGACGGTCGTGTAAGGCTGGTATTTTTAATGTCAGGACATTTAATCTGAAGTATAAATCTGGACGGAATTTATTTTGCATCATGAGATCGTACAGGTCTTTATTAGTAGCGGCGATGACACGGACGTTTACTTTAATCACTTTGGTTCCACCGATTCTCATGATTTCTTTTTCCTGAAGGACTCTCAATAAACGATTTTGGATAGATAAAGGGAGTTCTCCGATTTCATCAAGAAAAATAGTTCCGTTATGGGCCAATTCAAATAATCCGATTTTTCCTCCTTTTCGTGCACCGGTAAAGGCGCCTTCTTCATATCCGAACAGTTCGCTTTCTAACAAATCTTCTGGAAGGGCTGCGCAATTGATAGCGACGAATGGGCCGTTTTTTACCTGACTTTCCGTATGGATGCTTTGTGCAAATAATTCCTTGCCAGTTCCTGTATCTCCTTGAATCAAAATAGTTGCCGTTGTCTTACTAAAACGCTTGGCGTTCTTTATGACAATCTCCATTATATGACTGGAGTGGATAATATCTGAAAATGTATGGTGGGCAACTAAGCCTCTGGCAGCTAATTGCATACGCGTACTATATTCTATTTTTTGATAGTAAGATACTCTTTGTACCATGATGATGGTTTCTTCGAGGTCTTTGTTAATATTTATGGGAATACGGCTATAAATAAGATTTTGCGGAGTGGCTTTTAGTACCTTATCGTGGATGAAGGACCGGTCCCCTAATAGTTCTTTTAGAAGTGGAGGTATATTTTTATCATGGATTGTTTTTGGTGATTTTTCTAAATTAAAAATTTTTTTTGCAGCCGTATTAAAACAGGTGATATCGCCTGTTTTTGAAACAGATATGACACCTTCTAAAGAATAATTGATGATGCTTGTCAAGCGATTATTTTGAAATTTGTCCTTATTAATGGCCTCTATTATATTTTTAGCTGAACTGAGTGTCTGTCTTATGGCGGTATAACTCGGCTTAATCAACACGTAATCCATATCTTTTTGGTGCGCCAGTTCCTGTACACAGCCACCATGTCCAACTATAGTCGTATCATGCCAGTCCATTACACGTGAAATTTGTGATTCGAATTCTTGTTTTGAAGAATAAGGCAGAAGTTGATACTTTACATTTAATAATTGGGTTAAATCCTCTAATTCATTTATTTTGCTGGTTTGATAGCTGACTAAGGTTAATGGTTTGTTAAAACGGATTGCCTGTCCTAGTGCCCTTAGAATATCACCTGATGTCGTTTCAATCGAAAGAACTGGCACAGTTGTAACCATTTTTTTTATCGTTTCGGCAGTTCCGCTGATGCTTATGATAACGTCGTATAAATCGGCTTTTGCGGCAGCATAGATATGACCATTATTTAAAATGCCGCCTTCATATACATCAATGGGAATGCCTAATTCTCTAGCAATCTTTTTTGCTTGCATTGTCAATTCTGCGTAAGTTGAAATTAGTAATATTTGTGCCCGTTTCATAAATTGTTCATCCTCACATAAATGCGTAAAAAAAATAGACAGAGTATAAATTTTAAACAAAAATAAGCTAATTAATAGAATGTATTTGTTGATTTTTTTGAAAAAAATACCAATGAATAATTGTAATATACCGCATAACCGTGCGGAATGCAATAGGAGAATAATTGATAATCAGGAATTCGATTATTTTGGCATAAATATTTCACATAGAATGATGAATGATTGATTACAGTACGAAAAGCTTGAAAGGAGAGTAATTATGACACGGACAGCTCAATTAATTCAGGGCAATGAAGCATTAGCGCAAGGAGCTTTTTACGCTGGCGCACGCTTTTTTGCCGGATATCCTATTACTCCTTCATCGGAGATTGCCGCTATTTGCTCACGAGAACTACCAAAACTTGGCGGTACGTACATGCAGATGGAAGATGAATTGGCTAGTATGGCTGCTATCATAGGCGCTTCGGCAGCCGGGGTGAAATCTTTTACCGCTACTAGTGGACCAGGGTTTTCATTAATGCAGGAAAATCTGGGAGTAGGCATCGTAGGTGAGATTCCCCTTGTTGTTGTGGATGTACAACGCGTAGGCCCTAGTACCGGTTTGGCAACGAAACCGGCACAGGCTGATTTTATGCAGATCCGGTGGGGGCGTCATGGAGATCAGTTAATCATCTGTCTGGCACCTGCAACTGTGCGGGAATGCTATGAACTGGCTGTCAAATCCTTTAACTTGGCAGAAAAATTCCGAGTTCCCGTTATTCTGGCTCCTGATGAAATCGTGGGACATATGCGTGAAAGTGTACTTCTTCCTGAACCAGGTGAAATGGAAATCGTAAATAGAAAAACACCGGATTGTGCACCGGAACAGTTCATGCAATATGATTTTACTCCGGGTGCCGTTCCGGAAATGGCGGCGTTTGGCAGTGAATATACTGTACGGATTAACAGCACGATGCACGGTGAAAATGGTTTTGCCAATAATTCTCCAGAAAACTGTGAACATCGTGTAGCACAACTTCATTCGAAATTGTTAATGCATAGAGAAGAAATTATCTTTACTAAGAAATTTGATGTAGATGATTGTGACGTGCTTGTTATTGCTACTGGATCTCCTGTACGTGCGGCGAGAGTAGCGGCTCAGGAAGCACGTAAAAAAGGAATAAAGGCTGGCGTATTACAATTGCAGACGGTATGGCCCTTTGCAAATCAGGAAATTGCTCAATATGCAGGTCAGGTAAAAAAAGTAATCGTTCCGGAATTAAACTATTCTGGGCAGATTGCTGGAGAGGTACGTAAGATATTTGATCTGAGTATTCCGGTTATTGGTGTAAATGTTTGTGGTGGTGTAGGCATTACGCCGCAACAGATTATGCAGGCAATAGAGTAGGAGGCATGGTTATGGCATATGCAACGGGAAAGCAGTTTTTAAATAAAGCTAAAATGCCACTCATGTGGTGTGCAGGATGTGGTAATGGCATTACATTGAGTTCTATGTTACGGGCTATTGAAGAATTGGGATATGAAAAGAAAGATTTCGTTCTTGTTACGGGTATTGGATGTTGGGGAAAAGCCGGCGAATTTACGACGGGAAATCTGTTGCATACTACGCATGGGAGAGCGCTTCCTTTTGCAGAAGGAATTGCAGCTGCGAATCCGGATTTGCACGTTATTGTCATCATGGGAGATGGTGATGGCGCAACTATCGGAGGTAATCATTTGATTCATGCAGCAAGGAGGAATATTGATTTGACGGCGATTGTTGTCAATAACTGCAATTATGGAATGACGGGTGGACAAATGTCGGCATTGACGCCAGCTCATGCTATAACTCAGACGTCTGTTGCAGGTAATCCGGAACGGGCATTTGATTTATGTAAACTCGTTGAAGTAGCCGGGGCTAATTATGTTGCCAGAGAAACAGCTTATCAGGGATTGGCATTGAAAACCCGCATTAAAGAAGGTCTACAGAAAAAAGGGTTTTCCATGATTGAAGTAATCAGCCCGTGTACAACTTTGTTCGGACCCAGAAATCAAATGAAGACGCCTGTGAAGATGATGGAAATGCTAAAAGAAAAAGGCGTTTCAGCAAAAAAATATAATGAAATAGATCATGCGGCAGAAAAAGGCTATTACATAACTGGAAAATTAGTTGACCGGGATGAACCGGATTTCATGACACGGTATCAGTCTGTCAGGCAGCATATGGCACAGGGAAAATAGGGGGCGGATACAATGAAAAACACCTATGAATTAATTTTTGCAGGCACCGGTGGACAAGGTTTGGTGACATCGGGAATCATGATAGCTAAGGCGGGGATTATAGACGGAAAAAATGCGTTGCAGACCCAAAGCTATGGGGTAGCGCAGCGTGGCGGATTTAGTTCGGCAGAAGTCATCATAAGTGACAGTGAAATCTTATATCAGAAAGTTCAACATCCTGACATTATTATAGCTTTAAATGATATTGCAATCGATAAATACAAAAACATAAAAACAAATGTTTTATATGATTGTGGCATGATGAAAAACTGTGATGCCTTGGGCTGGCATGGGATTCCCTTCCATGAAATAGCTCAGAAACTTGGTTCACCTAAAATGGCTAATTTAGTGGCAATCGGTGCCATGATTGAAAAAGTGCCCGTTGTCAGTTTTACAAGTTTGGCCGAAGTCATTAAACAAAAATTTAAACCAGCTATTGCAGATATGAATATTGAAGCCGTGAAGGTTGGTATGGAAACGGCTAGAACTATGACGTAGGGGGTGAACTTTATGGATGCAAAAAATAGAAAAATTTTTCCAGAAATAGATTCAACGTTATGCAAGTCTTGTGGTTATTGTGAAATGGTATGCCCGCAGCAGATGTTCTGCCGTTCTGGTAAGGTTAACTCACAAGGTTATGATTATATGAAAGTAAATGAAGATGGAACCTGTATTGGATGTTTGAAATGCATCAATATTTGTCCGGATTTTGTTATTACGATACACGAAAATGGGAGTATGCAGCATGGATGAACATAAAAAAATGGGAAACTGGCCAGATATTTTACGAGTTCTCCTACTTGGAAACGGACTTGTCAATAATTTGGCAGAACCTGAAATACAAATAGGTGATTTATTGAAAAAAGCGGATATATTGCAGAGCTCTTTTGCTGATGCAGAATTATCATCTGAAAAAAAGAAATTGATATGTAATGAGCTGCAACGGCAATATAAATATTTGAATCATTTTCATGATGAACTATCACTACTTTTGACATATGTACAGGAAATCGGATGTGAAAAATAATATATCAGACAGGAAAAAGTTTATTTTGAAAAAAATAATAAAAAAGTGTATTAAGTCCGATACAAGAACTAAAAGATACGGAGACTTATATTTAACATATGATGAAATAAAAGAATTGCAACAACGTTTTAAGCGAGGTGAACGGAATGGGAGAAGACTTAAAAGATAAAGTCATGTCTGCAAAAGAGGCGGTACAAAAATATATCAAGCCAGGTACCCATATAGCCTTTGGGGGATTTACTCTTTTGCGCAGGCCCAACACGATTGCCAGAGAGATTGTCCGGCAGGGGGTGGGTGATCTGTATGTAACCATGAACGGTGGTACCTATGTAGAAGAAATGCTGGCAGGAGCAGGCCTGATTAAATGGCTCGAATCAACGTATATTGGTTTGGAAGGTGGAATGCCTGTAGCGTATGCAATCCGCCAGGCTATCCAGAATGGCGAAATCGAACTGATAGAAGACTACTCCAACTGGAGTTTTGCCTTACGCACAATCGCAGGTAAATACGGCTTGCCGTTTATGCCATGCATGACTGATATGGGCAGCGATCTGATGACATATGATGTCTTCGGGAAAGCCGGATTGCGAGGAAAAAATGCGCAGGGTGAATGGAAACATCCGGGGATTCCACCGCATAAATATTGCGTAATTGATGACCCCTTTGATGGTTGGGGACTCCGGCCGAGAACGTTTAAATCTGGTGATGATTCGTGTCCCAATACCACGAATTTGTATGAGAAATATAAAGAACGGTCAACAGCATATACGGGAAATGAAGGCGTTAAGGTTGCATTAGTTCCGCCTATTCTGCCAGAGGTATGTGTTATTCATGTTCAGCGCGTTGCTTTAGATGGAACAGTTCGGATGGAGGGATTGATTGGTCCGGATATAGATCAAACTTTGTGCGGGCGCACGTTGATAGTGGAATGTGAAAGAATTTGTTCACCTGATGAAATCAGGACAAATCCGGAACATAATCAGATTCCAGGAGCATTTGTTTCTGCCATTGTGGAACAACCATTTGGTGCATATCCAACGTGTGTGCCCAATTATTATGATTATGATTATGAATGGTTTAGAAATTATACTAAAGTAGTTAATCATAAGCCCAAAGAAGTTGTAAAGGAATATTGGCTGAATTATGTAACCGACACAAAAGATGATTGGGAATTCTTAGAAAAAAAAGTTGGATGGGATAAATTATGGTCTCTGCGTACGGATCCACAGTACCATTACAATCCGGAAGTTGATCGTTTTGGAACGGGGGTGAAATGATTGAACGAGTATGAAAAGTATTTAAAAGAAAAAAAATTACTAGTGGATCAAAGTACGTTTATGGAATTACTTGCTGTAGCCACGGCACGGGAACTACCGGATGGGGCATGTGCATTTGTTGGAACGGGACTGCCATTATTGTCTGCATCACTGGCCAAGCGGACAACAGCACCTGATATGATGATTATTCTAGAGGCTGGAACCGTGGACCCGGATATTGAACACCTGCCAGTTTCTGTTGCGGATCCAAGAGCGTCTTATAGGGCAGCTACATTATCGACACTGGCCGATGCATTTGGCACTATTGCCTGCCGGGGATATTGTACGGTTGGGATTTTAGGTGCAGCAGAATGTGATATGTATGGCAACTTAAATTCCACTTCTTTAGGAGGATATTGGCCGGCGGCAGTATCTGATACGGGAAAAGGACCGAAAGCACGGATGACTGGAAGTGGTGGTGCTAATAATATTGCCAGTCTGGCAGATAAAATTATTGTTTCCATGGTGCATGAAAAAAGGCGCTTTCCTGAACATGTTGAATATTTGACGAGTCCGTGTGGAATCCGTGGAGCTGGCAGTGAAAATCGGTTTAACAAAGGAATTTTCCGTGGAGGGGAAGTTTGTGTCATCAGTGATTTGGCAATTTTGCGCTCAGATCCAGAGACAGGAATCTTATACCTGAGTGAAACTTTTCCAGGGGTAACGGCTGAACAAGTAAAAGAAAATACGGGATGGGATTTAGACATATCCAGAGCAAAACCATTTACTCCACCGACGGCAAAAGAATTGGAAATACTCCGCATGAAAGTAGATCCTTCGCGTATGTATCTGGGAAGGAAGAGTAAGAGAAAATAAATATGGCAAAGGAAGATTAATGTTGTAGAGAAAGAGGTGAGCTGAATGGAAGTTTCATTCATGCACTTAGCAGCGATTGCATTGACGATTTTAGCTACTATTGGTGTGGCAGTGTATTCTGCAAGAGGCGTAAATTCTGCAGCTGGTTTTAGTTTATCGGGGAGAAAAGCGACTGCGCCACGTGTAGCTGGTAGTATTGCTGGTGTCATTATTGGTGGAGGAGCGACTGTCGGCACGGCACAGATGGCTTTTCAAGTAGGATTAGCTGGTTGGGCGTATGCGTTAGGTGCTGGACTTGCTTTTTTCGTGATGGGACTGTTTTATGCTAAACCGTTACGGAGAACAGGTCTTGAAACGTTGCCACAATTTTTCACACTTCATTATGGAAAATGGGCAGGGGTCATGGTTGGTGTTGCAACAATCCTTAGTATGCTCATTTCTCAATTGCCTGGGACAATTGCAGCTATTCAGATTTTTATTCAAGTATTAGGCATTACCCCGGAAGTATCTTCTGTGCTTTTCGTTTTTGTTGTTGTTGCTACTGTGTTTTTTAGCGGTCAGAAAGGGAATAGTTTAACTGGTTTGATAAAGATGGCTTTACTATGGGGCTCTCTGCTAATAGGTGGTTTTATTGCTATTAAATATTTAGCATCTATGCCTAGCGATGAATTCCATGCAATGTTTCCATATGACCCTTGGTTTAATTTATTTAGTCGCGGTACGGCAGAAGTTTTGGGAAATATCTTTTCAATGATGGTAGGTATATTATCGGCACAGGCATATATTCAAGCTTTGTTTTCTGCAAGTGATGCAAAGACAGCGGCGCGTGGAGCTTTTACGGCTTCAGCAATTATTATCCCTATAGGCTTGCCTATCGTTGCTATTGGGATGTTTATGCATGCGACACATCCGGAAATTATACCTATTCAGGCACTTCCTACTTTTTTCTTAGGATATTTTCCTGATTGGTTAGGCGGTGTAGCTATTGCGGGAATTTTACTGGCAATTATCAGTTCAACTGCCGGGATGGCACTGGCTATTGGCACTTTATTTGCCAGTGACTTTGTAGGAAATTTAATGCATGTTAAATCTAATTCAAAAATACTGTTGACGAATCGGCTCACGATTCTTATTACGATGGTAGTAGGCACCTATTTCTCATATTTATATTTAAATGCGACTATTTTGGAATTAAATTTCCTTTCCATGATTCTTCGTGGAGCAGGTGTATTTGTACCTTTGTCGCTTGCTGTCTTTAAACCGGGATGGCTAACTCCTAAATGGGCTTTTGCATCTATTTGTTGTGGTACATTACTGCCAATCATTTCTAAAATGGTATTGCATTTAACTATTAATCCTTTGTATCTGGGGTTAGGATCAAGTGCGTTGCTCATTATTATAGGTATTATGGTCAGTGGCAAATCATTCCGACAAAGTTATCTGGCTGCTCAGGCGGCTGCTGATAATCGTAAGGAAGAAAGTAAAGTAGACTAATGCAAATGGATAGGAGGGATATTATGGAACATGCATATGATTTTTCAATAGGAGCCCGGAGATTAAAAAATGTACATCCATCAGCAATTCGTAAGGTTTTAGAAAGAGCAACTATCTTGAAGAATGAAGGAAATCCAGTAATATTTTTAAGTATTGGAGAACCGGACTTCGATACGCCGGAAGATATAAAAAGTGCTACTATTCAGGCATTAACAGACAATTTTACACACTATACTTCCAATCGGGGCTATCCTGGCTTACGTAAAACATTGCAGCATTATATTAAAAATGAAACCGGTGTGGATTATGATCCGGACAGCGAAATTATTTTGACATCAGGTGGTGCAGAAGGGTTAAATAATACCATCTTAAGTTTCGTTGATCCTGATGATGATGTGATTGTGCTTACTCCTTCGTTTGTAAATTACAAATCATTAGTTAATATGTGCGAAGCACATTTTGTTGATGTACCATTGAAAGATTTCCGATTAGATATAGAAGCTATTCAAGCTGCGATTACATCTAAAACTAAGATGTTAATCATTAATAATCCCAATAATCCTAGTGGCGTCGTATTTACACGTGAAGAACTGGCTGCAATCTGTAAATTGGCAAGAGAAAATAATTTCCTTATTTTATCGGATGAAATGTATAGTCAATTAGTATATGGGGATTCAGTATTTTATTCCATTGCTAATTTTCCCGATATGAAAGAAAGAACTATATTAGTCAGTGGATTTTCTAAAACTTTTGCAATGACAGGATGGAGAGTAGGGTATATTGCTGCACCTAAACATCTGGCGGATGTGATTATGCGCACGCATCAATATTCGACTACAAGTGGTACAACATTCATACAAGTGGGATTAAGTAAATCAATGGAAAGTAAAAATACAAAGCAGGCCGTTGATTTGATGGTTAAAACTTTTTCTAAGAGACGTGATTTGATTGTAAAGGAACTATCTAAAATTCCTGAATTGACTTATTCTAAACCGGATGGAGCATTTTACCTATTGGTTAATGTTTCTAAATTGGGGCTGTCAGGTGATGAATTTGCTAAAGTATTGTTGGAAGAGAAGTATGTAGCGACAGTTCCAGCCAAAGCATTCGGTGATGCTTATGTGGATTACATCAGAATATCGTATGCTACTTCGGAAGATAATATTATCGAAGGTGTACACAGGATTTCTGAACTTGTTCAGGAAATAAAGAGATAACCCTAAAACTTTCTTTCTATACTTGAATTTGGCGACACGTACAAAGAAATTTATCGTGTCGCCAATATTCTTTATGCAATATATGAGAATTGGAAAAATGTTGAAAAGGAAATTGCGTTGATTAGGAGAATAAATTATATATAGGCAATATAAAAACAGATATTCTGTGAGGAGGTGGCAATATGGCTAAACGTACAATTTTTGTCAACACATTTACAAACGGTATTTTAGGACCAAATGTTCCTATGACAGGCCCGGTAGCGGATGGAGGATATATTGTTGCTAACACAGCACCGGGCTGTTGGGGACCAATGTTAACCCCTGCTATCCGTGGGGTCACGAAGTGACAACACCTGTGAAAGTAGAAAATGCTGAGGTTGGAGATGCAATTGCGATTAAGATTGTTTCGGTTCAAATTACATCGCATGGTACGGCGTCAGGTAATGATAAAGTCTTTCCTGATAGGTGTCTGGGGGATCCATTTGTTGCTGGGAAATGTCCTCAGTGTGGCACTTTATATGAGGAGACGGTCATTAAGGGAATTGGACAGGATGCTATTCGTTGCAAAAACTGTGATGCTCCTGTAGCGCCTTTCGCTTTCACCAGTGGATATACGATTGCATTCGATGATAATCACACAATCGGGGTCACACTTGATCAAAAAGGAGCTGAAGCGGCAGCTCATTCTGGTCGTACATTTATGCAGACGCCAGATAATTCTATTCAGAATCCTGTGGTAACACTGGCCCCACATGATTTGCCAGGTATAGCTACACGATTGAGACCTTTTTTAGGGCAATTAGGAACGACGCCGCCTGTCAATACTCCGGATTCTCATAATGCCCGTGATTTTGGACAATTTCTTGTAGGCGCTCCTCATGAATATGCGCAAAGTGAAGAAGAATTGAAAACTGTCACCGATGGGCATATGGATATTAACAGAGTCAGGGCAGGATCTGTACTCATTGCACCAGTTCGTGTTCCCGGTGGCGGTGTTTACGTAGGTGATATGCACGCATTGCAGGGAGACGGAGAAATTGCCGGTCATACCTGTGATGTATCGGGTATTGCGATTTTGCAGGTTTCGGTCATCAAAGGATTGACTCTTGATGGTCCAATCTTGCTGCCTCTGTTGGAAGATTTGCCGTATCTTGCTAAGCCGCTTACCGATACAGAAAGGATACTGGCACAACAAGAGGCTGATAAATGGGGGGTGAAACTTGAAGAAGCTGCTCCTATTTCTTTTATAGGGACAGGAGCTAATTTGAATATTGCTATTGAATGTGCCATGCAACGTGCGGCAGATTTACTTGATATGACAGTGCCTCAGGTCATGAATCGCATTACTATTAGTGGCGGATTAGAAATTGGCCGGGCTCCGGGAACCGTGACGGCTACATTCAGAGCTCCTATAGAAAAACTGAAAAAGTTGGGGCTATGGGATATGATCAAAGAACAGTATAGTTTGTAGAGCAAAAATATTTTTCACAATTCCCTAAAGGATATTTTCCTCATGCCGGCGAAATTATATATAGTAAAATTTTTTTACTATTATACATGAGGGAGAATGACAGGATGGGTGAGTTTGCTGGAAAGATTGTCGTGGTTACTGGTGTCAGCAAAGGGATTGGCGAATCGATTGTACGCAGGTTTTGGGAAGCGGGAGCGCGTTGTGTGATTGTCAGTCGACATCCCGATGAATACCAGGCGCTGGCCGATGAGTTGAAGGCTGCTGGCATGACGGTCAATGTCTTAGCTTGTGATGTCAGAAAGGTGGGTGTAAATAAAGAATCTGGTGGCTGATACGGTGAAACAAAGTTGCCGACGCCGTTTTGTTCCTGGCTTTATCAAAAGCCAGCTATATTACTGGTGCCGATTTATGCATCGATGGTGGATGGACTGCCAGCTGATGCTTGTAAGTATTCTTTGAGCAGGAAGGTGCAGAAATAGGGAAAGGTTAAAATTTGTTCTGCATGACCGATGTTTCCGCGAATCAATTTTATGCCAAACCGGATATCGGGATATGTTCTGCTGTTGAGCAGGGTATGCAGTGATTTTGATTTGTTATTGGTTGATTTTACTTCTACGGGTACAAGACTGTTTTTTGTGCGGACGAAGAAATCTTCTTCCAATGTGGCGTTCTCTTTTTTGTAATAATACAGATCGTAGCCGGATTTTACCAAAGCTTCGGCTACGATATTTTCATATAGAGCGCCTTTATACACTCCCAGATTTTTATTTACCCTTAAATCATCCTGTGCTTCTTCATCCAGCATGGCCACGAGCAGGCCGGTATCCTTCATATAAATTTTGTATTTTGTACTTTCATAATTACCTTTTAGTGGGAGTTCTGGAAAAGACAAACAGTAGCATATATTTATAATACCCGCGTCATGCAGCCATTCTATGCATCCTCTATAGTCCTTAAAACGGGCGTTGGGAGCTACTTTGGAGATTTGAAATTTTTTATTGTCCTTGGCCAATTGGACGGGTATATGTTCGAAAACATTTAAAATTCTGGTCTGATCAACACCACTGGCATATTTGCGGACATCTTCCCTATAATCGGCTAATAATTGCCTTTGTGTATTCAAAGAGCCTTCAAATGTCTGATTTGCAATGTAATCCCGTACGACGGCTGGCATACCGCCCAGAATGCAGAAATCCATAAAAAGAGAAAAGAAGGTAGATAAGATTCCTGGACTGAATGGGGTTTGCGTGACCATGTGATTGAGCAGTGTGGTGCGGATAGAATGATCATAACCGCGGGCCCAGAGAAACTCTTCAAAATCCAGAGAGTGCATTTCATAATCTGTTTTGTATCCAACGCTGTTACTTTCAATTTTTTTGTATTGTATTCCCAGCATGGAGCCACTGCAGATTACGTCGAATCTGTTATCTATCTTAAAAAATTTTAAGGAAGTTGCAATGTCTGGAAATTCCTGTAATTCATCAAAAATGATGACCGTATTGCCGGGAATAAATCGTTTGGATGGGTCCAAAAGGGAAATCATTTTGATGATTTCTTTTGCGCTATAGCCATTTTCCGTTATGGTTTTATATTTTGGTTCTTCTACGAAATTGATATAAATAACGCTGGCGTATTGTTGGCGGGCAAATCGAAGGATGGATTCTGTTTTTCCTACTTGTCGGGCTCCCTTGACAATAAGAGGGCTTTTGTTTTTGGTTTCCTTCCAATGTATTAAAAAGGTGTCAATTTTACGTTCTAAATATAACATAAACCGGCCTCCTTCCTGTATTCCTACTGTATATTATACCGATATTCTGCAATGGCTGCAACAAAACATGAGCGAATATCAGACGATTTCACACATTTTATGAGCGAATATTTGGTAAGGAGTACACATTTCATGAGCGAATATTAAGGGTAGCGCACACATTTCATGAGGAAATGAAAAAAACACGCAGCAAAACAGACGGGCATAGAGCCTGTTTTTGCTGCGTGTTTTTATTTTGAATATCAATAAGGTATTCACCGAAGCATAGACCGGTTACAAATCAATACAAGATATCCAGCTGATAGGGCGGCTTTTTTTCCAATTCTTCATGGAGACAGGCCAGAAAGGCCTGGGTACTCGGCATGGTCCGGGCTGCCTGGGTAGCGACACAGTAGGTGACACGCTTGGGTATTTTGAATTCAGTCCGGCATATTTTGATGGAAGCGTTGTCGGCAATTCCTTCGGCAACGCTCAGGGGGACGATGGCCCAGCAATTGGGCTGGGATGTGAAAATCCGGAAGTTGCTCATGATTTCTAAATGGACGAGCGGCCGGATATCCTGGCCGAACATATTCTGGTGCCATTCGTACTGGGTGTCGCTCCATTTTGTGAAAATTTCCCTGTCTATGAGGAGCTCTTCCCTGTTTACTAGTTCGGGGTACGGCGAATCGGTCGAGCAGATCAGCACCATGGGTTCACTAAAGACGGGAAAGATATGCAGCGTTTCTGATGGCTGGATGTCGCTGTGAAACATGAGGTCTACCAGGCCGCTGTTCATTTTTTTGTTGGCAAGGGCCGGTACATTATCGGCCTCCTGTATTTCCAGCCGGTACTGGGGATACTGACGGAGAAATTGCCCGTAAACGGGAGGGAACAGGAATGTCCCGATACTGTTGACGACGGAAATACGCAACTGTTCTGGCCCTTTGCTATGAGATACGGCCAGCATCTGCCGGGTCAGTTCCCGGTACTGACAGGCATATTCGTAAAATTTCGCTCCTTCCGGAGTCAGTTCCAATGAACGGGCCCCGTTGCGTCGGGCGACGAGTTGACATCCGATTTCTTGTTCCAGCTTTTTCAGGCGCGTACTTAGAGAAGACTGACTGATATACAGTGCTTCAGCCGCCTTAGAAATACTTTTGTGCCAGCAAATAGTCAGAAACGTTTCAATTTCCAGATTCGTCATGATGACAGTCCCCCTATGATACGGAAAATGTACGCCACTATTATAATCGTCTGCAAGTATACTGACAAATCATCTGAACTAAAAATGTTTAAACTATTCTATAAATTTTATGGAACAATGGATAGAAAAAATGAAAAATTATATATAAAAAATACAATTCGAAAAATAATACGTGATTCAAAATATGATTTTCCTTAATATATTCTATTTTTATTAAAAAAGATAGAGATAGTTTGTTATTTTATGCCTAATATTTTTAAGATACAGCTGAATATCTAGTTTTAATAATATTTTTTTCGGAATTTTGAATTTTACAACAGGCTGTACAGTCTGTACAATGTAGACAGATGTTCATTCGGAAAACAAATATAGATTCGGTATGATGGATAGGGTTGTAAAGAGCAGGATGGTTTCTGACTTCCCCATCATAATGCTCTCATTGATATTATCCTTATATTATTTCAGAGGGAAGTTATATATTTTGTGGGGGTGTAATGCGTATGGAATTTTTTGGTTTGATTGCAAAAGGTATGATGGCTTATGCCGACTTTGTCTGGGGCTGGCCGCTGCTCATCGGCACGTCTTTTGTGGCTGTTTTTATGTCGGTCCGGCTGGGATTCTTTCAGTTTACGTATTTTGGGCATGTCATGAAGAATACCTTTGGCAAAATCTTTGACAAAGGTTCTGGTGACGGCAATATCAAGCCGTTTAAGGCGGCCTGTACGGCTCTGGCATCGACACTGGGTGTCGGTAATATCGCCGGCGTTTCCGTTGCTATCGCAACGGGCGGTCCTGGTGCCGTCTTCTGGATGTGGTTCATCGCCATGCTGGGCCTCATCGTCAAGTTCTCGGAAGTTACGTTGGGACTGGCTTATCGTGAAAAAGACCCTGTAAGCGGGGTCTGGCATGGTGGTTTTCCCTGGTATGTCAAGAATGCCCTCGGGAAAAATTGGCGTTGGCTGTCCGTCCTCTGGGCGGTTGTCATGGCTGCGGGCATGATGTTTGCCCCGTCTATCCAGGCGGCAGAAATCTCTAATGCTGTCAATACGGCTTTTGCCATTAATCCCTATGTCGTCGGCATTACTGTTGCAATTCTCATGGCGGCCGTACTCCTGGGTGGTCTCAAGAGTATAGCTAACTTTGCCAATCTCGTCGTTCCCTTCATGGCTGTCATCTACATCATCGGCGCTATCTTCGTCATGATTACCAATGCCAGCATGATTCCAGCGGCCTTTGCCATGATTTTTGAAGACGCTTTCACTGGTACGGCTGCAACCGGCGGCTTTGCTGGCAGCACGGTCATGCTGGCCGTCCGCTGGGGCCTGGCCCGTGGTATTTATTCCAACGAAGCCGGTACAGGTACAGCGCCTCTGGCTCATTCGTCGGCATCGGTCAACCATCCGGTCAAACAGGGTCTGTGGGGAATTTTTGAAGTGTTCTTCGATACCATCGTCGTCTGCACTATGACGGCTATGGTCGTCATGACATCGGGCCTGTGGAATACGGGTATTTCCGGTGCTGCCCTTACGACAGCCGGTTTTTCCTCTGCCTTTGGCAGTGTAGCCGTCGGGGCTGTATTTATTTCGGTTATTATTACCTTCTTTGCTTTTACGACCTGTGTCGTCAACGTATATTATGGCGGTATCTGCCTCAATTCACTGGGGCTGGAAGGCGTCTGGATTAAGATTTACTATGCCATCGGTTGTGCCTGGGCCGTCGTCGGAGCTATCGGCGCAGCAAAGACCCTGTGGTCTACCTTTGACTTCTTCTATGGTACGTGTGTCATCTGCAACCTCATTGTCGTATTCCTCCTGAGTGGCAAAGTCAAGATTCTGGTGGATGATTACAAACAGCGCCTCCAAGATGGAAAATGGGATGCATCGGCTGCCGACTGCGTGGCACGCCTGGGCATCTGGCGCGATGAAGTCACTCTGGCTGCAGAAAAAGAAGCAGAACATAAATAACATTCATAACTTAACATTTTTAACGAGCACAGCTGTTTTCGCGGTGCTCGTTATATTTGACCAAAAATCAGGAAAATATAGAGCGAATTTAATGCATATCATTAAAATTTAAAATATATATTTATGTGTCAGGGGGAATTTGTATGAAACCATTAGCCAAACGTATTTCCAGTGTGGAAGGCTCTGCAATCCGCCGCATGGTTGGTAAGTCCTACGGACTCGACAATGTCATCAGTTTTGCTTTTGGAGAACCAGATTTTATCACACCGGAACACATCATTGAGGCGGGAGTCCGGGCTTTACAGGACGGCCGGACCTTTTATACACCCAATGCGGGGATTCCTGAACTGCGCGATGCCATTGCGGCATCGTACGGGCCACGGGGGATGGCGTACAGCCGGGATAATGTCATTGTTACGGTTGGCGGCTGTGAAGCATTGCTTTTGTCGGTTCTGACGCTTCTGGATCCGGGAGATGAAGTCATCATATCCAATCCCTACTGGGCAAATTACAACGGATTTGTATCGGAAATGTATGCCAAGCCTGTGTTGGTCGATGTATATGAAAAAATGATTTCATGTTTGATCCCGATGATATCAAAAAGGCGATTACACCGAAGACAAAGGCTATCCTCATGAACTTCCCTTCCAACCCGACAGGTGGACTGGCGACAAGGGAAAACTTGGAAGCTATTGCACAGCTGGCGATACAGTATGACCTGTATGTCATTACCGATGAAATGTACCGCCGCCTTATCTATACGGACGAAGAATTCGTATCCATAGCAGAAATCCCGGGCATGAAAGAACGGACCATCATCGTCGATGGCTTCTCCAAAGCCTATGCCATGACGGGGTGGCGCATCGGGTTTGCCGTAGCTAATGAAGAAATCATCAAAGGCATGATAAAGATGCAGGAAAATGCCGTATCCAGCGTCTTCGAACCGGTGCAGCGGGCCGCTCTGGCAGCGCTCACGGGAAGTCAGCAGCCTGTAGCGGATATGCTGGAACAGTACCGGGCACGGCGGCAGTTGATGCTCGAAGGGCTGAATACGATGATGCACGGCAAGATTACCTGCCGGGAACCAAAAGGCGCTTTCTATATGTTCCCCAATATTACCGGTACCGGCCTTTCATCAGAAGAATTCAGCAACCGGCTGCTTGATGAAAAACACGTTGTCACCGTTCCGGGAACGGGATTTGGCAGCAATGGCGAAGGATTCATCCGCCTGTCTTACGCAACGAGTGAAGCCAATATCCGGGAAGGACTAAAACGAATCCGGGAATTTATTAAATCGCTGTAAGAGGGGACACGCAGTATACGGATAGACATAAAGGAGCATTCTCTGAAGAACGAGCTGTCAGAGAATGCTCCTTTTGTGAGAAACGAAAAGCAGATTACGATTCCTCTTGTTTACCTATACCGTTAAAGATGATATTGAGGACGACGGCGGTGATGCTGCCCAGTGTGATGCCACTGTGCAGAACAATCTGGGACCAGGAAGGGAAGGCGTGGAAGAAATTGGGAACGGTAAGGGTAATCATGCTGACACCGATGCTGATGGCGACGAGCATCAGGTTGGAAGTGCCTTCAAATTTTACTTTCGATAAGGAACGGACGCCGCTGGCGATGATCATGCCGAACATGGCAATACCGGCACCGCCCAGTACGGAGTTGGGGATACAGGCGACAATGGCGGCCATTTTGGGAAGCAGGCCAAGACCGATGAGGATGATGCCGGAAGCGGTGACGACAAAACGGCTTTTGACACGGGTCAGGGCGATAAGGCCGACGTTCTGGGCAAACGCTGTATAGGGGAAGCTGTTGAAGATACCTCCGATTACCGTAGAAAGGCCATCGGCGCGGAGACAACGGGCCAAATCTTTGCGGCCAATAGGTTTATCGACGATTTCCCCGATAGCAATGCAGTCCCCGGTCGTTTCGACCATGGTGACGAACATGACGACAATCATCGATAAAATCGAGCCGATATCAAAGGCAGGGAAACCGAAAGAAAAAGGAGTGACGATACCGACCCAGCTGGCGCGGCCGACTTCGGCAAAATTCGTCTGCCCCAGAACAGTAGCGATGATCGTACCGCCAATCAGACCGAGAAGAACGGCAATATTACTGACAAATCCCTTGCCATAGCGGTAGAGTACGATGACAATAGCCAGGGTGATAAAGGCAAGAAACAGGTTCATAGGACCGGCAAAGGCGGGGTCACTGGTATTGCCGCCGCCACCAATCCAGATGACGGATACGGGCAGGAGGGTGATCCCGATGATCATGATGATTGTACCGGTCACGACGGGCGGGAAAAAGCGGATGAAGCGGCTGAAAAACGGAGCGATGAGAAAAGTCACCAGACCGGCGGCGATGATGGCACCATACATGACGGGCAGACCGTGCTGGACACCGATGAGGCACATCGGTGTGACGGCAGCAAAGGTAACACCCTGAATCATGGGAATACGTGCACCTACTTTCCAGAAGCCCAGAGTCTGGATAATGGTGGCGATGCCGCAGGTAAAAAGGTCGGCATTGATCAGATGGATCAGTTGTTCCGGCGGCAGGTGCATGGCCTGTGCCAGGATAATCGGTACGGCAACTGCTCCGGAATACATGGCCAGGACGTGTTGGAGACCGAACGCAAAGAGCTTGCCGTATGGCAGCATTTCATCTACGGGATGAACGGTTGCAGAAGTGGAGTGAGAGTCCATGATTTCACCTCGATGGGAATAATTAAAAATGAATAATAAGCATTATAGCATATTTTGACACCTTTGTAGTATGAAGAATAGAAATGGCAGGGAAAATTGCAGACCGAATGGGAGAAAGGCACTTTTTTTGCAGAAGAACATCTTGTATAATATAACATAGTTATATCATAGTTCAGGGGGCGTGTAGGTGTGACAGCATATGGACAATCAGAGTACGCATCGCGGACGGCATTATTGTCCAGCCGTGATGTCCGGGTAATGACCCAGGGCATACTGAAAAATATGGATACAGGGCTGCTAACGAAAGAAACGCTGCAAAAGAAAGCAGAAGAACTGCTCGTTTCGGCAGATGATTACTGGATGGCATATGGATTGGCAGCACTTATCTGCTGGCTGGCAGATGACCGGGCGAAAGCACAGCAGGCTCTGCAACGGTCACTGCAGGCCGATGACCAGAAGACATCGTTGTTCTTTTTCCTCCTTTCCCTGTGGGAAGAACGGGACCATGCGGCAGATGTCTGGCTGGCACGGTATCTGGGACAGCAGGATGGTTCATCGCTGGCAGAGCATTTCCAGTACTGTATGGAAGCGTATACCGACGGGCTGATGAACATGTCCGGATCTCGCCATGTAGAAGGCAGGTTGAATGACTGGAAAAGTGAGCAATGCCAGGATGCCCGGCTGATACAGCAGCAGATCCAGACCTGGCATGACTGGTTTGATAAGGAGCGCAGTTCCGTTACTCTGAATGAAGACGAACAGTTTAAACTGTTGAAAAAGGCTCCCAAGGCCAGTGTAGAAGAATTGCTGCAAGGAGCGCATCTGCCTGGGAAGGCGCTGGATGACCTGCAGAAACTCATGGACGATGATGAAGCGTCCGTAGCAAAGGAACAGGCCAAGAGTGTTTTATTGGAACGATTCATTGAAGCCGACCGTTCTGAAGAAGAACAGCCGTCTGTATATAAGCCGTATATTTCCTGGCTTACGGACTGGTGCCTCGATGACGGAGAAAAGGCAGTCATATCCCTGCGGCAGTATGCGATAGCGTCATCGAAAGACTGGATCCGCAGCGCCGCTGACGATGCGCAGGGGGAAACGGTCCAGAAACTCCCCGATTCCTTTGAATTTTTTTCTAATCTGTCCTATGAGGGCCATGTGGATAAACTGACATTCTATTCCATAGATGGGAGAAATGAACGGGATCATCTCTCGGCCCTGCATACCATTATTGATGCCTGGCAGAAGGAAGAACTTAGCAAGCACCGGCCGGGATGGACTGTGGTCGCCATGCTGTTCTGCATCATCGGCGGCGGGGCACTTCTGTACTATGGCGGCGGCTGGGTCCTGGATAATCATCCCTTTATGCTGCTGGCAGGTGTGGCCCTGCTCTGCATGGCCTTTGCCGGTCCGATAGGAGGCCTGATCGTGACGGCGATCCTGGCGGGGATTACGGCCTTTTTGATGAACGCCATCACGGCTGCCTATGCCAGCCATCAGTATATCTTCATTACCGCCTGCGTATTGATTCTGGCAGGGCTGTCCTTTAAAGTATACTATGCTACCTTTGGCATACGGCGGAAACTGGAGAAACAATTCAAACAATACGCCTGGGAAGAAGAAAACTGCATCTGCCGCTGCATGGCCGAAACGGCTGATTTCTACGATTACTATACGAAAGGTATGGAACGGCAGCAGGATTTGCATGCATTTCTCGATGGCCTTTCGGCATCGGACTATGTCCGCCGCAATCAGGGAAGTGCGCGGCGGATCCGCATATAGGAGGTACTATCCATGGAAACAGGACAAGATGTAAGGCGTCCGTCTGGGCGCAGGCATATACAGATCAGGCGCCCGCAGGAAGAGACACCACAGCCGGCATCGGAATTAGCTGAACCGGCGCAGAGCAGGCCGGCAGGGGATAAAACGGTACATTCCCAGTGTATCACTGGACTTCCGGACTGGGATCTTCTCCCTCCCCGCGGTGTCGTACGGAGGTATCGGGAATGAGCAGGGTACCAGGTATTTATGCAGAATGGATCCCTGTTCTGAAGGAATTTGCAGCCGGCCGGAATGATGAGGAAACCATACCGGCCATGCAGCAGGGACGGCTCCATTGGTGTGATATTGTTGCCGGCCGGTTTGCCAGCCGCCTCATGGCAGCCTTTAACGCCCGGTTTGACTATATAGGAGAACGTTTCCGTAAGGCCCAGGACGATGGAATTCCTATAGAACAGGCTTTGAAACAACTGGACCGGGATCTGGATCTGCTGTTTCAGGCCAGTCAGCTGCAGTGTCTGCCCGAAAAAGAAAAGCAGATGCTGCAGGACGAATTGCAGAAAACACGCCAGGATATGGACGACGCCCTTGAAGAGTCGGCCCGGCAGGACCCGAGTGGTGAACTGGACGTACTTTTGCGGCGCCGGAATAAAGGGAGCAGATAAACGAAATGAGTAATAAAAGTGAATGTAAAAAGCAATTGAAACGGTACCTCATTGCCCGTATTCCCCTGATTGTCGTGAATACGATCGAACGCAGCCGTATTCTGGGGATTCTGCGGGATGTAGCCGAAGAAATGGTAAAGGATACGATGATAGAAGAGGGCAGTTTCTTCGTCCATACCTTTTCCCGCGGCATTTACGATATCCGCACCGGTGATGCGGTCGATGAAGGTGCGGTGTCTTTTGTGTCAGCGCTTGATTTCGCGGCCGATATGATGCGGACCCAGCACCGGGACAATCAGACGCTGGTACTGACAGAAGTTTCGGATATCAGCAGTGATACGTCCGATGCCCAACGCCTCCTCGATGTAGTCAATCTGGCAGTCGAACACGGTACCTGCCTGATCGTCCTGACCAATAAACCCGTCTGGAACACGCTGCAGCGCCATGGCCTCATCGTCAGTCTGGACCTTCCCGGGGAAGAAGAAATGTATGACATCATCAGGCGGTTCATCGACGACTACCGTCAGGAAATGCCCATCGAATGGGGCGAAGAAGAAATGCGCGATGCCGCGGCAACACTGGCTGGTGTTACCCAGATTGAAGCGGAAAATGTCATGGCCGCTCTCGTCGCCAATGGAGAAATCCGCAATGAAGACATGGCCGAAGTGCGGTCTGCCAAAAACCGCCTTTTTTCCAATATTTCCGGCCTGGAAAAAATCGATGTCGATCCCGATATGAAAAACGTCGGAGGCCTTCAGGGGCTGCGCAACTGGCTCGATGAAAAGAAAGAACTGCTGCGGCCGGAAAAACGGGAACAGATGCGCCAGCTTCATCTGCAGCCGCCACGGGGCATTCTCCTCGTCGGGGTACCCGGCTGCGGCAAATCTATGTCGGCCAAGTCTATTTCAGCAAATTGGCAGTTACCCTTGTACCGCCTCGATTTCGCTACCGTCCAGGGCAGCTATGTGGGTCAGTCGGAACAGCAGCTGAAAGATGCGCTCACGACGGCGGAAAATGTGTCGCCGTGTATCCTCTGGATCGACGAAATCGAAAAAGGCCTTTCCGGCGCCGGCTCGTCCAATGATGGAGGCGTATCGACCCGCATGGTGGGGCAGTTTTTGTTCTGGCTGCAGGAATGCAAGAAACAGGTCTTTGTCGTAGCTACGGCCAATGACGTTTCCATGCTTCCCAGTGAATTGCTGCGCCGCGGCCGGTTTGATGAACTCTTTTTTGTCGATTTGCCGACAGCGGAAGAGCGCAGGGAAATCCTGGCGCTCTATTTTGCCAGATATCTCCATGCCCGGCTGGCTGCTGTTCCGGAATTTGCCGATAAGCTGGTGGAACTGAGCGATGGCTTTACCGGTGCTGATCTGGAATCTACTGTCCGGGAACTGGCCTATCACCGCCTGGCTGATGAAAACGGGAAACTAAGCGATGACGATGTGATTTCGACCTTTGAAAATGTCGTTCCCCTGTCGAAAACCAGTCCGGAGAAAATCGAAGCTATCCGCGATTGGGGCAGAGAACGGGCCGTTCCGGCTTCTGGCCGTCCAATCGGAGAAGAAACACTGCCACAGGCGGACCGTCTCCATGTACGGCGCGTCCTGACACGCCACTAACGTAAGGAGATGATAGGAATGGCACGTTTTATTTTGCGTCCCCGGACGCAGGCCGATACGAAAACCGAAAACCATACGCGGCTTTCGGTGGCACCGCGCCGCCAGCGGGAAAAAATGCAGATGGATACGGGAAAACTGGCTCTCCTGCTGCGCAGGCCACGCTCACGGGAATACTGTGAAGCACTGCGCCGGCTCGATGCCGGAGGCGCTCATCTCAGCCCGGAATTGCTCGATAAATTTATGAAAATCATAGAAGAGGAATTTCCGGAAATCGCCATCCGGGGCACGCTGATTGGCATCGTATCCCGGTGTTACCTGGGTGATCCCTATGAAGTCCATACGCTGGATTTAACGGGGGACATCATCGAACATTACAAGCGGGGCGAATCGCTGCCGGAATATATGGAAAAGGCCAGGGGACTGGCCCTGCACGGTAATTATGCATTTGTCGAAGTCTATGAAAATGCCTGCCGTGCCATAAGCGAAGATGGTTCGGTGGCCGTCATCATGGATGAGGCATAACTCTGATTATTCCGTGGATATTGCATGACAAACCGGCTTTTTTCCGTACATGATATGTATAGAAAAAAGCCGGTTCGTTGTTTTTATCGAATTTCTTGAGTTTCTCCTGTCACCGAAGCCCATTGTTCATTGATGGCCTGCGCCATGAGCTGTTTGCCCGTACTGTTCAGATGGATGCCATCGATACCCAGTGCAGTCGGTAATTCCTGGTCTTCCGGGATTTTGGCAGACAGATCAATATGGGTCTGCTGGCGTATCCATGCATTGACCTTCTGAAAACGTTCCCGCCAGTCTTCCGCTGTCGGTTCGTCAAAGGCTTTTTTGATATTGGCCGGATTGATGGGTGGCAGGGTGAGGAAAATGGGCTGGATGTCATGGTCGAGGCATTTTTCTTTGATGGCAGCCAGGTCGCTGATGACATCGTCGGCACTGGTCCAGCCGCGAAGACTGTTGCTGCCGGTCATAATAATCAGGTATTTCAGATGAAAGGGAAGGACATCCTTTTCAAAGCGTTCCCGTGTCATCTCACTGGTATCGCCGCTTTCTCCCAGGTTAATGGTATCAAAATCGAGGTAATGCTGATAACTGAATTCCCAGTCTGATGGTGAATAGGACAGGTCTCCGCCGCCGTGGGTAATGCTGTCACCCAGCGTGCCTATAATATACGGTTTATCCGGATTAATCATCATTGGCTGGGGCGGGCAGAATACGCCCAGAGGCTGGTTGTCTTTGGTGTAAGCACGGACGCGCCAGTACAAAGTCTGGGTGGACATACGGGGGCTGTCGTCATACCAGTCGAACCAATGAGATGTGCCGCGGCCCATAACCAGATTGTCCGGTGCATCCTGATCCGGCATTACGTCGGGGGATGTGAGAATTTCTACTTTATAGGATGCGGCCCCGGTCACGGGAACCCAGTTGTATACTGGATAAAGCAGTGTTGCACCATTCCCCGTGTTAAATTTGCTGAGCGGATGAGGGTAGAGCGCAGGCTGCTGCTGCGGGTCTACGTACATCGGTTCTTCCGGTGAATAGGCTGTGATAGGATTGTAGTCGAAATCAAGGGCACGGACGCGCCAGGTTGCCGTCCCTTTTTGCGTATTGGCCGGGAGAACGGCATTATATCCGGGAACGAAAATATGACGTATCGTCTGAGAAGGCATCTGAGGCGGCGTGATTTCTACTTCATAGGATACGGCTCCTTTTACTTTGTCCCAACGCAGGACTGGCCGCAGGGAAGCCGGTTGTTCTTCCGTGTAATGAGATAGAATATGGGGCGGCTCCTGATTATACAATTCCCGGACCTGGTCAAGGGGAATGCCCTGAACCATGGGAAGCTCGGATGCAGCCGCTTTGGCATGGACTGCGGTCCGCGTGGCATGGGATGCATTCACGGGAGTTGCCGGCGTACGGGCCAGTGCCGGGGTACAGGAAAGGGCAATCAGGATAAAGACAGATACTGTGCGGAATACAGACATAATATACCTCTTTTATATACTAATTTTCTTTCTTTTCTTCCCGCACATAGACGACGCGCTGTGGGAAGGGAATATCGATGCCACCGGCATCAAAGGCGTCTTTGACACGGGACATGGTATCATAGAATACGGGCAGATAATCGGCATTGGCTACTTTAGGATACGCGGCGATACGCACGGAATTGTCAGCAAATTCCTTGATGCCGATTTCCATCGTATCGGCGTTCAGAATCCGCTTGTCTGATTGGAAAATGTCTTTCAGGATAGCGATCGCTTTATGGTGATCATTGTCGTAGCCGATGTCGAACAAGAAAGAAATATACCGTTCATCCTGATAGGAACTATTGATGACCTGATTGGAGGTGATGATAGAATTGGGAATGAATACGGTTTTGTTGTCTTTGGTAATGACGGCCGTATTTAGCATCTGGATTCCTTTGATACTGCCTTCGACGCCGCCAATCGATACCCAGTCACCGGCTTTGAACGGTTTGAAAATAAGGATGAGCAGGCCAGAAGCAAAATTGGACAGATTATTCTGCAAGGCCAGACCAACGGCGAGACCGAAGGCACCAAATGCAGCTAAAAACGAATTGGTCGGGATTCCCGCTTTATTGAGAGCCGAAAGGATGACCAGAGCCATGATGGCATAATAAATCATCTGGCTGACAAAGGTAATGACCGTATGATCGTAATTGGCATGGGTCATCATACGGATGGCTACGTTTTTGAATCCTTTGGCGATATAGCGGCCAATAATAAAGATGATGATGGCATAGATGACATCGGGACCGTGGTTCAATAAAAATTCTTTTAACTGATCCAGAGCGGAGACACTCTGGGTGACCTGGTTCTGCACATCTGCCTTTACGGCAGAGGCTGCAGTCTGGGCCGTATCAGCGGTATTTGCGGCTAAACTCATGATAAACGCTCCTTCCTGTCATGAAGAAATATGGCAGATATTCTTATTGTAGACGTTTTATGCTTCCTTGTACAGATGAGCACGAAAAAGGGACGCCATCAGTAATCCTGAATTGGCGTCCCTTTACTCATAAAAGTGTTTCTTATCTATTCAATGCAGCTTCTGTAATCATTTTGCCATAGGCAGTGTAGTTATATACGACCTGGCTGCTGAAATTTTCATTTGTAGCATTGCCATAGTTGGCAAAAGCAGTACCAGCGACAGCGGCAACGGCAATGATGCAGGCAATAACACAGACTTTTACGCTTTTCATGATGAATTAGCTCCTTTATAAATACAATAACCCTATGAGTGATTGTATTGTACAATACTTTTTCATGAAAATAAAATATAATATGGCTATAATTTACATAGCTTTTGTGCATGATCTTGCCCGGCTGCAGAGCGACAAAAAAACAGCTCCTGCCTTTTGACAGAAGCTGCATATTTATTCTTATGGTGGGATTAGGGGGACTCGAACCCTCGACCTCTACGATGTGAGTTTTTATATCAACATCATTTTGGGAACAACACAATGAATAAACATGAAAACTAATTAATAAAAATACGGCACCTATTTAAAATCGTCTGTAAGGCGTTTTTATGAATTTCATGATAAATAACATGCAATGGAAAATAAAAATGGCTTAGAAACGATTTTAGGAAGACATATTTGGGAGAGTGAACCAAGAATAATAACGGATTCAGATAAACAGAGGTGAAAGGCATAAACAGATACACAACATTGAGCAGATTGCTTTTCAAAATATGAGACTCCAAAATATGCAAAAAATCTGTATGCCCTTACCGTGTTCCGTTTTCATGCGTACAGCCCCCGTATGGCCCCTTTGATTGATTGAGACTTTCCGCTAATACTTCTCCTGTATTGTTTTGTTGTCTTTCTTTTGAACATAGCCCAGATAAGAAAGCAGGAGCAGACACAAAGGGAGCAGGTGTAGAAGTATCATGATGTACTATTGTCCGCATCATAGATAGACACAAGAAGGAAAGACAAACATAGCCTATGCTTTTTATGTATGGTGTCTAAACTTATAAGTATTGACACCGATGGAGAAATAACGTATAATTGCGGTATCATGAGGTGTCAAAACTTAGTGTCTAAACGATTTGATGAATAAGAGAAAAAAGGGAGTGATTTTTCATGATTTACGGGTACGCAAGAGTAAGCACAAGAGGACAATTAGTACATGGCAATAGTTTGGAAGACCAGAAGGAAGCACTATTACAGGCAGGATGTCAGACCATTATTACAGAGCAATACACAGGGACAAAGACAGATAGACCAAAGTTCACTGCCTTGATTGATTCTTTAAAAGCAGGAGACACACTGAAAGTCACAAAGCTAGACCGATTTGCCAGAACAGCAGGAGATGGAAGCAAGATAGCGAAAGAACTTATGAGCAGAGGTGTTACGCTACATATACTCAATATGGGAGTCATTGATGATACGTCTATCGGGCATCTGCTCTTGAATGTGTTGTTGTCGTTTGCAGAGTTTGAACGTGATATGATTGTTGAAAGGACACAAAGCGGTAAGGCTATTGCTAGGACAAAAGAAGGTTTCAAGGAAGGAAGACCGAGGATAAGTACAAAGAAAACTGATTATGCAGTATCATTGATTGAAGATGGACACACATATAAGGAAGTTGCCGACACACTAGGTATATCAAAGAGTACCATTATACGGGCTGTCAGGAGACACAGAGCAGACACAATGCAGGAAAAAGACCAATAGAGACACCAGACAGAGAGCTTGTAGATAATCTTCAGGCTCTTTTCCTTTTTGTATCTTTGATAATATCATAATGATATATCTGTCTTCTCATCTGTTTATATTATTTGTGGCGGGTAAATAAGAAGTAAAAAGTGTGGCACGGATTGAAGGAAGAAGACTGTAATAGAGGCATGAGTATACAAACTAGGAATTGTTCCAGAATGCAAAGGGGAAAACAGGTTTCAAAGACAAGCATCATAATTTCTGTTTGGTGTCCTTATAAATTAATTGTTCCACTCTTGGGAGAAAGAAAACGCTAAAAGGGAGATGATAGATAATCATCAAGGATTCAGGTTTATGTCTTGCATGTACACGACATGATTCTATCGGGGCCATTCAGACCAGATATACCGCTTCAGGCCATTCAGGGCCTTTACGTGTCTTGATGGTGGTGGTCATGGATGGATGGTTTTTGTCGGTCTGATGGCGTATCTTTATGGAGTTTTGGGGAAGGTCTTAGGACCCCTTAGAAATGGCTTAGTTATGCGGTTTATGGGACTTTTAAGTGTGAAAATACTATGATAAATTTCAAAGGGAGAGATTGCAATGGATGAAGATTGGAAAGAAGATGGATATACGGAACGGAAAATTGACGTGTTTTGTCTACCTTGTGGCACCTATATCAGGGAACAGACAGACACCAATACAGAGGATAAGACAAAACGTGTATTGCTATCAGAAGAAGACAAACAAAGAATATTGAAATGCAAGGGAGCCAAAAAGAAGAAACAAGATGAGCTTTTACGACATTTCAGGACATTACCACTTGAAGACCAATTACAATTTTATTATGACCGTAACAGGGCGGTACAAACACATATGCTCTATTTTTGTAGTATTGCTGATACAGCTATAGCGAATGAATGGCGTGTTAGTTATGTCGTATTCCGTAAACGGATAAAGCAAGACGAGATTGCTAAGGAACAACATCGTATTCAGTTATGGTTGAGCAGACAAAACAAGGATATAGATTTGTTATGTTTTACAGCTATTACTATAGGCATGGGAGACAGGGGATATGTGTATATCTACTATATCTCTACATCTGAAAATGAACTGTATGTTGGTGATACTGCTACAGCTTTTTATCAGTTCATGCGAAAGAAAGACTACTATCCTATTGAGTGCAAGCCTTTTGAGAAAGACCCATATTCTTTTTTGCGTTATAGGTATTGTACATGCAGGAGCCTTGCAGAGCTTTTAGAGGAAGATAGTTTAACAAAAGAAGCGGTACAGGTTATTCATAGCAGTATGTTACTGCATAAGAAACAGAAGACACTAAAAACAAAAGGAGCCAGAAGCAATTTACAACGGTATCAGAAGGAAGATAATTTCTATGATTATGATATAGGGGTAACAAGCCAATCCATTTTTGACTCTATCCGTTCTTTAAAGTTGGAAGATGTACGGACCAGAGAGGAAGACCCAGAACCTTTTTAAGAAAGAGAAAGAATAATCATAGATTTACTGTTTTTGTGTCTCTAGACGCATCCCAGTGCGTTTTTAGGATTTGTAAATGGGTTTAGGTATCCAACTATACCTCAGAGCCTTACAGAAGCTAAAAACGCTTCCCAGTGCGAATTATCATATATCTTAGTATATAGCAAATAGATATGTTAGTTGACCGCATCAGGGAAAGACACAAAGCATAGGGAACCTTGCATCATGATTTACTGTTTTTGTGTCTCCGGACGCATCCCAGTGCGTTTTTAGGATTTGTAAATGGGTTTAGGTATCCAACTATACCCCAGAGCTTTACAGAAGCTAAAAACGGCAAAATAGGAATATTTTTGGTTATCATCCTTTATTGGAGCCTATGAACATTTTCGTTTGTAGGCTCTTTCTTTTTGTCTATTTTCAGTATTCGAGAATAATGCTATGATGAATATGGTTTACATGTTTATCATTGTGTTGTTCTCGATTAGTAAAAGGAGAGAATGATATTATGATGAACAAACAGGAATTAGAACAGATGTGCAAACAATTACATGAAATGTCCAGAACGCATTATAAAGGTGAAACAATTCCTGTCAATACGTATATAGCCGAATGGTTGGAAGCAAAAGGAGTTGAAATAAAAAGAAACACATGGAAGAAGTACGATGTATATTGTCGTAAATACTTCTATCCTGCTTTTGATGGTCTTATGTTGACAGAGCTTACAAAGAAGACAATACAAGACATGGTGAGAGACGCTTCTTTGAATATAGCTCCACGGACTATTCAAGACATGATAAATAGTGTGTTAAAACCAATTCTGAAAGAAGCCGTAGGGGAAAAGATGATAGAGTCTAACCCGGCTGAATATGTCAAACTGCCAAAGGTTCATAAGAACAAAAAAGAAACAGCCTTGACGGATAAAGAAGTAATGGCACTGTTTTCAGCATCAAAAGACCATTATCAATGGCTGGCATTGCCTTTGATGTTCTTTACGGGAATGAGACGTAGCGAATTATTAGCCTTGCGATGGGAAGACATAAACATGGATAAACGTACTATCTTTATTCACAGTTCAATAGTCAAGACGGGGGAAAAACCATTATTGACAGACTATAACAAGACAGAAGAAAGTACACGTATCATTCCTATTTCTCCAGAATTATTTGTATTGATTCAGCAGTACAGAGCTACATATGGCAAGGGCAGAAAGATTGTTATAGGCCAGAAGGAAGAAGACAAATATATGGACCCAGACAATTTTAGCCGTACTTTCAGGGCATGGAAGAAAAAAGCAGGTATTACCAGAAATATTGGTGTCCATGCGTATAGACACACTCTGATAACGATATGTCTGCAACAGCATCTCCCGTATGAGTATATTATGGCTATTACAGGACACACTGACCCCAGAATGATAACCCATTATGCAGATTTACATAGAGCGGATGGAGCAAAAGCGGAAGTTGTACAAGCCGTAGAACAGTATATAGACACAAACAATTTATTACAGACATTCCGTGTAAATCATGTATAAAAGTACAGTTTTAACAGCGTGATGATATAAAAAAAGTAGCCCCTACCTTGACTATAGGAGCTACAGGACAAAAAGACTGCCTAACCTTGAAAAAAGTAGTCTTTATGCAGATGGTGGGATTATGGTGACTTGAACACCAGACCTCTACGATGTGAGCGTAGCGCTCTAACCAGCTGAGCTATAATCCCGTGAAACATAGTTATATTATAATCGTTTACCATGATTTTTCAAGTCTCACTGTGAAAAAAATAAGGGATACGAATAACATATAGCCATAGTTTAAGTGATTATGGTATACTCTGAATATCATATAAAATAGTATCTGCATGATTCAGGGGAGATGAGAAACGTGGGGAAATGGTCAATCAGAATGACGATACTGACGGTGACATTGGCGCTGTATGTGGGAAGCCTGTGTGCTGCCACGGAGGCGGGAACGCAGACAGAGACACCAGCTGCCAGGCAACGTATCGGTATGAGTTCATCTGGGACAGTACACTGGCAGTCTGGAAAAGCGATGGAAAGTGGCGTCCGACCGGGAGACCGGATACCGTCTGTGGCGCTGTATGATATGGGAACACAAAAGACGGTGTCGAATATCGGACAGAATCATCGGGCTGCATTATTGTACATGGCACAGTCCATTCCTCACAGCATCCAGCTGGATAAGAAATTGCAATTTGTGCAGGAAATGCAGAAGAAATACAAAGGGCGGGCCGATTTCTACATCGTTTTTCCGGCCACGCCCAATCAGTCCCGTTTTCAGGAACTGCGGGACTGGGATATTTCTTTACCCAAACTCTATACCGACCAGGCCTCATATAGCAAACTGGGCCGGATGGAGCAATTGATTTTTATCGATCGCGACGGCTATGTCCGGTATGCCATGAATACCTGGGGAATGGGAAACCAGGTCCTGGAACATATGCTGAAAGAAGTCATGACTACGCCCCTTCCGGCGGATGCAGGGGAACGGCAGGTACACCTTCTGACAGAAAGAATTCACCGGCAGGAAATGCACAAAGAACTGCATCTGCCTGAAGCCTGGCCGAAAATGGTGCAGGTTGCCACCGTGTGGCGGGATGGGATATTGAAAGACCTGACCTATGGAGCGGCCAATCAGGCAGCACAAGATCCGGTGCTGTATCGCCCAGTCATGGAAGCCGCCTGGGCGGATCAGCAGCAGGACTATGTACGGGCGGCTGCCGCCTGTGAGGAAGCGTTGCGATTGAAACCGGATAATGCCCATCTTCATGCGCTGCGGGCGTATAACTGGCTCCTGCAGGGAAATGAACGGAAGGCCCGGGATGAATTAAAAAAAGCCGTTTTGCTGTCGCCTCATGATGCGGGGCTCTGCTGGAATCTGGCCTTGCTGGAATATAATCAGGGGCGTCCTCTGGAAGCCGCTCACTGGCTGGAACAAGCCGACCGGACGTATATCCCGGCCCGGGAACAAGCCTATTACGCCAGCTGGCTTTCTATCTATGGTGGAAAAGTACAAGAAGGGCTGGTCCGCTATGCGTCCTGGCTGGCTAAGGATACGAATCCGGCAAGAGGAAATACGGACTATGCCCTGCTGCTTATCCAGGCTGGACGATATGAAGACGCAGCGGGGTATTTGGGAAAAGCATTACAGTGTCTGGATACGGAGAGACAAGGTTCCCTGGAACAGGCCTTCCGCAGCCAGCTCTATGCCCAGAAGGCCTGGTGTGAATGGAAAAGTCACAAAAACAGGACGGCCCTGGCCGATATTACCAAGGCTCTGGAAGGAGAAAAGCGCCAGTACTGGGCCAATTGGAACGACCTCCGGGACCAGATACGGCAGGAATTAGGTATGAAGATAGAAAAAAGAAACGGACGCGGAATGAATGAGCCTATTTCTCTTCCGACACTGTCGGAAGACTGGAAAGACTGAACGGGAAGTTCCCGGCGGATTCAAAATTTGCCTTGACAAGGAAATCAGTAAATGCTATAATTCCCCTTGTAGTCACGACATGGGGGTATAGCTCAGCTGGGAGAGCGCTTGCATGGCATGCAAGAGGTCAGGAGTTCGATCCTCCTTATCTCCACCATAAAGAATATGATAACCACGCGGTTTACGAGCCGCGTGGTTATTTTTTTGTTTGCGTACGCATAAGGCTGTGGGGGTATGAAAAGGGAAACATGGGGTAAGGATTTGTCTTATGAAGCATTGGTTGCTTCACAAGACAGACTGTACAGAACAAAATCGGTCGTTTTACCTAACAGGATAGCTGGGAACTTTGTCTATCGCTTAGTGTCAGTTCGATAGAAGAGGCTTTGCGAAAGCTGATAGCTTCTGGTAAACTGAAGAGAAAAGGGCTGGGAAAACGTTCCCGTTATTACCGGCTGAAATAATAGTATTCCGGATGGACTGTGGATGAAAAATTCCTAGTTCTACATTTCACATGGTGTAGCGTTTTTTACTTTTTGAACGGGCAAAGCGTTCTAACCTGGATGCTGATTATCCGGATTGCAGGAATTTTCCTATGCTTTGACGAATGTATTTAGAAAGAAATGCGGAAATCAACAAAGAAGCGAAGTGAAATTTTATGAGCAATCGACACCCTAAAGGAAAGTTGGAAGGAAATTGGCATATTGAATATGACCCTAATATGTATACTCCGGGACGTAGAAAAAAAACATGTAAATTTTATGATATGGATAAAAAGTGTTGTTGTAATGTGGCTGCTCCTGATTTTTCAGTCGGATGCAATCCAGGTTATTGTGGCTACTATGAATACGGGAAGCCCGTTTCTGAAAAAACATATAAGATTCCTCAACAAATGTTGATACAGAAAAACATTACTACTATGCCTGTATGGAACAAGAATGATAAAAATAAAAATAAAAAAAAGAAAAAACAAAAAAAGACAAGCCAGCCAATAATCAATTCTCACATCAATAAAAAAAATTGGACAGGGTGTAAATCAGTGGTCGTTTTAGAAATTTCCAATAATGGCGATAGCATTCAAAAAGTTTTTTATTTGGAAAAACCAGGCACAGGTCATCCTACAACATTTGCAAAGGCTTGTATCCAGGCACATGTTGATGATGTCATTTTGTTTAATGGGCTGAAATATAAGATTTTACGCTTTAAATGATGTTATCAATTTCGAATATCGATAAATTCTATATTGGATTCTGGTACTCTGGTAAAAAATACTTATTTTGTTGCTATACTATCTTTGATACTTTTAAAATAACAAAAATACTCGCAAGGCCTGTGGTAATGGGCTTTGCGAGTATTTTTGTTTAGTCTCCATACATGCTATTTTTTTGGTATTAGTCCAGATTTTGTGGTGTGGTCACCCTTAGTCCAATTTTTGTGGTCTCTTTTTCTAGTCCATTTTATGTGGTCATCCTAGTCACACTTTGTGGTGGGGCTGTTTACACTTTGTGGTCTGCCCCTTGCAATAAAAAACTCCTTCTTAAAATGAAAGCATCACCCATTCATTTCTAAGAAGGAGGCAAGACAATATGTCTTTACATCAGTTTATCACAAATATTTTGAACATCAAACCCGAACAAATCCAGGGTTAGTGTCAAGAAGTTTTCGGTCTTTCCTTTAGACCTAGGTAATAAGCGGGGTCTTATTTCCACATTTTTACAAAATATATGCCATTTGCAGCCCTTTTGCCAGCTTTCCTAACGGACTGCTTGCTGAGCTGTACGTTCCTATACTTCCTTGATGCACGCCCTTGTGAGGCTGCATAGGGACCCGTTTCATCACTTTCCTCATGATGTTCTTAAATCGCTTTCGTAACCGTTCCACGTCTTGTAATTCATCGTTTCCTTCTGCTTCCGATTCAGCCGTATCCAGCCAGAGTGCCAGACTCGTTTCATCATGCTTCCAGATACTCTTCCGGATTTCTTCCTGTACCTCCGGTGCAGCAAAAGGCAGCCGTTCTTTCACCTTGCGGTGTACATGATAGACATCCCGTTGGTGCTCATGCCACTTGCACCCTGCTGCCAGTTCCTGAAACGCCTCATAGCCATATCCCGTTCCGCCATCCCCGTTGCTGATCACTATCGTATGGCTTAATCCATACTGCCGGTGCATGTACCACCCTGCTTGGTCCCGTGTCTTTTCATATTCTGTAGAAGCCATGTGATACGCATGGAGCAGCCGGGTCCGTTTTCCTTCTTTTTTCCGTCCTTCATACACCTGCATCCGGTGTATTTCCAACTGCCTCTTATGCTGTCCCCACAAGACCAGCCCGTCTCCTTCGATGTACACAACCGGGGCTTCCGTTTCTTCTGCGGGACTTTCCTGACGCTGAATGTCCTGCCATTCCTGACACAATTTCCCCGATTGCATCACAATATGCTTCACCGTTTGATGACTCAGGTTCGTCAGGGTAAATCGGTTCACGATATCGGCCGTTTTTCGATATACACAGCTGGTAGCCGTTTCCGCCACTTTCTTCATCAGCAAAGCGGAAAATCGTTGGTAGGGTTTCAATCGGAGCTGTTTATCCAGTGGATAGATGCCTTTCTTTCTCGGCTTTTTCATTCGTCGGCGGACAAACGATACGATACCGCACAGGCATTGCACTGTCCGTCCATCCTGGCGCTCTACGATATATCCCTGCTTTTTATATTCCATTGCTAATTCCCGGTCGAGCTGTTCTAATGCTATCCCCAATGCGGTTCGGAATAATTCGAAAAACAGGGCTAATAATTTCATATCCCGTTCAATAACTGTATCGGAGTCCTTTATTGTTTTGATGATTTCTGTTACAATAGTTTCCATAGAAGACCTCGGTTTGATGAGATTGGTGTGGTGGCCTCTCATTATTATCAGGGTCTTCTTTCTTTTTGACAAGTCTTACCGAGAACTATTTTACACTAAGAAATCCAGGATTTACTGACCCTCAATCAATCCGACGGTTCTATGGTCATTAAAATCCGTCTTGTTGACGCTCACTGTAGCTGCCCGTATTGCAGCGGCCAGACGCATATTCATGGATATTACCCACGCAAACTTACTCATTCCACATTCATCAACAGAGCATGCATCATCCTGCATCTCCAACGCAGGTATCGTTGCAACACCTGCCAGATTACATTCAACGAACCGAATCCCTTCACGCATTCTCATGAAAGCATTACTCATGAAACTAAGATCAACATATTACAGAATCTTAAACATCCGGAAATCACCTACACCCTCGCGGCCAAGAGGAACTACATATCTAAAGCTATGGTTCTCCGTATTTTCGACAGGTATGTCCATATTGCACGCAAACTATTGCCCCCAAAAATTTTATCTCTCGATGAGCATTATCTGCCAGACTCCGACTATGATTCTTTTTACTGCAGTCTCTTGATGGATTTTGTTACGGATGTCATTATCGATATACTTCCCGACCGCAAGAAATCTTATCTTCTTTATTATCTCAGCCATATTAAACACGAGACGTATTCCTATGAAACTCACACAAGTGAGTTGGGTCGTATTCAATATGTTTCCATCGACATGTCTGAATCATTTCGCTCCGTCTTCCAATCGTACTGTCCCCAAGCCATCATCTGTGCCGATAGTTTCCATGTCTTACAACATCTCACCAAAGATTTCAATGCGGTCCGACTGAAATGTCGCAGGGAAACACCAGACCCTGTCCTGGCATATGTATTGATGAAATTTAAAGTGGTACTGAACTATAATGTACAGCTGGATAACGTCGCTAGATACAACAAACGGTTGACTGTACTTTCCAACTGGAAACAAGAAATCGTAAATTCATTTACCGTTGTAAATGGCCGCCGTATCAACAATAGCTATATCGAATCAAAAAACCGTCAAGTACAGCGTTTATTAAACAATGCCAATGGATTCTGTAATTTCAAGAGGACCAGAAATCGTATTTTATACTACCTGAATAAAGAAGACACTTATACCTTTTGACCACAAACATGGTCTAGTCAACCACAAAATGTATCCAGCAAAACCACAAAACTGTAAACAGCGTGACCACAAAAAAAGGTCTAGCCCAACCACCAAAGTTGGACTAGACCCATTTTTTTTAGTTAATGGTTTTGAATTCTTTACGATGGTTCGTATTATTACTTTGGTCATGAATTTATAGTTTGTCTTGAATCCGGATAATTCATGCAGCTCATCGATGAGCTGTGTCCGTTTGTAAGAAAGGATATAATCATTTGTGATAGATAGTTTCGTTACGTAGGGCCCGCTGGTATAGTTGCCAAACTCCGACTGTTCATTTTGAAGCGGGTTGCTTGTATATAGCAACTATAGGATTTATAATTGTGTTATATTGGTTAAAATGGGAAATATTAACTTCGGAGATAAAAAGCTGTAATATGATGTGTATTTAAAGAATTTATGGATAAAGATACTGGAGCAAATAAATGGAAATATTCAATAACACTACTAAGGTCGTAAAAGATGATCTAGTCAAGATAATACAATCTGGAAGCAAGGTGTCTGTGGCAGCGGCATGTTTTTCTATTTATGCATATCAGGCACTTAAACATGAGCTGGAACATTGTGATGAATTCCGGTTCATTTTTACGTCTCCCACTTTCATTGCAGAAAAAACGCCCAAGGAAAGACGAGAATTCTATATTCCGAGACTGAATCGTGAAAAAGGACTATATGGAACGGAATTTGAAGTCCGGCTCCGTAATGAACTGAAACAGAAAGCGGTAGCCAAGGAATGTGCAGAATGGATGCGCAAGAAGGCGACATTTCGCTCCAATAAGACCTGGGAAGGCATGAACAATTTTCTCGTCGTAGAAAATCCAGAAGACACCTATACCTATATGCCGGTGAATTCTTTTACAACAGTAGATATGGGTTGTGAACGAGGAAATAACATCAGCAATATTGTAACTCGCTTTGAGAACCCGGCAAGCAAGGAACTGTTGAATCTTTTTAATACCCTATGGAATGATAAAGAAAAACTTACCGATGTGACAAGCGAAGTTATCGATATGATTTCTACAGTCTATCAGGAAAATGCGCCGGAACTTATA
>OCTW011569101.1_pt1 | contig 69459 bp, 90 predicted proteins | sample 1539671 | NCBI WGS metagenome assembly OCTW01 (sample SAMN02144230, study PRJEB22623) | gut metagenome | biome: sheep rumen | host: Ovis aries | place: New Zealand | reverse complement strand
GTCAATGCGTCCGTTAGTTGTGGCTGAATAGTTGTCAAACTCAGTCTTGTTGTCTGCCACCGTACCCGTGAGAGCGATTGGCGCGTATGTTTCCGCAAAGTTAGGGGCAGTTACAGTAACGGCTGTTACATTTCCGTCAGCCTGGCCGACAGTAACTTGAACACCGTTGCTTTCTCCGCTAACTGCATTGGAAGAGAAGTTTCCTGTTACTTCTGCAATCTTTTCGTTTATGTACGAAACGAGGTTGGCATATCCTTCAGGAAGCGTGCCGATTTTCGTTTCAAGAGCGGCTACCGCTTCAGCGGAAGTTCCGTATTTTTTTCCGTTGAACTGAAGATAGCCATCGGTTGCAGCTGTGTTTTCTCCTTTACGGACGAAATAGATGTAACCAGTCTCAGGAGCAAAACTTCCTTCGGTTACCTGCATAAAACCTTTAAATACTTTTTGTGCCATGTGTTTCTTGTTAGTTTTTTATTTTAAATTATTTCTCCCGTGTCGTCCCCGCCTATTACCAAGATACCGGCCGGATCTTCTCCGCCTTCCTCGTTAAATAGTTCAGTTCTTTTCACGTATTGCTCTTCGGCTTCTTCTTTTGAAAGGTAGTCGAGCTTTATGTCTATGGTGTTGCCGCTTTCATCGACGATGCCGGCATTGTAGAGAATTCCGTTGAGACGTTGCTCAAGGAATTCTACTTCCTGTCCGGAGTGTCCGTAGCATCTTGTTCCGAGAAAGATATCCCCGTCATAAGTGTTTCCGGATGTGTCAATGTTTGAACGTACAAACCATAGGTATCCAACCTTCTGTTCGTCAGTAAGGCTGTCGAAGTAACCTTTAGTTACTTGTCTGAATCCTTTGAATGTTACGTTTGGCATTGTTGTTTACTTTTTAAATGGGGCCGCCCGAAAACGGCCCCGTTATTTATTATTCCTCTACGTCGTCGCCGTCGATTACATGTGTGTTGTCAGCTTGAAGAGCAGCAATTGCGGCGGTTACGCTGTCTCCTTCGAATGCCTCGTTTCCGAGTTTCGTTTCAACACCGCCAACCCTGTTTTCAAGGCTTTCAACTCTATCTTCAAGAGTTGTGCTTGTTGAAGGAGTCGTTGAATCGAGCTTCTTCAAGCCATCTTGAGTGTAGATATATGCACCCGGTGTGTATGTAATGCCTGAAGAAACTTCTTCGTTGGTTACATAAACAATCTGGCCGAGTTTGAGGTCCATTTCCTCAGCCTCACTGAATGTGCTTGCTGTGGTTGTTGAAGCGTCTTTAACGTCTTTTACTTCGTCTGCAAGGTTTTCACGTGCCTGAATTTCCTGTGTGAGTGCTTCTTCTGCGTTTGAAACCCTTTCTTCGAGTTCTTCGCGTGCTGATTCCTCTTCAGTGATTGCGCTATTGACGTAATCCTTCGTCGCAAAGTTGGACATGTCTTGGTTGAAACCAAGCTTTACCCACTTTTGGCCGTTTGAAGCATATTCAGCATCGCCAATCTGATAAACGTCGCCATTGTTTTCGTCAGAAGCAACAATTTCGTCACCGTTTTCAAGTGTGATTGTTGTTTCGTCTGCTGAAACGCTTACTGCATTGTCAGTGAAATGGAAAACTCCGGATACCTTTGCGTCTACCTCTTCCTTTGAATAAACTTCGTTTTTGGTATAAACGTCGCTGGCGTTTGCCTTCTCTTCAAGCATTGAAGTTACGGCTGAAAGAGATTCTTCTAGCTCGTCTGACTTCTGTTCAAGCTGTTCGACTTTTGCATCTGTTGTTTCGAGGCTTGTCTTGTCAGCCTTTTCATTCACTTTCGCTTCAAGTTCTTCTACCTGCTGCGTTACTGAAGAAATTACGTCGCCCGAAATGCCTTCAACCTTCTCTTCGAGTTCTGCGACTGAAGCATCAAGCGCTGCCATTTTTGCGTCATATTCATCCTGTGAAACTTTTCCTGCAATTTCGTCGGCGTTTGCCAAAATTGCTGATTCAAGGATAGATAATGCTTCTGTGAAAGTTCCTGCAGAAGCAAGTAGTTCGTGCTCGTCAACTGGGAAGAAGCCGAGGAATTCACCGTTCTCGTCAACCAAATCACCGAGCGATCCGAGCAAGTTGCTGAATTTTTCTGCTGAAGCAGAATCGTCGTTTACTTCTGCGTACTTTCTCGTACCGAAGTAGATAGCTGAACTTACAGGAACACCGTTTTCGAGTTCACGGACAAGCCACATATAGTGCTTTTTCTCTGCCTCGGTAAGAGCGTTGTAAGCTTCAAGGCTAACCTGTTTAAATCCTTTGAATGTTACGTTTGCCATAGTATGTTGTTATCTGTTATAAATACTTATTAGTTTTCAATATCCTCGCCTGAAATTGTTACATCACTGCCACCTTCTCCGTAGCGTTTCTGCTCCCAAACAACGCCGTCATCACTGACACTTGTCACCCAATACTTTGTGAGCTTGTTGTCGTTTGTTTCGTCGTTCTGTACAACCATTTCAAGTCCTACCGTGCATACTGAAGGGCTTATAGCGAGAAGGTTTGCTTTTGTGTCGATAATGTTGCCGGCTTTAATTCTCCAAGAATTGTTCGTTCTGCCTCCAACAAGCCAATATTCAACAGGCGTTGGTTTAAGAACAGTCACTGTCAATCCGACGTACCTGTTTGAAATCGGTATCCTATTCACATCAGAAAGTTCTTCAAATGTTTCCGCTGGCGTTAGTTTTGCATCAAGTGGGCCTCTTGAAGTACTGTAATACTGCCCAGTAATCGTCGTATTTTTATTTATTTCGCTCATTTCTGTTAGTTTTTAGTCGCTGTTATGTAAATGTCAAAATGTTGATCTATATCCAACGGTACTGTTGCATGTGCAGAATATAGGCTGTAAGCCGTTCCGTCTATCTCGCCTGTCGCAACTACGCTCAAGCCGCCGAGTCGGTTTTTAGCCGCATCCAAGACAGACGCCCTCATACTTGACGGTATCAAGATATTGTAGTCGTTAAGTTCGTCAATATCCCAGTTGTCAAAGTCTTCATCCGTTTCCAGTTCAGCGTACCTTGGATCTCCGTAGAGCCAGAACGTACACAATTTTTCAACACCGTTTTCATTTTCGTATGAAGTCAAGCCGCTTGTTGACATAGATTTTGGAAGATTTGCGTTCACGAATCCGTAGTAAATCTTGTTCGATTCAACAAATTCCTCGTAAACTCCGTGGATGTCTATGTCGTGGTCAGGCATTGTTTCATACTCCTTGTTCCATTTCAAGATAATTCCTTCAGGCGGAGTAATGCTTGGATATGTTATTGTTTCACCGTATTCAAACGTTACCGCTGAAATTTTCTCGTCATCAATGTAGTACGTTGCCGTCCAAGTGTTGATATCGTATGTTCCGTTGAATGTCATGTCTTCAGCCGGCATCTTAGCAGGAACCGTAGGCGCCCAGCCTGAGAACGTGTAGCCCGTCTTGCTTGAAACTGTAGGGGCTACGATATCCGTATTGTAGTCTGCGGTTATGCTTGTGTAAGGCTCTCCGTCAAGAACGAATGACAACGTGTACTGATTTATGTTGAACGTACCGTTTACTTCAATGTCGTGGTCAGGCATTGTTGCAGGGAGCGTTGAAGGATCCCAACCGCTAAACGTGTATCCAACCTTTTCATCAGGTACATTGGCAATTTGAATTGCAGTGCCATAGTCATGTTCTTCTGACAAGTAAAGTTCTCCGCCAACGAAGTACTTTATAGCCCAAACGTTGACAGTGAACGTACCGTTTACATCAACGTCTCTTGCAGGCATCTTAGCGGGTACGTCGTCCCAACCTGAGAACGTGTATCCTTCCTTAGTAGGCTCTGCCATAGGCATAATTTCTGAATTATACTCTGTAAGTGCAGAAGAAACAAGATTACCGTCAACGTAGTAATTGAGGACGTATGAATTGATGTTGAATGTTCCGTCAATTCTTACATCGCTTGCAGGCATATTAGCGGGAACGTTGCCCCAACCTGAGAACGTGTATCCTTCCTTCGTAGGTTCTGCTATCGGAACTATTTCCGCATTGTAATCAGTCAATGCCGAACTTACAAGCTCGTTGTCAACATAGTACGATAGGGTATACTGGTTGATTTGGAATTTTGCAGAAATTTCAAGGTCATTTGCAGGAACCGTGTCAGGGATTTCAGGCTCCCAACCAATGAAGGTGTAGCCTTCCTTCGTAGGATCAGCGATTTCTGATTTGTCAACCGTTTCCTCATATTCGTAATCCTTCTCGAAGTAAACCTGCCCATCAACGTAGATAGTGAAGTGATAGGCGTTCTTCGTGAATGTACCAACGACATTGATATCAGCGTTAGGCATTGTTGCAGGAAGGGTTGAAGGCTCCCAGCCGGAGAACGTGTGTCCAATCTTGCTTTCGTCAGCCCTGATTGAAATTGCGTCTCCGTAGATATGCTCTTCGGAATATTTTTCAGTTCCATCCACGCTATACCTTATATAATATATAATTGCTTCGTAAACGGCGTTGAACGTCTGGTTGGAAGGCGGCATAGTTGCAGGAATTTCCTTATCCCATCCAATTGTGGTGTAACCAACCTTGTCAGGTATCTGCGGCGCAGCAATTGACTGTCCATAATATTTCTTTTCAGAAGATATTTCTGAACCGTCAGCATTGAATGCGAGCGTATACTTGTTAAGTTTGTAGATATTTGTAACTTCAAGATCCTTTGCAGGCATTGTGGTTGCACTTGTTACATTTCCATCAGAAGATTTCCATCCGTCAAGCGTGTAGCCTGTCTTTGCTGGCGTAAGGTTCTTGATAGTATTCCAAATCCTTGTTCCGTAAGTAAGCGTTGCCGAACTTGAAGATACTGTTTCAACGGATACGGAATCTCCGTTGAGCACTTCTTCCTTGACAACGTATGTGAGAGTATAGGACTTGGCGACGTATTTACCCGTGATTGTGGCGTTGGCCTCAGGCATGGTGTAAGCCGGCCCGGTAATTTCCGCGCCGTTTGCGTCAGTCCATTTGAAATCGTAACCTTCCCTTTCCTCAACAGTAGGGAGCGTGAACGGCTCGCCGTAAAGAACCTGCTCGGTAGTTTTAACTCCGTTGTTGTCCACGGTGAGCGTGAATATACCTGTCTTTACGCTGTTCTTGGCCTTGTAGGTGTATTGCTCGTCTTCTGAACTTACAGCCGTACTCGTGATAACGGCATAAGGCTTTGTTGGGTTGGCGCCCTTTAGCCCCGTATTGAAAGACGTTGTTCCGGCCGGCAGCGTAACGAGATGCGGCTCGTTGTCCATTGAGAAGGATACGACAACATCTGCGTTCGGTGCCTTTTCAGCGTTAAGGTACAAGGTATACTCATTGTCTGAGCCCTTCTGCATAACGAAGGTAATGGTGTTCTTAGTTTTTGATGTATCGCCGCCATCATCTTCCCCTGAGCCACCACTTGGTCTGTTCGCTTCTTCCGGATCCATACCGCAAAGGTCAATCCACGAACCCCAAGTGTAGTGACGTTCTTCTTCACCGCAGGAATCCAAATAAAATCCCTTTTCGATGGCGAGTCTAACGACGTCTCTATAATCACTCATTTTTCCTTGACTTTTATTTCTCTATAAATAGTTGCAGGAAACGGAAAAAAGCCCGCGTTTCATGCGGGCTTAACAAAAAACGTATGTGTTATGAATAGAAGGTTTTACTCCTCGTTTTGGGGTTTTTCAATCGTAATTTTTTTGCTGTAATCCTTACCCCAAACGCGCATTACGTACGATATTTCCATGCATTCGTCATTTTCCAAGATATTGTAGGAAATGATTTCGGGCTTAATCTCCCCGTATCGTTTTTCGTTTGAATATGCGAGTGCACAAACCAGTGCGTCGCATGAATCGTAATTTTCTTTTTTCAGTTCGCCTTTTTTGTTGTATATCCAAGGTATTCCGGGATATTTTTCAGTGACGGCGTTCATCATAATGCATTTCTTGTCGCAGTCGAACGGATATGAACCAAAAAGTATGAGCGCGTTGTCCTTTAATGCCTTTTTAATATGCGCTATCGGATATATCAATCCTTTCTTGTTGAACTTTCTGATTGCAAGTAAATTTGGGAACGACATCATTCTTGCGTCGTAGCTGGTTACATAATTTGGAATCAAATGAAGCGTCCTATATACCGAATCTGATAAAATTCCGTTAAACTGAAGCAGTGCGGCTACTGTGGCAGCATTCGAACCGCCTGTAGAGTATATAAGCGGAGATTCAATGACCACTTCGGTGACTTTTTTTATTGGACAATTTATTTTTGCCAAAATTTCGTCCATTTTGCACAGGAAATCCTCTTCAAAGATTTGTTTCCTTAATATCAGTGCCTCAATTCCCTTAATGTTCTTGTCAATCTTCGGAGATACGTGCGAAATTAGTTCAATCTGCGGTTCGTTCACCCCATCATCATAGATAATGGATATCCCAATGCACGCCGTGCTTATGTCAAGACCAAGTATCAAACTTGGGTAAATTTTGCCCGTGTTGCTCATCTTTGAAAAATGTAATGTCTAATAGTTCTTCTTTTTTAAGCCCCGCTCTCAGCATATCGTTACGCCACTCATTGTACGGCTCCCATCCATCCATTTTGCGCATAAGCCAAACGAACGGGCGGTATCTTATATTTCCTTCAACGTCGATTGTGCGTTCTGTAATGATTTCTTTTCCCCTTGCCCACTTCAGGTGCTTGTTGAATTTCGGGCAGGCATACCAAGGTATCATGATTACGTCCATGTCTCCGTTTGCGTATTCTTCCATGAAATTGTTAAGAACCTCAGAGGATTTATTGTCTTTTCCTCGGTTTTTTGAAGTGATTCCTACCATTCTGCAGATTTTAAATGCATCAAGAGAGGAAATGTCAGGATCGGTTGCAAAAAATTCGAACTCGTCAAAAAGAACCTCGGTTATTTCTTGAAATGAATGCCCACGAAGGGTTTTTGTCTGAGAAAGTGAAGAAATGAATTTAAAATGGCTTATGGCTGTTTTCATAAATTCACTATTTCCAATCTGGTAAATTAGTTCTTTGGTGAAATCCTCGTTCCAATGTGCCATCATCTGATTTGGCGAAACAATGACAAAGTTGCATGCCTTGTACATTTGTTCACCCATCGTATATGCCTTGTGCAACAACATAACCAAATGTATGAAGTATACGGTTGTGCATCCGACATTCCTTGATTTCATTGCCACTGTGCATTTATTGTTGTAAATGCTTCGTATCAAGTTTTCTTGATACGGATAAAGTTTGTTGAGAATTCTTTTTTCCCTTCCGCCGTGAAGTATAAACTTTTTCTCGTTTATCGCTTCTATCTCTTGCTCAGGAGATTGAAATAAATCTTCGCACATTACTCTTTTTAGGAAAAGTATAAAAATTAGGGTAATATTCAAGAAATGTTGTATATTTGCCGTATGGAGATAGACAAAAAACTTTACGGAGAAATAAAGGAGTACTGCAAATTAAACGACCTAAAACCGAGCGAGTACGTCAACGCCCTACTGAAAAAGGCGTTTATGGAGGATAAGTATGGATCTGCCCCGTTCAAGAAAGAAGTTACCTTCGTTGGAAATAAGAAATTTGATGAAGCCGTAATTGCAGAAATCAATGAAGTTATACACGACAAGGAGAAGCTTTCAGAGTTCATAAAAACGTGTCAGGAAACGTTTGTTACCGACAAACCTGACGCTAACGGAAGAGTCTATACGAAAGAAACGTTAGAAAAAGCGGTAGAAAAGTTCAATGAATCGCTGAATCAGGGCAAGAATCTAGACAATGTGCCTCAATTAGACGAGGAAAATGTAGATTTAGACAAGAATTCTAGCACGAATTCTAGCAACGTGTCACAATCCGAGAAAAAAACAGTTAAAAAGCATACTATCAAACCTATCAAATGAAGAAAGTAGACATTGGACAGAAAGCAAAGGTAAACCTTAAATGGCGCGTTCTTCCCGTTGATTATTCGCACGAGAAGGAAGCCGATATCATAGCAAAATTTGCGAGGAAATACGGGATACCGAAAAGCAACGTAACGGTAGAGCCCGAATACATCGACGAGAATGGAAATTCCGGCGTCGATGCGTTCTCGAACAGTGCTGCGCAGAACATACAGGACCCGTTGTTCATGCAAGAGTTGTTCAAGCAATATATGACTGAGCATAAAATTGAAGATGTTGATTTTGACGAAATACTCAAAATTGACAACGCAATGAATGCAAATATCAATTTTGAAGCATACGACAAGCACAAGAAGTATACGGTAAAATGGATACGTTGGTCCAATTTTATGTCGTACGGTCCTGACAACTACATTGATCTTACAACGTTGAAAGGGCTTGTTCTTTTGTCATCAGAGCCAGCAAACCAAGGTGGAAAGTCAACTTTCTGCCTTGATCTTTTCCGTTTCCTGTTGTTTGGAAAAGTGACTTCACGGGCAGGGAATTGGACTCTTGCGAGAACGTTCAACGATTTTTTGCCGGAGGCTACCGAGGTGAAAGTTGAAGGCTGCATTTCAATTGACGGAACCGATTATGTTATCAAGAGAACCGTCACACGTCCGGATTTGAAAAGAAGAAGTGAAAAAAGTAAGGTTGCACAGAAAGTTTACTACTATAAGTTGGTAAATGGCGAGTATGTTGACCTTGAAGAGGATGCCGACAATGAGAGCGAGGTTAGCGGAAAAGAAACAAACAAAGCTATCAGGGAAGCAATCGGCAATGAGAGTGATTTCGACCTTATGATTTGCGTTGACAGGCGTAATCTTGAAGGCCTTATTTCGCTTAAAGATACCGATAGGGGCCGTCTTATTGCCCGTTGGATTGGGCTTCTTCCGCTTGAGGAGAAAGACAAGCTGTCAAGGGAGTATTTTAACAAGTCGGTATCCCCTAAACTCCTGTTAAACAAGTACAGTAAGGAAGAACTTATCGGAGACAACGAGGAGTTGGAAGCCAGCAACAAAGAGCTCATCGAGCAGGGCATAAAATGGAACAAGGAGAAAGAGGAATCAGAAAAAATATTGGCTGATTATCGCACGCGCCGTGACGAACTTCTTGTATCAAAGCCTCAGATAGACGAAGAACTCACTGAAATTGATAAGCAAAGCGTTGAAAATAAGGAAAAAAGCCTTACCGAGCAGGGGGTTAAGAAAGCCAAAGAGAAAGAAGACAATGAAAAGGCGTATAAAGCGATAAAGGACGTAGAATTCAATGAAGATGACTACAACAGAGCAGTTGCGGAAGATAAATCCTTATCTATTAAGCGTACCAGCATTGAAAACACGATTGACCGTCTAAAAACAGAAGTTGAGCAACTGAAAAAAGGCGAATTTTGCCCTTTGTGCGGTTCAAAACTGAAAGACGTTGATAATACGGAGAAAATTAAGGAGAAAAAGGCGGAAATTAAGGAGAAAACTCAAGAACTCGAAAAGATTGACAAGAAATTAGCCAATTTGGAAAAAAATCTCGAGAAATTGGCTGAAAATCGACAAAAATACCAAGAAAAGGTCAAACTCGGGCTCGTTATAGAAAAAAATGAAGTGGATCTTGAAAACCTGAGAGCGAAAGTTATGGACTGCAGGCGTGTTCTTAAAGATTTGAAGAAAAACGACGAAGCAATCAGGAAATGCAACGAGATTACGGCAAAAATAAATGCGATTGACGTTTCCGTCAAGGAAGAAGAGAGCATCAAGAGGGATCTTGAACACAAAATGGACGAAGCCCGTTCCGAAATCAAGGCGAACAGGAAAATCATTTCTGATAATGAAAAAATCATTGATGTAATAATTGGTGAGGAAAAGCTTGTCAGGACTTGGAAAGTATATCTTGAAATGGTTGGAAAGAATGGCATTTCAAAGATGGTTATCCGTGGCGCACTCCCGCTTATTAACGGTGAGTTGAAGAGGCTTCTTTCGGAAGTTTGCGATTTTGACATTGAAATTGTCATTGACAATCACAATGATGTGGCGTTCAATCATATCCACAACGGGGTAACGAAGAGCCTTGGCGATTGTTCCGGCTTTGAGCAGACTGTTGCAAGCCTTGCACTCCGCAGTGTACTGTCAAAAATTTCAACGTTCAGCAAGCCTTCTTTCGTGGTGTTTGACGAAATTCTTGGAGGCGTAGCCGATGAGAACTATGACAAGACAAAACTCCTATACGATAAGATTGTAAAGGATTATGCTTTTATCCTGCAGATTACGCACCTTAAGGCAATTGCCGATTGGCACGATACGCAGATTGTAGTAAAGAAAGAGAATGACATTTCAAGAATTGAAGTGGCATAATAATGAAGATATGTTTAACATTTAAAAATGGCTGATAATGTAGCAAAACTTGAAATTGATTCTGCCGTAAAACAGTATTTCGACAGTCTCGCACATTACAAAACTCTCACAAAGGAAGAAGAACACGAACTTTTAGTTGAATACAAACAGCACAATAACCTGAATGCAAGGAACAAGCTGATAACCTGCAATCTAAGGTATGCCTGTAAATTAGCCAATGCGTACAGGAACAGGGGTGTAAGTTATTCGGAACTCATATCGGAGGCGAATGACGGGCTTTTGGAAGCAATAGACAAGTTCGACTTAAGACAGGACGTAAAGCTGATAAGTTATTCTAAATGGTGGATAATGCAGAGAATGCAGAACGCCATAATCAAGAAGAACAGGATGCCTGCGTCCGAACTTCCTGTTGATCATGAAGACCAATATGACGATGATTTGGAAGACGGAGAAGGGGCTGTAAAGGTGAAACAAGATGCGTACGATGAAGATAAATTCATAGTCGATGACGACAACCTTGAAGATGAAAAGAATGTCAAGAGTTTCATTGAAAACATAATGTCTATCCTGTCCGATAGGGAAGCCGACATAATCAATATGTATTATGGTAGGTGCGGGTATCGCGAAAATACCCTTGAAGATATCGGGAAAAAATATAATTTAACTAAAGAAAGGGTCCGTCAGATAATGGAAAGTGCTTTCAGGAAAATACGTTCCGAATCAATGCTGGTGGATAACAAATACCTTTCAAGATAGTTAAAATAACGAAGTTAAGATATTTATAAGAAATGGCAGAGAAAAAAACAACAAGCAAGAAGGCGGCTCCCAAGGAGAACGTCGTTATTGAAGAAAATGCCGGTACGCCGGAAGTAAGTTCAGAGGAAATCCTTGCGGAAGAGAAGCCAGAAGCCGCTCAGGAAGAGAAGGAAACCGTGGAGGCGGAGAACCTTGAGGTTTCTAACGATGCGGAGGCTGATGAGAGTGAAGATAAAACGCCTGCAGAACCGTTCGACGAGGTAGAAGAAGCACCTGCGGAAGAAGTTCAAGACATGCTCAAAGAAGTGGAAGATGCAGTCGAGAAGTTTGACGAGGTAACGAAAAACTTGGAAGATAAGGTAGCGGAGATTGGGAATCTTGAGCCCGAAAAAGTTGAAAATGCGGCAAAGGAAACCCTGAACGAAATCCGTGAAATGGAAGCAGAACTCAAGAAGGAAATCGAGGCTGAGGAGAATGCCCTTACGCCTAAACAGAAGACAGGAATGAGAAGGTGGCTTGGAGATTTCTGGAATGGAGTATCAAGTGGATGGGATAATTAAAAAAAAGATATGAAAGCAACGAAAGAATACGAGCAGAGCCAGAAAATGATTGAGATTATCAGAGAGAATTCAATCAGAAAGTGTGGCAAGATAATGTTGAACGAGGAAACAGGGGATGACAGCAAAGAAGACGTTATCGCCATTACAAATGAACCTCGTTTTGGGCAGAATGTACTTACGAATCAGATTGAGAATTTCCGCAAAACCGTTAGCGGTGGCGCGAAGTTCGCCGACGAGAATTCGGAAGATGCCGAGAGCAATCCGCTTGTGTTCTATCCGAAGTCAGGTAACCTTGTTTTCAGCGGAAGCATTCCTAATCTGTCAGGATTGAAGTTCCAATTCAGCCTCAATGACGTTACCAACGCACCGTATATTTTTGTTGACGGACTTGCGCTTACAGATGATGTGCTAAACACCCTACAACGCATTTCGGGCTTCTACAAAAACTGGAGAGATGAGTGGGAAGCGTCAACGGATCTTCTTGACAAATTGAAAAAAGAATACAAAAACAAATAATCTTTCATATACGTTAGTTTTTTACCGGGGGTAAAGCCCCGGTTTTTTGTTTTTACCTTCCCTACAAACTATTTATAATAAATAAAAAGCATTCACAATGGTACTTACAGAGCAACAAATAGTGGAAATGGTGACAGAGGAAATGAAAAAATCTGATGTCATAAACATAATAAAGCACGATAAGGACTTTGAGAAGAAGGTCAAAGAGATCATTGCTGACTGCGTTTCTGAAATGTTCAGGATACTTTGGCAACATAATGGCATTTTTAAGTCTCTCGCACGATGAGTAAAGAACTTGATACGACGTTTTACAGGTTTCAATCCGAGGTAAGGGCGTTTCTTGCGAAACTGCTCAAGAATCCCGTTGACGCGCAGCCGAGCAAGTACCTGAAAGACAGGGACTTTACAAGAAAGAAATTGATAAACGAACTTCTTTCAAGGGATGTGATTGAACGGCATGAAAAAATACTTGACAGGACAAATTCTGATGAGAAGGACGCAAAATATGTCGTTAAATTCAAAGTTCATAAGAAAGATTTTGAAAAGCGTCTTCACAGAATGTATATTAAGTTCTTTGAGAAAAATGTGAATGAATCAGTATTTGAAAACGAAGAAGAAATGAAAAAGCAGATACTTAACGGCCCGGACGGAGACGTTTATAGGAAACGTGGTGGGATAAATGAAGAAGGCGAAGGCGGCGGAATGGCTTCCGGCGGAGACGGATCCGGCGGCGCTACGAGCACATCATCTGTTGCTTCTGAAACGAGCCGTGGAGACCTTGGTTACGATGTTCCTTTCGGCCAGGTGCAGAGGCGTGGGATATATGCTGGTGTACAGGGTGAAAAAAAGAGCACGAATCCGATCCTTGGTAAGACGATTACCGCAGAAAGTAAAAAAGGACGCAGGATTTTTATTACCGAAGAACAGCTTGAAAGGATATTGAAGGAGGAGGGACTTGGTGGAGCGACTACCACTTTCTCAGTAGGCGCAGAGACAACGCGTGGTGATATGGGTTACGACGCACCGTTCCCCGGCAAGGGGAAAAAGAAGAATAAGTTCCTTGACCCCGCATTGGACAGAACGCCAGGCGGAATTTGCATAAATCAAATGGAAGATGAAACTAAGAAGCGTAAATGACGGAATGCCGTATGCTGCGAGAAAAGCAGTCGAGGATATCAACAAAAAAATAACGGAAGAATCCGAAAAAATGAAGCCTGACACATATAGGCTCAACAAAATGAAAGAAGAAAGGTATATGCCTGGACTGTTTTCTGATGTTATGGGCTATTATGACAGATTTCGCAATCCGTGGTGATTATACAAATAAAAAATAAAAAGTATTTATAAGTAGATAAAAAATAAGCCAAAAATGAGCATAATAAGTTACAAAGTAGGAGAATTAAAACAGCTTATCAGGGAAAGCACGAACGAGTTCAATCCCGTAAAGGGCCCTCGCGTGGACGCTGATAACAAGCGCAACAACGACAAGTCCTACAAGGATGCTGAAAAGGCTGCTAAAGATTATGACGGCGGATTGAAACCCGAGAAGAAAGGGGCACTTCCCGACAAGATCGATGGCAATAGGACAACTTTGGACTATAATCCGCGCACTGAGCCGGATAAGGCATTTAAGGATAATGTTGAAGCGCAGGCAAAGGGCTACACATCAAAGCTCGAAGAAGAAAACGGGATTGAAAAATCCGGTGAGTTTGACAAGGAAGGCAAGATAATGAATAATTTCAAGAAGGCTTCTGATAAGGCCAACGAGGTTAAGCACGATCTCGCAACTTCCGGTATCCAAGGGCATAACATGCCAAAAGAAAATCCAAAAAAGAACACTATGTACGAATCAGCACCAAAAGCCAAAAGGCTTCTTTTCAAGCATACAAAATTCCTGAATGAAGGGCAAATGCTTACACGTATTCCTGAGGAATATAAGGTTGACGGACAGAAGATATACATGAAAGATTCCGTCGGCAATGAATATATCGTAGAATGCTCAAAATGTGAAAGGACTGGCCTCATTGAGACAAATGTTGTCGGTTACAATAACCAAGAGAAGTTGGATGAGCAGATTAACAGAATCAATGAACTTTTCAATTACAAGCACGAAACGGAGTTCGCACCTTCAACACCAAAGCAGCGTATAGAAGAGAACCAGAGCTTCCAGGAGATTATGGATCTTGCTCGCGGTTTGAGTAAATAATTGTATTAAAAATCATAGAAGCCAATGGAAGAGAACAAAGAAAAGAAGCAAGAAGCCACACAGGGATCTTTAGGTTCTTTCGAGAAAGTCATGGACGTTCTTGGCAAATATGGCCCGCTAAAGACCATATATGGCATCTTAATGTTCCTGTTTTTCTCTTTTGCGGCCTATGTTGCTACCAATCCGGGAGTTGTATTTGACAGATATTCACAGTATGTCGCCGAAAAGCATAACGCTTCAACCGATTACCGTATGGAATCTTCACCTATGATTAGAGCTTACCTGAATCAGTTGGCAATGGAGATAGACGCGGATAGGGCATACATCTTAGAATTCCACAACGGAAAGGCAAACCCTAGCGGGCTACAGTGGCAATTTGGCGACCTCACATTCATCAACGACGGAACTGACGACATTAGCGACGAGATACAGAATGTGTCGCTATCAAGGTACAATTTTGCAACACTCGTTCATGACAAGGGAAGTTGGGCTGGCGGTATTGATGAATTGTTAAGCATTGACGAGAGATTTTACAACAGAATGCGGTTGAATGGCGGAAAATATTTCGCGTTCCAAATGATTTACGGAAGCAATATGCGAGAAATCGGCATTCTTGGCGTAACATTCCTTGATGATTCCGAAATTAACAAGGAAGATGCACTTGCAGTTTTGCACAAATATTCCTCAACGATTTCACCACTATTAGACGAAGAATATGTCAAAGTTAAAACTAAAAGGAAATAAGATTGAAAACTTGGGCGAAACAAAAAATTTCGCCCAAACTTTTATCCAATGGCTAAAGGACGAAAAAACCAAGAAAAAAATTGCTAAGACAATTGGCGCCGTCGTCCTTGTCGTTGGTTTGCTCGGTACCGGCTTTTTTACAGGAAGGCAGACAGTCAAACATAAGACTGACACCGTTACCGTGTACCTTCCCGGCGAACCGATAGAAATAGAGGTTTCAAATCCTGAGCCGGTCTATGTCAAGGTGCCTGCAGATACGGCGAACATCATAGCCGACTGTATCAAGAACGGAAAATTTAAAGACCTTTTTCCTACCGTAATTAAGGACAGTATTGTATTCGTAACGAAGGAAGATACGGCAGCTGTCTTGAAAGACTGGGCTACGGAAAGAATGTATGAACAGAAAGTGTTTGACATTGATACTGTAGGAACAGCAATCGTCAAGGCTAAAGCACAGTACAACAGGATAACGTGGGTTAGCACGACTTTCAATCCCGTATATAAGGAAACGACAGTAACTACAACAGTTGGAAAGAAATTCGCCCCGTTTGTCGGTGCAGGCGTAACCACAATGCCTGACGTGGTTGTAAATGCGGGAATGTTCTTTGATGACAAGTATGGCGCGTCTCTTATGTACGAATATAATTGGGATATTAAGAAGCACGCCGTAGGGCTTATGGCTACTTATAAATTTTAAGGGAACTATTTTTTCACACAGGTCGCGGGAGTTCTTAACTTCCGCGATTTTTTTAGTATATTTAGCAAAACGACTATATATGATAGCAACAAAGATAATGGTGTTTTTCCTTGTTTTCGCAATTTTGATTGTGCTCAGGGAAATATTCAACTTTTCCATAAAAGTAATCACTGGCGGCAAATACGAGCCGGGAACAAAAAGGCTTATTCTTGCGGCTGTGGCTATTTCGTACATTTTCACAATAATTTTCACAGGATTTAAGTTGTAACAATGGATATTTCTGAAAGGATAGAAAAGATAAAGCAATATTTTGTGTCTTTCAACGTAATTGCTGAAGAGGCGGCTGCATATTCAGTGGTTCGGCTACCAAAAAGCTGGAAAATACCTGATAAGGCTGCGTTGAAAGAAAATTTTAAAGTGGAAATCGCTCCGATACAGGAAGGGGTTTGTTTCGTTACGGAAATCGGAAACGGTAGCGACTGCATTTTTGATGCGATTGACTATGTTATTGACTTCAACAAAAAGGTTGAGGAAAGGAAGGGCTTGTTCAACGATATGATCAAGGAACTCGGCGATATTTTCGCGAGGGAGCCTCTTGACAGGCTAAAAACGTTGAGATTTGTCTTTGAACCGCAGAAAAAGGGCGGAAAAAAGCCGAAGGTGAAAGAGATTGCAGCATCGTCGCCGGTTGAAGAAAAGACGGCACAAGAAGAAGTGAAAGCGTCAGAGCCCGTCGATGAGGTTTCGCCTGTTCAAGAAGAACAAAAACCGGAAGAGAGCAATGATAACAGCCTAATGGCGTTTGCAAAGACAATAGCGGAAAGTTAATTATGGATTGGTTGATACTTTTTGCATATACGTTTTTTGTATATGGTATGAGCGTTATTTTCACTCAGTCAGTAGGGCCCTTTAACATTTTTTTCAGGCTCAGGGCTTGGGCTGAGCGTGTTGGTCCGAATTTCGGGCTTCTTTTTAAATGTATGACGTGTTTCCCGACAAATGTTGGGTGGGTGTTTTCCCTTTTCAATTGGTTTGTTATACCCACAATCCCAATCAGCCCGTTCAATATGGCGTTTCACGGAACCGACTTGTGGTGGGTTGCCATGATACTTGATGCGTGCTATTGTGCTGGCATTTGCCACCTGTTGTGGAATATTGACGATTACATTGACAAAAACACACCTATTTTTGAAGATGAGTAAATTGGACGAGGCGCTATCCAAACAGTTAGTGGAAGCGAAAAATGAACTTAAACTGGCGGAAGAAAAACTTAATGCAGAAAAGGCTTCGTTCGCAAACAGCATGAAAGCGAACGTCGGAGAAGACATAAAGTCAACGCTGTCATCAATACCGAAAGAGCCTGAGAAAAAAAAGAAAGAAGCAGGTTGGCTAAAGAGATTTTTCAATAAAATAGTACGGACATGCAGTTAGACAGGGTTTTAAAACTTGACGACTTGTATAAAATACAGACGGCAATAGTGGAAGCTGGCTATCCAAACGACAGGTTTGAAGTGACAATGGAAGTCAGGTCGGATGAAGTGCTCAAGAAAGTAAATGAAGAGTACTATTATAACGGGAATAAGGAAGGTGTCCCTCCTGAAGTGGACGAAGTTGATGTATGTATCGGAAACGTGCATTTTAAGTATGTTGTTGCAAAAGACGTCGAATAGCTCGGCGTTTTTTTTGTATATTTGAAATATGATGCGTATATTTGAACGTGCATTGACAAGCCATATTTTTGATTACGATGTAATACTTGTCGGAATGGGTATCAACAACTCGTTTTCAAGGGGCTTTGCGAATGAGGTTGCTGTGAATTTCCCACACGTGAGGGAAGAGGAGAACAAGAACTCTCCATACGGTGACAGGGGAAAATATGGGACGGTGTATGAGTGCAAATGTGATGGTATTATATTCTGTATGTGCTATATGCACAACGGAGGGTACAGAAAAAATAAGGAGTTTCTTTCGTATGAACATTTGAGAAGGTGCCTTGAACACGTTGCCGAGAGGTATAAGGGAAAACGTATCGCGTCTCCGATTATAGGAAGCAGCGAGTCCGACGGAAACGGGGACAAAGACAAGATACTTGAAATTTACAGCCGCGTGTTTCAAGACTGCGACATTGACATATATGATTTCGTGCCCGAAGCGGTAAGGGATACGACGTACAGGGAAATGATTCGTCTTAAAAAAATGAAAAGAAACGGCGATATTGACGTAGATGAATATAACCGTGCGATTAACAAACTGTATTGGATCCGTGAGAATGGAATTTTCAAGCCAATGCCCGAAAATTATAAGAGAAAAAAGAAGACATTTTCGTGGGACAATGTGATCACCGTCAAGAAATCAGATTTGGATAAATAAAGAAATTTTAATATTTTTGAAACAATATGGCAGTTTTAACAGTAACATTCACTGACGACATTCTGAAATTGGTGTCGCACATCAACTTTACGGCTTTCCCTGCAGACAGGAATGCATGGGAGAATCAGGAGAAACTGACTTGGGGCATCGACTTCAACAGCTTGTATGGCGGTTCCTACGTTTTCGAGGACGTTTCAAGGATTATCGGAGTGTACGACAAGCACATCGAAGGGACGGAGGACGACCCTTTCGGCGTTCAGTTCCCGAAGGAACTTGAAGACTATATGTGGGAGATTCACGGATATGTGGTTGATCACATTCAGGACATCGAAGACCTTGTGCATCAGTTCGTGAATAGGGGCGGTCTTGTTCCAGGCACATACAAGGCAAAAAGCAATGAAAGAATTTGGGAAAAAGTAGAAGAATAGGTATAATGGATGGCCCTTTTTAATATGAATAAACTTTGTGTATTTTGCGGAGAACCGCTGAACGAGGAAGGTGTGTGCGAGAACAACCACACTTTCAAAAAAATGTGCATTAACTGTGCTTATTGTACTGAAGAACTTACAGACGATGATAGCGGTCCGCTTTTTTGCGGAAACGAGGTAAACAAAAAGAATGCGCTTAACAAAATGCTGGAAACGCTTAAGAAGGAAGGCCTCGGGTATTCCGTTAAGACGCTCGAAATCGAGCCGTTGCCTTTAAAGAAGCCCAATTTGAAATGTTCGAATTGGGAACTCAGAAAGGACGTTCTTGACTCCCTGCCTGAGCTTTTTGTCTAACTTTTTATTCTTTCTAATTTATTTTTTCAATAACTAAACTTAAAACATTAACTTTTTATGAGGATTAGCGACCACGGATGCAAATATTTTAGGTCAAATGATGTGTTGAATTCTTTCCTTGCGGACGTACGGCGATATCCGGTTCCTTCTGTTCAGGAAGAGGAAGAACTTTTTGAACAGTACAGGAACGGAAATGAGTTCGCAAAGGACAGGTTGATTCTCGGAAACCTGCGTTTCATTTATGCCCTTGCCAAAATCTATGCAAGGAACGAGACGGAAGTAGTTGACTACGTTGATGAAGGCGTTATCGGCTTAATGAAGGCATTGGAAGAGTTCGACCCTGACAGGGGCTACAAGTTCATTACCTACGGTGTGTGGTACATTCGTCGCCAGATGAACTACTACATGCTAACGAAGAGAGATATGGTTTCCCACAGCTCTCAGGTCGGTAACATTAACAAGAAGTCCGAGACGTTCAGACAGAAGTACTACGCCGAGTTCGGACGCACTCCGACAAACGAAGAGGTTAAACAAGCCCTTTTGGAGAATTTTAATATCTCCGTTAGCAAGGATGAGGACCTTTTCGAAACGGGGCTCAGTTCCATTGACGAGGATCTTTCCGAAGACTACACGGTCGAGGAATCTTCCGATTTCAATGAGAAGACGGCATCCATAAATGATTACGAGGAAGAATCCGAGAATGATTACCTCAAGGAAGTGTTGAAAGAGTACCTTTCTGTGCTTCCTGAAAAGGCGGCTGACGTAGTAAAAATGCGCTACGGCGTTGATTACGAACGTCAGTACACCGACACGGAAATCGCCGACAAGTATGGCATGAGTGTCGAACAGGTTGAAAAACTTTGTTCCTATGCGATTGCCAAAATGCGAAAAGTACCTGTAAAGGTAGTGATTTAAAAAGGACGCCTGCGAACGCGGGCGTTTTTTGTATATTTGCGGTGTTATGAGTAAAAGAGATACATTAAGTGAACTTGGGTTTGATGGCGCAATCGTCTTCGAGAACCCTGATTATGATGATGCGATAATCGGCACATCTAACGATGATAGAGTCGTGTATTCTTTCAATAAAATGGTGGAATGCCTTATGAAAGAAGATGGCATGACTGAAGAAGAGGCAATTGAATTTATTGAATTCAATACGTTGAGGGCTATTCCGTATTTCGGCCCGAATGCCCCGATTGTACTAATGAACGAGGATCAAATTGAAATGTAATATGGATTCTTTGAATGAAAAAGGAATGATTGCAACGTTTATCAGGGCGTTCATAGCAATTTTGCTAATGAGCGTCGGGTTTTCGTTTTTGCTAACATATCCTGTTATGTGGCTGTGGAACTGGCTAATGCCGGCAATTTTTGGCCTTAAAACACTGACATTTTGGCAGACGTTCGGGCTCACAATGCTTGCGAACATGATTTTCGGAAAGGTTAATTTAAATAGCAAATAAAATGGGAAATTTTCTTGGTGCCATTGCCGGCGACATTCTCGGCAGTACGTATGAATGGCACAACACAACACATTATGGCATAGATTGGTTCAGGGACGGGAGTAAGGCTACTGATGATTCCGTTCTTACGTGTGCTGTTGCTAGCTGGCTAATGATTGACAAGGAGCACACGAACGACGTGCTTGCCGCGTCTCTAAGGGGATTTGCAAACGCGTTTCCGAATGCCGGATACGGAAGCAAGTTCCGGAAATGGCTGAAACAGGACAATGACGATCCAATCGGTTCATTCGGTAACGGATCCGGAATGAGGTGCAGCGCTGTAGGCTATTTTGCAAGGAATTTGAACGAATGCCTTGAACTCGCCGAAAAGAGCGCTGCAGTTACGCATAACCACGAAGAAGGCATCAAAGGTGCTAAAGCAATATCTATGGGCGTATATCTGGCATGTGCCGGGTATGAAAAATCAGACATTAAGCAAGCAATTGAGCAAGAGTGTGGCTATGACTTGAGCAAAAATATGCAGGATTTTGCTACCTTGGATCATGGAAACGTCGTGAAGCGTGCCCATGGGTTTGATGCAACTTGCCAAACAACAGTACCAGAAGCAATCGTTGCGTTTTTGAAAAGCGATTCATTTGAGGAAGCTATTGAAAAGGCGGCAGTAATCGGTGGAGACACCGACACGATTGCTTGTATGGCTGGCGCACTGGCCGGCGCTTACTATGGCGTCCCTCAGTGGATACAAGAAGAGGTAATCCGTATTCTCCCTGACAAACTCTATGAGGTTGTTGCTGAGTTTGAGACGTTCATTACGAAGAAAAACCGTAAAGAACCGAGGGATGATGAATAATAATTTCAAACTTAACTACGACGATGTGACTATCGTCCCTGAAGTCACGACGGATATTTGCAGCAGAAGCCAATGCAATCCTTATGATGAGCACGGGTATCTGCCTATTTTTGCAAGTTGCATGAGTTCAGTTGTTTCATTTGAAAATTTATTGGACTTCAATGAATCGAGGATTGCTGTTGTTATCCCAAGAAGTTATTCTCTCGAACAGAGGCTTGGGTATCTTGAAGGGTGCGGTCCTTTAGACAGGAATTTTGTTGCATTCTCAATGAACGAGGCAAAAGAGTGCTTTTGCAACCATTTGAGAATACCGCCTTCTACCATTTCATTCGAATACCCGATAAAAATTTGCATTGACCTAGCCAACGGGCACATGAACTGCCTTCTTGAAACTGTAAAGTCCATCAAGGCGTTGTATGGCCCAAGGATTCTTATTATGACGGGAAACATTGCCAATCCTGAAACTTATAGGGCGTATGAAGATGCGGGTGTGGATTATGCGAGAATTTCTATTGGAACGGGCAACGTTTGCAGCACGTCCTCGAATACTGCAGTACACTATCCGGTGTTCAGCCTTCTTAACGAAATCTATCAAATAAAGAAGGAAATCAACGGAAAATGCAAGATTATTGCAGACGGCGGTATCCGTGGATACAGGGACATTCAAAAAGCCATTATTTACGCCGATTATGTTATGATTGGCAGTCTGTTCAATAAGGCAATAGAAAGTGCCGGAAAAACGACTTATGGCACCTTCTATTGGAACGTACGTGGCAAGAAGATAGCACGCCCGTTAAAGACACTGTTCTATTTCGGAAGAGAAGTTCCGAAGAGCAAGTACAAGGATGTGTACAAACTCGTAAAGGCGGGAAAACTTACCGTTTGGAAAGAAAATTTCGGAATGAGCACCAAGATCGCCCAAGGGCTCATCAACGACGCCAATGGAATTGAAACGAAGAAACTGAAAACTTCTGAAGGATTGCTCAAATATCAAAAAGTTGAGTTTGATATTGCCGGATGGGCTGAAAACGAGACTGATTATCTCCGTTCGGCAATGAGCTACACCAATTCTCACAATTTGGAAGAGTATAAGGACTCAAAATGGGCACAAATAACAAATATTAGATACAATAACTAAGATATGTTAGAAATTCATAACGCGAGAGTGTACGATTTGAAGGAATCCGTTATTTCCTGTCGTAATGCTATGCGGCTTGAAATGCCGGAATATACGGACGAAGAGTTCGAGAAGGGGCTTGAGCGGGCTAAAAAACTCGTTCAAGCCACTAAAAAATCCCCGAACGTTAAATGCCATGATAATTTCATGACAGGTATCCGTGTTTCATTTGATCTGAAATACACGCAATATATCACGAAGCAGTTTCAGAGGTATCATTGGTTTGACTACGTGTCAAGCAGTTCACTAATGCATAGGCTCGTGAAAATGAACGTGGATTCTGCCTGTAACAAGTATGTTTCCAAAAGAAGCGTAGATGATTTGCAGAAATACATCGATCAATATAATGAAATCGCCTCTATTGAGCATTACCCGGTTGAAGGCATGTGCTTTGAACTCAGGGATAGAACCGTTATTATCGCAAATACCAAGGGTGAAGCCCTCTATTATGCCTATATGCAGTGTATAAGCAACTGCCCTATGGGCGTTGAACTGTTTGTGCACGTGTCAACGAACTACAAACAACTCCAAACAATGTATTGGCAGAGAAAAGACCACAAGTTGAAGGAAGATTGGGGAGAGTTTTGTAAATTTGTCGAGAACCTTCCGTACGCCCATGAGTTGATTTTAGGGGATGCGGAATAATTTAACTTATAATGGAAAAAGTAAATTTAATTTTTAAGGACCAAGAATCATTGTATTCACAGCAAACAATTGTCAAAGTACTTCGTGAAAGAAGCTATTATTTTAAACCAATCAATGAGTACGAGAATACGCAGTTCTATTGCATGGTAGTATGCAGAAAACAGCATGTTTTCGGAAAATTTCTTAATTTTATTTTAGGAGACAGAAACGATAACGTTGAATGCCCTCTTATGATCGACGTTTGTGGAGATTTCGGGCGGCCAATCGTTGAACCGTTCGTATTCACGAGGGACGACGTTATGCGGATTATCAGGGACGTTCCTGACACTTATGTGGGCAGTCAAGAATTGTAAATTACCATGTCAAAATTTACCGGTAAATTTAGGAAATGGTTAAAATAATTTTGTATATTTGTAGGACGAAATAAAATAACAATTATAATATGAGTAAAGTAATCGGTATCGATCTCGGGAGTACTCTATCAGAAGTCTCCGTTGTTGAGGGTGGAAAACCCGCGATTATCGTTAATGAAGAAGGCGGAAGAACTACTCCGTCTGTTGTTGCCATTAAGAATGGTGAGAGAAAGGTTGGCGCCGCCGCTAAGCGACAGGCTGTCACGAATCCGAAGGACACTATCGTCCTTATCAAGCGTTTTATGGGCGGAACCTATGACGAGGTTAAGGACAACATTTCACACGTTCAGTACGACGTGAAAAACGTGAACGGTTATCCGAAAATCGTTGCTGACGGAAAGGAATACAGCCCTGAAGAAATTTCAGCGATGATTCTTTCCAAGTTGAAGGCAAGTGCTGAAGCATATCTCGGCGAGCCCGTGAAGGACGCTGTTATTACCGTACCTGCGTTCTTTGGAAACGAAGCCCGCGAAGCGACGAAGAAAGCCGGTGAGATTGCTGGTTTGAATGTGTTGCGTATCATTGCTGAGCCTACCGCTGCAATCCTCGCTTCAGGCATTGACTTGCAGAAGGGTGGAAAATACATGGTAGTTGACTACGGCGGTAGTACACTTGACTTCTCCGTTGCTGATATTGCTGAAAAGGTGGTTGAAATCCTTTCGTCTTACGGCGACGTATATTGTGGCGGCAGCGACCTCGATAAACTCGTTTCAGATTGGGTGGTTGCTGAGTTCAAGGCAGACAAGGGCGTTGACCTCTCCAAGGATCCTATCGCTATGCAGCGTATCGTTGAGGCGGCTGAAAAGGCTAAGATTGAGCTCTCATATTCCTCTTCAACCGATATTAACCTACCTTACATCACTCCTGGCGACGGGCAACCGCTCCACCTTATGCTTACGCTTACGAAGGCAAAGTTTGAGCAGTTGATTGACGGAGAAATCAGGAAGGTTATCAATTGCGGTAAGGAGGCATTGAAGAAGGCTAACCTTGAGTCCAAGGATCTTAATGGTATCCTTCTTGTCGGCGGTTCAACGAGAATTCCTTACGTTCAGGAACAGCTTGAAAAGACGTTTGGCGTTCAGTTGATTAAAACCGCAAATCCTGATGAGTGCGTTGCTTGTGGCGCAGCCGTACAAGGCAGTATCCTTGGTGGTGAGAAGTCGGATATTCTTCTTCTTGACGTTACCCCGCTTAACCTTGGCATTGAAACGCTTGGTGGCGTAATGACAAACCTCATTGAAGCAAATACGACTATCCCTGCGAAGAAGTCACAGATTTTCTCAACGGCAGCGGACAATCAGCCGAGCGTGGAAATCAACGTACTTCAGGGTAACCGTCCTATGGCTAAAGACAACAAGCAGATTGGTCTGTTCCACCTTGACGGGATTGCTCCAGCTCCTGCACACGTTCCTCAGATTGAGGTTACCTTTGACATTGATGCGAACGGCATCCTTATCGTTACCGCATTGGATAAGGCTACCAACAAGGAGCAGCATATCACCATTGAATCCAAGGGCGGTCTTTCTGACGAAGACATTGAGCGCATGAAGAAAGAGGCTGAGGAGTTCGCAGAAGCGGACAAGAAGGCAAAGGAAGAGGCTGACAAGGTTAACGGAGCCGAATCCATGGCGTTCCAAGTCAAGAAATCGCTTGAAGATTTTGGAGACAAGGTTACCGAAGACGAAAAGAAAGAAGTTACGGAACTTGCCGATGAGTTGAAGAAGGCTGCAGAGGAAAAGAACGTTGACGCAATTGACGAGAAGATGAAAGCGTTGAGCGAGAAATGGACGCCAATTGTGCAAAGGGTGTACAGCAGTGGTGCCGGCGAAAATCCGTTGAGCGGATTTACGGGAAACCCTAACACTTCTCCGAACGCTTAAACGCTGCTTCACTAGCAAAAAACTACGGCTGTTTTCAAAAATAGCCGTAGTTTTTTTTATGTATTTGGAAATTTGGAAAGAAATCCATATATTTGTGAAAATTGGTAATATGAACGAAGCGACAAGAGAACAGATTATCCACATTCAAACGCGTGTTATTTTTGAATGGTTTCTAAAAAATATTAACGGGTTTAGAATATCAGATACCGCATCGGATAAAATTCAAAGAATGTTTGACATTGTAAACGAGAAAAAAGATGACAATTGAAGATCTGAGAGAGAAAGGGCTTATCGCCTATGAATATAAGCGTGGTTCTCATATGTACCACCTTAATACGCCGAAGAGTGACGAAGACTTTGGCGGAGTCTTTATTTGCCCTAAAGACTCCATTTATGGGCTCCGCTCGAGATATGTTGAACAGGTTTCTGACGAGAAGAGCGACGTTGTTTTTTACGAGTTCGGAAGGTGGATTGAACTTCTTCTCACATCCAACCCAACGGCGCTTGAAAGCCTTTTTGCGCCGGAAGACTGCGTTATCGGAAAGATTCACCCTGCTGTTCAGATGGTGCTTTGCAACAAGGATCTTTTTCTTTCAAAAGAGTGTTTCAAGACTTTCTACGGCTATGCGGTAAGTCAGATAAGCAAGGCCCGTGGGCTGAACAAGAAAATTGTTAACCCTGTTGAGAAGAGACTTGATATCCTTGACTTCTGCTACACTTTCAAGAACCAGGGTAGTCAACCTATTAAGGAGCTCCTTGCTGAACACAACCTTGACCAAAAGTACTGCGGTCTCGTGAACATTCCTAATATGAGGGATACCTATGGCGTTTACTACGATTGGGCCGCTTATTTCAAGTTTGAGAACATTGACTGGTACGGCGGTTATGGAAAGTTTTATCCGAACGAAGATGGTAAAGGTGGCCATTACGAAGGCTATGGCGTTAAGCCTCCGTTTAACGAGTTCATCACTTACAAAATGGCTTCAACAGTTTACGGCAGAATGGAAAACAAGGAATTCTTCGGCTATTCAGGTATCGTTCATCCTGATGAACTTGAAAAGTCCAACGAGGTTCGTCTTTCTTCCATCCCTAAGGGGGAGAAGCCGATTTGCTTCATGACATACAACAAGGACGCTTATACACGCCACTGCCGTGAATACAAAGAGTACAAAGAGTGGGAATCCAAGCGCAACCCTGTTCGTTATGAAAGTAACCTTGGGCATAACTATGACAGCAAGAACGTAATGCACTGTATGCGTCTTATCCGTATGGCCAAGGAACTTGCTCAGGGAAAGGGCTTCAACTTGGTAAGGACTTGTGACAGGGATTATCTACTTGCTATCAAGAATCATGAGTTCGAGTATGACGAGGTAATGAACCAGCTTGAAAAAGAGAAAGCGGAAATGGAAGAGGCGATCAAGGCATGCACGCTTCCAAACAAGCCCGACTATGACAAGATAAATGAACTCCTTGTCAAATGTCGGAAAGAAATATATGATAACAAAACATTGATTTAATATGCAAAACGTTTATTTTGTATCAGATCTTCATTTTAGCCACCTTAACACGCTTTATCACCATCCGAAAAAGCGTGAAGCCGCAGGCATATCCTTGGAAGAACTGCAGAACGGAGATAAGTGGGAAGTCCTTGCAAAATATGATGAATGGCTAATCAAGAAATGGAACGAAACCATTAAACGTGAAGATCTCGTCTATATCCTTGGTGACGTATGCCTTGGAAACAGGGAACGTACGGAGAAAATTCTTCAGCGTCTTCATGGAAAGAAATTCCTTATCTACGGAAACCACGACAAGTCCTGTAAGGGGCTTGAACAGCGGTATTTCGTTTGGTCGGGAGATATAAAGGAGGTTAAATTCAACCACTGCCAATTCCCGTTTATTGACGAAAATGAAACGTTCTGTGTTGAACTGTGCCATTATCCGGTTCTTGCTTGGAACAGGAGAACTCACGGGGCATGTATGGTGCATGGGCATACGCATGGATCAATTGACAGATTTAACGACGAATCTATGGAACTGCGTGTTGATGTCGGTTTTGATTCAAGAATGGGAAACCTCGGATTCGTCAGGCTTGAAGACCTCTATGCTCATTTCAAGGGAGTTGTAGAGAAAAACGCACCACACTGTAAGACGTTCCAAGATTACGCTGAGTGGCTTATGGCCAAACAGGGATTCAGAATGTAAATTTGGATTTGTCAATTATTCTTTCTATCTTTGCAAAAAGAAAAATTGAATATATGAACATTTTTGACAACAGATTTCAGGCTTATCTCCGCGTAGACGGAAGACTGTCAGAGTACGTTTATCTCAGGGAAGACGAGAAGGGCCGCTACATTGAGTATGCATTTCAGGATGGGGTTCCGCACGATAACAGGTGCCTTGATTGGTATGCAAAATCGCACCCGACATATCCTGAACGCCACGGCGGTTGGGAAACACCCGAAATGTCGTATGGACTGAGGTCGCTTGACAAGATTTACAGGCTGTCCGCGTTTGATTGCGGCCGTTCAAGCTACGAGCCGGAACTTCGTTGTACTCCCGGTTGCCCTTGGAAGGGCTGTGATTGGGCTAAAGACTGGCTTTATGAGGAGCCTGTCAAGTGCGCCTGTTGGCACCTGTCCAAGATCAATGAGGACAATATGAATTTCAATCTGCGTGCTGATCAGATCGATGATTATCTTAGAATTTTGAACGAATTAAATAGCAAGGAGAACTAAATTATGCTTTTACTCATTTTATTGGCTTTGTTTCTTGTCATTTTTTCAATCGCAGCGTATATTTGCGAAAATAGTGATAAAGATTTTCTGCTTGGCATTTTTACTTTTGCTGCCTTATGCTGTCTCGTTGGGACTGTTACTGTTACTACACTTACTCTTTGTGCGAGTGATACCGCAAATCAGTTCATTAAGGACAAATCTTTTCACGATGAGATTTTGTCTGTTGCCGTCGATAGCGACAGTATTTCCGCAGCCACCATTAAAGAACTCGTCAAGAACGTTGAGCGTGATAACGAAACAATCCTTAAGCATAGGAAATACAACGAGAGTGTGTTTGTAGGCCGCATGTTTCGGAAGGAAGTTGCCGAGCTCGAATTGACACAATTGCCCGAAGTTCAGGTTAAGTTTAGCAAAGAATAAACATGAAATTTAACAGCCTTAAAGATAAATGCGAGTACTTTAGAAGTCTCGCTGATTACAAACTTACTCCTAACAGTTATGTGATTGCAATGCTTGATGGGCACTCGTTCAGCAAGCTTATCAAGAACAAATATAAGAAGCCGTTTGATGAGCGGTTCATGGGCTACATGGACAAAGTTGCCGAATATATTTGTGCGAAACTGCAAGGGGCTAAGGTTGCTTATGTTCAAAGCGATGAGATTAGCATCCTTATTACAGACTTCGACAATCCCGACACGGATTCCCCGTTCGGCTACCGTTTGTGCAAACTGCAGTCACTCCTTGCCGGAATGGCAGCGGCTAGGTTCAATCAACTTGTGTTGCAGGACACGTTTATTGACTACCATTCTACCCATGGATTATTGTCGATTGAAGGCAATAAATACCCGTATGACGATTTTTACGCCATGGTTGAGAGCCAGAAACTTGCTGAGTTCGATTGCAAGGTATGGAACGTACCGGACTGGAACACGGCGTTCTGCCACTTCCTTTGGAGGCAGAATGACTGCACAAGAAACTCAAAGCAGCAAGCTGCGCAGGCATATCTTTCGCACAAGGAACTTATGGGAAAGTCCGCTGACAAACAGGTTGAACTCCTCAAGGATAAATTTGGCATTGATTGGAACAACTACACAGACGGGCAAAAGTACGGCAGGATAATTTACAGGACCCAAGAGACTTACGTGGACCAGGTAAGCGGACTTGACTATGTGAGGAATTATTGGAGGACGCATGAAGCAACTCCGTTCGGAAACGAAGATTCGGCAATTAGGACACTAATACCTCTAAAATAATGGAAAACACAACAGGCACTATCAAAGGATTAAACGACAATATTGTTTATATCCGTAGCAGATACGGCGATTTTCATAAACTCATCCCCGTTGAGGGGATGGGCGAAAACGTCCGCAGGCTCATGGCAGCAAAGGATTGGATGCCGGTTCAGTGCAGTTTTGACGGGCACTTCGATGATGACGTTGAAGAGAAGGAACTCCACAGCGTTGATACCGACGGAGGGCCGTACATGACACCTGGTTTCGTCGTGACGGGGCTGTTGAACGGCGAAAAATTCGAGAAAGAAATCAAACGTATCTTTTACAAGAAAGGAAACGGATTTTTAGTTCAGTTTTAGTATATGGAAGTTTTAGCAAACCCATTGACGTTGTTCAAGGAGGCTTCTTGGCTCAGCAGTGTGCGTTCTTGGTTCAAATATACATTTGACAGGGACCACATTGCTTTGATGAAGGAGGCGTATGAGGGCCGCCCTTATGACCACGGGTATCTCATTCAACTTGAATACGCAAAAATCAAGGAAATGGTTAACTACCACGAAAGGGCAAGGCATTTTGTCGGAGTTGAGTATGTTATCAGGGATATGAAAATATGCCTTTCACTTCTTGATATCGTTATGGGCAAGCGAAGCACTTTCCATTATGACGGTAGCATCGTTTTCGTCCCTGTCCCTGAAGAAGAAATGAAGGAAAAAGGATACGAAGAAGGTACAATGGAGTTGAAGAAAACTCCCGATTTCAGGTATCACTGCGACGTTTACGTGAACACGAGAAACGTTAGCAGATTTACCGGGAAGAAACACGAAGACTTTTACGTAAGGCACCCGCATGAACTTTACGAACTAAAAGCAAGAGCACTCTATCATAAAATTCGCGCAGAGCATGAAGCCGAATGGTGGGACTAATTGAATTTTTCTTATATTTGTACCGAAAAAATCAAACAGTATGACAATAAGTTTTGACAAATATTTTAAGTACTGCGACTACAAGATAAACTGGGATTACGTGGATAAGATTCCAGAGTTCCAGAAGCTCAAGGAGTGCGAACAGAACCCTGTGTGGCACGCCGAAGGGAACGCCTATATCCATACCCGTAAGGCGGTTGAGGCCGCAGAGAAACTTATCCTTGACGAAAGGTTTAGCGACTTGGATGCGAAGATTGCTATGATGGCTGTCCTGTTCCACGATATCGGCAAGGGCGTTACAACCGAGTTCAAAAAGGGTGCGTGGCACGCTTATGGGCATGAGGCCGCAGGCGATAAGATTGCAAGACGGATTCTTTGGGATTCTCCATTGCACGAGCGGGAGTTAATCTGCAGTTGCGTTCGCAACCACATGCGTATCCTTCGGTTCGCGGACTCGAAGAATGTTCTGAAAGACATGGTTGACGCTTCTGATGAATACGGATTTCGTTGGGACTACCAGCTGTTCGTAAAGATGTGCGACAATATGGCTTGTGAAATGCAGGATAAGAACGAGTACGATAATGACTTGGCGAAACTCGACGCCCTGTACGACATCGCAAATGAACTCGACATCCTGTCGCACAGGTTCATTGTCAAAACGAACGCTGCTTCGCAGATGATATACGGAAACAGGAAGTTCGACTGGCTGCAGCCTATGCGTGACGAACGCCCTATTATGTACGTTCTTATCGGGCTTCCCGGCGCAGGAAAGAGCACTTGGAGCGAAAAGACGAAGTTAGACACCGTTTCCCGTGACGCAATCCGTGCGGAACTCGGATACTGCAATGAAGGCGACAAGGTTGTACTTTCCCCTGAGCAGGAAAACGAAGTTACGAAGGTGTTCAATGAACGGCTTGTGAAACTTCTTAGTGAAGGAAAAAATGTTATCGTTGACAATTTGAATCTTAAGAAAAAGTATCGTGCCGCCCTCAAAGAAACCGTAAAGGGGTTGGACGTCCGTGTAACTTATGTCTATATGGAAAGCCCGTCTCTCGAGACAAACATTCAACGCAGGCCGACGTTCGAGATAGGCGTCATTGATAAAATGACGGAAATCCTCGATTGGCCGTCAAGGGATGAATACGATGAACTTTGGGTTAGCAAGGCGATTCAGGGTTAAACGATGAAACACAACAATTCAAAAACAGCGCTGATTGGCGAATTCGCCGCGATAATAGCTGACGAATATGAGCGTCAAATCAATTTGATTGAATGCGACGATAAATCGTTGCTTGAATGGATTTCCTCTTCAATCAAAGACAAACTTTTGACAAAAGAACCAACACTGACCGGGGTCGATGCGTGGATGACTGGGTACGATATATTGGAAGACACAATAATCTATTACTCGAGTGAAACGGACCGTCCTTTTGGCGAAAAAGAATGGGGCGACGGGGAAGAATGGGAAGAGTACGCGTTTTCTTTCTTGAATGAGAATGAAAATGAAATTTTTGAAGAGGCGGAACGCATTATAAATGGTATAAGCAATGAAAGTAGTAATTGAAAAGGAATTGACTAATCCGGAATGGATTGACGGAATAGCACAAGTTACAGGGCCGTATTACCACATTTATTCCGTTGACGCAGACGGAAATAAAACGTTTGTTAAGACAGTCAGTAAAGACATAAAGGAAGCTGCGCGGGAAGCAGAGAGGTTGCTTGACATTGATGTCCTTGAAGTCTCATATAAAGAAAACCCGAATGCATTCAAGTCTTCAATGGATATTGATTGGGACAAATGGAGGGCCGAAGCGTGGGATAAATTTGGAAATTCGATGAAAAAACATTAAATTTGCATAGTAGTTAAAAAACAAAGATTATGATTAAGACACAGACGTACACTAAGATCAACACGCTTTACAAGCGTTATGCGAATATTAACCCGAAGGATCTGCCAAACCCCAAGTGGGCTACTTTCCGAAACAAGATTATTCTCGGCGAGTATTCCGACGATTTCATGCGTTACATCAAGGTTTTGTTGTTCGACTGCTTCTCCAAGATTGACGGCACGAATTCCAAGATTGTCTATTTCCCTTCCACGGGGGAGTGCTTCCCAGGCGGTAAGACGGACAACGCGGATATTGTAGGTACCGGACAGAAGGCGTTCCTTGAGAAGATTATCGAGCGCATCAAGCCTATCCTCGCTGAGTTGTTCCCTCCCGAGAGCGCTAAGTTCGCTCCTGTGATGAATGATAAGAATCAGATTCAGTATTATGAAGCTGAAACCGGTACTAAGATTGATGTCACCCCAGAAACATTTAATGAATATAGATTTGGCGTTAAGCTTGAAGAGATTCCTGTCTATATCTACGGCGAGTTCTTCGGCAAGAAGATTCAGAAGGGCGGTAACTATGACAAGGATAACAACCGCTTCGCCATCTTCGATATCTGTCAGCAGGGTTGGTATGTTCCAATCAATATGCTTAACGAATATGCTGAGAAGCTCGGCCTTCCTGTGGCTCCTTACCTCGGTCAGATGACTATCCCTCAGGCTGAGGAAATGGTTCGCAAGGGTTTCAAGACTCGCGTTCCGAACGCCGCCAACCCCGACTATCTCGAAGAGGGCATTGTCGCTCGTCCGGTTGTCCCTATCAAGGATCCGCGTGGAAAGCGTATTATTGTTAAGATTAAGACCTGTGACTACGCAGAACTTGAGTCCTCAATCAAGCTTGTCGGCGAGGAAGAGTACAAGAAGTTCGACGCATGGTACAAGGAAAACGTTGAAATGTACTAATGGCAAAGTTAAGATACATAGAACTTATTAACGATATGGTGCTTCAGGGATATATCAATGTCCAGAAGCACCCTGTCGCTGATATATACTCCTACAACTATTCAAAGTCCTGTTCTATTGACGGCGTATGGAACGAGGCTACGAGACAGTGCAGGGGAGTTATTGTTGACAAGGACTACAATATCCTTTCCCGCCCGTTCGAGAAGTTCTTCAACTACGAGGAACTGACCGACAAGTCTATCATACCTCCCGGCAAGGCTACCGCTTGGGATAAGTTGGACGGTTCTCTCGGTATTGTTTATTGGATTGACGACACCCCTTATATCGCAACAAGGGGCTCTTTCTCGTCCGAACAGGCGATACATGCAACGAACCTGCTCCATACGAAGTACCGTAGTACTTGGGACACGCTTCGCAAGATACGTGACTTGGATTACACCGTTCTTTTCGAAATTATATATCCTGAGAACAGGATTGTCGTGAACTACGGAGACATGGATGATATCGTCCTTATCGCTATCGTAAACAACGAGCATGAAGGGGACGAGCTGGATATCAGGAACTACTCCGATATATTCACCACTGCGACTTGCTACGGCGAATTCGAGGATTGGCTTAATATCCGCGACCTCATTTCCGGCGACAACCGTGAAGGCTTCGTCCTTTCATTCCCTAACGGGTTCCGTATGAAGATGAAGTACGAGGACTATTTCCGTCTCCACCGTCTCCGTTCCTACCTTACGAAGAAGCATATCTTCGAGTTCATTGAAACCGGCCGGCAGAATGAACTTAACGAGTTGAAGGAACAGTTCGACGAAGAAATCCGTATGTCGATTGACAAGATTGTGGATGAATTCCATAGCAGGTACTTGGATATCCTTCTTGAAGCGAAGGCCGAGTACAAGGAGTTCGATACGGATAAGGAAGCCGCAGAGTACTTCAAGACTTGTAAGTGGCAGTCAATCTTGTTTGCATTGAGAAAGGGTAAGCCAGTATCACCTATTATTTGGAAACAGATAAAGAGGGAGTTGAAGGAAGAAGACTGATCAATTTCCACGCATTGAAAAGTGCGGGGATTTTCTTGTATATTTGTTCTGAAATAGGAATTAGAAACTATTTACAGTAGTCGATAATTCTACCGCCATAGGGTTATTGAACATAGGTTGAATAAGTATTGCAGAAATGCTATATTAAGCTGTCTCGTGTCGTTTGGCGGAACGCACGGGGCAGTAATTTTTAACAAATGGTCGTAAGGGAATTTGATGATATAAAAATAATCAATGCGGACATGTTTTCCAACGAAGGGCTGGGCTCAATAGAAGATGCGAGTATTGATGCCATTATTACAGACTTTCCGTACGGAACTTTGAACAAAAGAAACGAATGGGATAAAATAATTGATTACGATAAATTTTGGGAAGAGGCACACAGAATTGGAAAGGAGACAACGCCGACAATATCAACTGCACAAATGCCTTTCACGGCTTTTCTATGTTCCACAAATTATAAGGATTTTAAATATAGTCTCGTGTGGGAAAAGTCAAAGGCAACAGGCTATTTAAATGCTAAAAAACAGCCAATGAGAGCGCATGAAGATATTTTAGTTTTTTACAAAAAACAATGCACATATAATCCTCAAATGACACAAGGAGAACCGTATAATAAAGGGTGCGCGGTAAGAGATACATTTGCTTACGGTGTTCAGGAAAAAGCAGTGCTCGTTAAAAACGATAGTGGATTGAGATATCCAAGAAGCGTTCAATATTTCGTAACAGCCGAGAGGGAAGGAAAACTACATCCTACACAAAAGCCGTTAGCACTTTATGAATGGCTAATAAAAACGTACACCAACGAGGGTGATATAGTGCTTGATCCATGCATGGGTAGTGGGACAACGGCTATTGCTTGCTTAAAAAATGGCCGAAAATTCATCGGTATAGAAAAAGACGCAAAATTTTTCGATGTTTCAGAACAAAGAATAAAGCATTTTTTGGAATTTGGAAAGTAAATTGTCATCTTTGCCGTACTAATAATAACAATTCATGCCATGGCAAAGTTTAAAAATTTTAATTTTATGATTAATTTTAGAACAATCAAAAATCGCGCATGCGAGGTATCACAATTAATTTACCTGAATGAGACATCAAACCTTATCAATGAAAACATTGAAGGAAAAGAGGGGAAAGTAAGAAAATTTTCCGAAAATCTAATCGAAAAAATAGTACAGGGCATTTTGAAATGCATTGCGTATTATAGTGGAGTTGAAATTTGTTCTAAACGAGGAGATGAGGACGAATTTGTTTGCAAACAAAACGGAAAATACGCCAAATATAAGGTAGACAGGCACAACTACGTAAATGGCGTCCTTAACACGGTTATTGAAAACAAATCGAACTTAGATTCTGCGTATCTCGTAAGAGCATTTTCAGACTTTGTTGGCATTTCATACTCTTTGGCACAATCTGGATTAAATCCGAGCAAAGTTAAAGCCGCAATTGTTGCTGGCGTTCAGAGCATTAAAAATGATTCCTATTCTGTTAAAAAAAACATAAACTATGACAGGCATCCGGATTCAAAAATGGAAGTAGAAACGTTTTATCTTTTTAAAGGAAAACGAAGCCTGAAAAATCCTTTATATAACGGAGATTATACCATTAACGAAAACGGAATTGACGAACTAATAGACTATTTAATGTCTGGCATTGTTCCAAAATTCACGGAAGAAGAAATGAACAATATGAAACCGTTTGAACTTTAACGGTTACAAGGTTGTATTTTTTAGTCACGGCATGAAAAAAAAACTAAATTGGCGGGCATTTATGCTCGCCAATTTTATGACCTCGTTGTTTTAGAAGTTATTTTCCTACGTGTCCATCCCGTCTTGTCTGACAGCATATCTATCGTAACTTTTCCACGCCCGTCCCTTGTGTTCGTGGCTCCTGTCATAATGACGTTCCTGACACGTTTTGTTTTCTCTTCTAATAAGTTATACATTCTAATTGCGTCGGAAACGTTTTTACAGATAACAAACTCAAAATCGTCTTCATATTTGAAGATAACTTTATTGTTATAAACGTATATCATTACGATATCGTTCTTTTCCTCTGCGTGATCAACAACTAGGTTCGAGAATATCCAATTGAAGTCTTTCCTGTCGCTTTTCGGGTTGTATCCATATACCCAAAACGTTTCTTCCACAAGGCATGGGAATTTATCGAACACAGCCCAATTTTCGTTGGTTGTTAAATGATCAACAAATTTACCATATTCATTTCTTAGCTTTGTGACATTGCTTTCTCCCGGTTTTACTCGTTTCAATATTACGTATTCCGAGTTGAATTCATAGAGTTTCCTATCCTTCTTCCCGTTGTTCGTAAACATTTTCGGGAAAGCAACCTGTTCATTCCTTTCTTCGAGTATTTTTTTGACGTAGTACACTTCGTCCAAGTCATGATACACACCGATGTAGGTTTCCTGACGGCGGAAGTCAAACCTCATTATCTTGAAGTCCCAAGTCTCCTGCCATCTTCTCCCACGAAGTTTTTTCCTTTTCTTTTTTCCCCGTTTCTTATGTCTTCCTATCTTTTTTTGATAGTAGTAGTATTGAACGGTTCCGTCTTCTCTAATCTTTTTCACCATATTAAAAATAGCAAAAATTTTGTAGTTTTGAATATTCTTTATATATTTGCACAAAGAGAAAGAAAGAATATGCTTACTTTAGACAAAATAAAGACGATTTCCGGAATGTACCATATTCCGAAGTCTATCCACGTGAACAGGCACCTTACGTTCGACTATCGGTTGTTCAGGGCGATTACCAATCCTGATTACGAGGATAACAAGGACTATCGTTATGATTTCGACGTCTATCTTCCCACGTATGGCGTGAACCTTCAGCGCCCGTATGTGTGGGAGCCTTGGCAGCAGCGTGAGTTTATCATTTCCATTCTTCAGGGAAAGCCCATTGACGAAATGGTTATTATTTCCCATAACTCCGATTACAAAAGGAGGGATACCATTAACTACGTAATCGATGGGAAGCAGAGGCTGCTCACCGTTCAGAAGTTCGCAAGGAATGAATTTCCAATCACCGTTAACGGGGAAGAGTATTATTTCAAGGATTTCGACGATGATTTGAAACTTTATTTCTCCTCCCGCGTTGATGGGTTCGTCGCCACTGTCTATTACTCGTACGACGACAACCCGCTCACTGATGATATGAAGATCATCCTCTTCAACTATTACAACTTCTCCGGGACCCAGCAGACGGAAGAGCATAAAAACATGCTGCAGTCCCTTCTCAACAAAGACAGCAAATCAACAATTTAACTTTAGCACAATTAGTATCATGAAAAAGATTTTTGCAATTTTCGCAGTCGCTTTCGCGGCTATGATGATTAACAGCTGCGGTACTTCTAAGAAAGCCGCTACAGTCCAGGATTACACCGTCGAAGAGGTGGAACTTTACGGCTATGGCGTTGGTGAGTCCACCAACGAGAACACGGCTCGTGGAATCGCAATGACAGCAGCGCTCGGAGATTTGTCTATCAAACTCGGTAGCAATGTCAATGCTGCCCGTTCCAACTACGAGAAGCAGTCCGGCACCTACAACAAGGCGCTCTATGAGTCTCTTGTGGATGTCGTTTCTTCCAACCGTCTTACCGGCATTACTTACAAAGGCGATAGGAAGCCTGACAGTGTTAAGCGCGGAATTTACACTTACCGTATCGAAGCACGCGTGAATCAGGTACTTCTTCGGAAGAACGTTGAAGCCATTCTTGACGAAATGGACGCAACTGCGGAAGAGCGTAACGCATACCGTAGTGAAATGTTCGGTGACTAATGAAACTTAGATTTTCATTACTGGCGTTGTTCCTGTCCGTGTTTTGCTACGGACAGGATTTTTACAACCGTCCTGATTATATTACAGGATACGGCGTAGCGAAGACGGAGGCAGCAGCCGACAGTCTTGCAATTATTTCGTTAGCGAGAGCAATCTATACCGACGTGGTTAGTGAAACCACGTCAAAATATTACGACGACGGAAAGAAGAAAAAGCAGTCATACTTCAATAATGTGTCCCTAAGCACACGCATCCGTATCATTGGTGCGGAAAAGCAGGTAAACCCGCTTAAACGTGGCATGTACGAAGTCTACCGTTATTTCAACAAACAGGAGTACATTAATGCTCACATTATGACCTGTATGGAAAAAATGGGCGAAGCCGAAAGGCTAATGGCTGCTGAGGATAGTGTAAAGAATTATCGCTCAAACAATCCGCACAACGTGAACCTTGTTCTTGGTTCTCTGTACACGGCATACGTTTCGGTTAATGATTCGCTTCTGAATTTTCTTTATCCAAAGAGCGTCAATCTAAAGGAGGCGCTTAAAACAGAAATTAAGACTGTATATGAAAGGGCTAAATCCATTCAGATTTGGGACGGAAAGGAACATGGAGTTATGGCTTATGAGAGAAACCACTATCCATTGCCCGGTTTCGAATATAGAAGGCTGAACGAATGGGTTGCGCCAACCGTGTTCAAGACAATCGAGGCACAGGAAGTGACACGCGACGATACAAAGAAGCGTTGGGCTCATGTTGAAGGTATTGTTAACAACACCGCCTATCATATCCTGTATGAAGAGATTGTCAATGGGAAGTATATGAAGATACCTGTTCCTGATTTCTTTTATTTTTAGTATATTTGAAAGAAAAAATGTATTTCTTACTTGCTTTAGCGTTGTTATGCACTTTCGTGTATTTGCATTTACAGTCAATGGACCACATAAATGCAAGACTTAATCCGTACGATGACAAGACAGACGAAAATGTTGTGCTTGTTGCTAAAGTAAAGTATGTGCTTCTTTTAATAATGTCCCTTGCTTGGGCGGGGGTAATAAGATTTTGGTAATGCTGCAAAACAGACATTTTAAAGTTATCGTTGCCGGAGACAACGCAGAAGAACTTATGCTGCGGTATGCGCCTGAGACAAAGGTGGCTCCGTACGTGGTCTTTGAATATAAAAAGGCCGCGGAATATAAAGAGAACTACATTGTTTCGTTGAAATCCGTCATATCCTTGTATGAGAAACAGTTGAAGGAAAACCCCGATACTCCGTATCTGAAGGAACGTATTCAGTATTTCAAGGAAGAAATCGACGATATTGAAACGGAGTCGGACGACGATTTCTATTTCGGGCTTGTTGAAGGGTACGACGTTGACGAAGAAACCCTTGATGCAAGCACTACGGAAAATCCGAACACAAAGTTCTCAAGCCATAAGGTAGGCGGTGGTTTCTCCCTTCCTTTTATTTTGAAGGATACGGAAAGCGAGGTCTATGTAGCAAGAAAGGGGGATATTGATTGGGATAAGATACATCTTGCGAACACGCGTGCCTATGAGGTTGCATGGGACACGACGCATGGACTCGCTGAGCCTCATGGTGAGGACGAGGAGACTATCTACAACAATATGAAGAACAGGATGGCTTATTTCGATAACTTCGAAAGCAGGGAGCATTACATTGCAAGCATGACAGCCTTCTGGGGGTTGGCCTTCGTTGACAAGAGTGGATGGTACGAGCTTGACGGCAAGCAGAAACAATTCAATTGGGTAGTCAACTTTTATGATACTTTCATTAAGCCGCTACCTGACGATACTTTGCTTACCATCTATGAGTGTGTGAGGCCTATTGACGCCTAGACTCAAGTTTTTCGAGCCTATCCGTTATTTTTAAAATTTGAAAATCCTTTTCTGCCATTTGATCTTGAAGATCAGCAACTTTATCAGCCATTGCAAGGCAAAGTTTTTCAAGCACCACTTCTCCGTTAACTACGGCTTCGGGGTACTCTAACTTCAAATCTTCAAGTGTGAAAACATCTGTCATCTTGTTTCAGTTTTACGATAAATATGACAGAACGTGGCAAAAACGAAAAAATACGTATATTTGTTACAGAAAATTTAACTTAACTTACTTTAATATGCAGAAGATTACATTGATTGGACGTCTCGGCAAGGATGTAGCAATCCGAGAGACGCAGGACGGAGGAAAATTTCTTTCTTTCAGCGTAGCAGTGAATACCTATTCTCGCAACGTCGAAAAGACGCACTGGTTCGAGGTCACTGCATTTAACTATGACAGATACCGCAAAATGGCGAAGTATCTCACCAAGGGCTCGAGTATTATCGTAACAGGCGACCTTGATGCTGATCTTGAAAAGGGTGATGACGGAAAGACTTATATCCGTCGCCGTGTGCTTGCCGATTCCATTGAATTCAACTCTAACGGCAGCGGTAGCACCAACGAAACCCGTACCGAGGAAACAACCGCTCGCAAGTCCCGTAGGCAGGAGGAAGTTCCTGACGATATCGATGAGGATGAGATGGAGATGGAAACCAAGCCTCGTAAGAAGCGTCGTGACGAAGATGACGAAGAGGAAACGCCGAAGCCCCGCAAGCGCAAGCCCGTCGATGATGACGAAGACGAGGATGAGCCGAAGCCGAGAAAGCGTAAGGCAGTAGAACCTGCAGAGGAGGATGATGAGGAAGAAGAAGCCCCGAAGCCAAAGAAGCGCAAGGCGGTAGAGCCGGCAGAGGAAGACGACGAGGAAGAGGAACCGAAGCCGAAGAAGCGTAACAAGCCTGCCGATGATGACGATGACGACGAACAGGAACTTCCGTTCTAATCAATGCTAATAAAGCGCAAAGAGTTCGCCCCCTGTGGGCGAATTTTTTGTATATTTGCGTAGACAATACATATCATTTTATTAAAAATGGCGAAAAATTATTACGAAATTTTAGGCTTAAAGAAAAACGCAAGTGCAGAAGATATCAAGAAGGCATATAAGACGCTTGCAATAAAATGGCACCCTGACAGATGGGCGAATGGAACTGAGGAAGAGAAAAAAATCGCTGAAGAAAAGTTCAAGGAGATAAACGAAGCCAATTCTGTTTTGTCAGATCCTAAAAAACGTGAAGAATATGATTTTTCCGATTCCGACGGTGGAAGCATCTTTGAAGCGATGAGAAGGGCCGGCGGATTTAGAAATCCTTTCGAAATGTGGGAAGAACCTGTTGAAAAGGGCCCGAGCGTAAGGACGAGCGTAAACATTTCCTTTGCCGAGTCGTACACAGGCGTAAAAGGAAAGGAAGTGCGTTTCAAGAGGCCAGTTCCTTGCTCGCACTGCCACGGACATGGTACAGACGATGGGCTTGAGCACAAGTGCCCGCATTGTGGCGGTACGGGTTGGTCCGTAAAAAGATCTGGCAGCATGAACATGCTATTTGAAGAGAGGGTTCCTTGTCAGTTCTGCCATGGAACTGGTAAGGACGGCTCAGCAAAGGTGTGCTCTCATTGCGGGGGAACCGGCTCGGAAATGTCAGATGAGAGAATTAGCATCGATGTGCCGGCCGGCATAATGTCAGGTATGAACACATCGGTTTCCGGTATGGGTGGTGTTCCTCTCAGCAAGGATGGAATACCCGGTGACCTGGTGATTGTGTTCAATGTCGTAGGAGGCGCACCGTTCTATCGTGAAGGCTCCGACCTTTATTGCCCTATTGACCTTACGCTTCTTGAAGCATGGGACGGCTGTGAAAAGACAGTATACCTGCCCGACGGGGTTCCTGTAAGAGTAAAAATACCGAAAGGATCAAGGGAAGGAACCGAAATACGCGTAACCGGCAGAGGTTTCCCTCGCAGATTCGAGGCGGATTCAATCTTCGGACGTCCGATGGCAGGAAACGGAGATTTCGTACTTAAAGTGAGGTATAAGGTTCCAAGCAATATAACGAAGGAACAGCACAAACTACTGGAAAAATTCTACGAAATTGGAAATTAGAAAATTTTTTCCTATTTTTGCACTATCAAATCAAACCAACTAAAAGCATAGAATGAATAATTTAGAAAGAGATTACAGGCTGTTTGCGAGAGACAACGGAGTTTCCGGAACAATGATTGACAATTATGGGAAAATGTTCGGCGCGTATATTAGCCCAACTATCACGGAAGAGCGAAAACTCAACGTCGCACAGATGGATGTGTTCAGCCGTCTGTTCATGGACCGTATCCTGTTCCTTGGTACGGAGATTAACGACGAGGTTGCAAATATCATGAATTCACAGCTTCTTTTCCTGAAAATGGAAAATCCGAACAAACCTGTGAACCTTTACATCAATTCTCCCGGCGGTTCCGTTTATGACGGAATGAGCATTTATGACGTGATGAACTTGATTGAATGCCCTGTTTACACCACCTGCTGCGGTACGGCTGCTTCTATGGCTGCAGTTCTGCTTTCTGCGGGTGAAAAGGGACAGCGGCGTTCTCTTGCCCACAGTAAGATCATGCTTCATTCCCCTAGCGGTGGAACCGGCCGTGTTACAGCTCCAGATTTCAGGATTGCCGCAGCTGAAATGGCAAAGTGCGAAAAGATGCTGTACGAAACCCTTGCCGAGAATATGGACAAGGATTACGACTATATCAAAGCAATTTGTGACAGAGACTATTGGCTTACTCCTGAAGAGGCAGTCAGCGAAGGCGTAATTGACATGGTTATTAAAAAGAAATAATATGAAAAAGAAATTCAAGTCATTTCAGATGATTGACACAATCGCCGAGACGGGCCATATTATCATGGTTTACGGCGAGTTGTGGGAAGACGGGAAGATTGACGGCCTGGCCGTATTCCCGTGCAAGTTTACCCGTGACGGAAAGACTGTCTTGGAGTACGAAGACAAGAACACCACGTCACTACTTTTCAGCCACCCGTATTCGAGGACGAAGCATTTCAACATGGGTTGGGCTATTTGCAACCCGGAAGACAAATTCGATGAAAACGTTGGCATTGAACTTTGTAAGAAGCGTTTCCGCAAGAACGACCTTACCACTCAATGTGGAACGTTCCTCACCAAAGACATGATTTACGCTATCCTTGCGAACGAGATTTTGTACATTAAGAACAATCTTGACAAGTTCGGGAAAAAGGGCACGTTTCGCCCGGAAGTTCCTAACGTGGAAAAGAAACTCAACATCAAGAAGATGAACGAAGTCCTTGAAAACAAGGAACCAAAGCATTCCGACGAAAAGAATGCAGCGACGCGTCCTCAGCACGAGGAAATTGAACCGGGCTTGTTCGTTATGCTGAAGGACGAAGACAATATGCATGCTATCGGGAAAATCAGGTCTATTGACAAGAAATCAAAGACGGCAGTTTTGGATTTCGAGTACGGATATACGGATGACGGCAAAAACCGTTATGTGGTTAGTGATTACGGCGGTAAAGGCATTGTAGAGAGCCTTTCTGAAATCGACCACGTAGCCACTCCAAAAGAGGTGTCCAATGCGCTGTCTTTAATGAAAAACTTTGACAATTTGGCTTGGTGCGAGGCTGATAAGAAGCTTGTTGCTGTGAAGTAGCAAAAATCATTGGCCGAATTTTATGAAAAAACCTCGGATTTCTCCGAGGTTTTTCTTTTATTTTTTCTTAGCACCTATATCTGTCAGGAAGTCGTCTCGAAGGTTGTATAGTTTGTTAATCTCTTCGGGACTGAAATCGTATGATTTTCCGGTGTTATCTTCTCCGCGATATTTCTTGCTGAACAGGCTTCTTGCAGCACCCCTGCCGGCTTCTCCGTCAGAGGCCTTGTCAGGGTAAAGTTCGTATGACAACACAGAGTGAAGTTCCTGTTCACTGTCAAGCCAGTCAATCACAGTATCTTCTTTTGCTGAGTTTTCACTGTCATGCCTGTCTTCTTTATCCGTTTTATGATTTTTATGCTCTTCTTCGCTATCGTCTTTACTTTTTTTCTCATAGTACATGTTCTCTCCAAATCCATTTTCGAACATGGATTCCTTGATTAGACGATATATCTTGTTTTCGAGCAATGATTTCTGTCTTTTAGTTAGCATTTTACGAACATTTTTATATAAATACCAGGCTGTCAATGAAAATTAGTATATTTGGAACAATATGAGCGGAATACATGTATTCAATATCACGAAGGAAGAACATTTCGGGCCAAACGTATTTTATTGCGGTAGGGGCTCGATCCTTGGTAATCCTTATACGCACATTAAAGACAAGGAAACAAAGGCTAAATACGTCGTTAAGGACAGGGAAACTGCCATTGAACGATATGCTGACTATTTCAATCTAATGTATGGCTCCCACAAAGAGTTTACGAATGCCGTGGACGAAATTTACGAGCGGTACAAGGCTGGGGAAAACGTGTACCTCGGTTGCTATTGCAAGCCGCAGTCGTGTCATTGCGATGTGATCGTTGATAGGCTGAGGAAAAAACTTGTGAAAGAAAAATTGGAAAATTTTATTAGGGAAAAACCTGATAATCGGTAATTATCAGGAAAAAACCTAATAATTTCGCCACGTGGCGAGAAAAATGGCGGGTATATGAGTAGAGTATTATATAAAGGAAAGTGGGACGGTATTTGGGACAGGCCCAAGTACCAAGAGATAAGAAAAAAAGTTACCGAATCGTTCAAGGGGCTTACGTTTATTGAGGAAGGGCACAAGTATTTTCTTAACGGAAAAGAAATGATGTGTGTATCAAACGTGGCCCATATGTTTCAAGAACATTTTGACGCGCATACAAAGGCTCGTGAAACGTACGAAAGGAACTACGACAATGAGAACTCAAAGTACTACAAGATGACAGCCGAAGAGATTGAAAAGGCTTGGGCTGAGAATTCAAAAAATGCTTGCGAACATGGTACTGAAAGGCATGAATTTGCCGAATGCGCATTTTATTTCTTGAGCGGTCAAAACGATAAAATTTATCCCGAATTTAAAGATAGGTTGACAGATGATGGCGGATTTGAAGCCAGGTACCCAAAAGAGGAAGCGGTTGTAAGGTTTTATGAGGATATGCCGCAATGCGTGGTTCCAATACTTGCTGAAGTTAAAGTTTATTACGAAGAAAGTAATTGGGGATATAGCGGAACTTTTGATCTAATAGCATATTATGATGCTGAAATGGAAGGGAAGAACCCATCTAGAAGCGGAATAATGGTTTTGGATTGGAAAACAAACAAGGACCTTTATAAAAATTTTATGGAAAAGCATTTGCTGCCGCCATTAGATGGGCTTCTTGATTGTCCACTTTCGATTTATAAGGCACAATTAAGTTTGTATCAAAATTGTTTAGAGCATATAGGCATTAAAGTTATTGCAAGACGAATAATGTGGCTGCTTCCAGATGGAACATATCAAAAAATACCGTTAGAAGACTATTCAAAACGAATAATTTTGTTTTTGCATAAAAAATATGAGAAAGAACCGCAAGTTGTATAACCTTTTTGGCGTGTATCATGTTTAAAGAAGGCATAGTTAAAAACAATAACATTTTATTTTCAGAATTATTATGAACTCAAAAGAAAGAATTGAACTGTTCCAAAGGGAACTTTCATACATTGCAGATGATGAACTGCGCGAATTTGCAAAACAGCTTTTAAGAGACGCTGACGACTATTTCTTCAGCGTTCCGGCCAGTTCTTCAGGAAAGTACCATCCTAACTTCGCAAGGGGAGAAGGTGGACTTGTAAGGCACACGAAGGCTGTTGCGTATTTTGTCAATGAACTTATTCGCCCTGAAATGGAGTTTGGTTCAATTGAACGCCGTGATGCGGATATCCTCATTGTAGCGGCAATTGCGCATGACATTAAAAAACAGGGAGACGGCATTGACGGGCACACAGTCAAAGAGCACCCAAAGATTGCGTCAGATTACGTCTTAAAGACATATAAGGAATACGAATGGAAAACGATTGATTGCACGGATATCCACGATATGCGTGATGTAATCGAAAGCCACATGGGTCCTTGGCAAGATCCGAAGCCTTCTTCAAGGAAGCAGATGATCCTGTTTTATGCGGATTATATTGCGAGCCGCAAGGAGATTGTCGGACTTGATTTCATTGAGAGTGGGAACAACGAGGCGGTTGAAGCGTATGAACGCCCCGTAATGACGGTAGAAGGCTACAAATTTGACTTCGGAAAGACGAAGGGTATGACTATTAAGGAAGCGTACGAAAAGGAGCCCGGATACCTTAAATGGATAGCAAACAAGGAAGGTTTCGGAAACGTTGAAGTGCAGAAGCTCGTGAAAGAATTTTTCAAGAATTTGTAATGGACAAAGAACTGAAAAATTTGATTGATTTTCTTGATGACGTTTCAAAATACATACATTCGTGGCTTTGCACGAAAGACGGAAAATACGTCCCATATTCTATAGACGGCGTGCGTAATATTTTCCGCACTGTGTTTGCAAATGAGCGGTTCAAATCAGGAAAAAACGCCCTTGATGCAATTAAGGGATGGATAAATGATGGGACTATAGTGATTGTGCCTATTAAAGACAGTAGAGATGTTTTCGAGAAACATTCGGAAGCATTGTACAAGGCGCACATGGAGAACAGGAAAAAGTTTTGCGAAAAATACGATTATGAAGAAAATTAAAACAGAAGAAGAACTAAACAAGGCCATTAAAGAAAATGACATTGTTGTTGCCAAATTTGGTGCTGAATGGTGCGGCCAATGCAGGGTTCTCGAAAAGAACATTACTGAGATTGAAAAAGAGAATGCAGATACTGCAGAATTTCTTGAAATCGATGTGGATGACGCAGACGAAGAATTTGTTGACAAGTACTACCTTCGTGGGTTGCCCGTAAGCTATTTTTTCAAAGATGGCGAAAAAACATACGTTGTCGAAGGGCTTATGACCAAAGAACAGCTGCTTGAAAGAATAAGTATGTTAAAAGACTAATAAAATATGGAAGAAGAGAAAAAGTATGAAATGGTGAACCACCCGTCCCATTACAACAGGTATCCTATTGAAGCCGTTGAAATGGCAAGGCGGATCTGGGGTGACGAAGCAATGAAAACCGCAGCTGAAATTACGGCGTTTTTCTATCGTATGAGGCTTGGATTGAAGCCGGAGAACAGCGTTGAACAGGAACTCGCAAAGGAAGAGTTTTGGCTCAATTACGCCCGTAAAATGGCGGGAAACATTGAAGGTGGAACGGGACAGCCACCACTACCAAATGAGAAAGAACTCATTCTTGGATAAGAAGAAAGGCGTGGATTAATCCTCGCCTTCTTTAATTAATGAATCAGCCGCTTTTTTCAGTTTTTCTACGCTTTCTTCGGCTTTCTTGTATTGTTCCGCATCAACGAGTTTCGGGTTGATACAATCAACTGTTATTTCCGTAGTATCCCTTTTTGGAACAATAAGACAATATACGTCGTCTCCAAGTCTTTCTCCAAAAACTTCTGATATCCTATCAAGATAATCAATGGCACTGTCATTCATGAATTGTTGAATGCCCACGTAAACTACAAGTATCAATTTGTCCATATCTTACAGCGCGGATAAGTTTTCTGTCTTATAATCGTAACGGAAATGAATAGTAATGCCCTGACCTTGCTCATCTTCCTTGAAGGAGTCCAAAAGTGCACCGTGGTACACTTTGTCCATTTGTGCAGTTTCTGATCTTAAAACATCGGCTATCTCCACTTTTCTATGGTTTATTTCGTTTCCGTCTATCCAAAAAATCCGTTCCATACTATTGTTTCCCTGTTGAGCCAAACCCGTCTTCTCCACGTTCTGTGTTTTCGTTTATTTCTTCTACCCATTCGAATTGAACGTTCTTTGGGGTAAGTCCAATTTTAATTTGCGCAATCTTATCTCCAGCCCTGTATCTCGGCATGTTTGTGAATATATGGTAAAACACCGCTCTCGGTTCGCCACGGAAAAACTCGTCCAACGTTCCCGGTGAATTTGCCAACACCATACCCGTTCCTGAAATGCTGCTTCTTGGACGCACATCTATGGACAGGTCAAACATATCCCAAAACGGTATATTCAACTGCCTTGCTTCCTTCGGCATTAGCTGTTCCTGTATTTTTTCCCGGTCAATTTCGTACTTGAAACCGAGGCGGTACATCCAAACGTTAGGAGCGATTTCCTCTTCTGATACAGCCCATACGTCGTAGCAAAAATCGCCGGATTTTCCCTTCTCCGGAAGCCGTGCACTATTGCTTATTTTCTTCAGTTTTATCTTCATACCTTTTAAGCTTGTCTTCAATTGTTTCATACCTAGTGTTTCTTCGGTAAATAACGTCCCAAATTTCGTCATCCGGCAGTTTAATCTGCTGATGGTCTTTTTCATCCACCCAAAAATCAATGACTACTACTTTTACCGGCTGATACGTTTCCGGCGAGTACAGTTTTTCTATATCGACAACCTCGCATGGGTTGTCTTTTTCGTAAAAATGGAAATAAAATACATCTCCAATTTCTAGCTCATTTGTTTTCAGTTTCATGTTTGTTTATAAATTTTTTTAATCCTTCGTCATATACTTCACGCCATTTCAGCATTTCTTCGCAATCAGGAAACCCTTCCTCATCACATTCCAAAAACCTTTTACAGTCTTCACAAGGGGCACTTCCTGCCCATCTGTATGCGAATTCTTCTGCGTTTCTAATCCCGATCATATTATTTGTTTATTGTATTAGCCGAAAGATGAATCGGCTCTTTTTGACGTTTCCAAGCTTTTTCAGGGAGCACGGACCATTCGTATTCTACTGCGTGATCCAACAGCGGATCGTCTCCTGCCATAAGGAACGCAGCAAGGCAACGTTCAACAAGATATCCCGTGGCACGAGCCTGCATTTTCACATCGTAATACTTGTGCTGAGGACGCACATATTCATTTTTGTGTGCTTCAACGTATGCAATCCATTCCTCAGGCGTATGACAGCCCCTTGCGTCGTTGAACTTGTTCATTACATCAAGCGCAAAAGAAATGTACTCCTTGAACAATTCCTTCGGCATAATAAACAGGCTTGAAGGGAAAATAAAATCAGCATTTGCCATCTTATCCCAACCGTCTGCATATTGTGGATAGTTCTCCTTGACGATTTTTCCCATAAGATCAAAATCGTCCACATTGTGCCAAATTTTGTAAAATTCCCTGTTGCTCTTTGAAACATATCCGGGAGGGTATGTCAGCATAAATCGCTTGTTCAAGATAACCTTTATGCCGTAAGAAAAAATTTTCTCAATATTGGGAACTTCGTCAAAGAAGTTGTAGTAACGTCGGTAATGAAACATACCCACATAATCTTTCAATTCCCAATTATGAAGAACCCAATAGAACCCCGCATATTCGTTGAACATGAGGTTCTTGTCTGAAATATTGTCCCCTGTGTAGTCACGGTAGATTGGAAGATTACGCCTTGTGTCTGATGTACCTCCCGATGGCGCCGGAATAAGTCCGGGATAACGTTGAAATTCCTCGGCCGGTGCGTGGCTGTTTGTCAATATCTTATAAACAGGGTTCTCAACAGCGGGAACGAACGGCACATGGCTATAAATGAAAATATCTACATTTTCGTTGATTTTTGGGTTGAAATCTGTCGTAAAATTGCTGCTCATATATGTTTATGCTTTACGCAAATATACCATTATTTTTTGCTATTGAAAAATATTTATAGGGAACGGATCTATATCCGATAAAAAACGGCTTTTATACCATGTCAAAAGAATATCAAGTTATCCACAAAAAGAGTAATGTGTTGACCAATGGTCAACCTAAATTGCCTTCTGCGAGTACTATAGAGTATGGCGAGATTGCCATTAACTACGCAAAAGGCGGAGAAACGATGTCGATTAAAAATGCGAACAACGAGATTGTTACTTTTTCTTCCGACGCGAAAATTTTGGGGCAAATGCCTGCAGTAGCGGACTATTTCGACGGCGCAGAATACGACTCAAACAGCAAGAGGATTAATTTCAAGCACGGAAATACAGTTAAAGCATACATTGACGCAACCAATTTCATTAAGGACGGAATGGTTGACGACGTTGAAATTACGGCTCCTACGGGCGGTACGTATTTAGGCGTTACCTGCCTTGTAGTTACATTTAACACGGATGCAGGCAAAGAAGATATCGAAATCCCTATTTCACTTATCTTCGATCCTTCAAACTACTATGATAAGGACGACGCAGATGAAAAATTCCTTACGGTTTCTTCATATACCGAGGATGAAGAGGTAGTTGCCGCTGCGCTTAATGATTTGAATGATAGAATTGAAGCGATTGATGTGCCTCGTTACACGAGCAGCCTTATAAATGACATGGGATTTATCACAAGTGCATATACAGGGTTTGCTTCATCTTCCCATACACACAGTCAGTACGCTACTACCGCACACACTCACACTGCAGCAGAAGTAGGCGCTATGGCAACGTCCGAGAGAAGCAACTATTCAACAACAGGGCACACTCATACGGCGGCCGAGGTTGGGGCTATGGCCACTTCTGAAAGAAGCAACTATTCTACTACGGGGCACACTCACAGTCAATACGCAACTACCGCTCACACTCACACAGCCGCAGAGGTTGGTGCTATGGCAACAAGCGAGCGTTCTAACTACGCAACTACCGCGCACACCCATACGGCTGCGGAAGTCGGTGCTATGGCTACTAGTGAGAGAAGCAACTATTCTACGACAGGACATACGCACAGCGAATACTCGACGACTGCTCACACTCACACAGCCGCAGAGGTTGGCGCTATGGCAACTTCTGAAAGAAGCAACTACCTTGCAACAGGTACAACGCTTGACAACATCGCAGACGGTACGACGAGGAAGCTTTCAAACTACTCGACAACTGGACACAGCCACACAGCTGCGGAAGTCGGCGCTATGGCAACGAGTGAGCGTTCTAATTACGCAACGACGGCACACACGCACACTGCAGCAGAAGTTGGTGCTATGGCTACGAGCGAGCGTTCTAACTACGCAACGACTGCTCACACTCACACAGCCGCAGAAGTCGGTGCTATGGCAACGAGCGAGCGTTCTAACTACGCAACGACTGCTCATACGCATACAGCTGCGGAAGTAGGTGCTATGGCGACTTCTGAGAGAAGTAACTATTCAACAACAGGGCATACTCACAGCCAATACGCAACAACGTCACACACACATACAGCTGCAGAAGTAGGCGCAATGGCAACAAGCGAAAGGGGCAACTATCTGACAACCGCTACGACAATCCCTACTGAATCTACAATTGTCGGCAGCGGATTCACAAAGAATGCCATTATAGGGATTAACGTGAATGGCTCCGCAGCCACCGTAACAAATGGGGTTGCTGAAATTACCGTACAGAGTGGCGGAAGCACGCTTCCATCAGTGACGGCTGCAGACAACGGAAAGGTTCTCATGGTTGTCAATGGCGCATGGGCGGCAGTAATGCCAACAACCGTATATACAGGTACCGATGCGCCTCTTTCTTCAATAGGCAACGACGGAGACATTTATCTCCAGACATCATAATTTAAAACTTTTCGAAAATGGCAACGTTTCAAAAAGTTAATGGAATATGGAAAACTGTAACCAATTACTTTGAAAAAGAAAACGGCAATTGGGTACAGATTTCTTCATCTAGATTTGAATCTATTGCCGAAACAAATGTACTGAAATACGGAGGAAAAATAGACGGAGCGCCTAAAACACTGTCAATAGGCGGTTCTTCTTCTGTAAGCGGAGAAAGTTGTTCATTTGTTGCAATTTATGGAACCGAAAATGTTACAAGTGCAGCTACTTGGACACTGTTAAGCGGTTCTGAATATGCTTCACTTGGAGCAAACGGGGCTCTTACCATACTTCAAGCTGCCGAAAACGGAGGTTCCGTTGAAATTCGTGCCGAATATGATGGGTTGGTAGCCACAAAGCAAGTTTCTGTCTATTACAAATCCGGCTCGAGTTCTCAGACTGAAACGCAGACAGTAACCGATGAATCCGGCAATACCACGACAACGACAACTACCGTTACGGAAAACAGCGACGGCTCTTCTTCTTCCGTCTCAACTACAACAATACAGGATGAGAACGGCAATGTTATAGGATCGTCTGAAAATGAAACAACGACGAATGCGGATGGCTCTTCCAACAGTACAACAACGAACTACGATGCAAACGGAAATGAAACGGGCCACGTAACGGCTTCTGGCGACACCGAAGGCAATACGCAGACACAAACGGTCGAGAAAGACGAAAACGGAAATGACGTCGTAACCGGATATGATATTTCGACGAATGACAATACAGGCGTGATGAAGTCCGAGGAATTCATTGAAACGGGATTTATACCATTCGACGGAAGATCAGATTGGGAACTAAACTTCAAATTCAGGTGGGATTGGGCGAGGAACACAGGAGAGAAATCAACGACGACCTCAGTATTAAGCTGCGCCGAATTTGTTAGCGGACAATTGAAATCAGGGTTTGTATTGAGGTTTTATGCAGCGAAAGCTTCTTCTTCGGTCACAACGCCAAAAACAAGGCCGCAGTTGCAGGTGTCTATAGGTGACGAATCTACGACAAAACTGTTGTTTGTCACAGGGAATAACGGAAGGGTATATACGAACCCGGTGACATACGATGTGCACATAGTAAAAACGGGCAGCACCATGAACTTTGAAATACAAGCAATCGGTTCACTTAAGTACAACCCGACAAGGGACAGCACGAGCACGTCAAACGGTTGCACGACAACAGAGAATGAAATAGTTACATACAGTTGGACAGACAATTCAACTTCAACGGTTGATATTACGGTTGGCGGTTATTTGAATTCGCAAGGCTCACTTGATCAGAAGTCTGATATTGATGTTTATGAATTTAATGTGAGGAAAATTTGAAATGGGAAATTTCAGTAAAATAAACGGAACTTGGGAACCGATAAGCAAATACTTCAAGAAAGAAAACGGGCAGTGGGAGGAGATTACCGAGTCGTATTTCGAGGAGTATGAGATTCTTCATCCTATGACATATGGAGGGCATATCGAACCGGCCGGACCGCAGGAAATAGACGGAGAATACAACCCTTCCGGAACGCAAGAGCCTAATTCAAATGTTATTTACACACAGACTGCGGGAAAGCCGAATGTGAAAACGGATGAAAACGGAAAGGTGACAGAATATACGTTCACGGAAACGGGCGTGACAACGAGCGACATTGACACAGGCATAATAGCGTTCGACAGCGCCAATCCTGGATTCCATATCCATCTCGTCGCCGAATTCGTACCGAGCGCATCCACGGAAACCAACGCAATAGTAAAAGCCAACAACGGAGGAAGCTCGCAGGGTCTGACGCTGTATAGCTCCGGAAACTACTGCTATTGCAAGATCAAGACGCAAGCGTATGACACTGACGGAAGCAAGTTCATGGCATGGTCGGCTTTTAGCCCGACGGGAAAGGACACGAACTACCACAAAACAAGGAGCGTAGTGACTTTTGATCTTATTTTCACGACTGACAAGAAGTTCACTTTGACAATAAACGGCAAGGCTACGGACTATGTGGAGTATGATTATGCGCCGGAGTTTGACAACATATCAATCAAAGTAGGTACCGGCATTCCGAACTTTACCATAAACGAACTAACGGTGACGAAGAACAATAACAGCAATTAGATTAATGCCAAGCAGAAGTAACTTCACGCATTAAAATTGAAAAACCTCGGAGAAATCCGAGGTTTATTCGTTTACGAAGATTGGTACTTCACTAAGTTCCTTCCCCATTTCGTTGATTTTATCATGGCCGTCTTCCGTTTCAAGGGCATTAACGCTTTGGTAGAAAGCAATAAGAAATTTCCATACACGTTTGTTGGAAGGTTTCGCTCCTATGTGGCACAGCCGATAGTCCCTGTCCCAACCAAGATCCTTTTGAAGCGGTGGCTGAATGTAGTTTTCAAGGATAGCCCTTATATGGTTTTTCCTGTAGAAATTCATTACGCCTTCATCGTTTTTATCTATCTCAATGTATATGGTACCGTCACGGTACGTCTGACGTCCTTGTTGAAGAAGTAAACTTCCGATTCCGAGCCTCCTGTATTTTTCATCAACAAAAAGATTGATTAGATGTACTGATTCATAGGTTTCGTAGTATTCGCTTACTTTGACAAGCCCGTAAACGTCATATATAGCGGCGCCCAATATTCCGAGTTCATCAGAATAAGCAACATGTATTTCCGTTTTCGGAACGGAAAATTCACTGCCTACTCTTGGCAATATTGATCCGAAAAAGTTTTCTTTCCCATCTCCATCCGCAAAATATTTATCATACACTACGGATAGTTCATTCAGTATGTCATGATATTTTTCTTTGTCTGCTTCAGTTTGTATTACAATTGTATAAAGGCTTTTAACGTCCATATTAGTCGTTTTTAGTGGATAGCCTGTTAACAACCCCTATCAGTTCAGCAGCCTGTCTTACAACAGTCGAGAGCGTGCTACTGAAATACTTCTTATAGTTGTCGTCTTCAGTGTTCCTGTCAAGAATACCCATGGCTTCGTATTCCGTCGGCGTGAACGTAAGCCCGGCGTTTGAGCAGATAAGGATACTGCGCTCGCTTGTACGCAATGCGCCTTCAAGGGTATTGTACTTATACATCATGCCCCTGTTAACGACTTCCCAATTGTTATCGTTCTTGGAAAGCATGACGACTTTTGCAATCTGATTTAGAAGGCATACTTTGTAAATTGAAGAGTCATTCGCCTGAAACTTTTCAGGAACGAGCTTGTTGATACCGCTAGCGGTATTGGCAATCTTAATTGCAGTTTTCACGAAACTCCCATCAAATGCCGAACCGCTGTCAACCAAGTTGGAATAGGAAGCGTTCATTACCGCTTCGGCACCGCCGACGGCTTCAATGATATTGTCGGCAATTTTTTCTCCGATAAGGTTATCAAGAGCCTTTTTGTACTTTTCGTAGTTTCTTACGAGGATATCTTTTTGCATAAAACAGTGTGTTTTCAAGTTTACACAAATATACGAAGTATTTATTGGTATGGGAAAAGTTAAGACGACGCAAAACGCATTGAAGCGTATGATATACGAAAGCATTTCTAAGGTTTTTGAAGAAGTACGTTTAGATAAATACGGTGCTGAAATTCCCCGTTACGGGCAAGGCTGGGGCAAAGATGACACGCTTAGAAACCGTCAGGGCTATAATCAAGATGGAACGAAAGGACCTTGGTTCAGCCGTTCCGTGGCTGTTGCTACCGGTGTTCTACTTCAAGATACGGAAACCGGCAAATGGTTCATTCTTGCAAACCAACGTGGAACAGGAACACCTGATTATCAGGGATATTGGAACCTTCCATGTGGATACCTCGATTACAATGAAGAAGCGGAAGAGGCTGCAGCGAGGGAAGTGTATGAAGAAACGGGTATCCGTCTTAACTCGGTAAAATATTTTGGACACAGCACAAGTCCGAATGAAAACCGTCAAAACGTGTGCTTTTTCTTTGTGTCATTCCTTAAAGGCAAGAAGTCGCAGTTCAACTTCTCCAAAGACAATATGGAGGAAGGGGAAGTTGAAGGAATACAGTGGCTACCTATAGAAAAAAGTGACAGCCTTAAATGGGCGTTCGATCACGACGAACTCGTGAAAAAAATCTTGTCAAGATATTCAAACACCATTTATGGCTCAAAGCCGTTTGACAGGCAGGGAGGAAAAATGGCAATCATTGACCGGGCATTAGAAACCTTGGAAAACGGTGGGGATACGGAATATGCCATCAAACTTCTGAAAGCATACAAGCAATATTTCTCTGAATTTTAAATTGAACCATACAGTTCATTTAAAGTCGTAATGTCCTTGAACATGGTTTTGCCAAACCAATATTGAGTCATTACGGCTTTTGCTATTTTTCCGTCTTTGTAATCCACATCGTATTTCTTTGCGCAGTCGGAATAGAGGAAATCCATTTTATCAAACTCGTAAAAAACCCGGTGGTTTTCAGTTGTCTCATAATCCGAATATCCTGCTTTTCGAAGAAACCCCGCAAATTTACTGAATTCCATTATTTCTCAATTACGTTGACAAATCCCTCGGCTTGTTCTTTTTCACATCTATCAAGCAAATCAAAATAGTTGAATTCCTTTGAATACCATTTTTTTTCTTTTGTAAACACAAGAAATTGAGACGTGAAAGAACGCGAGTGTTTTTGCCCATTTTTCATTTTTGCGTTCGAAATAAGTCTGGCCTTGGCTTCAAGAATAAATTTGTCAATCATCTTGAATCCAATCTTGTGAGCTGCCATAAAACTGAATTCGTCCGTATTGTGACGTATTCCACCGCTTATCATGCTTTGCTCTTTGAATACAAGCAACCCGCCTTCTTTTAAAACACGAAATGCTTCAGATATCCAATGATAATACGATAGATATAAATTGTCAACCGGATAATAAGCCGCGAAGCGCTTGGCAATCAGCACAGAACCTTCTTTTGGATTTTTTGCTGAAGGAGAATTTGCCGGACTGATTACAAACGGAAGATCAATCACCATACTGCTAATGCTGTTATCTTCAAGCGGAAGGTTCCCCCACTTCTCAATTTTCTGAATGTTCTCGTTTTGCGGATATACGTCAAACAATATCTTGGGTACAGGAATGCTGTATTTGCCACCCCTGTTTCCGTAAAACTTCAGCTCACTTGCAGTCATATCACATTCAAACGGCTTTCCGCCGTTATATAACTGCATGATATTCCACAATATTTCGCTTTGGTCAAACGAAATGTTCTTGATAATGTTTGAGTTCGTCAGGCGTTTCTTTTCCTTCGGAAGTTCTTTTTCAGGATCCTCAATGCCACGCATAAGAGCCGAAGATTTAATCTCCGTGCCAACGGTAACAGTCTCGTATACAGGCGTGAGGGAAACATCTTTGGTAATCCCGCTTACTTCCTTGGAATTCACGTCGTAGTGAATGTATTTTGATAAAATCGAGTTTGACATTTGCTTAATTTTAACAGTCATTTACAGTTTTTCACAAATATACGAATAACAAACAACTTTGACAAATATCCGTGAAACAGTCAAAAAATGGCAAAAATTGACGTTTGAAAAATACGCATAAGATCCGGCCATGTTATTGATTTAGAACATATTGTTACAAAACATTTTTCTTTTTCAACTTTAATTTCTTTAGCTTAAGGAAGACCGGCTTTCGCGCATGCGTATTGTGCGCGTAATATATAAAAGTTGCAAAGGTACACTTTAATTTTTGTTGCACAAGTACAATGGGATTTTTGCAGTAAATCATAATCGATCACCGGTACTGTTGGTATGGATTAACTTTTTTTCGTATATTTGGCGTGTTGTTAAATTTTAGATTATGGCAAAGTATTCACGCGAATTAGACGAAACCCTTGAGAAGAAAGTAAAGGAACTCGCATCCGCAGCCGGACTTCGTGAACAGGGTATCACGATTGAGCCGATTGCGCTCAACAGTAAGAAATCATATGGAGAAGTGATCAAGGCTAACGAGCTTGTATCCCTTTTCACCGGCGACAGCGACATGGTTTGCGTTGCGCTTAACGAAAGGCTTTTCCTCCTTCTCGATGATCAAAGCCAAACGGTTCTCATCGAAAGCCTCCTTTCTCAAATTTGGTATGATGACGAAAAAGGAAAGATTGTAATCACAAAGCCCGAACTCAACGTTGGACTTGGAATGTACCACAAGTATAAGGAAATTGCAGTACAGAAACTTGAACTCGCATACTACACCCTTCAGCAGATTGAAGAGAAGAGGAAGCAGGAAAAGGAAGCAAAGAAGGCTGCAAAAAATAATAAGAAGAATGAAGTGTAGTTGGCATGAATGCCTAGTTCCATTTTCAGACGGTTCTGAAAACTATGAGGTTGGGGACAAAGTTCTCGTACTTCCTGAACTGTGCAACGAAACACATTTCTGCGTGGGAACAGACATGCACGTTCCTGTAATGGTAGAAAGGAAATACATTTCAAACGAAGGAACGGTGTCTTGCACGGGCAAAAAAATAACTCTTTAGCCAACTTTTGTAGAAAAAAGTTAAGTCTTCAAACTTTTATTTGAATTTTTTGAAACTTTTGTATATTTATAAAAAGAAATAGCGAAATTCCATATTTAGTATATGTTGATGAATAACTCATACCGCCTTAGTGATGTTAATAATGATGCACCCAAATATTTTGGTTGCAGAATTTGGCATACACAGGAGGTAAGGAGTTAAAAACGCACCCAACTACGCAGTAGTACAACATATATCACAAACTCCAAACCTCCAGCCTAAGAAGCAGGAGGTTTATTTTTTTAAAGGTGTGGACAGACGGAAAACATAATTTCATATAAAATGGAGACATTGAAAGAGCTAGTAAAGGGGACGGCAACAATGGATTGCGTCCGGACAGGCGGAATTGCCGAGTATATCATTACTTCCTGCAATGGCAAGAAGTATATGTTGGAAATCAATCTCGCAGACAAGGTTGACTGCGGAGAAAGCGCTTCTTTCAAGCCATTTTACGAACGTGCAATTATCCTTATGAGATGGATACGCAGGGCAATGGATAATGGAAATTTGATTGATCTTAATGAAGATTTGGAAAATTAAAAAATTATTCTTATCTTTGTAAAAAGTTTTCGGGGAAACGATAAAGAAACCTTGTGATGAAGCAAGTGAAGCCGGAAAAACCGAGTGGTTAGGTGCAATTACGGTGGATGAGTGGAGCAAGGAAGCGCCCGGTGAATGAAGAACCACAATTTCATTGGGCTTAATATGGGCAAGTGGTGAAGCGGCTAACACATCAGTCTGCAAAACTGACATTCGGGGGTTCGAGTCCCCCCTTGCCCTCAGAGTTATTTGAAATATATGACAAAGTTCAGTTATTACTGATTTTTGTTAATCATTCGTATATTTATTGTATAACACGATAAATTATGAATGAAACAATTTTGAAAGAGTGTAAAAAACATGGGTTGACTGAATTTGTTAGAAGAACTGATGGGGTATTTTGTTGTAAAAAGTGCCGTGTTGATGCCGTTCAACGAAGGAGGGAGAAAATAAAAGAGCTTGCAGTTGAATATAAAGGTGGAAAATGCGAGAAATGTGGATATGACAAATGTATTGATGCACTTGAATTTCATCATTTAGAACCATCAGAAAAGGATTTTTCTCTTTCTGAAAAGGGATATACTAGAAGCTGGGAAAAAGTTAAAAAAGAGCTTGACAAATGTATTCTTGTATGTGCTAATTGCCACAGAGAATTACATTACAAAGAAAAAAAGCATATAGGGTATATAAACGAAAGGAAAAAAGTCGATAAAATTGATGAAAATTTAGTGCTCGAATTAACGAAGCAAAATTTAACACAGAAAGAAATTGCTGAAAAGTTAAACGTTTCTGTTTCAACGATAAAACGAGTTCTTAAGAAAATACGAGGGGGTATCGTATAGAGGCCTATTACTGCGGGCTGTTAACCCGTCTACCGTGGTTCGAATCCACGTGCCCCCGCAAACTGTATAGGACCGGCCGTTCTGATATCAGGGTATGCAAGGTTCGGGGCTGATCACCCCACGTGAGTTCGAGTCTCATCTATACAGCAAAAAAAATGAAGATCTTTGACAAGTCTGAAAGAAAGCCGAGCAGGTCCAACCGGGTCCCCTGCGTCTATAGTTAAAAAGGAGTACGGAAACGGGAGTGCGGCGACGATGGCGGTGTCGCAACGGTCTGTAAAACCGTTCCCACAGGGTAAACATTGTCAGTTCGAATCCGACCGCTCCCACATAGATGCTGGTTTTCCCCTTCCAGGAGTAAAGCAAAAAAACGGGAAAGCGTCAACGGAGAAGCTAAGTCCCTAGACGTAACTTGCTGAGAGGTCGAACAAGGGTTCGGGGAAAGGGGTCGCTCCCCTTCCAGCCTCAAAAAGAGATATTTTTTTCGAGATGTTGTTTTCACTCTGCTCACTTACGATATCGGGCAAGAAAATAAATCTCACCTGCGGAAGTAGCTCAGTTGGTAGAGCACGACCTTGCCAAGGTCGGGGTCGCGAGTTCGAACCTCGTCTTCCGCTCTGAAAGTCATACTATGAAAGCAGGACTTGATTCTGCGGTGGAGGAAGATGCTGATGGACCTGAAATGGAGAAAGATGTTAAATCCGATGATGCCTATGACAAACATATTCCGATGTTATCCACAATAAGTCTCGGATCCAATTTATTGTGGGATTAGTAGGAGCTATGTGGGTGTAACTCAGTAGGCAGAGTGTCCGGCTTGGGAAAAGAACCTGTTACCCTATCCGGAATGAGAGTAAAGGACAAGGTTAGCACGACTCTACACGGTGGTTCGATTCCATTCACCTGCACATTCCTTGCAAGGGTATCCGTTCCCCTTCGGAGAAATAATGCTTGGGGATTAGACTGTTTGGTAAAAATAGCAGTGGGTAAGTCCATACCCAAGTGACGGACTTTGGTAGCACGCACCGAGCAAGACGTGTCAGGCGATGAAAGTTCGCAAAGATTACATTAGCTCAGGTGGATTAGAGCGACGGCAAAGACCGGTGGTCAAGAGTTCGAGCCTCTTATGTAATCCAAATGCAACGGACAAGGCTTAGGCGTATGAGCCAGAACCTATTAGTGGGAGGAATTATTCCGCTATACCACGAGGGGCGATGGCAACAGGACGGTGGGACGCGAGTGGTTGCGAAAATATATCATACATTACAAGTCGGAGAAGTGAGTTCAAATCTGCAGAGTCCGGAGGGAGATAGTTTATATGGTTAAAACGTCGGCTGTAAAATTTGGGAAAGTGTACATTATCTCATTGAATGTATGATTGAAATATACGGGATGCGTGGTGTAATTTGGCTAGCATATCACACTGTCACTGTGGAGGTCGGGGTTCGAGTCCCCCGTGTCCCGCAAATGAATTTTAGTTTAGATGCCCGCAGCATCTCTAAGGCGGAACATAGTATGTTATAGGTAAATTCCAATCTATAAAGGACCGTCGGTAGTTTAAACACGATAAAAACAGGTGAAATTCAAATTTATGGGGCGGTAGCTCAGGTGGTAGAGCAAGGGACTGAAAATCCCTGTGTCGGCAGTTCGACTCTGCCCCGCCCCACCGCGAATTGGCTGAAATATTAGAGGCGCCCCCTTGGGTGGGGGAGGGAGGTAATAATCACGTGCGAATAACTCCTGAGAATATGTGGTGCAAATCCCTTATTCGCGACCAATATGGTCTCGAAGGCTGAGATGGTGCGAATTGGTAGACTCGTAGGACAATATCCGGTTCAAGAGAGTATCTTGCATATCTTACGATATGACTGTTGGTTCGAATCCAACTCTCAGCATACTAGGGAGACGTTCAGTCTGTCCAACACTCATTAAGGGTGACCTAAAAGGATAAGAGATAGACATCATGCGGCAGTGGCGGAACGGTAGACGCGTCAGCTTGAGGGGCTGGTGGGAGCAATCCCGTGGAGGTTCGAGTCCTCTTTGCCGCACAAATAAACACCCTGATAGGAACGTAAGAGTTCCTTGGAAATTAACCTGTTGCAACGGGTTGGTTTTGGGCACAGACAATAAGATGCATATAAAACTGTTGCAACCACAATCGCTAGTGTTGAGCCGAAAGGTTGTCAGGGTTTTTATTAAACGCTCTCTTAGCTCAGTTGGTAGAGCACCTGATTCTTAATCAGGATGTCCAGGGTTCGAGCCCCTGAGGGAGCACAATTGGAGGTATGGCTGAGTGGCCTAAAGCGGCACCCTGCTAAGGTGTTGGCCTCGATAACGGGGTCCGAAGGTTCGAATCCTTCTGCCTCCGCAAAACAAAATTTGGATTTTTGATCAAAAATGCTTATATTTGCAAAAAACAAGGCAAATGGCAAAAGTTCATTATTTACACATTTCGTTTGTAACTTCTACGGAAAATGCTCCGTTGAAAGTTCATTATGGCGACGGAATTTTCACTATTCATGGAAGAATGACTCTTTCAGAAATTAGACAGAAAATTTCGGATACACTTCCGAAAGAAGAAAATTTTTCTCGTCCAACTATTATGAGTATTAGTGAACTGGACAAAAGTTTGTACAAATGTTTGACGGAAGAAAAATAGTTCATTGAAATAACAAACAATCTTGCTTCACTCAAGTTTCAAGGTGGAAACCAGAGTGCGACATGATATGACAAAGAGCGCTACCAAGTATAAAATTTCCGTGACGTGCACTCATGTTAAATGGTATAGTCGGGAAAAGGCGTGTTGGATAACTTAAAAATACTATCGGTTCGAAACGATAGCGGTGGAAGAAGAGCCAGCATCCTCCGTGAGAGGCGAAAATCTAAGGTAAGCCTGTATCATTGCAAGATTTTGAAATATGGAAGACCTCTTAGCTCAGTAGGTAGAGCACGACACTTTATAAGGAGCGGTTCACCGTAACGAACCAAACCGTTAGAGTTCGAGCAGTGGAAAGCACTTTGGAAACAGGTGAGGCGCGGGTGCAAGTCCCGTTAACGGTTCTAATGTCGGGGTCGCGGGTTCGAGCCCCGCAGGGGTCACAAACGGGGATATAGCTCAGTATGGTAGAGCGCGGGCCCAAGGCAAAAGCTGTAAGTTCGGTCAGGGTACAAACCTGAGAAAAAATGACGGGCGGTTGTTCGAAGCAACCTATCTCCACGACGTCCGGGTGCAAATTCGTAAATCGGTATGGTTCCGAAACGGGTGTTGCTGAAATTACAAGAGACCGGAGCAAGCCGTTGAGTAAAGGGACGGCAGAGAAGTTGTGGTTCCAACATGTGTCGGTGGGCAAATGGTAAAGCTACCCGTCATGGAGATGGGGGGAAGGTAATAGTGCTCGTGTTAAGAGTCGCGTCTTGCACGTCCGGAATAACTTCAAAGGACTGTATAACGCGACCGAATTAGTCCTGATTGCGGGTTCAACCCCCGTTCGGCACACGAATTTAAACAGGCTCGTAGCTCAGTTGGTCAGAGCACTGCCCTGATACGGCAGGGGTCGTCAGTTCAAATCTGACCGAGCCTACAAGAGTGACGGAAATGTTTGCAGAAGTCACAGCCCGTCATGAAATCTGCATAGGGGTATAGTGTAATGGTAGCATGCCGATCTCCAAAATCGTCGGTGAGAGTTCGAGTCTTTCTTCCCCTGCACTGTCGGTGAAATGATATATCCGACGCCGTAGTTTCCGCTTTTGGGCGCGGGCGGGAACGAATAAAGCCACCGCTATGTCGGCGCTGATTAGTGTCCCTCGCAATGCTGAAGCGGTTCCTAATGCCTATCTATACATTGGGGCTAAACAAGGAAAAGAGGTAACGTTCAGTCTGATGGAGAACAACTGTCCGCCGACCATTACTGTGCGTTGAGATACTTGACATTAGAGCGGAGAGTGCGGGAATGCGGAGCGCTGACGCAGACGCTATTCGTGGAAGGGCGTTGGTTTCCGGTGACGTTAACAGGAACCGGGTAATCGGGGTGTAGCCCAGTTGGTCTAAGGCGCCACATTTGGCTACGGAATGGTTCACCGAAACGAACTGATTCTGTTGTTAAAATCGGCTACATTTGTTTATGGGTTCGAATCCCTTCAACAGAACGATGTGGAGACCGCGTGTTCGAATCACGCCACCCCGACAAAAATCTTGAACAAAGGCAAGAGTTCGATAGTTCAAAGCACATTTTTTAGATTTTATTGTATATTTATAGTAAAATGAAAGAAAATGTGCGAAACAGAAAAAGTTCTTTGCTGTAAAAGCTTTTCAAAAGCAGCGGAAATTGTTTTGGGCGTAAATTATTACAACGGAAACATCAAAAAAGAGTTGATAAAAGTTTGCAAAGACAAATACGGGATTGACATTGAAAATATAGTTTGTCAAAACAAAAAACGTTTTTGCTTAAACTGCGGAAATGAAGTAAATGGAGATAGGAAATTTTGCTCAAGGTCGTGTGCTGCTTCGTATAATAACAAAAAACGGGGAAAACAGACTGACGAAACAAAAAGCAAAATATCTAAATCACTAGTTGAATTTCATTCTCAACATTTGCAGGGGGACGCGAGAAGAAACGACAGTTTAAAACGATATGAATATTTGCATTTGTGTGAAAATTGCGGAAGAGAGTTTTATACCGTAAAAAAAACACAAAGGTTTTGTTCGGTAAAATGTGCGCAAGAAAATGGTTCAACAAAAGCCATTCTTCGAAACAAAATGAAGGAAAAAGTTTCTAATGGTACGCATTGTGGATGGAAAACAAGAAACGTTACGTCTTACGCTGAAAAATTTTGGGAAAGCGTGTTAAATGAAAACAATGTTCCTTTTGTTAGGGAAGATTTTTCCACTAAAAAATATTTTCTTGATTTTCTCATAGAGCACAAAGGAAAACATATAGACCTTGAAATTGACGGAAAACAGCACGATTATGCTGACAGGAAAGAGCACGACAAAATACGTGATAAGTTTTTAGAAGAAAACGGGTACGTAGTGTACAGAGTCAAATGGAACGAAATAAATAGCGAAAATGGGAAAAAAGCAATGAAACAAAAAATAAACGGCTTTTTCTCTTTTCTGGCCAATATATAGAGTTTTGCCTCCGTAGCTCAACGGATAGAGCACTAGTCTACGGAACTAGGGATATAGGTTCGATTCCTATCGGGGGTACCAAGTAAGCTTAGTGATAAACGGATATGGCTTTAAGTTATCACACCGAGATGATGAGCCAGGATCAATCTCGGGGACAGGTTAGCTTCGCCTGTCAAACGCCCCCTTAGCTCAGTTGGATTAGAGCATGGGATTTCTAATCCCAGGGTCACAGGTTCGAGCCCTGTAGGGGGTACGAGAAGAAAAATTTCCCCATTTTTTCATTGATAAAGAACGTTTTTGTATATTTATTCTTGATATAATTTTCACAAAAAATGTTTTTTACTATGAAGAAAATTTTTACATTTTTAGCAGTCATTGCCATGCTTACGGCTACGGGTTGCGAGCACAAGGTTGCTTCCGTATTGCCTCAGGCGAAGGCAGACGTTGAATTGGCAAGACAGGAAGCCGAGCATCCTGCACTTGTTGGGTATTTTGAACTTGAGATGCAGCTTGACAAACCTGTATCAGCAATCTCAAAGGGTGAAGACGTTCAGCTTTTGAAGTCACTCACAGTTTTGAGGACGGTTGATCAGACGGTAAAGTTCATTGACAGAACCTACGACAAGAAGGGCAATGTTGTTGCTGAGGACTCAGAACTCGTAAAGGGTGATTGGCTGGGTGATTGCGTTATGAATCTTGATTCACTCGTTCTTGATCTTCCTGACGCTATTGAGAAACTCAAGCAGACAAATCAGGTTCTTCCTGACGGCGATAAGGTAACCCTACGTCAGCCTCTCTCACCTCCGTTCAAGGCAGTCTATATTTTTGGTACTGTCGGCACGTTCTTCGTATCAGTTGACGCAGTTACCGGTGAGGTTGCACTTCTTGGAGAAGAGACAACTGAGGCTTCGCGTCTTCAGGAGCACGAAGATGTTGAGGAGACTGAAGAGACTGTAGAAGAGTAATCTTCATCGACATGCAACTCCGTCTTACGTGACGGTCCTTGCTACGCATTGCAAGGGAAAGGGCGTACGCTATTTGTCCGATTGGGCGTAATAAGAACGGACGGCAGGGGAAGTAACGTTACCCCGAAGGTGGTTTATGTATTTGGTAGGTATGAAGATGCCGCTCAGGGTTCTCCGTCCACAATCAAAAAGAAGAACTCTGGAAATTTCAAGTCCCGCTCGCATGTCGGGGCGTAAAATTGGGGTATGGTGTAATGGTAGCACTACAGATTCTGGCTCTGTCAGCGAGGGTTCGAGTCCTTCTACCCCAACAAACCTTGATCAAATGGCGTGGTAGCTCAGCCGGTTAGAGCGTCGGATTCATAATCCGGAGGTCGTGAGTTCGAGCCTCACCCCCGCTACTTTTGCATAATCGAATATATGCGTAAAACACATCCTGGATATTTCAAAAATTAGTTCTCACTATGCCGAAAGTACAAACAAGAGAATACAGGGGATATACAATTGAATCGAGTAGGTTGTTTTTCAACGTTATTTTCAAAGATGGTGCATATCATTCTTGCAGGAGTATGACACAGGCAAAAAGGTATATTGATGCGTTGATCGAATGTGGCGGGGATCCAAATCTTGTTTGGGAGAAACATAGGGAAGTCGAAGACGGAGAGTGGTAAATTTTGGAAATAGAAATTTTGTTAGTATCTTTGTAACAGAAAACGAGAGTTCATTGACAGAAATAGCTTTTTTTCACCCATACCCGAAATTCAATGGTTGTTACATTTGGTTCTTCATGAAAGGTTCGAGCAGAATTAGCCGTCGGCACATCGGAGATAACGTAAAAGTTGAGCGGAAGCAAGAACTTAGTAGGAAGCGGGTCATGAACGACGGCGACGTCGTAGAACGGAAATATCGGACCGCGTGTGGGGACGGTTCGGGCGCTGGCAGGGAGCGTAATAACAGCACGTGCGGTGCGAAGATGCCCTGCTCCGCACAATTGGCGCAAAAAAGTACGGTGAGCCGTTCATTATGCCGATAATCGGCGAATAGACGATAATAGAGCGGTGAAAGCCCGGAAACCCAAACGCCTACGTTGATATCGGGCGTAGGCACTTGGGAGCGTCAGACAAGATACCCAGGAAGGGAGACGCCCCCGCCTTTGATTGCGTAAGTGGGGAACTTGCTGTTCGATTCAGACTTCTTGTCCAAGTCCAATCCGATTAACCGCCCCACAGTGGGGGGCTCCTTGTAGATTGGAACAATGTAAGGAAGCCACTGTTAAACGGCGTGATGAGTAGGTGTAGGGTATCGTCATTAATCCAAATATAGGGCGACTATAGTAGCACTGATGGGTCACGAACGGGGTTAGAAACTGCACATACAAAAAAAGAAGTACACCAAGTGCATTGCGAAGGACAGTAAAGCGGGTTAATCTTTGGTGATGAATACCGAGGGATAGTTTAAGTGGTTGAACACCTCTATCCGCCGAGTAGCTAACGGTGGAACACATAGAGGAGGCCGAAAGGGGCTGCTATGGTAAGTCCGGAATTGCCGGAAGCAGTACTGGGGGTTCGAATCCTTCTCCCTCGACAAATTAACTTTAACTTTTTAATTTTTATCACTAATGGTTGGTAGTACGAATACGAAAAAGTTCAAACCGTTTCAAATTCGGTGGGCTGAAAAGTTGGGATATCCCGACGATCCGTATCTCGTACGTTGGACGTTCCTGTTTTTCGGGTACTCTATGAGAATTCATCATTGGATCAAGAGCGACGACGACAGGCATTTCCACGACCACAGTGCAGATTTGCTAAGTATAGTGCTTAAGGGGCATTATTGGAATGTAAAGCCAATTGATACCACCAAGGAGCCGAATGACTTGGTTGAGGTATGGAAAGACGGAGTTTGTGAAAAAGCTTTGAACCAAAGAAAATGTTACGTTGAGGGCATTTTTAACTCTTGGAAAAATTTTTTTCACATGGGAAAGTCAATTTGGTTCTCTAAAGCGGAAGACTTACACTATTTAAGAATACCGAAAGGCGGTGCTTGGACGCTTATGTTCGAGGGACGCAAGAGAATCAAGTGGGGTTTTATCGTGAACGGGCACAAATGGAGGCCGTTAAGATATTTTCACAAGTTCGGTATCAGACAGGATAAAGATTATCAATAGGGAAATTCCACTCGAAGAGCGGATAAACGGGTAACCGCTTCCCGCAAAGCGGGAAATCGGGAAGGTCGTTCAGCGGTTTAGGACCCCTGCCTTACAAGCAGGTGATTCGGGAGTTCGAATCTCCCCCTTCCCACAAGAGATACTGAAAAGAGCCCCTTTAAGTTGCTATTACGCGTGTGGCAATGGAGTACGAACTGCAGCAGTGTGAAATGCCAGAGACGTTCGCACAATCAGTAACAACATAGATTAGTTGCAAATTTTCTATGGCTCTTAACATACTCGGCTCAGTAATGAGTTTCCCGGACTATATGAGAAGGGGCGAAGCGAGCATAACCTGGGCGGTGACGTTTCAAGGCGGTGGGGATACCGGAAAAAGATACGAATCCTTCGGCAATGTTCATGTCGTTAGATAAAATCGGTTCACGATATAAGCCAAAAATCGTAGTGCGAAAAAATGTTCAGTACCTTTCTTTGAATTGGAAAGTAGGATGGAGAAGCGACAGCGGAGAAAAAGCGGCGACGAACCTGACACTTAAGTCCGATAATTTTGGTTAGGCCAAGAGGTTGAAACAATAGAACCTGCTGAACAAACTATAAGCCGAGCGCATGATTGGACACGGGATGCGTAAGCACAGCCAATTACCCACCTCGGTATGATGCAGAGCCGTTGCGCAGCGGATCGTAGGAAGCGGAAGCCCCTGAGGAAACTCAAGCCCCGTCCGGAACGTATGCCGGTACAGTTTATCCGTTCTGTGTTTGTGAAAAAATGGATATTTTGGGCCTGTGGCGCAATTGGCAGCGCACCTGCTTTGCAAGCAGGGGGTTGAGAGTTCGAGCCTCTTCAGGTCCACCGCATGGTCCCAACAAGGCGCCGGGAATCGTAACACGGTACACTACTATCGTTACCGACTGAATCGTAGGTCAGCGTCGTGCTACAGGGCGAGGTCTGTGGCTTTAACGCGGGAATAGCTCAGTTGATAGAGCGGGAGCCTTCCAAGCTCCAGGTCGCGGGTTTGAGCCCCGTTTCCCGCTCAATCCCTTCCAACAATAATTTGTGCAAAAGTTGGAAAACCAAGCCTCTATGAGCACACATAAGTTTGGATGCTGCGTGAGGGCGTAGCAATTTACGCCGCATTCGTCTAGCGGTCCAGGACGCCAGATTCTCAGTCTGGATATCATCAGTTCGAATCTGATATGCGGTACCAGTTGCTCCTGTGGACAAGATGGCTTAAGTCGTCGCCCTTTCACGGCGAAGATCACGAGTTCGAATCTCGTCGGGAGTACAGTTCTGCCGAGGTGGGGGAATGGTAGACCCAGTAGACTCAAAATCTACCGTCCGCAAGGACATGCGGGTTCGAGTCCCGCTCTCGGTACAAAAACAAACTGAGGACGTTTGGATGAATCAGGGATGACGGATGCTTTTATCGGCATTAACATCCGTCAAGGAGCCCGGCTGAAAATGTAGAACCGATGTAGGAAGCGGGTTGTGTAGGTTTGTTTTTAATATAAGGCAATGTTGTCAGCCGACTGACACTTGCAGGTTGCAAATGAAAGCACCCTCCCTGCAAGCACACGACTAATACGGCAACGTTCCGGTGAACGGAGAAAACGTTAATGCCGCAATCGAATCGTAAAAATCTCGTGACCCTCGTAAGAGGATGGAGCGTACCTGACAACCCCACGGAGTAAGGCGGTAATAAGGGCAGTGGGTGCCTTGTTTTGCGGAATTAGCTCAGTTGGTAGAGCGTTAGCTTCCCAAGCTAAAAGTCGGGGGTTCGAGCCCCCTATTCCGCTCAAGAAAGTTCATTGAAAATAATGCGCCTGTGGTGGAACTGGTAGTCACGACGGCCTTAGGAGCCGTTG